>OAVK01000167.1_pt1 | contig 45672 bp, 52 predicted proteins | sample 1495301 | NCBI WGS metagenome assembly OAVK01 (sample SAMEA2580094, study PRJEB22360) | human gut metagenome | biome: human gut; feature: human-associated habitat; material: faeces | place: Denmark | collected 2008/2010
TTTTGAAGCCGCAGCTGTTATTACGGTGCTTGTTCTGCTGGGACAGGTCCTTGAATTGCGGGCACGGGAACAAACCTCAGGTGCCATTACTGCACTACTGAATCTTGCCCCCAAAACCGCCAGGCGGCTGGATCATGACGGTCATGAAACGGATATTAATGCGGAAGATGTTCTGCCTGGCGATAAGCTCCGCATCAGACCAGGAGAGAGTATTCCGGTCGACGGTATTGTGATCGAAGGCAAAACAACCGTTGATGAATCGATGGTGACCGGGGAATCTATGCCGGTTACCAAAACGGAGGGTGACCCTGTCATCGGGGGGACCATTAATCAGACAGGGAGTCTCATCATCCGTGCAGAGAAAGTCGGTGATGAAACAATGCTCTCACGAATTGTTCAGATGGTCGCTGATGCACAGCGTTCGCGTGCCCCCATCCAGAGAATGGCTGACAGCGTTTCAGGCTGGTTTGTTCCTCTGGTGATACTTATCGCGGTTGTTGCTTTCGTGATCTGGTCTGTCTGGGGGCCCGAGCCCAGGATGGCGCACGGTCTCATTGCGGCTGTGTCGGTCCTGATTATTGCCTGTCCCTGCGCGCTGGGGCTGGCCACGCCGATGTCGATAATGGTGGGGGTGGGCAAAGGAGCCCAGGCCGGGGTGTTAATCAGGAATGCCGAAGCCCTTGAGCGTCTTGAAAAAGTGGACACGCTGGTTGTCGACAAAACAGGCACGCTCACGGAAGGTTCGCCTACGGTGACAGGGATTATCAGTCTCAATCCGGGTGGGGAAACATCTCTTTTGCGTGTAACAGCCGCAGTGGAAAAAGGCTCGCAGCATCCGCTGGGTATGGCAGTAGTTAAAGCAGCACAGGAAAAGGGGATCGCAATACCCGCAGTCACTCATTTCGATGCACCGTCGGGTAAAGGTGTCTCAGGCGATGTCGAAGGTCAACGGGTTGTTATTGGTAATGAACTGGCTATGCAGGAAAACAGTATCGTTATTGATAATCAAAAGGCCGTTGCGGATACGTTGCGGATGGAAGGCGCTACCGTTATCTATGTGGCCACAGACGGGGACCTTGCAGGCCTGATAGCTATCTCGGATCCCGTGAAAACAACCACGCCGGATGCGCTTAAAGCTTTGCGTCAGGCGGGGATCCGCATTGTTATGCTCACCGGGGATAACCAGCTTACTGCTGAAGCAGTCGCACGGAAACTGGGAATAGATGAGGTTGAAGCCGGAATTCTGCCGGATGGCAAAAAAGCAGTGATAACCCGACTGAAAGAGTCTGGCCATGTGGTTGCGATGGCCGGAGACGGTGTGAATGATGCCCCGGCGCTGGCAGCGGCTGACGTGGGTATAGCCATGGGAACGGGTACAGATGTGGCAATTGAAAGTGCCGGAGTCACCCTTCTCAAAGGCGACTTGATGATACTGAACAGGGCCCGTCATCTGTCAGAGATCACCATGAAAAATATCCGACAGAATCTGTTTTTTGCATTTATCTACAACGCACTTGGCGTGCCTGTGGCTGCAGGTCTGCTTTATCCTGTGTATGGAATACTGCTGTCGCCAGTTATTGCGGCGGCGGCCATGGCTCTTTCCTCCGTCAGCGTCATTGTGAATGCGTTGCGTCTGAAAAGTGTCAGGCTCGGGAAATAACACTGAGTGAAGGGGCTGTTACGAACAGAAGGAGTCCAGTATGAAAAGTACCACCTATGCGCTTATTGCTGTCGCCGCGATCGCGGCATTTGCCCTCCTGCGCGAACACTGGTCACATGTGGCAGGTTACTGGCCATATCTGTTATTGCTGGTCTGCCCGCTAATGCATCTTTTCCACGGCCACGGAGGACATGGAGATCATCAACATCAAGGAAGTGAAAACGATAAAAAAAATTAATCTGTCAGACGGGGCCGCGTCGCGGCCCCGTTATCAGTCCAGGTATCGTTCGTAGTCTCTGGCATGCGCAAAGGCATGCTGTTCGAGTTTGTTATCAGCGGGTGCCGCTGCCCGGAACGCCAGAGAGTTAACAGGGTTGTTATTGATGACCAGCTCGTAATGCAGATGAGGACCGGATGAACGTCCGCTGTTACCGGATAACGCAATAGCACCTCCCCGTGTAACCCTGGCCCCTTTAGTAACGAGTATTTTATTGAGGTGGAGATAGCGAGTTTTAACACCGGCTTTTCCCGTTACTTCAACAAAATATCCCATGGTACTGTTGTATTCGGCCCGGGTGATTTTTCCGTCGATGACGCTGACTATTTTCGTGTTCATGGGCATGGAATAATCAATGCCATTATGGGGACTCACTTTTCCCGATACCGGGTTAAGCCTTGCAGGATTGAAAGGCGAACTGAGTCTTGCTGTGGCCGGTAACGGATAATCGAGACTGCCTTTCCCGGAAGTATCGGAAAGGTTATAGAACTTTTTATCTGATATACGATACGCCGTGTAATTAAATGAACCGGACGTAAATTTATAGGCCACGACACGTGATTTTCCCGCTTTCTTTTGCAGTACGAGTTTTAATGATTCATTTTTTTTCAAATGCCGCAGATTAAACCGGGAAGGCAAGGAGCGCTGAAGAGTAGCGATCTCGTTCGATTCCAGCCCCGAGCGGGTGGCTGAAAGGTAGGCATTTTCTTTTACGACATCGGTAGAATACATTTACTGGAATTCGCCGTTAGCATGAACACTGCGGCGTATGCTAGGGGTTTTCAGGAGGCGTGTCATCTGTCAGTTAATCGGGAGCACCGTTGATGGTCGTCATTTTTGTAACATATCTTGTTTCCCGTTTGCTCCTGAAGCTCTGGGAACTGTATGACCAGCCCGACGGTGATGATTAACGGGACTGAAACAGGTTACGGCAGAGCAATATGGGGCTCATGTCCTGCTACGTAACCCGTCAGTAAAGCCCTGCTGCGCACCTGACGCTAAGCACTAACCCGCCTGCAGTTACCTGGTCGAATACAGCCCGCGAAGCTTTCTTGCCTGCGTCTGATGTGCTTCCGCACCGGCATTATTGACCTGCTCATGCACGAGAGCGGCTTTTTCTCCGGCATTCAGTTCGTTAAAAGAAGAAGACGAGGTCTTTGAATTTGCATCACTGCCGGACAGCATTTTTTTATGTTCCTCAATCATTTTCTGATGCGCATAGGACGCGCTGTTGTTCATAAATGAATGAGCAACAATGGCCCTTTCATGTTCATTCATTTCAGAGAATGAGGGCGTGTTGTTTTTATTAACCCTGTCCGGTAAGTTTTCATGCGTCGAGGAATTCACATGACTGACGGCTGAGGCATTATTAACAAATCGATGTGCTTCATGGGCAATATCACTGGACTGAGCAAAAGCTGCCCCACAAAATAAAGCTGTAAACGCAGTGGTCGTGATTAATATATTCATGTGTAATTACCTTCTGAGGTACATAAAAGATGTCCTTATGATCATATATAAAAATAATCAACCTGTGGGGAAGATGACGTAAATGTAATACAGCTATGTACATTACACGATTGTAATGAATTTGTTTCTTAAGGTGTGCTAGATTCATTTCATTGTAAGTGGATGAACCAGTAATTTAATTTAAATCGGTTCTCGAATTCTGTCAGTAACCATACTTTAAATAAGGGAATGCGCATGCTGTTGAAAACGTCTCGACGAACTTTCCTGAAGGGGTTAACCCTCTCTGGCGTAGCCGGAAGTCTTGGCGTATGGAGTTTCAATGCGCGTTCCAGTCTGAGCCTGCCAGTTGCCGCATCCCTGCAGGGTACTCAGTTTGACCTGACCATTGGTGAAACGGCCGTCAATATCACGGGCAGTGAGCGTCAGGCCAAAACAATCAATGGAGGCCTGCCGGGGCCCGTTCTTCGCTGGAAAGAAGGTGACACCATTACCCTGAAGGTCAAAAACCGTCTTAATGAACAGACGTCCATTCACTGGCACGGCATTATTCTTCCGGCCAATATGGATGGTGTTCCGGGGCTGAGTTTTATGGGCATAGAGCCTGATGATACCTACGTTTACACCTTTAAGGTTAAGCAGAACGGGACTTACTGGTACCACAGCCATTCCGGTCTGCAGGAACAGGAGGGGGTATACGGTGCCATTATCATCGATGCCAGGGAGCCAGAACCGTTTGCTTACGATCGTGAGCATGTGGTCATGTTGTCTGACTGGACCGATGAAAATCCTCACAGCCTGCTGAAAAAATTAAAAAAACAGTCGGATTACTACAATTTCAATAAACCAACCGTTGGCTCTTTTTTCCGCGACGTGAATACCAGGGGGCTGTCAGCCACCATTGCCGATCGGAAAATGTGGGCTGAAATGAAAATGAATCCGACTGACCTCGCGGATGTCAGTGGCTACACCTACACCTATCTCATGAACGGGCAGGCCCCGCTGAAAAACTGGACCGGACTGTTCCGTCCCGGTGAAAAGATACGCTTACGGTTTATCAACGGCTCGGCAATGACCTATTTCGATATCCGTATCCCCGGGCTGAAAATGACGGTCGTGGCTGCAGATGGCCAGTATGTAAACCCGGTTACCGTTGACGAATTCAGGATTGCCGTTGCCGAAACCTATGATGTCATTGTGGAGCCTCAGGGTGAGGCCTATACCATCTTCGCACAATCCATGGACAGGACCGGTTACGCTCGAGGGACACTGGCCACGAGAGAGGGGTTAAGTGCTGCCGTTCCCCCCCTCGATCCCCGTCCTCTGTTGACCATGGAAGATATGGGTATGGGGGGAATGGGACATGATATGGCAGGAATGGACCACAGCCAGATGGGAGGCATGGATAACAGCGGAGAGATGATGTCTATGGACGGTGCTGACCTTCCGGATAGCGGGACATCCTCCGCGCCCATGGATCACAGCAGCATGGCCGGTATGGATCATTCCCGGATGGCCGGAATGCCGGGTATGCAAAGTCATCCTGCGTCAGAAACGGATAACCCACTGGTTGATATGCAGGCGATGAGCGTCTCTCCGAAATTAAATGATCCGGGTATTGGTCTTCGAAATAACGGAAGAAAGGTTCTCACGTACGCGGATTTGAAAAGCCGCTTTGAGGATCCTGACGGACGTGAACCTGGCCGTACCATAGAACTGCATTTAACCGGCCACATGGAAAAGTTTGCCTGGTCATTTAACGGAATCAAGTTTTCAGATGCCGCACCGGTGCTGCTGAAATACGGTGAGCGGCTCAGGATCACGCTGATCAACGATACCATGATGACTCACCCCATTCACCTGCATGGTATGTGGAGCGATCTGGAAGATGAAAACGGTAATTTCATGGTTCGTAAACACACAATAGATGTTCCCCCTGGTACAAAACGCAGTTACAGAGTGACAGCAGATGCGCTTGGCCGCTGGGCGTATCACTGCCATTTGCTCTATCACATGGAAATGGGAATGTTTCGTGAAGTCCGGGTGGAGGAATGATGCGAATGAAGAGAAATTTGAAGGCCATACCTGTTCTGGTCGCCGGTTTGTTTACCTCACCGCTTTCTATTGCGGCGGGCTCCGTCTCTGCAGATCCCCACGCCGGGCACGACATGTCTGCCATGCAGATGCCAGCAGATGAGAATTTCACTGAGATGACGTCAATGGAGCCCATTGTAACTGAGAGCAGAACGCCAATTCCGCCTGTTACCGATGCCGACCGGAAGGCTGCATTCGGCAATTTACAGGGGCATGCGATTCACGACAGTGCGATTAATTATCTGGTTCTGCTGGATCAACTGGAATGGCAACGGTCGGATAACACCAACAATTTCAGCTGGAGTGTTAACAGCTGGATTGGAGGCGACACAGATCGGATTTGGCTAAAGAGTGAAGGTGAACGAAGCAATGGGGAAACGGAGGCGGCTGAAGCGCAGTTACTCTGGGGACATGCGGTTGGCCCATGGTGGGATTTGGTTGCGGGTGTCAGGCAGGATTTCAGACCTGCTTCTGCCCGGACCTGGGCTGCTGTCGGTTTTCAGGGGCTGGCACTCTATAATTTTGAGTCTGAAATTACGGGTTTTGTCAGTAATGGCGGAAAAGCAGCCCTTCGTCTGGGAGGAGAATACGACGTTTTACTGACTAACCGGCTCATACTCCAGCCATCCTATGAGGTGAATTTCTACAGTCAGGATGATGAATCGCGGGGTCGCGGCAGGGGACTGACTGACACAGAGCTGGGGCTCCGGCTGCGCTATGAAATACGCCGTGAGTTTGCACCCTATATAGGCGTTTCCTGGAATCAACTTTACGGGAAAACATCCGATATGGCGAAAAGAGAAGGTGAGAAAGACCATCAGGTAGTATTCCTGGCGGGAGCCAGAATCTGGTTTTAACGCACTGATATAAAACACTCAACTAAACAGGTAAATAAAATGTCGATTTTAAATAAAGCCATTCTTACAGGTGGCCTCGTTATGGGCGTTGCTTTCTCTGCTATGGCCCATCCGGAATTAAAAAGCTCTGTGCCACAGGCTGATTCAGCCGTAGCGGCCCCGGAAAAGATTCAGCTTAATTTCTCGGAAAATCTGACCGTGAAATTCTCAGGTGCAAAATTAACGATGACGGGTATGAAAGGCATGTCATCACATTCTCCGATGCCGGTCGCGGCAAAAGTGGCGCCAGGCGCTGACCCTAAATCGATGGTCATTATTCCGCGAGAGCCTTTACCCGCTGGCACTTATCGTGTTGACTGGCGCGCGGTTTCTTCAGATACGCACCCTATTACCGGTAATTACACCTTTACAGTGAAGTAATATTATGAACGACCTGATTATGATTGTTATTCGTTTTCTTCTTTATCTGGATTTGATGGTAATATTTGGATTGCCATTTTTTCAGATATATGGAATAAGCGGTGTCAGACATGAAACCTATAACCTGACTAATTTCAGGTCGTTTATAACCTTTGCTGTTGTTACAGGCATCATTCTTACTGGCATTAATATGCTCCTGGTATCTAATGCCATGAGTGGAGTAACTGACCTCAGAGAATTATCCATCCATGTTATCGAGATGGTGATAGAAGAAACTGATGTGGGTATTAGCTGGATTGTCAGGCTCTGTGCCCTGTTTACCACACTCGGTGCTTTGTTCCTTTACACTAATAAGAGAGTATTGTCCTGCCTGCTGATGACGATGAGTGGGGGCGTGGCGCTGGCTACACTTGCCTGGGGAGGACACGCCGTTATGCATGACGGTCTGCATTACTATCTCCATTTACTGAGCGATCTGACCCATCTCGGTGCTGCAGGTGCCTGGACAGGTGCTCTGGTTGCATTTGCTATCCTGCTGATGCGCAGAAACGCGCATAATGCACAGAGCGTCATTGTGATATCTGACTCCCTGGCAAAATTTGCCACGGCAGGAACGGTGATTGTTGTAGCCCTGATCCTGAGTGCGCTCGTCAACTATCTGTACATTGCTGAGGGTAACTTAACTCCCTTATTCAACAGCTCCTGGGGGGGGATATTGCTTGCTAAGACGGCTCTGTTTGTTCTGATGCTTCTTCTGGCTGCAGCAAACCGGTTTCACCTGGGTCCCCGGCTTGAAGTTATGGTCAGGGAAGGGAATTATGATCGCAGCGTTGCCCTGATGCGAAACAGCATTCTGACAGAATTCGTTGTTGCGATTATCATTCTGGGCGCCGTAGCGTGGCTTGGAATGCTTGCTCCGTCTCAGATCAGCTAGGGGACAGCCAAAGCTCATGCGTGAGATTTTTACTTTCATATCAGCGAGTTGACCATGCAGCGTATTTTAATCGTTGAAGACGAACAAAAAACAGGTCGTTACCTTCAGCAGGGACTGGTTGAGGAAGGTTATCAGGCCGATCTCTTTAATAATGGCCGCGACGGTCTCGGGGCCGCGTCGAAGGGACAGTATGATTTGATAATACTGGACGTGATGCTGCCTTTCCTCGACGGGTGGCAAATCATCAGCGCACTAAGGGAGTCCGGGCATGAAGAACCGGTCCTGTTTTTAACCGCAAAGGATAACGTGCGGGACAAAGTGAAAGGGCTGGAGCTTGGCGCAGATGACTATCTTATTAAGCCCTTCGATTTTACAGAGCTGGTTGCACGTGTAAGAACCTTGCTGCGACGCGCCCGCTCTCAGGCAGCCACAGTTTGCACCATAGCAGATATGACCGTTGATATGGTGCGCCGGACCGTGATCCGTTCGGGAAAGAAGATCCATCTCACCGGTAAAGAATACGTTCTGCTTGAGTTACTGCTGCAACGTACCGGAGAAGTGTTACCCAGAAGCCTTATCTCGTCCCTGGTCTGGAACATGAATTTTGACAGTGATACGAATGTGATTGATGTGGCAGTGAGACGCCTGAGAAGTAAAATTGATGATGACTTTGAGCCAAAACTGATCCATACCGTTCGCGGTGCCGGATATGTCCTGGAGATCAGAGAAGAGTGAGGTTCAAAATTTCCCTGACCACGCGCCTGAGCCTGATTTTTTCTGCAGTGATGCTTACGGTATGGTGGTTATCCAGTTTTATGCTGGTGAGTACCCTGAATGGCTATTTCGATAATCAGGACCGCGATTTTCTGACAGGTAAACTTCAGCTCACCGAAGAGTTTCTTAAAACAGAGACGTTCCGGAACAAAACGGATATTAAGTCATTATCAGAAAAAATAAACGATGCGATGGTAGGGCACAATGGTTTATTCATTTCTATAAAAAACATGGAAAATGAAAAAATTGTTGAACTCTATGCCAAAAATTCTGTTGTTCCAGCGGTCCTGCTTAACAAGTCGGGTGATATTCTCGACTATATGATCCAGACGGAAGAAAATAACACCGTGTACCGCAGTATCTCGCGGCGGGTTGCCGTGACGCCGGAACAGGGTAAAAGCAAACATTTCATCATTACGGTTGCCACGGATACTGGGTATCACACCCTGTTTATGGACAAACTCAGTACCTGGCTGTTCTGGTTCAATATCGGTCTGGTCTTTATTTCTGTTTTTCTGGGCTGGCTGACCACACGTATTGGTCTGAAACCGTTACGGGAAATGACCAGTCTGGCTTCCTCCATGACCGTACACAGCCTGGATCAGCGTCTTAATCCCGATCTGGCTCCGCCGGAAATCTCTGAGACCATGCAGGAGTTCAATAATATGTTCGATCGCCTGGAGGGGTCATTCCGGAAACTGTCAGATTTCTCGTCTGACATCGCGCATGAGCTGCGCACACCAGTCAGTAATCTGATGATGCAGACGCAGTTTGCACTGGCTAAGGAAAGGGATGTTTCGCATTACCGCGAAATTTTATTCGCTAACCTGGAAGAACTGAAAAGGTTGTCACGAATGACCAGTGACATGCTTTTTCTGGCACGTTCAGAGCATGGTCTGCTGCAGCTGGATAAACATGATGTGGATCTGGCAGCCGAACTGAATGAATTACGTGAGTTATTCGAGCCCCTGGCAGACGAAACAGGAAAGACAATCACGGTTGAAGGAGAGGGCGTTGTTGCCGGAGACAGCGATATGCTGCGACGTGCTTTCAGTAACCTGCTTTCCAATGCAATCAAGTATTCTCCCGATAACACCTGTACAGCGATACACCTTGAGCGTGACAGTGACTGTGTGAACGTGATGATTACGAATACGATGTCTGGCCCGGTTCCCGCTAATCTGGAACGTTTGTTTGACCGGTTCTATCGCGCAGACTCATCAAGGGTTCACAACACGGAAGGCGCGGGGCTGGGATTATCAATTACAAGGTCGATCATTCATGCTCACGGCGGCGAGCTGTCAGCAGAACAGCAGGGGCGGAAAATTGTGTTCAGTGTGCGTCTGTTAATGGATTAATACCGTTATTCAGGAGAAACCCGGAAGGTGACAAAAATGTCATCATTCAGTCACGCGATAAACAGAAGCGGTTTTTTATAATCAGTCATAAATCAGGACAGCGTGATAATTCAATCGCCCGGTTCCTGGCGTGATGATTAACCAGCCCTGAGATCAAATGCTTTCTCTGTTATAAGCATTGATTGTTCGGGTATGAAAACACCGGAGACCCAACCATGAAAAAGATCCTTGTATCATTTGTTGCCATGATGGCTGTCGCTTCATCTGCCTGGGCTGCAGAGACAATGAACATGCATGACCAGGTAAATAATGCCCAGGCGCCTGCCCATCAGATGCAGTCATCCGCTGAAAAAAGTGCAGTTCAGGGGGAGAGCATGAAAATGATGGATATGAGCGGTCACGATCAGGCCGCTATGTCCCATGAAATGATGCAAAACGGCAATTCTGCCGCCCATCAGGACATGGCTGAAATGCATAAAAAAATGATGAAAGCCAAACCTGAGAACACCCAAGAAACTGCTAAGCCATTTTCCGAAATGAGCGAGCATGAGAAAGCCGCTGTTGTGCATGAGAAGGCGAATAATGGCCAGTCTTCCGTTATTCATCAGCAACAGGCGGAAAAGCATCGCAGCCAGAGCACCCAGAATTAACCCGCAGCTCCACTTGTCAGACCCTCATTTGACGCCGAAGTCACTGGCTTACGCTCCCGTCCGGGAGCGTTTTTTTATAAGCGAAATGAATAATAATGAAAGAGTCCATACACAATGTTTTTTTTGGTCATGTCGACCTCACAATTAACTTATATTGTTTGAGAATCCTGTTCCCCGGTCATCTCCAGGGTGCATGTCGCGCCGTATCCTGAGACTGGCTGAGAATACGAATGACCGTAACCATAGAATGTGATGATACAAAATAGATCGTATGCCGGTTCTACCGGCAGTGTGCAGATATCGTCTCCCAGCTCTGCACGATGCGTGCCGATATCATGCATGGCCAGCACATCAAACACTGCAGCTATACGGCCGATGTATGCATCCGCCTGAACAACCCCGAACTGTCTGAAGCTGTAGTCCCAGATGGCCTCCAGATCCTCTTCTGCTTTGGGTGTCAGCTCAATCTCTTTCATTAGCCACCCTGGCCCTGACATTCCTCAGGAATGCATTCTTGTTCCATGGTTTCGCCTCGCCGCTGCTGATCCCTTCGGCCAGCAGATCGCGCAGTTCCTGAAGTCTGGATTCAGCCTGCTTTTCATGCAGCTCATCACCCACGTCCACCGTCATCGTACGAGCCATAACCCCTCCATATCTTAATGTAAGATTTATTCTTACATCATTAAATCAGCTTACTACGCTGCTTCCATCTCCGGCATTTTTTCAAAACAACCCTGCTGCAGTCTGGAGATCCGACTTAGCCAATTTTCGGATCTGCGCAGCGGAAAACACGCAAAGGATATGATAATCAAACCCATCGCATAAAATCATACTGAGTGTGATATTTATCATTAATCAGACAATCATACCTGATATGATGTTTACACATTGAGTACTAAATCATACTGAGTATGATTTTACACTTAAGCGGACATTATCAGACGGAGCGTGCAGGATGGATGAGAAAGAAGTGAATTTTTCACTCAGCTATGAGCAGCTGACCCGGATAGCGGAAGAACGTATCCGGGAATGCGAGCTGGACAGCCAGGGCGTTAGATATATCAGCGAATCGAGTAAGGCCAGCACCCTGCTGGGATTCTGGTATGAACTGGCGCTTACTGGTGCGCCACTGAAAAAATACGAACAAACCAAAGCGCTCATAGACGTCGATCATCAGCGTCTCAGAAAACTCATCTGGCCGGAGACGGATAAGCAATGACTCAGGCGCGCCGACCGTCACCGCTGCAGCGTCGGGTGCTGATTGTGCTGGCCGCCCTCGAGGCGAAACGTCCGGGGCCGGTGGCGACGCGGGATATTGAGCGGATGCTGGAGCAGGGCGGAGATGCCCCGGTGTATGGCCCCAACCTGCGTGCCTCCTGCCGCCGCATGGAAGCCTCGGGCTTGCTGCGCACGCTACGAGCGCCGAACCTGCAGCTGGCCGTCGAGCTGACGGACGCCGGCCGTGCGCTGGCCGCCCCGCTTCCGGCTGACGAACAGGCGCGTGTCCTGGCTGAGCAGCGCATGACGGAGGTCCGGGTTCTGCCCCTGGTCCGGATAAAGCCGGTATACGAGTCTGACAGGTTCGGTGACGACCGGCCGGTGGAGCTGGACGGTCGCTGGCACCTGGCGTGCCGGGGCGACTACGTTATCCGTCTCGACGGCACCACCTGCCTGCAGCTGTGGAACACGGCCGGGCAGGTGACGCGCCTCGAAGGCGACCCCCTGCAGGTGGCGGAGTGGTTGCAGGCCTGTCACGATGCCGGCATTGATATCCGCCTGCAGATCAACGAAAGCACCGCGCCGGAACAGGGTACACCTTCACTGAAAGGGGCTGAGTTTCCCGGCGGACAGGCTGCAGACACGACGGAAACCTGGTACCGGCACCTGCTGAGGGCACTGCGACAATACGATGTGCAGGGGCTGTCCGCCACAAACCCGGAGCACCTTAACGCAGTGAAGCCCGGCAGGCGTAATAAGGAACAACCGCTACAGGAACGTTTTCTGGCACTGGCGAAAACGGTGGAAGGGACCCCTGGTGTCCTTCGATCGGATCGGTATGAAGAGGATGCCGGCCCGCTGCTGACAGAGTTGCTGGACGGATTCGGGTTCACGCCGGACCAGGCTTCCCGGCTCATTCGCCTAATCCGCTGGCAGAACGTTTGCCGGTCCGTCAGATAAGGCCACTCACATCATGGTACAGATTAATGGGCAGCCCATGACGCACGTCGGGATCATAACAGAATGCTACCGGCCCCGAGAGGTCAGACTCCGGGAAACCAGAACCCAGTGGGTCACTGAATGTGGTCTGCGGTTCAGAAAATCCACCGGTGCAGCCGTCGGAAGCGGCGTCTGGAGTTCAAAGCGTCTTGATTTGGGCAGTATCCGGAAAATTGAACCCGGTGAATAATCACCTTGTTAACCGATGTCAGGAAGTACGTGATGCCTTATGTTAGCGCCAGTGATATAAGACGGTAAATCACCATTAGCATTGTCCGCTCCACCCAACATGTTGTTTCCTTAAGGTTCTCACACCAGAAAGGACATCAACATGCAGAGCAGAGAGGACTTTTACATGATAAAGCAAATGCGCCAGCAGGGTGCGTACATTGTCGATATTGCGACTCAGGTGGGTTGCTCTGAACGGACTGTCAGACGCTATCTCAAATATCCTGAACCGCCAGCCAGAAAGACCCGCCACAAAATGGTTAAGCTGAAACCATTTATGGATTACATCGACATGCGCCTGGCAGAGAATGTCTGGAATAGCGAGGTTATCCTCGCAGAGATAAAGGCAATGGGCTATACGGGCGGACGTTCCATGCTGCGTTACTACATCCAGCCCAAACGTAAAATGCGGCCATCAAAAAGAACGGTCCGCTTTGAAACCCAGCCAGGATATCAGCTCCAGCACGACTGGGGCGAAGTCGAGGTGGAGGTTGCCGGGCAGCGGTGCAAAGTTAACTTCGCGGTTAATACGCTGGGGTTCTCCCGCCGCTTCCATGTCTTCGCCGCGCCAAAGCAGGATGCTGAGCACACCTACGAGTCACTGGTTCGCGCCTTCCGCTACTTCGGTGGTAGTGTGAAAACGGTGCTGGTTGATAACCAGAAAGCCGCAGTACTGAAGAATAACAACGGGAAAGTGGTGTTCAACTCCGGGTTCCTGTTGCTGGCCGACCACTATGACTTCCTGCCCCGGGCCTGCCGTCCGCGCAGGGCCAGAACCAAAGGCAAAGTGGAACGGATGGTGAAATATCTTAAGGAGAACTTCTTCGTCCGGTACCGCAGGTTCGACAGCGTCACCCATGTAAACCAGCAACTGGAGCAGTGGATGGCTGAAGTTGCTGATAAACGGGAGCTTCGCCAGTTCAGACAAACACCAGAGCGGCGCTTCGCACTGGAACAGGAGCATCTGCAGCCGTTGCCGGATACGGACTTCGATACCAGCTACTTCGACATCCGCCATGTGTCCTGGGACAGCTATATCGAAGTTGGCGGCAATCGTTACAGCGTTCCCGAAACGCTGTGTGGCCAGCCGGTCTCGATACGAATATCGCTGGATGATGAACTGCGGATCTACAGTAATGAGCAACTGGTGGCATCACATCGTCTCTGCTCAGCATCGTCCGGCTGGCAGACAGTGCCGGAACATCATGCCCCGCTCTGGAAGCAGGTCAGCATGGTAGAACATCGACCACTGAGTGCTTATGAGGAGTTGCTGTGATGCATGAACTTGAAGCGCTGCTGAGTCGCCTGAAAATGGAGCATCTGAGCTATCACGTAGAAAACCTGCTGGAGCAGGCGGCTAAAAAAGAGCTGAACTACCGGGAGTTCCTGTGCATGGCGCTGCAGCAGGAATGGAACGGCAGACATCAGCGCGGCATGGAGTCACGACTGAAGCAGGCGCGTCTGCCATGGGTCAAAACGCTGGAGCAGTTCGACTTCACCTTCCAGCCGGGCATCGATCGTAAGGTTGTCCGGGAGCTGGCCGGTCTGGCGTTCGTGGAACGCTGCGAGAATGTGATCCTGCTGGGTCCTCCAGGTGTCGGGAAAACCCATCTGGCCGTTGCTCTCGGCGTGAAAGCGGCGGATGCAGGGCATCGGGTACTGTTCATGCCACTGGACAGACTGATCGCAACGCTGATGAAAGCGAAACAGGAAAACCGACTGGAGCGTCAGCTACAGCAACTGAGTTATGCCCGGGTGCTGATCCTGGATGAAATAGGCTATCTGCCAATGACCAGAGAGGAAGCCAGCCTGTTCTTCCGGCTACTGAACCGTCGATATGAAAAAGCGAGCATCATCCTGACGTCAAATAAAGGCTTCGCAGACTGGGGAGAGATGTTCGGAGATAACGTACTGGCAACGGCGATCCTGGATCGGCTGCTGCATCACTCAACCACACTGAATATCAAAGGAGAAAGTTACCGGTTAAAGGAGAAACGCAAAGCTGGAGTGCTGGCCAAAAACGCAACGCCAATCAGTGACGATGAAATGGCGGAAAGCGGACAGCATCATTAAAGAAAGCATCTAGCGGGCATGAAAATGGCAAATAACGGTCACAGATCGTGGCGTTGACAGCGTATAGCCATTAAATTTTTTCTGCTCAATCAGCTCGGTGATCTGTCGGGCTATTTCTGCTTTCATTGAGATGCGTGCTGGGACATGGAGGGAATCAGGAGCGACCGGACATCCACGGTGGCATCTTCCGTTTCGTTGTTCTCACTACCTTGCGTCAGCTCATTAAGATACGCGCGAATTTGCGCCGTCTGCTTCAGGTAATAGCACAGATTTAAGGCGATTCGTACTCTGTCGTCGGATAGCCCACGCCCTGAGAAGGCTGAACTCCGAAGATCTCCAGGCGTTTGAGATGTGTTTCTCTTATGGTAGATGCTCATCACTTCAGCATGCAGCGCGGAAAAACTGTTGGGTTCTCTCAGGCGCTGATCATTTCTGTAAATGACCCGGGCAGTATCCAGATCATTTTGCTGGAGCAATATCCAGCCATAAAGGGTCTCGCTTGAATGTAAATTGTCCGGTGCTATCCATCCACGCTTATCTGCATAGATGTACTCATGAAGTAACGATCTGAGTCGTTCCTCCAGGAAACTAAGTTTAGTGCGTAGTTGTTTCTGGACATTGTCAATCTTGTTATGAATCGCCAGATTCAGCGTGAGCATATAGAAAAACAGATTGATATGGGCCTCGGTGACGGCATTAAAGCGGCGTTCGGACTCCTTATCATGTCTATCCCCAACACTCATTTCAGCCGTTAAACGGGTTCCCTGATGTTCCAGCACCGCATAAAGATCGATACCACGTCGTTTCACCTCACCAAGTACAGCCACGGAAGGCATTTCGAAGCACGCATCATACTGGTCGATAAACTGCTGATAGGCTATGCCGGCATTTTCAAATCGCTCATCCCTGATGACGTCCAGTATCCGTGTAACCTGCTTGCGGACTTCCTGCTGAAAGGCTTCCACATCAACATCGTTATAGATAAGCGTGTTTGACTGCATCGCTATCAGGTAGGCGGGGAGCATTTCAGGCACACGCTCATTAGAAATGATTCGCCCGGTGACTGTGTCCCTGATTGCCTGCCGTGGCTGTTCCTTAACAGCCTCTCCGGCCGCGACCTTTTTCTCAACATCAGACCGCTTGTGCAGTTGCTGGATCATTTCTCTTTCCCTTTGTATGGGCTGGCAATATCACGCCATTAGAACTCAAAAGCATGTCGACCGCAAAAGATCCACCTAAGCATTTTTTCAGATCAACGCGGAATGTTCTGCTCACTACAGATTATATAAACCGTGATGAGTGACATTGTCACGTAATAGGGGCCGATGTATCTGCGCGGCATTATACCTGTCACTGGGAACAGCACGGCCGCCATATCCAGCGCAAACGCCTGTGTATAAACTACCATTTTATGTCTGGCCTGGGTCTGAATGACGTTCATGGGCTAACGATGATGTAGCTGTGGCGGAAGGTATGAGGTGCCATCGGAATTGAAAAGATGCAATAAAGGAGATATTTTGTTTGAAATGATATAGTTACATTGAGTTAAATAAAAACCACAAGTAAATGTAGGTTTTTAGTTTTGTATAGAAAAAGAATAATAGTTAATATAATCCTTTTATTCTAAAGAGGTTTCTGCGGGGGACATTCTCGCAACGGAATTTTAAAATTTCCTGACCAGCAAATATCTGAACTTAACTTTGACTGATTGTGTAATCGCTTAATGTTAATTCAGATGGGATTTCAAAAAGAGCTCCTTCTGAATTAAACGGAGCTCTAAGATAACAATCCAAGAATCAGACTCACAGACAACAGTGGCTTTACGCTTATAACGTTACCTTATAGCACTCTGAAGTGAAGTGGCTTACTGAATTAATCACTGAATACCAGCGAGTCTAAAACACCTTGTCCACTATGAACTCCTCCCTCAGTTGACTCTGCTGATTTGCTACGGATCAAATACCCAGCAAAACAGGGCTCAGCGCTAGCTGCATAGTTATCTATCTGAACGGAGAAAATTCCTAATTCGCTGACCAGATCAGTAATCTGATATAACTCCCCTTTACGGACAACCAGAGAGGGTACCGATCGCGGGGCAGGATGTAATCGACGCATGAACGACCACGATTGATATTGCAGCGGGTCAAGCTTTGCCAGTTTTAACTGGATATCAGCACCAAACAGACAATGCCCACCCCCTTCACCCTGATTTTTGAGAACCCATGAATCAGAAGGAGACTCTTTTACGATGTTGATAGTATGAGGGTTAACAGGAAGCATTTCGCCCAACACCATTTTTATGGTGTTAACCTCTTCCGGTTTCAATCCGAAAGCAACCAGCTCATCGAGCCCCAAGTGAGAGAGCAACATTTGAACCCGCTTACTTGTCGCAAGCTGCTGAGCGACTGTTGCATTAACCGCAACTCGGTGCTGCTCGATCAGTACTCGTGTAGCCATTAACGCCTGACAACACTCCTTCTCATTGAGGCTGGCGGCTTCATAATCTGAGTATTGATATCCGGCACGTAAGTAGACAGTATCAAGTGGTCCTACACCGTTGAGAATTAGCCTGTTTTTGTCACCGGTTCTCAATTGATTATGAAGTTCCTGAAAAGTTTTGCGATGCGTTTCGATCCCTTTTTGCTGAAGGGCTAGCTCAAGCAAGTGCTGATCAAACACGTTGTTTTCATGTTCTTGCACTATCATCAAGAATCTGGCCGGGCCTGGATCTTCGAACTCTTGTTTAATTCTGAATGTAGCCCGGGCAAGAGCTGCTGATATCCCTTCGATGGCATGGTTTTCGACAAGTATTCCCTTTGCCTGGTGGGACCATTCAGAATAAGTAGTTGACCATTGCCTTTGTATATATTGATGTAGCTCGTGTGTCCGCTGACCAAATGGCCCCATACCGGCGGCTATGCCATTGAACTCTATTAGCTTAAAGCCATCGTGAACATCATCCATAAAGTCGCTACGCATAATGAGCAATGGTAGCCGGGGAGCTGTGCTTGAGGATGAATGGATTTGTTGATGCATGTTCAGTAAAGCTGAAAAGAAGGGATTCCCAGCTTTGATGGGATAAATGGCATCGTATAAAAAATCATGATTCTCAGAAACTGAATAGATTAATTTGCTGAGTATTTTTGCTAAGTTTTGTAAAAGCTTATAGGTTTCCCGCCTGATAGGCGTTGGCGTCAAGGTAAACGGGGTATGCACTGCAGAATACGACGATTCCTTAAAGGCGACACCATGTGTTAAGGCCCATTCGACCGCATCATCCTTGATTTTCTGAAGGTCAAGAGTATTCATTTTACGTCCCCTGATTATTACCTGACGTATCATTAAACATTGTTACCAGGATTCCTAGACTATAAAATTTGGTTGATTACTTCAATAGTTCTTGTAGCATTGAATTATGAAAAAAGATACTGCAACTCAAGTTTTTGAATCCCTGGCTTCTGACATCCGACTGGATATCTATCGCTTGCTGGTGAAAGCCGGGCCACAGGGCATGGTCGCCGGGCAAATAGCGTCAAGCCTTGCCATTGCTCCAAATAATTTATCGTTTCATCTCAAAGCGATGACACGTGTCGGATTGCTTTCAGTTGAACAAGAAGGTCGTTTTCAGCGCTATAGGGCGAATATCACTTTGATGCTGGAACTGATTTCCTTCCTGACAGAAGAATGTTGCTCCGGTCATCCGGAAAAATGCATATCTCTGCACACGGAGCTCAATTGCACATCTTCAGATGTCCTTTGCTCTCACCCAGAAAAAAATAAGGGCTAATTTTATGAACGTATTATTTCTTTGTACCGGTAACTCTTGTCGCTCCATTCTGGCTGAAGCAACGTTCAACCATCTTGCACCGGAGGGCTGGCATAGCATGAGTGCAGGAAGTCATCCAACCGGGCATGTACATCCTCGCTCACTTGCTTTGCTGCAACATGAAGGCATCTCCACCATAGGTTGCTACAGTAAATCGTGGGAAAGTTTGCCACTGGTACCAGATATCGTAATCAGTGTCTGTGGCTATGCAGCAAATGAAACTTGTCCTACCTATTTGGGACTTGTACTACGAAGCCATTGGGGGGTTGATGACCCGGCTCGTGTTACAGGTACAGATGAGGAGATTAATGCGGCTTTTATAAAGGCATATACCATCCTTCGAGCACGCATCGAGGCGTTTTTTACTCTTCCGTTGGCTGAGTTGCAAAAAGATAAAACCATGTTTAAAGCTGAACTGGATCGTATCGGCAATTTGATAGGTTAAGAATTTTTCCGTTTTTATGGTCTTTTAGGTGTAGAAACAAATAAATGAGCAAGCTATAACACGTCCTAATGCCTGGGCATACTGTAGTGGTGTAAATGATATCCAGCAGATGGTAGATGAAGACGGGAGCAAAGTGGTGGTTGATTTACGTGCCGAATCGACGGGTTACACTGCGCATCAACCTGAGATGCAGCGGGTGAATATACCATTAAGTGATCATACTGAAGTGCCAGAGGAGCAACTGTTTCGTAAAGCGATTTTTGCTGTGGTGGATACCAATCAAAAAGGGAAAAAAGTTGTATTTCATAGTGCCGCAAGTAAGGGGAAAAAATAATGTTTTAATTATATTCAATGTGAGGGATCCATCCCCCATCCAGTCTAACCAGACACCGCCTGGAGCGTTTCTGCTGAAGCCTCTCTCTCACGCGACTTGGCAGCAGCTAGGAGACTGTAATTTAAATTGTGTATCTTCCTGTTACATTTAAATCATTCCCTTGATGTTTTAAACATAACAGGAATATTTACGTTCCACTGCCAATCAAACCAATTAGAGATTTACTTTCTGCTACTCATCTTTTTCGGCAGTACTGCGCATGGCATCTTGCATCCAAGATGCCTTCAACATGTTTGTTTGTACAATGCCATCAATTTCCGAGAATACAGGTTCAGATAATGACTTAAACAGGCACTCAGGCATACTTTCAAAAAGCCAGCCAACTATCTTGTTGATATGCATCATCGCCCCCTTAGTCGCTTATCAAAATTATAGTTGAATATATTCGATTTTACAGATATGTTGTTAACTATTTCTGGGCAGCGATTACTGTAATCAGATGTCCACATACGGAGTAAGAATGTGCAGTTCTCCACCTTTCCGCTTTCCAAAAAGCTGAGGGCAGAGGCATGAATACGATACAGTTGCTGACATCTTCGGAATGCTAAAGTGGCGAGTTACCTTACTATTAATAGATAAATTGGGATGCTGGCGTTTCACTGTTAGGTTATACAGTATTTACACTCATATGTCGGTCTGAGTGATATCTGGTGGCAGTATGGATTGTCTTTAACTCGTTAAAAAAGGCATGGTATACATATGATTATTCAGATTTGTTTGGTGATGAGAGGAACATCTTTTTCTTTGTACCGAGAATTCCTATCGTTCCATTCTAGTCTGGCTGAAGCGACATTTAACGCGCTATGACCAGCATAAGTGCAGGCCCCCAACTGAAAGGATAGGGGGGTCTTTGTCCTGCGACAGCAGAGCAATAACATTTAGCGATGTATTAGCAGCAAAATGACCACTGGTTCTTGAACTGCTAACCTATGACCGTCTGAAAATGAAGGGTAAAGCGTTGCAATGACGAACACAATGTACAGTGTTCTTTTCTTGTGTTCTGGTAACTCGGCACAAATCATCTTTGCGGAGGTATTAATGAACCTGCTTAGTGACGGCATTTTTCAAGCATTCAGTGCCGGTTCTAATCCGGCCAGTTCGCCTCACCCCATGACACTCAGCATACTAAAAGGTCAGGGGGCAATACTGATACTTTACAGAGTGTAACATATGCAGGATTTTCAGCATTCGAGTGGTCCGCGTATTGATTTTATCTTTACATATTGTAGAAAAATGTCAGGCGAGGATTGTCTCGTGTTTCCTGGTGGAGCAATAAATAAAGGGCTCCAACTTTAGTTGAAGGTGATGATAAAGATAATTAATACGCCTTTGTTGGTATCGAATAGAAGATAATTACTCGCATCCGGGTTTTTAATCCTTTCACTTTATAAAATTGATAGTCTTTCATTACAAAATCAAATTCAACTAATGTGGGACACTGAATCTGAGGGCAGTTATGTATCCAATAGTAAAAATACTGGGAGTGTGTTTTGAAAATTAATGCAATTGCTCTGATTATATCTACCGTAGTTGGTATTTTATCAACTAGGATATTGTTCACATTCTATGATAATATGTTAGGAAACACTGCATTATTTGATACCGACATGTATGCAATATTGTTAATAGGTGCGCTTATTCAATATTTAGTATACTACTACCTTAAAAAGGTGATCAAATAACACTCTGTGTAACTATATGTTTTTGAGATATTAAAATTCTATTCTTTGTCTTTTTTCTTTAACTGAAAGGTAAAAGGATTAAATCATATTTAAAGTCAAACAGGTTTGTTTGGAATGTTTAGCAGGTAAAAATTCACCAATATTTTTCAGGAGCTAAAAAAGTAAATGAGTAAGCAATATCACGCCCTATTACCTGGGCATATCTACTGCGGTGGTGTAAATGATATCCAGCAAATGGTAGATGAAGATGGGATCGAAGTGGTGGTTGATTTACGTGCTGAATCGACGGGTTGTGCTGCACATCAACCAGAGGTGCAATGGGTGCATATATCATTAAGTGATCATGCTGAAGAGCCTGAGGAGCAACTGTTTCATAAAGCGATTTTTGCTGTAGTAGATGCCTATCAAAAGGGGAAAAAGGTTGCATTTCATTGTGGTGCAGGCAGGGGGCGAACAGGAACTGTAGCAGCAGGAGTTTTACTGGAATTGAAGATCTGCAAATCTTTACCAGAGGCCGTAGAACTGGCCAAATCAAAACGTCCAGTATTGAATATTAAACCAATTCAATATGAGGCATTAACTCTCCTTTATCCTGCCTGACTAAATTATGAATCGCCACAGAATACCAGGTAATGTGCCAGCCAGGTAAGCACTGAGAGCCAGATTAATATTTTAGACTGGCTCTATTTCTGAAAATATCTATGTAGTTACATTTTGATTCAAGAATCAATCGATAGTAAATAATCAAGTCCTGATAAACACTCCTCCAGACATTCAGCTACAACTTTAATATAAGGATCAGTTTGACTGCCTAATAAATGAGTATACCCTTTCAGACCAGGTAAGTGAGCACATATAAATCCCTTTAAAATGCTCCAGGTATCGGGGGTGTTTAAATTTTCATTTGTCAGCACACAACTTATAAAAAGCAATTCCACACCAAAATGGTCACCAGGAACATGTTTATGTACCATCGGCAATTTGATGTTAAGCATAGAGGGAGCAAAATTGAATTTTTGATAGAAGTCTTCTTCTTCTGCTCCCCCTTCAAAGCTTGCTGCAGGAAATTGCCAGATGTCTCCATGACGTAAGCCATTACTGAAGACATGATTATAGGGTGGACAAAACAAACCAGATTGTGGGAAGCAGAAATAGTCATAAAACGCCTGCTGACATTCTTTAATCGCAAGGTTTTGCCCTGTACATTGCTTTATCCAGTCAATAAGCTCTTGTTCAGGGCTTTTGAGTAGTAAGGATCCAGCAATATCACAGGTTCTTCTCAACTCTTCCACTTCACACATACTTGCCCCCTACGCTTTGATAATTTTAGCTCGTGTATTAAAGAAACTGCTACTGCCACCAATTGGATCCATAAGCGGCATCCCCCATACATCTGGATCCAGTCGCATAATTGGATTTAAATTTATCCCCGCAGCCCGGATTTTACTGCCTTTAATTCGCTTCCCACCAATATCAATATCAGTTGCTCCGTAGCCCCAATGGCCATAGCCAACGATAAAGCTGATCACTCCGGGTGCAACACCATCTCTGAGCTTTACTTCACAACGCCTGCGCCCTTCAACAGTTTCGACCCATACACTATCACCGGTTTTCAAACCAAGAGCTTTCCCATCCTCGGTATTAATTTCAGCCCAGTTTGTCGGCTGTATCTCTCGGATAAAACTGTTGGAAGACAATCGGGACTGCGTCTGAAGTGCACTTTTTCGGGTCAATATTGTAAAATCCATACCTTTGCCCTGATCGAGCTCATCCACTTTTTTCCCCATCATAGTGAGGGATGGTTGCCAAAGTGCAGTTCCTGAAAAACGTTCACCGGTAAAACTATTTAGACCCTGAGCAATTTTTTCATTGTACATTCTGATACGGTTATTGAATTGATTTTTCAATTGCGTACCATTCCGTCTGGTAGTCACTGGCTCAAAACGACCACCGCGTGACATTAAAAATAGTACTTTTCTCCATTCATCAGACTTAAGACTACTGGAATATTTCTTCTGGTAATCTTCAAGACCGGCAATTTTTATATCATCCTCAGTTGCATCTGATACTGGTGTTCCACTATAAGCAACGTTTGCAGTACCTTTCAGATAGTAATCCTCCATTTTTTCGAGAGGCCATAGAGTTCCATTACTGTCAGGAATTGCATTTTTCCCAAACCCAGCCATGTTTAATTTCGAAGCTATATCAATAAAGAAAGTCTCAAGACAAAAATGTTGTCCCGCTTGATTCTTTCCAGTCAACGGCTCGATAACGGGATAACGTACAGCAGTCCCCTTGACCATTGTTGCTTCCAGCATCGGATGCTGGACATAACGTTCCAGATATGTAATGTCAGGGATAATATAATCTGCATACATGCTGGTATCACTAACGACAATATCACTGGCAATAATTAATGGTATTTTTGTTGGGTCACAAATCCCTCGAATAATATCTTCTTTACCCATGCCTGGAGCGCTGTATAAAGGTGTACACATATGCCACAACAGAATGTCGGCTGTATACGGATAACCTTCCAGTGCTGAAGGCAAGATATCACTGAAAATATCTTTAGTGAAAGGGAACCACGGCCTTTTAGCTGGGTAGGGGGGTTCGCCACGAGCAACCTTTGTCTTAAATTCAGTAGAGTCTTCATAACGAAAACCATCTTCACGTGTAATTTTTATACCAAATTGAGCTGGCACCAAAGAAGGAATAGCAGTTAGGTCATATACTCCTTTGTCATAAGGGAATCCACCTCCCCCGAGGGAACCACCACCACTCCAGTTCAAATTACCGATTAAGACGTTCAACTGATTTATTGCAAAACCTGTATAGTAACCGTTCGGGTGCTGTGCAATTCCACGATAAAACTCTGTGGATGCTTTCCGACCATGTTTAGTGAACTCATCAGCTAAATTGACAATATCGTCAACGCGAACACCACTGATATCGGCATAATACTCTAGAGAATAATCACTCGCTGATGTCTTTAATAAATGAAATGCTGTAGCAACTCCTATACCATTAACATTTCCGCTATAATCCAGCATTGCTTTAACACATTTTTCCGCTAATTCTGGAATGCCAGAGAGATTAATTACGACACTGTCTTTACTGTCCCCCAAGGCAGCTTCACTAGATGTAATAAATTTCCCAAAATTAGGGTGTGTTTCATCGGTAATAATCAGATAACTGGCATCCGTGAAACAAGTTTCACCTGCATTTTTGGCAGAAGATTGATTTGGATAACTTAAAAAATCCGTATTATGGCGATTATGTTCTATGATCCAGCTTATCATTCCCATTGCGATAGCACCATCTGTGCCTGGTCGCGGAGCAAGCCAGAACATATTTGGGTCATCCGTTATAGTTCGGGGTAATACTGGATCAATAACAGCAATTTTGCAGCCCTTTGAACGCGCCTCTGCTGAGTATTTCCCTAATGTCTGCATAGGGAAATTAGCTTCTCCAGGCGCGGTTCCCCAATACAAAACAAACTCTGACTCACAAAGATCTGCTTTAAAATTATTATGCCCAGTATATACAGCACTCGTAGCAATGTGATGGCTTAATTCGCATATATTGGTGTGTTCGTAATTATTAACAGTGCCAAAGGATTTCGCGAAACGCGTCTGAAAATCTTTTCGCGTTTTAACAATACGTCCGCTTTGTATAACAAGCTTATTAGATACTCGCCCTAAGTCATGATTGTTATCATCAATCCATTCATCACGTTTTTCGTATAATGCCCGGAATCCTTTTATCTCAAGGTTTTGACTAGCCTCATCACCTGTATCAGCGAAAATCTTTCCACCATTGACCACTTCATCGATCAGTTTTTCCCACTCAATAGGTACCCATTTATTACTTCCTCTCGGGCCAGAGCGTTTCAGGGGAACTGTCAGTCGATATGGGTCGTAAGCTGTTTGTAGACCCGCGTTCCCTCGGGCACACAGTGTACCAGGGGTATTGGCTGTGTCCACCACCGGGATGTTCATATCCTTATAGTCAATCAATGTGTTCGGATGATATGGATTACCCTGTAAGCGTTCCAGTTTTCCGGTTTTACGATTCACTTTGGCTCTCAGTCCACACTCTCCATGACACTGAAGACATACAGAATGACGTACCATATAATTGGGATTTATAACATGCTGGCCAGTTTCTTTATCAAGCAGCCATTCGGGTTCAGTTGACTGACCATAAAAGGTTGATTTTGCTTGCTCTCCTGCATCTGAGAATGTACCTGCACGGTAAAATACTTTGCCATAAATACTGGCACCAACACCTACACCTAGCGCGGCACAACCTGTAAGAAAATGACGTCTGTTCATTTAATTTCTCCTCCTGTCTGTGCCGGATATTTGTGTTGGAAATTCTCATAAAGCAATATGACTAAAGCAAGAATACCTACCATAAAAAATATACTACCAACAGAATATAAATATTCTTTTGGTTCGGGGTGATAAGTAAAGACTCCGGCACTGCTACGACTCGTTCCCTGCCCCCCAACCAACAAAAGAAAACGAACACCCCAGGCAGAGATAGCAGATAGAATAATGATAATTGTGTAGTGGAGTTTATTTTTAGATTTAATTACAGAAATCATAACGCAAGCTAAAACTAACGCTCCCACAGTAATTATCTGCGTTGCTAAATAGTTAGAATCAAGTAAACCAAAGGAGGTGCTAATAGTTTCTCCCGCAAAGACATGCCCCCACCATGTGAATAGCAATAAGATAAACATAGTAATAAGCATCACACCAAGCCCGCAATAAGATGAAATTACTGCCGGTTGTTCATTACTATGTTTAGAAACTAAACTGTAGGCTATAAATCCAGTATAAAGTCCACTAAGTAACATTAAGACTGCAGACAGTGGTGTATTCCAGAGTGCAATACCATGCTCATTAGTCATGAATATTCCAGAGTACATCCCTAAAAATATCCCAGTTCCTATAAGAAGGATTTTCGTTAATTTATCAACAAAAATAGACAGCTTTAATGGCGTGAGTTGCAGGATTAGTAGTAGGCAAAACAGGGGTAAAATCAGTACGCCATATTTTATTATTGAACCGTACCAGTGTTCCCAACCATATATAAACCCATAAATTAACCGGCCGGGTTGTTGTACCTCTGCTAATACATTTAATATACCTCCAAACGCTAATGCAAAAGCCAATGCCACAGGTAAAAGGTTAGTCTTTGACTGACTCCCCCAGTTAAGGAAGGACCAGATAACAGCGAGACCTCCTGATGCACCTAACAATAACGAGTAATTAATAAAAAGCAAGCCAAATGGAGATTGATGTGCAATATTTAAAATGGTCGTCATCATGATTTACTCCTGATTTACCCAGGGGAGTTCCTGATCGAAAACATCAGAAAACTCTTTCGTCCAAGTCTTACTTTTTATGTCTTCTCCTACAGTCATTTCATTGTTTAACCCAATATAAAATACCTGAGGCTTGTTACCCGTTGCTGGATTCAAAACATTTGTTATATGATCTGAATATAATTTATGCACTTCACTTTCTTTGTCATTCAGATCACCAAAAACCCTTGCTGCACCGACACAAGTTTCGACACAGGCAGGGACGAGGCCCTGTTCTATACGATGCGCGCAAAAGGTACATTTATCAGCTGTTTTGGTTTCAGTATTAATAAAACGAGCATCATAAGGGCAGGCAGTAACACAGGCACCACAACCCCAACAAATATCCTGATTGATAAGAACAATGCCATCATTGCGTTTAAACGTAGCACCTGTTGGACAAACAGGGACACAGCTAGGGTTTTCACAATGGTTACATAGACGCGGAAGAAACTGTCTTTTGGTTTTTGGATATTGACCAACTTCAATATCGGCGACCCAGGTTCTGAATTGCCCTGGCGGAGCGTGATTCTCGATTTTGCAACTGACAGTACATGCCTGACAACCTACGCATTTACGCAGATCTATGACCATACACCAGTGCTGTTTTTTTTCAGTAATTCTTGGGGTTGCCTGAGCAGGAGCTATAACAAGTGCAGCTCCAGTCGCAATGGCTAATGTAGATATAAGTTTCCGTTTTTGGGAATCTTTTGGAGAGTCGTCATCATCGGTATTCATAGTTACCCTTCAATTTATTGTTTACATAAATATGAATAAAAAGACATAACAAAAGAAAACAGATGTAGTATGGGTGTATGAACTTGTCATTGTTTTGACATTTATCAATTATATTCGTTTATGCATATGTGTTGTTGATTTTCATCTCCGCAGGAGATATTGTTACCTAAACGAACAGGAGGAATGATGTCGCTTACTTCCCTACAACTCTTTAAGAATCTGTCTGATGAAACACGTCTGGGTATTGTTCTCATACTCAGAACTATGGGGGAGTTGTGCGTATGTGATCTTTGCACTGCACTTGATCAATCACAGCCTAAGATCTCCCGGCATCTGGCTATGTTGCGAGAAAGTGGGATTTTGCTTGATAGTAAACACGGTAAATGGGTTCATTACCGGTTGTCCCCACACATTCCTTCATGGGCTGCACAGATTATTGAGCAGGCCTGGTTAAGCCAACAGGACGATCTTCAGGCCATCGCCCGCAAACTGGCTTCAGTCAACTGCACTAACAGCAGTAAGGCTATTTGTATTTAAAAATTTGCCTGAATATATATGATTTTCCACATATGAGGTATTGAGAATGAAAACGCTAGCGGTATTCGACCCGGCAATGTGTTGTAGCACCGGAATCTGCGGTACTGATGTCGATCAGGCTCTGGTTGATTTTTCCGCGGATGTGCAATGGCTGAAACAACGAGGTGTTCAGGTAGATCGTTTCAATCTGGCACAGCAACCGATGAGCTTTGTCCAGAACGAGAAAGTTAAAGCATTTATTGAGGCTTCTGGTGCGGAAGGGCTGCCATTACTGTTACTGGATAGCGAAACAGTGATGGCCGGGCGTTATCCGAAACGGGCTGAACTTGCACGGTGGTTTGGAATTCCGCTGGAGAAAGTAGGATTAGCGCCTTCAGGCTGCTGCGGTGGTAATACTTCTTGTTGTTAAGTATGTCAGGAGGACATATGAAATTCTTACAGAACATCCCCCCTTATCTGTTTTTTACTGGTAAAGGAGGCGTTGGTAAAACCTCTATTTCCTGCGCCACGGCGATCCGTCTGGCAGAACAGGGTAAACGAGTGCTGCTGGTCAGTACCGATCCGGCCTCAAACGTAGGCCAGGTCTTTGGCCAGGTTATTGGCAATACTATTCAGCCAATAGCCACTGTTCCTGGATTGTCGGCACTTGAGATTGATCCTCAGGCCGCTGCGCAACAGTACCGGGCCAGAATCGTTGACCCTATTAAAGGTGTCCTGCCTGATGACGTCGTTAGCAGCATCAACGAACAACTGTCTGGTGCATGCACAACAGAGATTGCGGCTTTTGATGAGTTTACCGGATTACTGACAGACGCCTCTTTGCTGACCCGGTTTGACCATATCATCTTTGATACCGCGCCAACCGGCCATACTATTCGCCTTCTCCAGTTGCCTGGAGCCTGGAGCAGCTTTATTGACAGCAATCCCGAGGGCGCATCCTGCCTCGGCCCGATGGCGGGGCTGGAAAAACAGCGTGAACAGTATGCCCATGCCGTTGAAGCACTGTCCGACCCAGCGCGTACCCGCCTGGTTTTAGTTGCCAGACTGCAAAAATCCACCCTGCAAGAAGTCGCCCGAACTCATTTAGAACTCGCCGCAATTGGCCTTAAAAATCAGTACCTGGTCATTAATGGCGTTCTGCCCAAAACTGAAGCGGCAAACGATACACTGGCTGCGGCTATATGGGACCGTGAACAGGAGGCGCTGGCCAATCTTCCTTCTGACCTTTCCGGTCTGCCAACTGACACGTTATTCCTCCAACCACTCAATATGGTCGGCGTGGCTGCATTAAGTGGGCTTCTCTCCTCTCAGCCTGAGGCAGCATCATCTTCTGAAGAATACATTCAGCAACGACCTGAAATTCCGTCGCTCTCAGCGTTAGTCGATGATATTGCCCGTAACGAACATGGTCTGATAATGCTAATGGGCAAAGGCGGTGTGGGGAAAACCACGATGGCGGCAGCCATTGCCGTCAGACTGGCCGAAATGGGATTTGATGTCCATCTGACCACCTCAGATCCAGCAGCACACCTCAGCACAACCCTGAACGGTAGCCTTAACAATCTGCAGGTCAGCAGAATCGATCCTCACGAGGAAACAGAACGCTATCGTCAGCATGTTCTTGATACCAAGGGTGGAGAACTGGATGAAGCGGGTAAACGCCTGCTGGAAGAAGATTTACGCTCTCCTTGTACCGAAGAGATTGCGGTCTTCCAGGCCTTTTCACGGGTGATTCGTGAAGCGGGTAAGCGCTTCGTGGTCATGGATACGGCACCCACCGGGCATACCCTACTGCTGCTGGATGCCACCGGGGCGTATCACCGCGAAATTGCTAAGAAAATGGGCGATAAAGGCCATTTCACCACGCCAATGATGCAGCTTCAGGACCCGGAGCGAACCAAAGTGTTACTGGTCACGCTGCCGGAAACCACGCCCGTGCTTGAGGCGGCAAATTTGCAGGCCGACCTTGAACGCGCAGGGATTCATCCCTGGGGCTGGATTATCAATAACAGCCTTTCCATTGCGGATACCCGTTCGCCGCTGCTTCGTCTGCGGGCGCAACAGGAACTTCCGCAGATCGAGAGTGTTAAACTCCAGCATGCCAGTCGCGTAGCTCTTGTTCCTGTACTGGCGTCAGAACCGACCGGCATCGACAAACTCAAACAACTCGCTGGTTAATTATTGTCATTATTCGGGGCAGCTTTGCTGCCCTTTCGGGAGGTTATATGTTACTGGCAGGAGCCATTTTTATCCTGACCATCGTGTTGGTTATCTGGCAGCCAAAGGGATTAGGCATTGGCTGGAGCGCCACGCTGGGTGCCGTACTGGCTCTGGCATCGGGTGTGATTCATATCGCCGATATTCCGGTGGTGTGGAATATCGTCTGGAACGCCACGGCCACCTTTATTGCCGTCATTATCATCAGTCTGTTGCTGGATGAGTCCGGCTTTTTTGAATGGGCTGCACTGCACGTTTCCCGCTGGGGCAATGGCCGTGGACGTCTGCTATTTACCTATATTGTTCTGCTCGGCGCGGCGGTGGCGGCATTGTTTGCCAACGATGGCGCGGCGTTAATTCTGACGCCGATCGTTATCGCCATGCTACTGGCGCTGGGATTCAGTAAAAGCACCACGCTGGCTTTCGTGATGGCCGCAGGGTTTATTGCCGATACCGCCAGCTTGCCACTTATCGTATCGAACCTGGTCAATATCGTTTCGGCTGATTTCTTCAAACTGGGATTCACGGAGTATGCGTCAGTTATGGTGCCGGTGGATATTGCCGCCATTGTCGCCACGCTGGTGATGCTGCATCTTTTTTTCCGCAAAGATATCCCGCCCACTTATGAGCTGGCGCGACTGAAAGAACCCGCAAAAGCCATCAAAGATCCTGCAACGTTCAGAACCGGCTGGGTTGTGCTCCTCCTTCTGCTGGTCGGTTTTTTTGTCCTTGAGCCGATGGGGATCCCTGTGAGTGCGATTGCGGCAGTGGGGGCGGCAATCCTGTTTGCGGTGGCCAAAAAAGGTCATGGTATTAACACCGGTAAAGTGCTGCGCGGCGCGCCCTGGCAGATCGTGATCTTCTCACTGGGGATGTACCTGGTGGTCTACGGGTTGCGTAACGCCGGTCTGACGGATTATCTCTCTGACGTGCTGAACGTACTGGCAGATAAAGGACTGTGGGCCGCCACGCTGGGGACGGGATTCCTGACCGCATTACTCTCTTCTATTATGAACAATATGCCGACCGTATTGATTGGCGCATTGTCAATTGATGGCAGCACCGCGACCGGTGTTATCAAAGAGGCGATGATTTATGCCAACGTCATTGGCTGCGATCTGGGGCCGAAAATCACCCCTATTGGTAGCCTGGCAACACTGCTCTGGCTGCATGTACTTTCACAGAAGAACATGACCATCACCTGGGGATACTATTTCCGCACCGGGATCGTCATGACTCTGCCTGTGCTGTTTGTAACGCTGGCCGCGCTGGCGCTACGTCTCTCTGTCACATTGTAATGAGATTCTGATATGAGCAACATCACTATTTATCACAACCCAGCCTGCGGCACCTCGCGTAATACGCTGGAGATGATCCGCAACAGCGGTACCGAGCCGACCATTATTCTTTACCTTGAGAACCCACCTTCGAGGGATGAGCTGGTTAAACTCATTGCCTATATGGGTATTTCAGTACGAGCGCTGCTGCGTAAAAACGTTGAGCCTTACGAGCAACTGGGTCTTGCAGAAGATAAATTTACTGACGATCAGCTCATCGACTTTATGTTGCAACACCCAATTCTGATTAACCGTCCGATCGTGGTTACGCCGCTGGGAACCAGACTGTGCCGTCCTTCTGAAGTGGTTCTGGATATCCTGCAGGATGCGCAGAAAGGGGCTTTCGCTAAGGAAGACGGTGAAAAGGTCGTTGATGAAGCAGGAAAACGGCTGAAATAAATAATAAGGGGGCGAATGCCCCCCTTATTCGTACCTCAGAGCATCATGCCTGAATCCGATGGTAACGTGCTGTTCCCTTCGCCCAGATTTCGTTGCAGCAACACTGTGTCAAGCCAACGACCATGCTTGAAGCCAATATTTTTCAGCGTACCAATCTCAGTAAATCCAACCTGCTGATGGACTTTCAGCGAACCTTGATTATTGCTATCGCCAACAATAGCAATCATCTGCCGATAGCCGTGAGTTTCTGCCCAGGCAATGACGTAGCGCAGCAACGCTTTTCCTGTCCCCTGACGCTGTGCGTCCGGGTGAATATAAATCGAATCTTCGAGAGTGTGGCGGTAGGCGTAGCGTTCACGGTAACGAGTGAGATAACAATACCCGATAACCTTTTCTTCCTCTAACGCGACAACCCACGGTAGCGCCTGATTGCGGATCTTTTTCAGGCGGGTAAGCATCTCGTGGGTATCCGGAGGTTCAGTTTCAAAGCTGGCGGTACCGTGAAGAACATGATGGGCGTAGATATCGCGTATAGCGGGGATGTGCTTTTCTTCTGCGTTAACGATTTTCATTGTTCTGTTCCCGTTGGCATCTTTTTCAAGGTTACTTGAAAATCCTGAGGAAAGGTAAATACAAAAGCTTATGACCCAATAATCAGGCTAATCTTCAATCCCATCTTTTGTTTTCATTCATGCAGGGAGACAAATATGTGCTTCCAGTACCCATATTTTTTATGTTACTTTTCCGTTATATCTAAAATGACATAACGGAAAAGGGAAACACATGTCCTCAGAATCAAAACGGAACGGAAAAGGTTTTTTATCAGGCACGTTAATAGGTGCTTTAGGCGGCTTAATTGGCCTCGGTGGCGCTGAGTTCCGCCTTCCCGTCCTGATGGGTAGTTTCAAAATGCCGACGCTTGAAGCGGTTATTTTTAACAAAGCGATGAGCCTTACTGTTGTCGCTGTTGCGTTGATATTCCGCACAAAATCCATCGCCGTCGACCAGCTGTTTGCTCATCTTGATATTGTCATCAATTTGCTGGCCGGGAGCCTTATCGGTGCATGGTGGGCAGCAGGAAGAGCCATAAAAATGTCCCGTATCTGGCTGGACAGAACCATTCTGCTCCTGCTTGTTATCCTGTCATTCGTCATGCTTTCAGAAGCATGGATGCCTCTGCATGATAGCTCCGCTGGATTATTCCAGCCCGGAATCGCGACCATTATTGCGGGTGTTATTGCGGGTTTCTTCATTGGGAATGTGGCTGCTCTTCTGGGTGTTGCAGGAGGAGAACTCCTGATACCAACTATCGTTATCCTTTTTGGGGCTGACATTAAACTGGCTGGTAGTTTGTCACTCATGATCAGTTTACCGACGATGATTGTGGGGTTCTCTCGCTACACTAATGCAGATGCTTTCCAGATCCTGAGAAAAGAGAAAAAACTTTTTGTGTGGATGGTCATCGGTTCCGTTATAGGTGCCGCTATTGGGGGCCTTATGCTCGGTATGTTCCCGGTAAGAGTACTTATGACTCTGTTAGGCGCGGTACTTCTTATTTCCGCGATCAAAACCTTTAAGCATACCCGGCAAAGATAATAGCCGTTTACGCTTTGGACTATTCCGCATTACAGAGAAAATGATTTCGAAAAGGTATCAGAATGAAAAATAATCCCCTTAAATCAAACTTAATCTTAGTCAGACCGAGGATCTATATTAACGACAACATCTCGCTGGGGCCGGGGAAGGTTGACCTTTTAAGGGCGATTGATGGCTTTCACTCTCTTTCTGCGGCAGCTAAAGATTTGGGGATACCTTATAAAAGAGCATGGCTCTTAATTGACACTTTGAATAAGGGAATTGGTCAGCCAGTTGTAATCACTTCCACTGGTGGTAACAAAGGTGGTGGGACAGTTCTGACGCCATTGGGGCGAAGCCTGCTGACCTGGTATGACCAGGCTGAGGCCCACCTCAATGAGCAATCTCAGCAACAGTTAATAGAACTTGAAAAGATTCTTTTTGGAAAATGACAGAGGCCTTTGTTATCCATCGGGAAAATAGAGCGACAGCAAAGCATGAAGGGGGCTAATGCCCCCTCCATTGTTACTTCGCCATCTCTTCCAGCAGGTCAATACCAACCGGCTCTTCGCTCTGTAGCGCTGTTAATGCAATACGTTCTGCATGCTGCTCTTCCACATCAGAGATGAGAGGCAACTCGCGGTTCGCCCTGGTCCTCAGGAAAGGTGAAGACGGTTCAGCTGCCGCCAGACTGTTATTAACAACCCATGCCCACGGCTCGATGCCAGCGCGACGCAAATCCTGCTGCAGGTTTGCTGCTTCCAATACAGGTGTCGTTTCGGCAAGCGTCACGATAATCACCTTCGTCTTCTCCGGGTCCTGCAATTGCATCATTGGCGTCATCACATGGTCATGTGTTTGCCCCATCTGGCGCACCATTTCCCGGTGATAGGCTCCCGTAGCATCCAGTAGCAGAAGTGTGTGACCCGTTGGCGCGGTGTCCATAATGACAAAATGGTCGTCTGCCTCTTTGATGATCCGAGAGAATGCCTGGAAGACGGCAATCTCTTCAGTGCATGGTGAGCGGAGGTCTTCCTCCAGCACCGCCAGCCCTTCTGCATCTAATCCTTTGCCCTGATTTTCCAGGACAAAGCGGCGATAACGTTCTGTCTCTACCTTTGGGTCGATACGACTGACCTGAAGATTGGGCAGTGAGCCATCCAGCGTGTAAGACAGATGTGCTGCCGGATCGGATGTGGTCAGGTGGACTTTGTGGCCACGTTTCGCCAGCGATACCGCGACTGATGCCGCAACGGTCGTTTTGCCCACTCCGCCTTTACCCATCGTCATGACCAGCCCTTTGCCTGTCTGGCTGAGTTCATCCACCAGTGAGGATAGTTTCGGCAAATCCAGAGTATTCAGCGTGGTAGCAGGGAGAGCCGGTGCGGCTTTGCTCTCTGTAAATAACTCCCGCAATGCTTCCAGACCGACCAGGTTAAATGGCTTCAGATACAGCTGTGAGCGGGGAAGATTAGCCAGATTATCAGGCATTGCCTGTAATGCTTTTTCTTCCCGAGCCAGAATGCTTTGCGCCAGTGGATCATCCTCACCAGCAAACGGCGGCAGCACACCATTGATGGCAATGTGCTGATGCTGCAAACCGATAGCAGACAGCTCATCGTGCGTATGAGAAACTTCTTTCAGCGTTGAAGCCTGGGCACGGGCAACCAGCACTAAGCGTGTAAGAGCTGCATCAGACAGCGCTTTAACTGCATCGGAGTACTGGTGCTGTTGTTTCTCCAGCCCTACCAGAGGCCCGAGGTTTGCAGCGGCATCAGGGTTCGCTTCCAGATAACCGCTCCAGGCTCCCGGCAATTCAAGCATGCGGATGGTGTGACCGGTTGGCGCGGTATCAAATACAATATGGTCATATTTTTCCCGCAGCTCATGATTGGTTAGCAGACCGGTAAACTCATCAAACGCAGCGATTTCCGTGGTGCATGAGCCAGAGAGCTGCTCTTCAATGCTGCTGACCACATCGGCTGGCATCAGCTCGCGGACCGGGTCGAGCACACGGTCACGATAGGCTTGTGCTGCAGCCATCGGATCAACTTCCATCGCGGCAAGATTTTCTACTGTACTAATATCTGTGATTCGGTGGCCGATAGTCTGGCTAAATACCTGGCCGACATTGGAAGCCGGATCGGTACTCACCAGAAGCGTTCTCTTACCCTGATCGGCCAGCCATACCGCAGTAGCACAGGCCAGAGATGTTTTACCCACGCCACCTTTACCGGTGAAGAAGATGAACGGGGGAATGTTTTTTAAAAATGGCATATTCATCTGTGATAGCTCCTCTGGAATTAAGGCATACGTGGAATGCTGCAGCAGCGTGGTTGTGTGCTGTCTTCACTCCAGTCCTGAGTAAGCGGAATACCTGACCAACGGGCGATATCTTCACGCGTCGGGAGTTTGCCTGCCATCACGAGCTGCCCATCGAGCAAGGTGACAGGGAGTGACTCCATCCCTGATGTGTTCAGAAACTCTTTGATGACAGGGGGATTCAGGAACTGCTGCGGGTTTTTCGCAAGGCTGTAGCGCTGAATATCAACACCATTCTTTTTCGCCCATTCGGCGCTGGCGTTCCATTTGACTGCTTCGTCGCTGACCACAACGCTACTGGTTGCGCAGCAGCCTGCTGCTTCAAAGATCTCAATTTTTGACATGGACTGTGTACCTCAGTGTTAAGTCATTTGGTTTTACACTGAGGTAAACGAAGGTGGCGGGAAAAAGATGCGCGATTAATTCATTTTTTTGTGGCAGCAGACGTGGGAAGTGTCATCCACCTGAATCTGGCAGAGTTCTTTCATCGTCTCTTTCAGGTGCTTTCTGGCCCTTAGCAAACGGGATTTAAAAGCTGTAAGCGTGATACCCCATTCATCGGCCAGGGACTGCTGGGGACGCCGGTTAAGGTCGGACTCTTCAATCAACCACCGCTCATCTTCGGGTAAAGCCTGTAATGTTTCAGGCAGGCAAATATCCAGCGTTGAGATTGCATCAGGGGATGCGTCTGTTAATAGGGCATCTTCTTCCAGCTCAACAAACTCCCTGGTGGTTCGGTACTCATCAATCAGCAGATTCCTCGCCACCCGATACAACCAGGCTCGCGGATTTTCCATCTCACAAAAAATGTCTGAATGGGCTCGGGCACGCAGGAAAAGGTCTTGCAGAAGGTCTGCTGCTTTTTCGCTATCACCTGTCTTCGATATCAGAAAGCGAGAAAATTCGCCTTCATGCTGCCGCCAGAACACGCTCATACAGCGGTTGAATGCTGGTATGTCACTCATACTAACCTTCAAATTTTGCTCTGATTAACCCGTCGGGAAAGTTCTTCTGCAGACTCTTTTCGTTCACTGTAGCGATCGACAAGATAGGCAGCATTTGCCCGGGTCAACAATGTAAACTTCATCAATTCTTCCATCACATCTACGATGCGGTCGTAATATGATGACGGTTTCATACGTCCATCGTCATCAAACTCCTGCCAGGCTTTTGCCACCGAGGACTGGTTCGGAATAGTGATCATTCTCATCCAACGACCAAGCACGCGCATCTGGTTGACTGTGTTGAATGACTGGGAACCTCCACACACTTGCATAACAGCCAGAGTTTTTCCCTGAGAAGGACGAACAGCACCTTCAGATAATGGTATCCAGTCAATTTGTGCCTTCATAATACCAGTCATCGCTCCGTGTCGTTCCGGAGAGCACCACACCATTCCTTCAGACCAGCGAACCAGTTCACGCAACTCCATAACTTTTGGATGAGACTCCGGTGCATCATCAGGAAGTGGAAGGCCAGATGGATTAAAAATGCGGACTTCTGCGCCCATTGCAGTTAACAAACGACCTGCTTCCTCTGTAGCCAGTCGACTGTATGAGCGCTCGCGAACTGAGCCATAAAGCATTAGTATACGAGGGGGGTGAGATATTGTCGGTATCCCCATTTTTTGCTCAGTTATTGCAGCATCAAATAAATCAGGAACTATATTATTTAGCTTATTCATTTTTTTATTTTCCCTATAGATTCGGGACTTTAGTAGGATTGAATTCAGACGGTTCGATGCAGCTTTCGTCAATCATGACAGTTATGAGTTTTCCGGTTACTTATCCATTTTTGCCAGCGTGTTCCGCAACATCTGTTTTACTGTTTACACAGCACTCTTCACGTAAGAATTCGATGATAGCTTCCAGTATTTCGTATTGAGAGACACACATGAGCGTTCGACTCTCCCGGTTTTGTGTGACGAGCCCTACTGATACCAGGGCTGAAATATGATGACTTAACGTTGATGAGGGAATGCCAAGCTGCTTTTGCAATTCACCTACAGGCAAACCTTGTTCTCCAGCTTTTACAAGATGTTTGAATATGAACAAACGGGTCGGGTGACCCAGCTCTTTTAGTGCTTTAGCTACTTCTTCCAGTTGCATGTGACAACCCTCTGTCTAATGATATTTCGATAATACCAGAAATATCTTGACCAGAATTATATTTCGATTATTCTAGAAACGTAGATTTTGTCAAGAGGGTTTAGTATGAATAGTTGGATTTCTATGCTGCAAGATGCCGCAGAGATGTTTTTGTTTTTGGCCGTCGAGCTATCTTTGCTGTTTATTGTCATCAGTGCCGGTGTGAGCCTGATAAGGCAAAAGGTCCCGGACCATAAAATCCAGCAATTGATGGGGGCGAAAAAAGGAAAAGGCTACCTGCTGGCCTCGTTGTTGGGAGCCGTTACCCCTTTCTGTAGTTGCTCAACAATTCCAATGCTACGAGGGTTGTTGTCGGCGAAAGCAGGGTTTGGTCCGACACTCACTTTTTTGTTTGTTTCACCGTTGCTTAATCCCATTATCGTGGGGTTAATGTGGGTTACCTTTGGCTGGAAAGTAACTTTGTTGTACGCGATCATCGCTGCCGGTGTCTCAGTCCTTGCCAGTATCGTATTGGATTTACTAGGATTTGAACGTCATATTGTTGATCACAAAAACTCAGCATCAAGTGGTTGCACCACGAAATGCGATGATTCCGAAGCTTCGGTAAAAACGTCGGCGGGTTCCAGTTGTTGCAGCACTAGCTCGACTCAATTGCCTTTAAAAACGAGTTGCTGTACTTCATCAGCGAACCCCATAATTAACTTAAGGACGGTAAAGAACGAGCAGAACGTATCAGCGTGTTGTTCATCAATATCATCTGAACAACCAGCTGTTAGCTGTTGCAGCAGCGAGAATCTGGGCAATGTGAATCTCACAACGAATACCACCTCTGGCCCAATAAAGTTAGCTATGAAAGATGCCTTACAGCAGTTTAAGGATGTTCTGCCTTATCTTTTGTTAGGTGTATTAATAGGTTCATTTATTTATGGCTTTATCCCTTCAGAGTGGATTGCAGCTCATGCCGGAGCAGATAATCCCTTAGCCATACCGCTGAGTGCAGTTGTTGGTATTCCGTTGTATATCCGCGCAGAGGCAGTGATACCACTTGCATCAGTGCTGATGACTAAAGGAATGGGCCTGGGGGCATTAATGGCCTTGATAATCGGTAGTGCTGGAGCGAGTTTGACAGAAGTAATACTGCTTAAATCAATGTTCAGAATGCCTATGATAGTCGCTTTTCTGACAGTAATCCTGGGTATGGCCATACTTATGGGGTATCTGACCCAATTGCTTTTTTAATAATAATAGTAAGGGTCTTCTGGTTTCATGTTGAACAAAGAAGACCCTTTAGCTTCTGTAATCCATTTAATCAGTCTGAATGAAATAGATTATAAATTCTGCTCTGCATACCTGCTTAACCAAAGTCTCATGATTCTGATTGTCGGTACAGTGCCTGAATGTGGCATATCTGGGAGGTGCTGTACCCTGTTGCATCTGCCGTTTCTTTCTTGACCTGCCGGTAGTAAAGTACCTTTTGATGCCGTTCCTGAGCGACCTGTTTTCCCTGATATTTACCCAGCGTATGTGCGAGTTCAACTCCCTGCTTTTGGCGCTGGCGGTCAATTTGCTCGACCAGCAAAATATCATTGCGGTGACTGTCCATCAGTAAGCGACCCAGTTCCGGTCGGTCAAGTTTTGTACCGCTGATATTCTCCCGGTAGTAACTGGCTATTTTATGCCCCCGCTCCTAAACAAACTGCTCCAGCATCTCTTTTGCCCGATCGGTGAACTGATCTTCCGTCTATGCCCTTAAATAAGTTCTGATGAACATTTTTTCACCGCATTACCGCATTTAGGTTATTGCATTTAATCTATCGCATATAGGCTATGTCGTTCATTGTGTGCCGTCACGTTTAGATTATGGTGTCAGGGTATACCCTACCGCGATAACGCAACCGTACAATATTGTACTTTTCCCAAACGCAGCCCAGGAAGACAAATTATGAATTGTTTGTGCAGCGCGAGAAATACCAGGTTTAGGACTTTTATCATACTGATACTTGTCACTTTTTGTTCCCAGGCAGATATTGCCGGGAGGGTCGTTCGTGTGCTGGATGGAGATACCATTGAAGTCCTGCACGACAGCGGAACACGCAGTCGGGTCAGGCTGGCTGGTATCGATGCCCCCGAAAAAAAACAACCATTTGGCCAGCGTTCACGCCAGTCTCTGAGTGAGCTGGTGTCACAAAAACATGTCAGTATCACAGGCGAGGAATATGATCGATATGGTAGACTTCTGGGAACTGTCTGGTCAGGGCAAACTGATATCAATGCTGTCCAGTTGCAAAAGGGCATGGCATGGGCCTACAGATTCAAAGGACAGGTTAGTAATTCAGAATATGGAAAAATAGAAAATGAGGCTAAAAAAAGTCGTGCCGGACTGTGGTTTTCCCCGTCACAAACAGAACCCTGGTTATGGCGTAGGGATCATCAGAAAGATGATAAATAATTAAGAAAAAATCCGACAGCAAATAAGTGAGTTAAAAATGACCGTGAAGCTGACACAAGCCCGACTGGATAATTTAATTGATACACTCAATGCCCTTATTTGTGATGATGACTTGTTAAACCGTGAACAAAAAGAAAACATGGTAAGAACAGTTGCCACTCTGGGAGGTATTGAAGAACGAATTCGGCAGATGGCCGAGGCCAGAGAAGCGAAAAAAATAGCTAAGGCCGAAAAAGCAGAAAAGAAACCCCGCGAACCTGATTTGGTATTCCCACGTACAGGAAGGATCTGGACGACTGACGATTTAGATCTGATCCATTCGATTATTGATGAACTTCCGGATTCTGAAATCGATAATCACATACTCTGGCTGTCTGACAGGCAGGGGCGTACCCCTTATGCTATTGCTCTCAAAATTGTCTCGGAGGGCCGTCTTGATGAAGAGTGGGCTAAAAACTGGAAACCAGTTGCTAAGGAATTGCGTGAAAAATACAGTATTCAGCATGTAGAAACTAAAAGTGAAAACAGTTAGCTGTGCATCAGGTATATACTAATTTTTAACTAAAAAATGATTTGTTATATTTTCATGAGCTTTGTTAGTGATTAATTATATTTAATATATAAGCAATTCTAAATATAATTTTTTGAAAACACCTTTTAATAATGTGACCTTATTAAAAGACGCAAGGTATTCATGAAAGTTATAATTTTCTTACTGCTGAAGATATTGAGTTCAGGGAGTGAAGAAGATGAATGAATTTCATACATTAAATATCTGCCTGCATAATAAGGACAGGAATGGTGCCATGAGAATATTACGTGACAAATCAGAGTTTGCCGTCCGTAAAATTCTTGAAAAACTCAAAGTCAGGGCAACATCGCAGACTGGCCGGGCTTTCTGGCTCTGGGTACAAAACTGGATAAACAGTACCTGTAAATATGAAAATATAAAAAGTGAACCTGTCTATGTCGAATCACAGGATAAATCCAGCGCCCATGTTTCCGGTTGCACTGAATCCCGCAGCTCTGGATGTAGTGAAGCTGGTCGCTCTGATGGCCATGTTTGTGGATCACGCCAACACTCTGTTTCTGACAAAACCCGATCCTCTCCTGTATGCGGTCGGGCGGATGGCCTTCCCGCTGTTCACACTCATATGGGCGATGAACGTACAACGCACACCAGAACGTCTTCAGAAAAGAGCAAACAGGTTATGGCTGTGGGCGTTTATCACTCAGCCAGTATTCAGTCTGGCTTTCCGCCATCACGAGCCGTGGTATGCGCTGAACATTCTGTTCGTTTTCGCGAGCGTGACACAGCTTCTTGCCCTGAAGTACAGGTATGGGAAAAAAGGTGTAATCAGTGGTGTACTTCTTCTGGCTTTAATGGTGTGGCCATTACAACCGGCAAGTTTCGGCCTGGCGGGAATTATGCTGGCAGCAGGGCTGGTATTAGTATACTCCGGGCCGACTTACCGGATATACAGGATCGGTATTATCGTATCACTGCTGTCACTTTGCAGCCTGAATGGTATTTCACATATACTGAACCAACCCGCAGACATCCTTCTGTTTGCCACACTCCCGACACTATTCTTACCCATGATAATAGTATCACTGGCTGTCAGTCTTTGTTCCGGCAAATGCTCGCGATTTATGCCTCCTCGTTTTTTTTACTTTGCCTATGCAGGCCATCTTTTGATCGCTATTATCATAAGCTAGTGACGAATATAATGTTATAATTAGCTCCTAGATACTTATCACTGGAACACTGGCATTACTTCTTAAGAAAAGAACATCCTTTAGTTTAGAGGGGGTAATGAAAAGCAAAACTAAGAAGGACGAAGTTAAGCTATTTTTATATGTATTAATGGGAATGATTTTATCATGGGCACTTTATGTTGGCTATGCCACATCCCTGAATCAAAAGTGTTTGCAACAGGAGGGGTTAAGGTCGAAAGTATTGAGGGTAAGCGAGTCATATCTATTGGATTTTACCAACATTGTAACGTTTGGTGTACTGAAAGATAATAAAAATGCCTTTGATTATCAAGAAAGGATTTTAAATAAAGAGTTTGTAGTTTTAAATGATAATGATAAATGTAAACACAATTAAATATTCGTTTTGATTAAGGTGATTTGTAAAAAAACACCTTTTTATTTATGACAGAATCTTTGAAGTTGTATGGAGATCAGTACTATGCTGATGGCCGTAAATTGTATGACGCCGGATATGCTTACCGATATTTGATATAACCTAAATGTGGTAATGAAAGTACAATAATTTAAAAGCGATAGGCATTGATAAACTCCTAACTTCAGTAGGGGGCCGCTTGGAAATGGAAAAACAACCTACGCTAAGACTACTTTTTAACCAAGCAGCTATTGGCTATCCCTCGGATTGCGGGACTACAGCGTTTCTGTGTCCGAAACCGTACGATTACGTACACTACGCTAACTATCTGTCCGGAAGTCAGTAAAACTATAAACGGACAGCCTGATAGGGGTCGTCTCAGAATTCGGAAAATAAAGCACGCTAAGGCGTAGTCACCCCGTGACTCCCCCGCGCCGATGCAGCGAGCTTCGTTCCGTCTTGCAGTGACGCAATCAGCGGGCAGGAAACGTTCCCTTTCCGCGCATGGCAGGCGCACACCAGTTCAGACAGCACGGCCTCCATGCGTGCCAAGTCGGCCATCTTCTCGCGCACATCCTTGAGCTTGTGCTCGGCCAGGCCGCTGGCTTCCTCGCAATGGGTGCCATCCTCCAGCCGCAGTAGCTCGGCGATTTCGTCCAGGCTAAAGCCCAGCCGCTGGGCCGATTTCACGAATCGCACCCGTGTCACGTCCGCCGCGCCATAGCGCTTGTCTGGCTCCGGCAGCAGGCCCTTGCGCTGGTAGAACCGGATGGTCTCCACATTGACCCCGGCCGCCTTGGCAAAAACGCCAATGGTCAGATTCTCAAAATTAATTTGCATATCGCTTGACTCCGTACATAACTACGGAAGTAAGCTTAAGCTATCCAAACCAAATTTGAAAGGACAAGCGTATGTCTGAACCACAAAACGGGCGCGGCGCGCTCTTCGCCGGTGGGCTGGCCGCCATTCTTGCGTCGGCCTGCTGCCTGGGGCCGCTGGTTTTGATCGCCTTGGGGTTCAGCGGGGCATGGATCGGCAACCTGACGGTGCTGGAACCCTATCGCCCGATCTTCATCGGCGCAGCGCTGGTCGCGCTGTTTTTCGCCTGGCGGCGCATCTACCGCCCGGCGCAAGCCTGCAAACCGGGTGAGGTCTGCGCGATTCCCCAAGTGCGAGCTACTTACAAGCTCATTTTCTGGATCGTGGCCGCGCTGGTCCTGGTCGCGCTCGGATTTCCCTACGTCATGCCATTTTTCTATTAATCACAGGAGTTCATCATGAAAAAACTGTTTGCCGCCCTCGCCCTCGCTGCCGTTGTTGCCCCCGTGTGGGCCGCCACCCAGACCGTCACGCTGTCCGTACCGGGCATGACCTGCTCCACCTGCCCGATCACCGTCAAGAAGGCGATTTCCAAGGTCGAAGGCGTCAGCAAAATTGACGTGACCTTCGAGACACGCGAAGCGGTTGTCACGTTCGATGATGCCAAGACCAGCGTGCAGAAGCTGACCAAGGCAACCGGAGACGCGGGCTATCCGTCCAGCGTCAAGCAGTGAGCCACTGAACCCGAACCTGGGGCGATCATGGGACTGATTACACGCATTGCCGACAAGGCTGGCGCGCTTGGCAGCGTTGTTTCCGCGATGGGATGCGCTGCCTGTTTCCCGGCTATCGCCAGCCTGGGCGCGGCCATCGGCCTTGGCTTTCTACAGGAATACGAAGGGTTGTTTATCTCCAAGCTGCTGCCGCTGTTCGCAGTCGTGGCTTTGCTGGCGAATGCACTGGGCTGGCTGAGTCATCGGCAATGGTACCGCAGCCTGCTCGGGATGGTCGGCCCAGCCATCGTGCTGGCGGCCATGCTCTTGTTTTTTGGCAATTGGTGGACGGCGAACCTCCTCTATGTCGGTCTGGCCTTGATGATCGGGGTGTCGATCTGGGATCTGCTCTCACCGGCCAACCGCCGCTGCGAACTACCACCCAAACACGGCTAACTGCATTGGCAGTTGCCGAAACGAAAAGGAACGATGCAATGTATTTGAATATCACCGGAATGACCTGCGACTCGTGCGCGACACATGTCAAGGACGCCCTGGAGAAAGTGCCGGGCGTGCTGTCGGCGCTCGTGTCCTACCCGAAAGGCTCCGCGCAACTCGCCACCGATCCCGGCACCTCGCCAGAGGCGCTGACCGCCGCTGTGGCCGGGCCCGGGTACCGACGGCACGCCGATGCCCCATCCACTTCAGCGCGGGGCAGACTGCTTGGCAAGGCGCTGGGATGGCTGGGCGGTGGCGACAAGGCTGGTGGTGATGGGGACGGACTGCACGTCGCCGTTATTGGCAGCGGCGGAGCCGCGATGGCGGCGGCGCTGAAGGCCGTCGAGCAAGGTGCGAACGTCACGCTGATCGAGCGCGGCACCATCGGCGGTACTTGCGTCAATGTCGGCCGCGTGGCGTCCCAGATCATTATCCGCGCTGCCCATATCGCCCATTTGCGCCGTGAAAGCCCATTCGACAGTGGCATCGCGGCGACTGTGCCTGCGATTGATCGCAGCAAACTACTGGCCCAGCAGCAGGCGCGCGTCGATGAGCTGCGCCACGCCAAGTACGAAGGCATCCTGGACAGCAACCCGGCCATCACCGTGCTGCATGGTGAAGCGCGTTTCAAGGACGACCAGAGCCTTGCCGTCCGTTTAAACGATGGCGGCGAGCGTGTGGTGGCGTTCGACCGCTGCCTGGTCGCCACGGGTGCCAGCCCGGCCGTGCCGCCGATTCCGGGCCTGAAAGAGTCACCCTACTGGACTTCCACCGAGGCCCTGGTCAGCGACACCATTCCCGAGCGCCTGGCCGTGATCGGCTCGTCTGTGGTGGCGCTGGAACTGGCGCAAGCCTTTGCCCGGCTGGGCAGCAAAGTGACGATCCTGGCACGCAGCACGCTGTTCTTCCGCGAAGACCCGGCCATCGGCGAGGCCGTTACAGCCGCGTTCCGTGCCGAAGGGATCAAGGTATTGGAATACACGCAAGCCAGCCAGGTCGCGCATGTGGACGGCGAATTCGTGCTGACCACCGGGTACGGTGAAATACGCGCCGACCAGCTGCTGGTCGCCACTGGCAGGGCACCGAACACGCGCAG
>OAVK01000168.1_pt1 | contig 45574 bp, 43 predicted proteins | sample 1495301 | NCBI WGS metagenome assembly OAVK01 (sample SAMEA2580094, study PRJEB22360) | human gut metagenome | biome: human gut; feature: human-associated habitat; material: faeces | place: Denmark | collected 2008/2010
GGAGCGGACACGCTGCGGCTCGGGGAGGGGCTGATGGCGGAGCAGGCGGTGCTCTCCCGGCAGCGGGTACAGGGCTATGACAGTCTGGTGCTCAACTTCCGCGACCGGGCGGACAGCGTGATTATCCGGGGTTACTTCAGTCTGGACAGCTATCAGGTGGAGCAGATTGTCTTCGCCGACGACACGCTATGGCTGCCGGAGGATGTGCTGAATTATATCGAACACAATATTCCTTTACCGGTCATGGACACCGCGGAAAGCACGGCAGACATCGCGCTGTTGAAGCAGGAGATCTGCCAGTTTCTGGCCTCGGGCGACGTTGATGATGCGGACGATGCCGGGGTGGCTATACCGCTGGCTACCGCGCAAACGACGGCGGAAAACTGGCGAACAGCCGTTGGCTATTAGTGGAGCTGCGTTATGTCATCGGATGATAATCTATGGCAGGGGCTGCGGCTGATTGCCCGCTACCACGGTACGGCGGTGAATATCCGCGCCCTGCGTGAGCAATTTTTTGTCGATGCGGAACATCACATCACCCTGCAACTGGTGCGTGCGGCCCGCCATTGTGGCTTTCGTTGTCGCTACTATCCCCGCCTGCACGTCACCTCTCGCTTACCTCTGCCGGCGCTGGTTCATTTACCCGATCGGGGATATAGCGTGTTGTTGGCGGTTAAGGACGGGCAATGGCTGGTTCAGGAGATCGATCGGCCGCAACCCTCCGTGTACTCGCCTGTGGAGGGGGCCAGGGTCGGCGGTTTTTTATTTAGCCAACGCTTCTCTGTGGAAAAGCTGGCCAACGAGTTCAATCTGCGCTGGTTCTGGCAGGCATTTATGCAGTATCGCAGGCTGGTTGGTGAAGTCTTGCTGGCTTCATTTTTTATTCAATTGCTGGCATTAATCACCCCCCTTTTTTTCCAGGTTGTGGTCGACAAGGTTTTGGCCCATCAGAGTCTGACGACGCTGGACGTCCTGGCGCTGGGAATGCTCTGTATTACCGTTGCTGAAGTCGTGCTGGATGGACTCCGAACTTACCAGCTGGCACATACCGCGCAAAGAATTGATGTCACCTTGAGCTCATTGCTCTTTCGTCATCTTCTGGCGCTGCCGCTGGCGTGGTTTAAGGAACGGCAGGCAGGCGTTACCGTAGCACGGGTTCACGAACTCAAAACGGTACGGGAATTTCTCACCGGCAGCGCTCTGACGCTTTGTACCGATCTGCTCTTTATGGTGATTTTTTTCGTCGTCATGGCGTTCTACAGTATTCCATTGACTCTTATCGTCATCATTTCGCTGGTTTTTTACGCCATTTTATCGGCGGTTATCACGCCATCTCTGCGCCGTCGTCTCAACGAACAGTTTCGTCAGGGAGCGCAGAATCAGGCTTTTCTGGTGGAGAGCATCACGGCGATTGAGCCGCTGAAAGCGATGGCGGTTGAGCATCATATGGTCCGTCGCTGGGATACCCGAATCGCCGCTTTTGTCAGTAGCAGCTTCAGAACGCAGAATTTGGGGAATATAGCCGGGCAGATTTCCCGCTTTATTAGCCGGGCAACCAGCGTGGCGATCCTGTGGTACGGCGCGCAGCAGGTTATTCAGGGCGACATGACGGTCGGCGCGCTGATTGCCTTTAACATGTTTGCCGGCCAGGTTACCGCGCCGGTGCTGCGCTTCGTACAGCTATGGCAGGACATACAGCAGGTCTCGGTTTCCATCAAACGGCTGGGGGATATTCTGAATATGCCTACCGAGCAACAGCCTGCGAGCGGCATCGCTCTCGCCCAAATGCAGGGGGCGGTAAGGTTCGCCGGGATCAGCTTTGCCTACCATCCCGGCGGCGCTCAGGTGCTGAACAGCGTGACGCTATCCGTGCGGCCAGGCGAGGTTATTGGCATCGTAGGGCGCTCGGGCTCGGGTAAGAGTACGCTGGCGAGACTGATGCAAAGGCTGTATTTACCCTCGGTAGGCCAGATATTTATCGATGGCACGGATATCGCTCATACCGATCCGCAATGGTTGCGCCGTCAGGTTGGCGTCGTGTTACAGGAAACTCAGCTTTTCTCCGGCACCCTGCGGGAAAATATCGCCCTTGCCGTACCCGATGCCTCGCAGGAGCAGGTGATGGCCGCTGCCGCGCTGGCCGGCGCCCATGAGTTTATCAGTGAACTGCCGATGGGCTATGACACACCGGTTGGCGAACACGGCGGGCAACTTTCCGGCGGGCAGAAACAACGTATCGGCCTTGCCCGTGCGCTGATAACTGACCCGAAAGTATTGATTCTCGATGAAGCCACCAGCGCGCTGGACTACGAATCTGAACGGATTATTCACCACAATATGGCGGAAATCTGTCGGGGGAGGACGGTATTTATTATCGCCCACCGCTTATCCACCGTGCGGCTGGCCGACCGTATTATCGTGATGGAAAGCGGCGCGATCGGCGAGCAGGGAACGCATGCTGCGCTGCTTGCCGGGAATGGTCTGTACGCGCGTTTATATGCGCTACAGCAGGGGATGACCGGATGAAGCGTTACCGGGAATTTCTCCCCGCGGTGCTGGAGGTTCAGGATACGCCGCCTTCGCCTGCGGGCAGGGGCATCATCTGGTGCGTGATGTTGACGATGTCAGCGGCGCTCTTATGGGCAGCCTGGGGTAAGGTTGATATTGTTGCCGTGACGCAGGGGAAAATCGTGGTGAGCGAACTGTCGCGCCCGGTGAATGCCGCGGTCACCGCTGAAGTCGCGGCGGTGATGGTGCGGGAGGGGATGCACGTGGCCCAGGGCCAGCCGCTGATCAAATTTAACGACGGTCATTTGCAGGCGCAAATCAAAGAGAACCGGCTGCGCCGGCGTATTAACCGGTTTCATATTGCGCGTCTGACATTGCTTAACCGTTATTATCATCAGGGGAGCGTTACCGCTCAGCTTCCTCCCGCCTATCTACAAGAGGATGTTGCGCTGGCTGAACAGGCGGCGTTACGGCTAACGGCGGAAATCGAGGCGGATCGCCGTGAAAAAGCGGTGTTTGACAGCCGAAGAGCGGTTCTGCTGGCGCAGCTGGCCGAGGGGCAGGTGGAAAAAGCGCTGGCTGAAAATTTGCTGCCGCTTTTCAGAGAACAATATCAGGCGCTGGAAGCGCTGTATCAGAAGAAGCTCACCAGTCGGGACAGCCTGCTGGAGAGCGGGAAAAAATATACCGAGTCCCGCCATCGGGTGGTGGCCGCAGAAACCCGCGCACAGGAGGTGCGTGACAGCCTCCATCAGATAGATGAAGAAGCGCAGGCCAGAACGGCCGATAAAACCCATGCCCTTGCCAAAGAGAGCGCGGAGCGCAGCGATGAAAACCGGGTGCTGGAAACCCAGCTCAATCAGCTCCAGTCCCTGAGCGCACAATACCTGTTGCGCGCGCCGGTTAGCGGAACGGTGGAGTCTTTGGTCTTCAGGGATGCCGGCGGCGCCGTGGAGCCTGCGCAGGAGCTGCTGAAGATCGTTCCCGATAGCGGTGAACGGGTAGCGGAAGTCATGGTCAGGAACCAGGACGTCGGTTTTCTACGGCCCGGGCAAAAGGCGGCGGTGAAAATCAGTACCTTTGACTTCACCCGCTATGGGTGGGTGACGGGTGAACTTCGGCAGGTCTCGGCCGATGCCGTTGAAGATCGGGAGCTGGGGTTGGTTTATCGGGCGGTGATTTCCCTGAAACAGCGAACGTTGATGGTGGAGGGAGAGGAAAAACTTCTTGAACCGGGGATGCAGGTTACCGGTGAAATAAAAACGGGACGCAGAACAATCCTGAGTTACCTGCTGAGTCCCGTGATGGAAGCGCTGGATGGAGTGGGTAAACAGCGCTAGTAACGGCTTTTCGCTTAAAGCCGTTACCGTATGCCGCGTTCGATTAGCGCGTCGCCGCCTTCAGGCTCTGCACGAATGCTTTGAGCTCGGCCAGCATGGTCTGCGGATCGTTAACGTTGCGCTCGATAATTTTCACGATCGCCGAACCGGAAATCGCCCCGGCGGCACCGGCTTCAAGTGCGGCGGTCACCTGCTCCGGCGCGGAGATGCCAAAGCCCTGCAGCGGCGGAGCGGCGTTATATTCGGCCAGTTTTTCCACCAGGTGGTGCAGCGGCAGCGCGGCGCGGTTTTCCGCTCCGGTAACGCCAGCGCGTGACAGCAGGTAGGTATAGCCGCGGCCCCAGGAGGCAATCTGGCGCAGCAGGTCATCATCGGCGTTCGGCGGGCAGATGAAGATCGGCGCGATATTATGGCGCAGCGCCGCCTGACGGAACGGGGCGGACTCTTCAATCGGGACATCGGCGACCAGCACCGAATCGACGCCGACGCGTGCGCACTCGGCATAGAACTCGTCAATACCCGGGCTGAATACCAGGTTGGCATACATCAGCAGGCCAATCGGGATAGTCGGGTGCTTGTGGCGAATCGCCGCCAGCATTTCAAAGCATTGCGCCGGGTTAACGCCAGCGGCAAAGGCGCGCAGGGTTGCGCCCTGAATCGTCGGGCCATCCGCCAGCGGATCGGAGAACGGAATCCCCAGCTCCAGGGCGTCGGCGCCGGCTTCAATCAGCGTATCGATGATCTTTAGCGACAGCTCAGGGTTCGGATCGCCGAGGGTGACGAAGGGAACGAACGCGCCTTCCCGGCGGGTTTTCAGTTGTGCAAACAGCGTCTCATAACGTTCCATCAGATTTCCCCTCGCGCTTTCAGAATATCGTGTACGGTGAAGATGTCTTTGTCGCCGCGACCGGACAGATTAACCACCAGCAGCTGCTCTTTTTCCGGGTTTTCGCGCATCATTTTCAGCGCATGCGCCAGAGCGTGAGAGGACTCCAGAGCCGGAATAATCCCTTCATGGCGGGAGAGCGCTTTAAAGGCCTCCAGGGCCTCGTTATCGGTAATCGACACGTAATCCGCGCGGCCGGTGCTGTTGAGGAAAGCGTGCTGCGGGCCAACGGATGGGAAATCCAGACCGGCGGAAATGGAGTAGGACTCTTCAATCTGGCCGTCTGCGGTTTGCATCATCGGTGACTTCATACCGAAGTAGATGCCAACGCGACCATGCTTCAGCGGCGCGCCGTGTTCACCGGTTTCAATCCCGTGACCCGCAGGTTCGACGCCGATCAGACCGACGTTGGTTTCATCGATAAAGTCAGCAAACATCCCGATAGCGTTGGATCCGCCGCCGACGCAGGCGATAACCGCATCCGGCAGACGACCTTCTTTTTCGAGAATTTGCGCTTTGGTCTCTTCGCCAATCATGCGCTGGAATTCACGCACGATGGTCGGGAACGGATGCGGGCCCGCCGCGGTACCGAGCATATAGTGCGCGGTCTCGTAGCTACCAGACCAGTCGCGCAGCGCTTCGTTACAGGCATCTTTCAGCGTGGCGGAACCGCTGTGCACCGGAATCACTTCGGCACCCATTAAACGCATGCGGAACACGTTTGGCGACTGGCGTTCGACGTCTTTTGCGCCCATATAGATGCGGCACTTCAGACCGAGCAGAGCGCTGGCGAGTGCGGATGCTACGCCGTGCTGGCCGGCGCCGGTTTCGGCGATAATTTCGGTTTTACCCATTCGTTTAGCCAGCAGCGCCTGACCCAGCACCTGGTTGGTTTTGTGCGCGCCGCCGTGCAGCAGATCTTCGCGCTTCAGATACAGCGTGGTGCGGGTCCCTTCGGTCAGGTTACGGCATTTAGTCAGCGCCGTGGGACGACCGGCGTAGTTTTTCAGCAGATCGGTAAATTCCGCCTGAAACGCCGGATCTTTCTGCGCGCTGACGAACGCTTCTTCCAGCTGGCGCAGGGCAGGCATCAGAATCTGCGGGACATACATACCGCCAAATTCGCCAAAATAGGGATTAAGTAAAGTGCTCATTATTGCTCCTTAATATGCGCGCAGTGTTTGAAACACCGAAGCCAGTTTGCTGGGATCTTTAATACCCGGCTGCGACTCTACGCCTGAATTGAAATCGAGTCCGGCACAGCCGCTTTTCGCAGCTTCTACACAGTTATCGGCACCCAGGCCGCCTGCCAGAATGACATTACGCAGGTCCTGGCCCTGCAGCAGCGTCCAGTCGAAACGCTCGCCGCTACCGCCCTGGCCATTATCGAAAACATACTTATCGACATGGGTGAAGTGACGTGAGGGTAGCGTGTCGCTGACGCTGAGGGCTTTCCAGATTTGCACCGACTCCGGAAGGGCCGCACGCAGCGCGTCAATATAGGTCTGATCTTCGCTACCGTGCAGTTGAATCGCCGCCAGCGGAAGCTGTTCTGCCCGGGCGGCGACCGCCTCGATGGGCGCGTCACGGAAGACGCCAACGTAGCGCAGCGGAGCGGACTGAATAATCTCTTTCGCCTGGGCATCGTTCACGGCACGCGGCGAGGAGGGAACAAAAATCAGCCCGCCATAAATTGCGCCGGATTCACAGGCGATCTGTGCATCCTGAGGCCGGGTCAGGCCGCAGACTTTATTCTCGCCGAGCAGCACGCGCTTCACGGCGGCATCGAGATCCGCCTGTTCCATCAAGGCGGAACCGATCAGGAAACCGTTGGCAAAATGGCTGAGTTCACGCACTTCGGCGTAAGTATGAATACCGGATTCGCTGATAACCGTCACATCATGATCCAGGCGCGGCGCCAGCTGGCGGGTGCGGTTCAGATCAATCGACATATCGCGCAGGTCGCGGTTGTTAATCCCGACCACTTTGGCCTTCAGCGCAATGGCGCGCTCCAGCTCCTCTTCATTGCTGACCTCGGTCAGCACGCCCATGTTCAGGCTATGGGCCACGGCGGCAAGCTGGCGATACTGGTCGTCGTCAAGCACCGACAGCATCAGCAGGCAGGCGTCGGCCTGGTAGTAGCGCGCCAGGTAGATCTGGTAAGGATCGATGGTGAAATCCTTGCACAGAATCGGCTGCGGCGCGATGGCGCTGACGATCGGCAGAAAGACCGCAATGCCCTGGAAATATTTCTCGTCGCACAGGACGGAGATGGCCGAGGCATAATTTTTATAGACGCCGGCGATGGTCGCCGGGTCAAAATCCTGGCGAATCAGTCCTTTCGACGGAGACGCTTTTTTGCATTCCAGAATAAACGCGGTGCGTGTACCAGCGAGCGCATCGTAAAAATTACGCTGAGTCGGGACGACGTCATTCTGAAAACTGGCTAACGGTTGCTGTTGTTTGCGGTCTTCTACCCAAATCGCTTTGTCGGCAACGATTTTTGCTAAAACGGTCTGCATTATTTACCCTCTTGCCGCTAATGCGGTCACTCTGTCATAGGCCGCTCCGCTGCGCAGCACGTCGATCACCTGCTGAGCGTTGGCCTTCAGGTCTTCGTGCCCGTACAGGCGCATCAGCATAGCGACGTTGGCGGCGACGGCGGCTTCGTGAGCGGCTTCACCTTTACCTTGTAGCAAGCGCGTAAGAATGTCACGGTTTTCTTCCGGCGTGCCGCCAGCCAGCTGTTCCTGATGGTAAGGCGTGAGACCAAAGTCATTGGCCGTCAGCTGATAGCTTTTAATTTCCCCGTTATTCAACTCAGCGACCACCGTCGGCGCATGCAGCGACACTTCATCCATACCGCCGCTGTGGACTACCGCAGCCCGCTGGTAGCCCAACACGCGCAGGGTTTCGGCAATCGGCAGCACCAGTTCCGGGCTGTAGACGCCAATCAGCGCCAGCGGCGGATGCGCCGGGTTAATCAGCGGCCCGAGCACGTTGAACAGCGTGCGGGTTTTCAGCTGCTGGCGAACCGGCATCGCATGGCGGAAACCGGTGTGATACTTCGGCGCAAACAGGAAGCAGACGCCCAGTTCATCCAGCGCGGTGCGGGACTTGTCGGCATTCATATCCAGGTTGATACCGAACGCGGCCAGCAGATCGGAAGAGCCCGACTTGCTCGATACGCTGCGGTTGCCGTGTTTGGCGACTTTCAGGCCGCAGGCCGCCGCCACAAAGGCGCTGGCGGTGGAAATATTGATACTGTTGCTGCCGTCGCCGCCGGTACCGACGATATCGGCGAACAGGTAGTCCGGACGCGGGAACGGCGCGGCGTTTTCCAGCAGGGCGGTGGCGGCGCCGGCAATCTCTTGCGGCTGTTCACCGCGCACCTTCATGCTCACCAGCGCGGCAGCCAGCTGCTCAGGTTTCACTTCTCCCCGCACCACCGCAGAGAACAGCAGGTGACTTTCCTGCTGGCTCAGGGTTTCGGCCTGATACAGCTTCTCGAGGATCGGCTGAATCACGTTGGTCTGCTCGAGTTTCTGCAGCGCCCATGCCAGGGTCTGCTCCAGCAGACGTGCGCCCTGGGTGGTGAGAATCGACTCAGGATGGAACTGGAAGCCGCAGACGCGGTCGGCATCATGACGCACCGCCATGACCATCCCGTTAAAGTTGGCGTTAATGGTCAGCCCGGCCGGAATATTGCTGCCCACCAGCGAGTGATAACGCGCTACCGGTAGCGGATTGGTCAGCCCGGCAAACATCGCCTGGCCGTCATGTTCGATGCTGGAGGCTTTGCCGTGCAGGATTTCGCCGGCCTGGCCGACGTAGCCGCCGTAAGCTTCAACAATGGCCTGATGACCGAGGCAGATACCGATGATCGGCAGTTTGCCGCGCATCCGGGTCAGCAGTTCCGGCATGCAGCCCGCTTCGCTGGGGGTACCCGGGCCCGGAGAGAGCATCAGCACCGGATTATCCATGGTACCAATGCGCTCAATTAAGGTCTGCGCCGGCACCGAGTTACGGTAAATCACCACGTTATGGCCGTTCGCGCGCAGCTGGTCTGCGAGGTTATAGGTAAAAGAGTCGATATTATCGAGCAGCAGGATGTCGGCCATCAGAAAGTCTCCTTAGCGTGGTGGGCCTGAGCGATTGCGCGCAGCACCGCGCGAGCTTTATTGCGGGTTTCATCCGCTTCGGACTGAGGCACTGAATCCAGAACGATACCGGCGCCAGCCTGGACGGTGGCGATGCCGTCCTGCACATAGGCAGAACGAATCACGATGCAGGTATCGAGGTCGCCGTGGGCGGTAAAGTAGCCCACCGCGCCGCCGTAGCTGCCGCGGCGTTTGCCTTCGGCGGCGGCGATAAGCTGCATGGCGCGAACCTTCGGCGCGCCGCTCAGGGTGCCCATGTTCATACAGGCGCGGTAGGCATGCAGGACGTCGAGGTCGCTACGCAGTTCGCCAACCACGCGGGACACCAGGTGCATCACGAAGGAGTAGCGGTCAACTTTGGTCAGGTCGGCGACGTAGCGGCTGCCCGGCGTACAGATTCGCGCGAGGTCGTTACGCGCCAGGTCAACCAGCATCAGATGCTCGGAAAGCTCTTTATGGTCAGTGCGCATTTCCAGTTCGATACGGCTGTCGAGGTCGCGATCCAGCGATCCGTCGGCGCGGCGGCCGCGTGGGCGGGTACCGGCAATCGGGTAGATCTCAATCTGGCGGCTGAGGGCGTCATATTTCAGCGAGCTCTCTGGCGATGCGCCAAATAAAGAGAAGTCGTTATCCTGCATAAAGAACATGTACGGGCTTGGGTTGCTCTTTTTCAGGACGTCGTAGGCCGCCAGCGCCGACGGGCAGGGCAGAGAGAAGCGGCGGGACGGCACCACCTGGAAGATTTCACCGGCGCGAATGGCGCGCTGCATTTTGCGTACCACCGCGCCGTACTCTTCATCACTCTGATCGCAGTCGCAGGTCATCGATTCAACTTTAGTCACCGGCAGCGGCGCAGGCGGCTCGTTAAGCTGCTGGCGAAGCTGGGCGATACGCTGGGTCAGACGCTGTTTTTCACTCTCCAGCGGGGTGAACAGGCTCGACTGGATACGGGTATTTTTGGTCTGGTGGTCGATAACCAGCAGGGTTTCGGCCAGGTAGAAACAGTAGTCCGGGCAGGCGGTGTCGCTTTCCAGCGGCGGCAGATTTTCAAAACCGGCTACCAGGTCATAGGCAAACAGGCCGCCAAAGAACATCGCTTCGCGCTCGTCCGGCGGAACGGTGACCAGTTCCTGCAGCAGACGGAAGGCGTCAAAGACGGATAAAGAGCACAGGCGGGCATCTTCATCCAGCAGCGCGCTGACAGGCGGGAAGGTCAGGATCCGGCTATTGGGCTGGCGCTGATTGTCGATGCCCGAAGGCAGAGTATTATCCAGTAAATCCAGCAGGGCCGCGCCGTTAGCAGAAAGCGCCTGCAGAGTGACAGTGTCACCTAGCGCGGTGATGCGCAGCGCGCTGTCTACCAGCAGCAGGCTTTTTAAATCGTCTTTGCTGTCGATATCCGCCGATTCCAGCAGCAGCGTGGCCGGGCGAGCGCCGCACAGCTGGTGAAACAGCGCCGTGGGGTTTTCGCGATAGATGGCGTCGCTGGTGAGAAGCTCGAGTGCCGGTTTTGATGTTTGCATTATTGTTCTCGCCTTTCGGTATAATAATTTGTCCAATAAAAAGCCCGCTCATTGGCGGGCCGGGTATCTGTATGCTGAGTGCAAAACGCGATCACGCCGCCCGATATCAGGAGGTGCGCCACCAGCCGTGCAGAGTGATAAATTGCGTTTTCATCGTGATACCCCTTCATGTGAACTTGCGTACTAGTTAACTAGTCCAGAGGAATAAAGTCAACCCCTGTTTGCAGATTTTCTCCGCGAGTCGTTATGATAATGCGCTAATTTAAGTCCATGTCCAGCAGGAGTCTCTTTGAGCGACACCCATTACGCAGTGATTTACGATCTGCACAGCCACACCACCGCCTCTGACGGGCGGCTGACTCCGCAAGAACTGGTTCATCGCGCTCACCAGATGCGCGTCGGGACCCTGGCGATTACCGACCACGATACCGTTGCGGCGATTCCCGCCGCGCGTGCCGAAATCGCCCGCGCCGGTTTACCGCTCACGCTGGTAACCGGGGTGGAAATTTCAACATTGTGGGAAAACCACGAGATTCATATTGTCGGTTTGAATATTGATATTGCGCACCCGGCACTGAGCGCGCTTCTGGAAGAGCAGAAGGCGCGTCGCCAGCTGCGCGCACAGATGATCGCCGAGCGGCTGGAGAAAGCGCGGATTCCAGGCGCCTGGGAGGGGGCCATGAAGCTTGCTGACGGCGGCGCGGTAACCCGCGGACACTTCGCGCGCTTCCTGGTGGAAGCCGGTTATGCCAGCAATATTGCCGATGTTTTTAAAAAATATCTCGCCCGCGGGAAAACCGGATACGTTCCGCCGCAGTGGTGTACAATAAAACAAGCGATTGATGTCATTCATCATTCTGGCGGCAAAGCGGTTATCGCCCATCCCGGGCGTTACGACCTCTCCGCCAAGTGGCTGAAACGGCTGTTGGCCCACTTCAGCGAGCAGGGTGGCGATGCGATGGAACTGGCGCAATGCCAGCAGGCGCCCCATGAACGTACGCAGCTTGCCGCGTACGCCGTGCAGTTTGGTCTTCTGGGTTCACAAGGATCTGATTTTCATCAGCCTTGTCCGTGGATCGAACTGGGCCGCAAACTTTGGCTACCCGCTGGCGTAGAAGGGATCTGGCACAGCTGGGAAACGGCCGCAGAATAAAATTGAGAGGGAAGTATGAGCCAGTTTTTTTATATCCATCCGGACAACCCGCAGGCACGGTTGATTAACCAGGCGGTGGAGATTGTGCGTAAGGGTGGGGTGATCGTTTATCCCACCGATTCCGGTTACGCGCTGGGCTGTAAGATTGAAGATAAAGGCGCGATGGAGCGTATTTGCCGCATTCGTCAGTTGCCTGATGGCCACAACTTTACGCTGATGTGCCGCGACCTGTCTGAGCTGTCGACCTACGCGTTTGTCGATAACGTGGCGTTTCGCCTGATAAAAAATAACACCCCGGGTAACTACACCTTTATCCTCAAGGGGACCAAAGAGGTACCGCGTCGCCTGCTGCAGGAGAAGCGTAAGACCATCGGGATGCGCGTGCCGTCGAACCCGATAGCCCAGGCGCTGCTGGAGACGCTCGGCGAACCGATGCTGTCGACCTCGTTGATGCTGCCCGGTAGCGAATTCACCGAATCCGACCCGGAAGAGATCAAAGACCGGCTGGAGAAGCTGGTGGATTTGATTATCCACGGCGGCTATCTTGGCCAGCAGCCTACCACCGTCATCGACCTGACCGAAGACGCGCCGGTCGTGCTGCGTGAAGGCGTCGGCGACGTTAAACCGTTCCAGTAACGGGCTACGTATTCCCCGGCAGCATCGCGACCCCGGCAGCCGGGGTCGCGATGAGCTTGCCCCATTCCTGATGCAGGACTGCCGCGCTATTTCGCTCTGAGTCGAAACAGCCCGTGAAGCATCGTCTTTCTGGCGCCAGGGGGGCCGTCGCGTCTTGCAAAGCTTGCCGACAGCCGATCCAGCAGGATGGCAATCAGCACCACCACGAAACCACTCTGTAGGCCAGTGCCAATTTCCAGCTGTTGGATACTGCTCAAAATATCGTTACCCAGCCCGCCGGCCCCGACCATCGACGCGATAATCACCATCGACATAGCCATCATGATCGATTGGTTTATGCCGGCCATAATCGAGGGCTGCGCAGCGGGCAACTGCACTTTCCACAGCAACTGCCACGGCGTGCAGCCAAAGGCGATGCCCGCTTCGATGCGCGAAGCGTTGACCTGGCGAATACCTAAATCGGTCAGACGCACCACCGGCGGCATAGAAAACAGAATCGTCGCGAAGATCCCCGGCGGGCGGCCAAGCCCGAACAAAATCGTCGCGGGTATCAGGTACACAAAGGCGGGCATGGTCTGCATAAAATCAAGCACCGTGCGAATGATCCTGCCGGTAGCCGCACGTCGCGCGCTGCAGATCCCGAGTGGAATGCCGATCAGCAGGCTGAAAAACGTTGATGACAGGGTCAGCGCCAGCGTCACCGCAGCGTGCTCGCTGTAGCCGCTGTAAATGATATACAGCGAAGCAAGCAGGGCAAACAGCGCAAAACCTTTGCCAATCCGCCATGCGCCCAGCCAGACCGCGATGATCACCAGCCCCCACGGCGAAAGCGCATTTATCACGCTCTCAAGGCCCCCGGCAAAGCGGTCGATAGCCCCGGCAAAACCGTCAAAGCCGTCGCCGGCGTGTGCCAGCAGGCGTTGTACTGCATCGTCAATCTGACGACTAAAATCGAGGGGGTAGCTCATGATGGCTCCTGACGCGTTGTCCAGATATCGGCATAGCTTTCGGCCAGCTGCCAGCGCGAAACGTCGACCCCGGAGAAAAAGTGTTGCACATACGCGGTCGCCGGCGCGTTTATCAGCTCTTCCGCGGTGCCAACCTGCACCAGCCTGCCTTTTTCCATAATCGCAATCCGCGTTCCGAGGCGTAGCGCCTCTTCCATATCGTGGGTGACAAAGACGATGGTGCGCCGGGAATGTGCCTGTAGCGACAGCAGCAGCGTCTGCATTTCACGGCGAATAATCGGATCGAGCGCGGAAAATGCTTCATCCATTAACAGCACGGTGGGGTCCATGACCAGCGCGCGCGCAAGCCCGACCCGCTGTTGCATACCACCGGAGAGCTGAGGCGGGTACTGTTCGGCAACGTCGGCAAGCCCGACTTTTGCCAGCATCTCGTTCGCTTTTCGGTAGCGCAGATCCCGGGATTCGCCGGCTACTTCAAGGCCGAACGCGACGTTATCCAGTACGCTGCGTTCATCAAACAGCGCGAACGACTGGAAAACCATGGCGATATGGCGGCGGCGCAGGGCGATCAGCTCGGATTCCCGCAGCGCGGAAAGCGTTTTACCCTGGAAAATCACCGAGCCGGAACTGGCCGGGAGCAGGTGGTTAAGCGTGCGCAGCAATGTCGACTTACCGGAGCCGGAAAGACCGACAATGACAAAAATCTCTCCGCGATATATTTCTAAATTGATATCGCTCAAGGCATTAATCGCCGCGCTTTTTGGCGCTGTTAAGAAAAAACGTGTATTATCGCTGGAATAATAATTTTTATTAACGGATTGTAACTCAAATATAGGTTGTAACATGGCATCGTGTTTATTTTAGGGTGGCGTTAAAAAACTAACATATAAAACCGTCGAGCGCGCTAATCTATTTCGTCAAATCAATATGCGTTTTCTGTCTTAGCTTATTTATTTTCTGGTATTAGATGACCGGAAGCGTGAAAACTCCAGGCTTCATCCAATAACCATGCTTTGACTTTTTCCTGCTGCGCCGAGACCGGTTTAGCATTGGCGGAAATCAGATAATAGCCCCGTTCGGTACGGTGCATCGGCCCGCATTGCACCAGCTGTTTACTGGCAAGAAACGGCGCGATCAGCGGCTGCCAGCCGAGGGCGATCCCCTGGCCTTCCAGCGCCGCCTGGATCACCAGGGAATAGGCGTTGAACGTCCGGGAGGCGGCATGATTTTGCCCGGATACCTGATGCTGGCGGAACCAGTCGTCCCACGTCATCCAGCGCTGGGGCCGGGATTCCGGCAGCTTCAGCAGGGGATAATCCAGCAGAGATTCGGGGGTGGAGACCGACGCCATTTCTTGCTTAATCTTTTGATTGCAAACAGGAATGACAATCTCAGGGAACAGCCGCTGGCTCTGCGTTCCGGCCCAGTTTCCGTGGCCAAAATAGATCGCCAGATCCGCGTTACTATCGCGAAAGTTATAGTCGTTGGGCGAAGTGGTTATCTGTACCTCCACCCCCGGAATTAACGCTTGCAGCCTCTCCATGCGGGGTAAGAGCCAGTAGCTGGCAAACCCCATATCGGTATCGATACGCAGGACATTGCGCTGCAGACGCGTGCGTTCAAACTGCTCGCTGATTTCCAGCAGGCTACTGCGGACGATCAGATACAGACTATTGCCGGATTCGGTGAGCTGGACGCCGCGATGACGGCGTTAAAATAGCGGTGAATTAATCAGATTCTCCAGCATCTGAATACGCTGACTGACCGCCGGCTGCGATAGTCCGAGTTCATTTCCGGCGGCGGTAAAATTACCTAAACGCGCCGCCGCTTCAAATACCACTAGCGCCTGTAAAGGCGGAAGCTGTAATTTTCCTGCCATAAATTCACCTTATGCCATGATAAAAAAATAGCCCCTTCACAGGGCCTGTTGATACATGAGATAAGGCTAACACGTTTTATTAATTATTTTACTGTGCGGAAAGGTCATGCTTATAAATAAACCGAATATCGTTATTCTGATGGCCGATCAGTTAACGGCCAGCGCCTTAAGAGCGTATGGCAATAACGTTAGTCTGACGCCAAATATAGATAAATTAGCTCGCGAAGGGGTGGTATTTGATTCCGCCTATTGCAACAGTCCGCTGTGCGCGCCATCGCGTGCATCGTTGATGACCGGGCAGTATATTTCCCGTAATCAGGTGTATGACAACGCCGCCGAGTTCCATGCCGACTCGCCAACCTTTTGCCACTATCTGCGCGAACAGGGCTACCGCACCTGGCTGTCGGGGAAAATGCACTTTTGCGGCCCCGATCAGCTGCACGGTTTTGACGAACGGCTGACGACGGACATTTACCCCGCCGATTTTGGCTGGACGCCGGACTGGAAACATCCTGAACGCCGACTCGACTGGTATCACAACATGAGTTCGGTGCTGGAAGCAGGTGAGTGCGTGCGTACCAACCAGCTTGATTTTGATGATGAGGCCTTATTCCTCGCCCGCCAGCGCTTGTATGACGCCGCCCGTCGCCCCGATGAACAGCCGTTTATGCTGCTCCTGTCGCTCACGCATCCCCACGATCCTTTCGCGATCCCCAAACGCTACCTCGATCGTTTTTCGCCAGATGACATCGATATGCCGGTTACGCGCGGCAACGATATTGCAGACGATGCGCATTCGGCGCGGATGCGCGCCATGTATCAGCTGGAACCGGGCTTAATCCACGATGAGCATATTCGGCGCGCCCGTCATGCCTACTACGGCGCTCTGGCCTATGTTGATGATTGCTTTGGCGAAATGGTGCGCACCCTCGAAGAAACGGGGCTGGCCGAAAATACCGTGGTTATGGTGATTGCCGACCATGGCGAAATGCTCGGCGAACGTGACCTGTGGTACAAGATGAACTTCTTCGAGAACGCCGTACGCGTGCCGTTTATCGTGCATAACCCCACGCGCTTCGCGCCCCGTCGGGTCAGCGAAAGCGTCTCGCTGGTGGATCTGTTGCCTACGCTTGTCGAGCTTGCCAGCGGCGAAGATCGCAAAGCGCAGGCTATCGCTCCGCTGGATGGCAACAGTCTGGTGCCGCATTTACAGGGGCTACCCGGGCCGGACGGGGCGGTGAGCGAATACCTGGCCGAAGGCGCGCTTGGGCCGATGCTGATGTTTCGCCGGGGGGAGTGGAAATATATTCATTCAGTCAGTGAGACGCCGCAGCTGTTCAATTTACGCGACGATCCCCACGAGCGGGTGAATCTGGCGACGAATAACAATTATCAAGCAGTCGCGCAGGCGTTCGTCGATGAAATCGCGGCGCGCTGGGATCTTGATGCCCTCTATCACCAGGTGCTCGCCAGTCAGCAAAAACGCCTGTTTTTAACCCAGGTCGCCGGACGGGATGCCATTCCAGACTGGGACTATCAGCCGTTTCAGCGCGCATCGACACGCTATATCCGTAACCATCAAACGCTGGATGAACAAGAGGCGTTCGCTCGCTATCCTTCTCCCGCGAAACACCAGGAATGATAATGAAAATGAAACGCATGACCCGACTGATGCTGTTGGCGGCCGCCGGCTGGTTGCCGCTGAGTGGCTTCGCCGCCGATGACGCGCGTTGCGCCACCGTCACACAGTCCGATCCGGGCTGGACCGATATTGCGGCGACCAATGCCCTTTCCGGGACGATACTGAATGCGCTGGGCTATCGGCAAAAAGTACAAAACCTGTCGGTGGCGCTGGCGTTTCAGGGGCTGAAAACCGGCCAGGTTGACGTATTCCTCGGCAACTGGATGCCCGCGCAGGCGCCGGTGATCGGTAAGTTCACCGCCGATGGCGCGATTAAGGTGCTCGGCAGCAATCTCCCGGCCGCGCGCTTCACGCTCGCCGTACCGGATTACGTCGCCGCCGCAGGGGTAAAAGACTTCTCCGACCTGCAAAAATTTGCTGATAAGTTCGGCCATAAAATTTACGGCATTGCCCCCGGGGCGCCGGCTAACCTCAGTCTGAAGAAGATGATCGACGCGCATGATTTCGCCCTGCAAAACTGGACGTTGGTGGAGTCCAGCGAAAGCGGCATGCTGGCGCAGGTGGCGCGCGCGGTGGAACGTCAACAGTGGATCGCGTTCCTGGGCTGGGAGCCGCATGCTATGAATACACGCTTCAGGCTGGTCTACCTGAGCGGCGGCGACAAGTACTTTGGCGCCCACTATGGCAGCGCTACGGTGAATACGGTGACGCGCAAGAATTTTGCTGCTGAATGTCCGAATCTGAATCGCTTTTATAGTCAACTGACCTTTGACGTCGGGCTGGAAAACGCGGTGATCGCCCGTATGCTGGACCAGCAGCAAACGGCGCAGGAGGCGGCGCGCGAAGAGTTAAAACGCCGTCCGCAGCTGCTGGATAGCTGGCTAGATGGGGTGACGACGCGCAGCGGCGAACCGGCGAAACCCGCGGTTATCAGTTATCTCGGGCTATGAGTCATCATATCAATCGCTTCCAGCTGATGGCGAAACCGTCAGGAGCGGTGTGCAATATCGACTGCACCTACTGCTACTATCTGGAAAAGCAGCGGCTCTATCCGCAGCGGCAGGCCCACTGGAAAATGGACGGCGCGACGCTCGAAAACTACGTGCGGAAAAATATCGCCAGCCAACCTGCGCCAACGGTTGATTTTCACTGGCAGGGCGGCGAGCCGACCCTGCTCGGGATTGACTTTTTCCGCGAGGCGCTGCGATTACAGGAGCGCTACCGCGGCGGGAAGCGCATCAGCAATGTTTTTCAGACCAACGGAATTAACCTTGATGATGACTGGGCCCGGTTCCTGAAACAGCACGGTTTTCTCGTTGGTCTCTCTCTCGACGGCGATCGTCTCAGCAACGATGCGTATCGCCGGACGCGCGCCGGGAAAAGCACCTTTGACGCCGTTATCCGCGGCCTGGAGGCGCTGAAGCGGCACCATGTGGAGTTCAATACTTTGACGGTGGTGAATGCGGAAAACGTCAAACGGCCGTTGGCAATCTACCGCTTTCTTAAGCAGATCGGCAGTCGCTATATGCAGTTTATTCCGCTGGTGGAACGGCGAGCCGCACAGCCCGATGCCAACGGTTTGACGCTGATTTCCCCTGGTTTTTCCGCGCAGTGCCGGGTGACAGAATGGTCGGTCGCGGCCAACGCGTACGGGCGCTTCCTCAACGCTATCTTCGATAGCTGGGTACAAGACGATATGGGAAGCGTTTTCGTGATGAACTTCGAGCAGACGTTGGCAAAAATGGCTGGCAGATCCGGCTCCTGCGTGATGAACGAAACCTGTGGCGACAATCTGATTGTGGAGTCCAATGGCGATATCTATTCCTGCGACCATTTCGTTTATCCCGAGCATAAGCTGGGCAACATCAACCACAATAGTCTCTCCGCGCTGGTTAACTCGGCGCAGAATATCGCCTTTGCCCAACGTAAGCGGACCCACCTCGGCCGCGAATGCCTTAGCTGTTCGTTCCGTCCGCTTTGCAACGGCGGCTGTCCGAAACACCGTTTCACACTTTCCGACGATGGACGACCCAATAAGAATTATTTCTGCGACGGCTACATGCTGCATCTGCGCCACGTTTTACCGATCATGCAGACGCTGTTGACATTGATGCGTCAGGGAGACGCGCCGGAAAGGATCAGGCAAACGCTCGCGCAGCATTATTACCGGCAGCGGGAGCGTTGAGGCGGTGACCGGGCGCCGCAGTCTCAGAGGGGAGATTGCCATGCTGCTGGTCGAGTGGTCCGGCGGACAGAATTGACGGGCGACGAACTTGCGCCATTTTATTTCTGCATTGCGCAGGATTTCGATGTGGGACAGGGATAAATGGCTGCGTGTGGTGCATAATAAATGCAGCCCATCTGTGACTAATGCCAGTCAGTTAAGTAACTGACTGGCTTTTTTATCAGCTTTTGGGTACTTCCAGGGCCTCTCCTTTACCACTCGCGGGAAGGCTCTTTCTCTTCTTATTGGTAGTTTCACCATCTTCCCCAGACTTTCCAGATCGCCCATTAGCTCCGGAATCCGCCCCGGTGAAGCTCCCTTTAACGTCATCAACATTCGCATCACCAGACCACAGGATTCTGAGAAGCTCAGTTGATTCGGCCAGTACCCTTTCAGTGCTCCCGCCATCTTTATCATCTGATTCCGCACCAGATTATAGGCCAGCAGTACGCCCCACAGCTCCTGCTCCACAAGCTCCGGCTTTTTACTTCTCAGGGTCAGTCTGCTCAGTTGCATTGTCTGCTTTATCTCCCGGTATCCCAGCTCGATTTCCCAGCGATGGCTGTACAAGCCAACCATTTCTCCACCCGGGAAGCGCATTCAGTTCTCTGGCATGTTTCATCATCTGCTCCGAAAGGATTGCTACGTTTGTGTATCGCCAACGAGGCTTTATGGCTTCTATCGCCTAAAATCTGGGATAGGGGAAAGGTTGGTGAGGATGAGGGGTAGAGAATTATCAAGTGCAAGCCAGCGTGGTTGCTGGCTTGATTTTGAGAGATTACCGGAAGTGCAACACGGCTCCGGCAATAATGATTGACAGCAACCCGAGAGCTGAAAAAGCATACTCGACGATAAACCAATTTTTGAGGTGAGTTGGTAATCCTCTGATGAACGAAACATCATCGTTGCTACTGTCTACCGAGCTTTTGCCAAAGATTAACGGATTCACGATAAAGTTGATCTTTGCTGCATAACCTGAGCTAAATCCTATGGAATCGACCTTGTCGAAAATAACCGCCCCAACGGGGAGAGAACCAAACTTTTCTCTATACAGAGTACAAATCGTGGAAAAGCGCTTTTTGTTGAGAAATGACAGCACTGCTACAGCCATACCACAGACGAGGCTTAACCCTCCAGGCCCACAGATGATCAGGTCTGATGAGTTGGTCATTTGTGGACCCAAAGCCATACACCGCCGAGAAGCAAGGCGACCAAACCAATCACAGAGCATACGAATTCTGCAATAAACCAGTATCGGATCTTTGCTGGCAACCCTCTGATGAATGCGACATCATCGTTTTTGCTATGGATGGACTTTTTCCCGTAGATTAATGGATGAATTATGAAATCCATTTTCGTTGTATACCCTGCTGTAAATCCGATTACGTCGGCTTCTTTCAATACTGCGGCGGCAAGTGGCAAGGAGCCAAACTTGGCCTCATACATTTGACAGACCTCAAGAAATCTCTTCTTGTTTAGAATGGATAAGACGACCATTGAAACCAAGGCAATCATCATTGCACCTGAAATGATGAACAGTAGTAGATCAGATGCGGTAACAGTCATTTTGTTACCTCATAAACTTTTTCGCCCAATGTTTCACCAAGTTTACCTCCTATCTCTCCCCCTGCATAACCAGCCGCACCAGTGAAGATTACACCGCAAGCCAGCATTCCAGCACCAGCGGCTTCAATAGTTAATGCACCCAAAACAAAGGAACAAACAGTTGCAGAGGCTCCACCAGATGCCAGTGAACCAGCAAATACTCCTCCCCCAATACTCATTCCAAAACTACCGACTTCGGTATAAGTAGTTTTCTCGCAGTCGGAACCAACCGTACAGGCTTCATAAATCTTATCCAGCTTGTTCACGCCATCAAGAGCGATGCCAACATAACCCGCTGTTTTCATCATTTTCACATACTTTGCGGCTTTCTCGATGAAAGTCGCGTAGCCTTCAATGTCAGCAACCCCGGTCTGGTTCCAGCGATGAGTGATAGAGCTGGTTGAAAGCCCCAAGGCTCGCTTAATGTCCGGGTAGTCTTGCAATGCAAGTTTGTGGCGGGTGAAATCGGTAAGGATGCTATCGAGTTCGCTGAATAGCTGGCGTCTTTGTACATAAAACTGTTCGCTAATCAGCGATCCGCTGGTGATGTACTGATTTTTGTATGCCTGTTGAATCCTGACCAGAACACTTTCGATCTTCTCAAAGTATTTTCCCGCAGCTTCTGAGGCGATCCCGGTTGTCGTACTGGCGCGAGAAGTAAAAAGGTCTATCGTGTCTTTATTCTTGTGCAGGAAGTTCGCTTCCTGGATGGTCAACGGTTCTAACGCCGCATCAACTCGTGCTTTCGCGGCTTTCATATGGGCGATCTGTTCGTCGTCCTGCTTATCAGGATCGACCAGAAGCATAATCGAACCAGCTTTGTATCTTTCATCCGGGCCGTTCAGCGTAGCGAATAGTTCCTTTGCTCCCGCTGGCGGGTTTTCGGTGAATAGCAGACGTTGCCAAGCTTCCGTTGTACCGCCATAGGGGATAACGGCAAAACCTGCATCGATACCTGTTTTCTTTTTTGCTGTCTGGGCATGTTGTTCTGGTTCAGGTGAATCGATTGGCCCCGGAAGTACAGGTATCTCAACAAGGTGAGAGAGATCGGTGTGCGTTACTGTTGCTTCTCCGCCAAGTTCGTAATCATCATCCCAGTTTGAATTGAGGAATTTAGATTTACAGGGGCACGAACTATAGCTGTGCAACGTTCCGGCAATCCTTTTACCATGTATGTAATCATCATCAAGACCACCACAGATACGGTAAAGCCCAGGATGTTTACCACACGTTACTTTATGTCCTTCGCAGGCCATATCTTTATCAAAGTGCTGGTGGTCGGTCCATCCCTCAGTGATAACACCACCACATCGCGTTTTATCACCTCTGAATAAATAGTATCCCTTAACCGCCATCAGTGCTTACTTCCTGGGATGGTCAGGAATCCTTCCGGGAATTCACGGCCTTCAGGAAAAACCAGTTTGCTGCATGATTGTGGGGTAGAGATTATTTCATCACCATTATCAAGCATGCTGCCAACGAGTGCAGCGGATGCGCCGTGCATGATTCGGGCCTTGCCAGCACCGGAAATAATGGTGGCCTCGCTGCCATCAGCATATACAACCTTGTCACCTACCCGAGCAACTTGTAGCCCTCCCGTAGTCGCACCACCGGAAGCATGGCGAATGACTCCACCACGATGGGTCAGACTCCCAACGACTGCAAACCGGAAAATGTGAGCTAACGGGCGGCTTAAACACTGCTCGTTAATTTCCTCAAGTTCTTTTCTGGTTTTGTCGTCGCAGAGGGACAAAAGTTCTTCGTCGTAGGGTGGCTGTGAATGAGTTTCACGAATTTCAGGTGTGATTTCGTTAGTGTATTGCTGCATAAGTCCCTCTGCATGTTGTGAATTTACCTTCATACGTAATCCATTGTACGAATAACATCCATGTACAGGAAGCGGCTTTTCATAAAAATGAAATTGCGTTTCATATTATTTGTTTCATGAATGATTAACTGCTTTTCATTCGGTTTGTGAAGTATCGAAGCTTTTCACAGCAGGGAGTTTCTTCGACTTCGTGACGTAAGTGAATGTGCCTGCGACAGTGCTTGTGTAGATGCACAGGCGCTTTCCTCCGGGTAGTTCTTGCTCGTCTGGGTTATTCAGAGTGATGCGTCCGGCGCTGGTGGTATTGAAACTGGATCGCTTAGGTCGCGATAACATCGACGTGCAGCAAACGATAGCGATGCTTGTAGAAAAAGGAATCGATATTGTGTCGCTGGATTTGCCAGTGCGTAACCTTGCCAGCACGGAAGGGAAGTTAATGCTTCAAATGTTCTCGGCTTTCGCTGAATTCGAAAAGTCCCGCATCATTGAGCGTACTAAAGAGGGCCTCGCACGAGCGAAGAAGGAAGGTAAGAAGTTAGGTCGTCCTGTGGCGACTGATACCCTTAAGCGAGTGCAGGTCACTCGACCTTAACCACAGGCTCCGATTTCAGTTTTGCCTGCTCTAATTGCGCCTGTAATGTTTCGGTGAGTTGGCGGTAGCGGACTATGTCTTTAGAGTAAAACGCTTCATAAGCCTGCATCACAGTTGCACGACTCATATCGAGTGATGCCGCCACTTGCTCAGCAAAGGGAAAAATATCTTTGGACAGTTCAAGTTTCTGCAATTTAAGTGTTCCAAGAATTTCGTTCGCTGTTTGTTCGCTACCTCCCACCATCCGATCAAAATAAAAATCAGCGTAACCTCGCGCATGTTCTACAGTGCCGGATGCTGATAATGGTGCGTCTGGAAACATTTTCTTATGGCACTGTCCTAGTACAGGGAGCCGCTCAACTTCCTCAACATCCCGTCGCAGGGTACGTAACAGATAGTTATCAAAGTCCTGCTTAGTTGCAGCGCGATAGCCCTGAATCTTGAGTTTGAATTGTTCAATCCCCATGGTTCCATTTTGTACGAGAGGGATAAACGGGCGGATCTGATTCATGATCACTTCAGCTTGTTTTTGACTGTCAGTACCAAGACTCAGACGTACAAAACTAGTTGAATCATTTAGTCTAAAATTCGTGTAGTATGTGCGCCCACGAATCATAGTGTGTGACAGCTTGTGTGACATGTTGTTTGCCATACTGTGTACCATGAAATAGTTACAGAACAGTGGGTTAAGTTGATTTTCAATCTAACCTGTTGTTTTATAAAGTATACCAGACGCCTGGGAAGGCGACACCTTAAGGAAGCTCAATGAGCGAGAAATTACAGAAAGTGCTGGCCCGCGCTGGCCACGGCTCCCGCCGTGAAATTGAATCTAAAATCGAAGCTGGCCGCGTCAGCGTCGATGGTAAAGTCGCCACCCTCGGCGATCGTGTAGAAGTGGTTCCTGGTTTAAAAATTCGTATCGATGGTCATCTGATTTCGGTGAAAGAGTCCGCTGAGCAGATTTGCCGCGTCCTGGCCTATTACAAGCCGGAAGGCGAACTCTGTACGCGTAACGATCCGGAAGGCCGCCCGACGGTGTTTGACCGTTTGCCGAAACTGCGCGGCGCGCGCTGGATTGCGGTGGGGCGTCTGGACGTCAACACCTGCGGTCTGCTGCTGTTCACGACCGATGGCGAACTGGCAAACCGTCTGATGCACCCGAGCCGCGAAGTGGAACGTGAGTATGCCGTGCGTGTGTTCGGTCAGGTTGATGACGACAAACTGCGTCAGCTGTCTCGCGGCGTGCAGCTGGAAGACGGCCCGGCGGCGTTTAAAACGATTAAGTTTGCCGGTGGCGAAGGGATTAACCAGTGGTACAACGTCACGCTGACCGAAGGGCGCAACCGTGAAGTGCGCCGCCTGTGGGAAGCGGTTGGCGTGCAGGTCAGCCGCCTGATTCGCGTTCGCTACGGCGATATTCCGTTGCCGAAAGGCCTGCCACGCGGCGGTTATACCGAGCTGGATCTGGCGCAAACCAACTACCTGCGTGAGCTGGTTGAACTGCCTGCGGAAACCACCTCGAAAGTCGCGGTAGAGAAAGATCGCCGCCGCATGAAGGCGAATCAAATTCGTCGCGCGGTGAAACGCCATTCCCAGGTGGGGAACAGCAACAACCGCCGTTCGGGCGGCAGCCGTAGCAACGGCTAATCTGAATAAATCCGGCGGGCACCCGCCGGATTTCTCTGCGCTACCCTCCTTGCATGTGATTCCTTTCACACTTCTGCATAAAGACAAAAAACAGGAAACGCCCGGACAAATAACGCAAAGTACGGTTTCTGCTATCACCATATACTGTCGACACTGATTACAAAAACAGGTAGCCAAAAAATGGATACAGCAGGAAAGTTATCGGCAAGCTATGTGGTTATCGGCGTGAAAGAGAAAATAGGTTACGGCTTTGGTGACTTTGCTTCCAATTTATCTTTCGGCTTTGTCTCTCTGTTCTTACTGTTTTTTATACCAATATTTACGGCATCAGCGCGGTGCAGGCCAGTCTGATATTTGTTATAGCCCGGGTCATTGATGCCATCTTTAATATTTTGATCGGTTTTGCGATTGATAAAACGCACAGCCGATATGGCAAACTGCGTCCCTGGTTATTATATGGGGCGATACCGTTAGGTTTTTTAACGGTGTTGTGCTTTGTCCCCTTCGGTGGTGAGGCGAAATTTTATTTTGCGCTGATCTCTTATACGCTGTATTGCCTGGCATATACCTCGGTCAATACCCCCTATTCGGCGCTAACCAATCGTCTGACGCAACATGAAGCATCTCGTTCATCGCTGTCGGTATATCGGTTTGTGCTGGCGATTGTCGGTTATCTCATTGTTTCAACCACCGCTGATATGCTGATCTCGCCCTTCACCGATAAGCAATCAGGGTATGTCTTCGCGGTCTCTTGCTTTGCGCTGCTGGCAACTTTTTTGTTCCTCGCCTGTTTCGGCATGACCCGTGAACGGGTGGGTGAAGAGGAAGAAACTCCGGCGCCATCGCTGCGGGAAATGCTGCGGGCGGTGATGGGGAATGCGCCGCTGCTTAATTTATCGCTGTTTACGGTATTCTTCTATATTGCCTATACCGTGTGGATGGCGATTGCGATCTATTTTATTAAGTACATTATCGGCAGTGAAGGCTATACCGCCACCTTTTTCCTGATTCAGTCTGGCGCCTATATTGTCGGCACCGTTATTTCAGAAAAAGCGATAGCGCTGATGGGTAAAAAGAAAATGGCGTTGGTGGCGCTGCTAATCGGCATTTTTGGGGTACTGATGCAGTATTTTGTTGCCGGGTATAACCTGTGGCTGATGATGACCGGGGTGTGTCTCTACAGTATTACGCTGGGGATGGGTTTTGTAGCCATGTGGTCAATGATTGCGGATACCGTGGAATATGCCGAGTGGCATCATGGTGTACGTACCGAAGGCGCAATTTATGGTTTCTTTAACTTTATTACCAAAATTGCGATGGCGATCGGCGGCGGCTGCGCGGGCTGGATGCTGGACTACTATCAATATGATGCCGGCAATATTAGTGCCAGCGCAATTAACGGGATTAATATTTTGATGACGTTATTCCCCGGGGCAATGTTTGCCATCAGTGCGATATTTGTCGCATGTTACTCGCTGGATGAAAAAACGTATCGCGAGATTGTTCACAAAATTAGCCTGCGTAAACAGAATGCGCTTTAACCTCAGGGAGCCAGAGATGAATACCGAATTGAATACCCTTATCGCGGCGATGACCGCAGAAGAGAAAGTTGCGCTGTTGACCGGGAGCGGGCTGTGGCGGACGGCATCCCTGCCACAGCATGGCATCGATGATATCGTGATGACCGACGGCACCTACGGCGTGCGCTACAGCAGCGCGCAGATCGACGGCGACGAAAAATGGAGTATGGACGACTTTATCTCGGTGATTACGCAGACCGCTGACCGGGTCAACGGGGAAGAGCCTGCGGCAAAGGGCGGTAGCGAAGCGCTGTTCAGTCCTTCGTTGCCGGCGACCTGTTTCCCCAACGGATCCAGCCTGGCCTGCTGCTGGGACGTAGAGCTGGTGTATCAGATGGGGCAGGCGCTGGGACGCGAATGTCAGCAAATGGGCGTAGGGATTTTGCTGGGACCGGGGATCAATATTCGCCGTACGCCGCTGGCCGGACGAGGCTACGAATACTATGCCGAGGACCCGGTAGTCAGCGGAGATATCGCCGCAGCGTTAATCAACGGTCTGCAGCAGGAAGGGGTTGGCGCCAGTCTGAAACACTTTGCGGCGAATAATTCTGAATACCGGCGTACCGAAATGGATTCGATCATCGACGAACGGGCGCTACGCGAAATCTATCTGGCCGGTTTTCAGCGGGCCATCGCCAAATCCCGCCCGTGGACGGTGATGTCCTCCTATAACCGGCTTAATGGCGTGCAGACATCGCAGGATCCTTTTTTACTCACCCAGGTATTACGCGATGAGTGGGGCTACGATGGGCTGGTGATGTCCGACTGGTATGGCATTAAAGACCGGCCGGCATCTCTGCTGGCGGGGAACGATCTGGCGATGCCGGAACCCCGCCGCGACAAGCAGACGCTGCTGGCGGCCATTCACGCCGGTGAAGTGCCGATGGCGGTTGTCGATCGCGCCTGTCTGCGGATGTTGACGCTGTTGGATAAGGTTCAGCGCCATCGTCGCCCGCAGACGCAGGCCGATTTCCCGGCGCATCATGCGCTGGCGCAGCAGCTGGCGGCAGAATCTATCGTCCTGCTGAAGAATGACGATAACCTGCTGCCGCTGCGGGCGGAATGCACCCGCCGGATTGCCGTTCTCGGCAAACCGGCGCAGGAACCGGTGATTCAGGGATCGGGTTGCGCGACCACGGTGCCCTGGCTGCTGGATCGCCCGCTCGATGAAATTTTTGACCTCGCCGGGGATGATTTTAGCGTCTCCTGGGCCATTGGCGCCCCGGACGACCTGCGTAGCGACCCGCAGGCGCTGGCGGAAGCGCGAGCGGTAGCTCAGGCGGCGGACGTGGCGATTATCTTTGTCAGTACCGCCGTCGGCGAAGACGGTGAAAACGGCGATCGTCAGGATCTGAACATTCTGGCGGTACATGAGCAGCTGATTCGGGAAGTGGCAACGGTTCAGCCCAATATCGTGGTGGTGCTGGCGAACAGCGATGCGGTGGTGATGCCGTGGATCTCTGAGTGCAAAGCGCTGTTGGAAACCTTCTTCGCCGGGCAGGGGATGGGCCGGGCGGTGGCCGAGATTCTGTTCGGTAAACGTAATCCCTGCGGCAAACTCACGGTCACAGTACCTGACACCCTTGAAGAGACGCCCGCCTGGCTGCATTATCCCGGGGAAAACCTGCGTCATCATTATGGCGAAGGACTGTTTGTCGGCTATCGCTATTATGATAAACGCCGCATGACGCCGCGGTTTCCGTTCGGCTTCGGCCTGAGCTACACCCGATTTGCCTGGCGCGATATCCGGCTTTCGGCGTCGCGCGTCGGGACTGATGAGACCCTCACCGTCTCTTTCGATCTGACCAACTGCGGCGAGTGCGAAGGCAAAGAGATCGTGCAGCTGTACGTCAGCGCGCCGGTCGGGGAGTTGATTCGTGAAGAGCAGGCGCTGAAAGGGTTCTGTAAGGTGTCGCTCGCAGCCGGAGAAACTCGCCGCGTCACGCTGCAGCTGCCGGTCGCTGAGCTTGCCTGCTATCATCCAGGGCTGGCGGATTGGGTGGTGACGCCGGGGCGCTGGCAGATTCGGCTGGGTAGCTCCTCTCGCGATCAGGCGCTGAGTGCGGAAGTCGAGGTAGATTGTCCGCCGCGCTATGTCCCGCTACGTGATGATAATTCGTTGCAGCAGTTAATCCAGCAGCCGGAGGCGTTCGCGCGGGTGGTGGCGCTGATTGCCCGTAAGAGTCAGCGGCCGCCGGCGCAAATCCGCGAACGACTGATCCAGCTGGCACCGGACCTGTTCTGCGGGCTGCTGATCGCGCTGACGGAGTTTTTAGCGCTTGATATTGACCGCGATGAGCTGAATGCCGCGCTTAAAGGGACGGAATAATCGTCCCGTGACAGGAGATGATGCGTGTTTCCATTTTCCGTGACACATCCACGTTCGGCGACAGAGACCGGGCGCCATACGGCGAACAGTGGCTATGAGCTGATTGCCTTTGATGCTGAAAAGCTAAATGTCTTTGCGGCCGAGGTGCGCTACTGCGAACCTCACTGGCACCCGGCGCCAGAGCTTATCACCGTTCTGAGCGGGCGGTTTTCTATTGTCGTCGGCCAGCAAAGCGTTGAGATGGTTGAGGGGGACATGCTCTACATCAACGCCGAGGCGGTGCACTCGCTGCGTGCGGAAGCGGCGGGGAGTTCGCTGGTGACCGTCCAGTTTTCCCCCGGTCTGTTCGATGAGCTGCACCCGGCGCCGGTTCTGACCTGGTGTACTCGAGGGCGCCGCCAGAGCGCGGCAGACCGACAGGTACAGCAGTGCCTTTGCGACCTGCTCGCTCAACTGATTGATAATCGCGCGCCGTTCCAGCGTATCGCGATGACCTATCTGCTGCTCGATGCGCTGGTACAGGCCGGAGAACCGGCCACCCAGGTGGAGAGTTCACTGCGCGAAGAGGCGATGATCAAGAAAGGGATCGATTTTATTAATCAGCACTTCGACCAGCCGCTGACCCTGAGCGAGGTGGCGAACCATAGCGGTATGAGCTATTCATGGTTTTCGCGCCTGTTCAAAAAGGTCAGCCGGCATAATTTCAAAGAGTATCTCACCCTGGTCCGGCTGAATAAGGCGAGAACGCTGCTGCGCGATACCCGTACGCCAATTACCGAAATCAGCCACAGCTGCGGCTTTCAGGAACATAAGTACCTGATTGCCGCCTTCAATAAATACTGTGGTCTGACGCCTACGGAATACCGTAAGCGCTTTGTTTCGCGGCAGAACATGATTGAAAGCGCGCTGGCGTTGGGGGAGGATTGCCTGTGTCTGCCGCTGAATCATGCGCTGCTGGAGCGGCTGACGCTTAGTAATCAATCCCCATCTGGGCTTTGATACCGGCATCGAATGCGTGTTTAACCGGCCGCAGTTCGCTGACGGTATCGGCCAGCTCGATAATCTCCCGATGGCAGCCGCGTCCGGTGATAATCACCGTCTGCTGTACCGGGCGATTGCGCAGCGCGGTGAGTACCGACTCAAGCGGCAAATAGTCGTACGCCACCATGTAAGTCAGCTCATCCAGCAGCACCATATCCAGGGATTCGTCGGCCAGCATCCGCTGCGCGTGTTCCCAGACGGCAAGGCAGGCCGCTGTATCGCTTTCACGATCCTGGGTATTCCAGGTAAACCCGGTGGCCATCACCTGAAACTCTACGCCGTGCGGTTCCAGCAGGTTACGCTCGCCGTTGGGCCAGGTGCCTTTGATAAACTGGATGACGCCCGCTTTTTTTCCATGCCCGATAGCGCGGGTGACGGTACCAAAACCGGCCGTCGTTTTGCCTTTTCCGTTACCGGTGAACACGATAACAATGCCGCGTTCTTCCTGCGCTGCCGCCACGCGGGCATCAACTTTGTCTTTTACCCGCTGCTGGCGTTCACGGTAGCGTTCATCACTCATTGTGCAATTCCTGGTTTACGCCCTGGCTGGGCATCGAAGGTCATTCCCGTCTTGCGACGGCTGTCATCGCCCATTAGCCATAAATAAACCGGCATAATATCGGCGGGGGTTTTGAGCTTTTGCGGATCTTCCGTCGGGAAAGCGTTGGCGCGCATTTTGGTGCGCGTTCCGCCGGGATTGATACAGTTAACCCGCAGATGACGGCTCTGGTACTCTTCGGCCAGCACCTGCATCATCCCTTCTGTGGCAAACTTGGAGGCCGCATAGGCGCCCCAGTTGGCGCGTCCCTGGCGGCCGACGCTGGAGGAGGTGAAGACCAGTGAACCCGACTCCGACTTGAGTAATAAAGGAAGCAGTGCCTGGGTCAGCATAAAGGTGCCGTTGACGTTGACCTGCATCACCTGCTGCCAGACTTCCGGTTTTTGCTGATCCATCGGGCAGACATCGCCCAGCAAACCGGCATTGTGCAGTACGCCATCGAGGCGCGGGTAGTGGACGGCGATCTGCTGTGCCAGCTGCTGGCACTCCTGCGGCGTGCAGGTTAACAGATCCAACGTGAACCAACGTGCCGGAAGCCCGCCGGCCTGGTCTATTTCCTGCGCCACGCTGCGCAGTTTCTCTTCGTTACGTCCGACCAGCACAACGCTTGCGCTGTAGCGGGAATAGGTCAATGCGGCTTCGCGGCCGATACCGTCGCTGGCGCCGGTAACCAGGATAATGCGATCTTTTAATAAATGATGCTGCGGTTGATAGTGCACGGCGACTCCTTAGGCAATCTGCTGACGATCGCGCGTTGTATTCGGTCTCATACTTTTGCGTTTTATGCCTGAAACAGCCGGGCATTGCAATCAGCGAAAGGGAAACTCTTTGCGGAATGAACATCTTGCAACGATTTCATCGTCGCTGAAAAAAACGGGAAGGGGCCTCGCGCACCACACAAAGCGCAGAGACTTCGTCACGCGGGCTGATGTACACTGTGCTTCAACGTCAGTGGTTTGCACAAGGTGAATACGTGGAATTACTTGCTCAATATGGCCTGTTTTTGGCCAAAATCGCGACCGTTGTCGTCGCCATTGCGGTTATTACCGCCCTCATCGTTAACCTGACCCAGCGGAAGAAACAGCGCGGGGAACTGCGGGTAACCAATCTCAGCGAGCAATACAAAGAGATGCGGGAAGAGCTGGCGGTCGCGCTGCTTGATGGTCCGCAGCAAAAAGTGTGGCACAAAGCGCAAAAGAAAAAGCACAAGCAGGAGGCGAAAGCGGCCAGGGCGCGGGCTAAGCTCGGGTCGACGGAGCCAAACAGCAAGCCGCGTGCCTGGGTGCTGGATTTCAAAGGCAGTATGGACGCCCACGAAGTCGCCAGCCTGCGCGAAGAGATCACCGCAGTCCTGGCGGCGGTGAAACCGCGCGATCAGGTGATCCTCCGTCTGGAAAGCCCCGGTGGAGTGGTCCACGGTTATGGCCTCGCCGCATCACAGCTGCAGCGTCTGCGCGATAAGCAAATACCCTTAACCGTAGCGGTGGATAAAGTCGCGGCCAGCGGTGGTTACATGATGGCCTGTGTGGCGAACAAAATCGTGGCTGCGCCGTTCGCCATTCTGGGCTCTATCGGCGTGGTTGCGCAGATCCCTAACCTGCATCGCTTCCTGAAGAACAAAGATATCGATATTGAACTGCATACCGCCGGGCAGTACAAACGGACCTTAACGATGCTGGGTGAGAATACTGACGAAGGTCGGCGTAAGTTCCGTGAAGACCTGAATGAGACTCATCAGTTGTTCAAAGATTTTGTCCACGAAATGCGGCCTTCGCTGGATATTGAGGCCGTTGCTACCGGTGAACACTGGTACGGCGTTCAGGCGCTGGAGAAAGGGCTGGTGGACCTGGTCGAAACCAGTGACGAACTGCTTCTGGGGCTGATCGACAATCATGATGTCATCGGCGTTCGTTACCAGCAACGTAAAAAAATGCTCGACCGTTTTACCGGTAGCGCCGCCGAAAGCGCCGACCGTCTGCTGCTACGCTGGTGGCAGCGAGGGGAAAAGCCGCTGATGTAATCAGCGCAGGTGAACAAAACAACGCGAGGCAACTGCCTCGCGTTGGCGTTTTATGCCCGCTAAATATAAGAGGGCTTAATCGGTCAGATGGTATTTCTCTGACAGCGCGTGCGCGAGGTATTTGAACATATTGAATACCGCCGTGCTCTTCGCCGTCGGCAGGCCTTGCTCATCAAGATAAAACTCGCCGCTGAATACCAGAACGCCGTTACGCTGAGCGACGTCAGTAGCTTCGATCCCGGCTAGCGTATCTTCATGTTCACGAATGAGTTTGTTGGCTATTTCCAGCAGCGACTGGCGATCGATAGGTTGGGTTGTACCTTGCATAAGTGACTCCTGTAATTCTTCGTCCGGTAGTTTACGCCGCGCGGCGAGATGGGGCAAATTTTCCATTCAGAGTACAGGGTTAATGGCAAAGCTCTAAGAAACAGGACTTTACTGGCAGGATTTGCTTTTGCATGCTAATAAAGTTGCGTAACGAATTTTATCAGGTACAGTGTGACGCTTTCGGCGATCTGGCAACAGATTTGCTTGACATTCGGCCAAAAATTCTTCGTGCTATGTCACCTGACGAGCAAAAGTCAGTAAACTCAGCTATCTGGTTTTATGGATGTGAAACTGGACGTGCAGAGGGTTGATATCCATCGACGGCGTCGCAACATTTGACGTACGTCGTCAGTGGATGGTGAATCAAAATGTGCGATGTATTCCTGGATGAATCAAATTAGGTAAAGGTGAATATGGGTAAAGCTCTCGTTATCGTTGAGTCCCCGGCAAAAGCCAAAACGATCAATAAGTATCTGGGTAATGACTACGTGGTGAAATCCAGCGTGGGTCATATCCGCGATTTGCCGACCAGTGGCTCAGCTTCCAAAAAGAGCGCCGACTCTACCTCCACCAAAGGGGCTAAAAAGCCTAAAAAGGATGAACGTAGCGCTCTGGTCAATCGTATGGGTGTAGACCCATGGCATGACTGGGATGCTCAGTATGAAGTACTTCCGGGTAAAGAAAAGGTAGTTTCAGAACTCAAGCAGTTGGCGGAAAAAGCCGACCACATCTATCTCGCAACCGACCTTGACCGCGAAGGGGAAGCCATTGCATGGCACCTGCGGGAAGTGATCGGTGGAGATGAAAAACGCTATAGCCGCGTGGTGTTCAACGAAATCACCAAAAATGCGATTCGTCAGGCTTTTGAGAAGCCGGGCGAGCTGAATATCGATCGCGTTAATGCCCAGCAGGCGCGTCGCTTTATGGACCGCGTCGTGGGCTATATGGTTTCCCCGCTGCTGTGGAAGAAAATTGCCCGCGGTCTGTCCGCAGGTCGCGTCCAGTCGGTTGCTGTACGCCTGGTCGTGGAGCGTGAACGCGAAATTAAAGCGTTCGTGCCGGAAGAGTTCTGGGAAATCGACGCCAGCACCACCACGCCGGGTGGCGATGCTCTGCCGCTGCAGGTGACGCATCAGCACGACAAGCCGTTCCGTCCGGTTAACCGCGATGAAACCATGGCTGCCGTTGCGCTGCTGGAGAAAGCCAGCTACAGCGTGCTGGAGCGTGAAGACAAACCGACCAGCAGCAAGCCTGGCGCGCCGTTTATTACCTCGACCTTGCAGCAGGCAGCCAGCACCCGCCTGGGCTTCGGGGTGAAGAAAACCATGATGATGGCGCAGCGCCTCTATGAGGCCGGCTACATCACCTATATGCGTACCGATTCAACGAACCTGAGCCAGGATGCGCTGAGTATGGTTCGCGGCTATATCGGCGATAACTTCGGCAAAAAATATCTGCCAGAGAACGCCAACCAGTACGCCAGCAAAGAAAACTCACAGGAAGCGCACGAAGCGATTCGTCCTTCTGACGTGAACGTGATGGCCGAAGACCTTAAAGGGATGGAAGCCGACGCGCTGAAACTGTATCAGCTGATCTGGCGCCAGTTTGTTGCCTGTCAGATGACGCCGGCGCAGTACGATTCCACCACGCTGACCGTGAAAGCCGGCGACTTTAAACTCAAAGCGCGCGGTCGTACCCTGCGTTTTGACGGCTGGACCAAAGTGATGCCGGCGCTGCGTAAAGGCGATGAAGATCGGACCTTACCGGTCGTCAACCAGGGCGAGAGCCTGAGCCTGGTCGAACTGACCCCGGCACAGCACTTTACCAAACCGCCTGCGCGCTTTAGCGAAGCATCGCTGGTCAAAGAGCTGGAAAAACGCGGTATCGGCCGGCCGTCTACCTATGCGTCGATCATTTCGACCATTCAGGATCGCGGCTACGTGCGGGTGGAAAACCGCCGCTTCTACGCCGAGAAAATGGGTGAGATTGTCACCGATCGTCTGGAAGAGAACTTCCGCGATCTGATGAACTACGATTTTACCGCGCAAATGGAAGACCGCCTCGATCAGGTGGCGAATCACCAGGCCGAGTGGCGTCAGGTACTGGACCACTTCTTCGGTGACTTCACGACTCAGCTGGAAACGGCGGAGAAGGATCCGGAAGAGGGGGGCATGCAGCCGAACCCGATGGTGCTGACCAGCATCGACTGTCCGACCTGCGGTCGTCAGATGGGGATTCGCACGGCCAGCACCGGGGTGTTCCTGGGCTGTTCAGGCTATGCGCTGCCGCCGAAAGAACGTTGCAAGACCACCATTAACCTGGTGCCGGAAAACGAAGTGCTCAACGTGCTGGAAGGCGACGATGCCGAAACCAACGCGCTGCGTGCCAAGCGTCGTTGCCAGAAGTGCGGTACGGCGATGGACAGCTACCTTATCGATCCTAAGCGCAAGCTGCACGTATGTGGTAACAACCCAACCTGCGATGGCTATGAGATCGAAGAGGGCGAGTTCCGCATCAAGGGTTATGACGGCCCGGTGGTTGAGTGTGAAAAATGTGGTTCTGAAATGCACCTGAAAATGGGGCGTTTTGGTAAGTACATGGCCTGCACCAACGACGAATGTAAGAATACGCGCAAAATTCTGCGTAACGGCGAAGTCGCTCCGCCGAAGGAAGATCCGGTTCCGTTACCGGAGCTGCCGTGTGAGAAGTCGGACGCCTGGTTTGTTCTGCGTGATGGTGCGGCAGGTGTTTTCCTTGCGGCAAATACCTTCCCGAAATCGCGTGAAACGCGTGCGCCGCTGGTGGAAGAGCTGTATCGCTTCCGCGATCGTCTGCCGGAGAAACTGCGTTATCTGGCCGACGCGCCGCAGCAGGATCCCGACGGTAACAAAACGCTGGTGCGTTTTAGCCGTAAAACTAAGCAGCAGTACGTAGCGTCAGAGAAAGAGGGCAAAGCGACCGGTTGGTCCGCCTTCTATATCGACGGTAAATGGACTGAAGCGAAGAAGTAAGCGTAGTTCTCTCCGTGAAGGGCCGCGATGCGGCCCTTTTTCTCACTGATTTTCCTGCCTTATTCGCCATCCTCTGACGCCGGACGGCGGCCTTATAACCAGCTTATTATTTTTCGTTAGTATCTATACACTGTAGATATAAATGATATAGTGGTTATAGCTAATCTCTTTTTTATTATTAAATCGTCTTATACATCATCGTGTTCAGGATGCTTTGTGGCGCCATAACGGCGAGTCGCAGGGACGGCAAACGTGCAGCTTGCCGGCAGGCGGCCTGAACGTAAAGTGTATGAACGAATTCATTTTACGCGTTAACGGATATCAGCCATGAAACTACAGCAGCTCCGCTACATCGTTGAGGTTGTTAACCATAATCTGAATGTCTCCTCGACTGCCGAAGGTCTGTATACCTCACAGCCCGGTATCAGCAAGCAGGTACGCATGCTGGAAGATGAGCTCGGTATTCAGATTTTCGCCCGTAGCGGCAAACATTTAACTCAGGTGACGCCGGCAGGTCAGGAGATCATCCGCATCGCCCGCGAAGTTCTGTCGAAGGTCGATGCGATTAAGTCGGTCGCCGGCGAACATACCTGGCCCGACAAAGGCTCGCTGTATGTGGCCACCACCCATACTCAGGCCCGCTATGCGTTACCCGGGGTGATAAAAGGCTTTATTGAGCGCTACCCGCGCGTCTCTTTGCATATGCATCAGGGATCGCCGACGCAAATTGCGGAAGCGGTGTCAAAGGGGAATGCTGATTTCGCGATCGCCACCGAAGCGCTGCATCTCTATGATGATCTGGTCATGCTGCCGTGCTATCACTGGAACCGTTCGATTGTCGTGACGCCTGAACATCCGCTGGCCTCCCGGGGTTCGGTGACGATTGAAGAGCTGGCCCAGTACCCGCTGGTCACCTATACCTTTGGGTTTACCGGCCGCTCCGAGCTGGATACCGCCTTTAACCGCGCCGGGCTGACGCCGCGTATCGTCTTCACCGCCACCGATGCTGACGTTATCAAAACCTACGTCCGTCTTGGCCTTGGCGTCGGGGTGATTGCCAGCATGGCGGTGGATCCGGTCTCCGATCCCGACCTGGTGAAGCTTGATGCTAACGGTATTTTCAGCCATAGCACCACGAAGATAGGTTTCCGCCGCAGCACCTTCCTTCGCAGCTATATGTATGATTTTATTCAACGTTTTGCGCCGCATTTGACGCGAGATGTGGTGGATACCGCGGTGGCTCTGCGCTCGAATGAAGATATCGAGGCGATGTTCAAAGATATTAAACTGCCAGAAAAGTAGACTTATAAATAATAATGGCATCCTTGCGGGGATGCCAAAACCTATTATGGCCGATAATCGAAGCGCTAAACCTCGTATAAATCACAATTTTCGTTAACTCCTCGTACCACAATTTCAAATATACCTATCGCGATCAAAATAATGGTCAAAGATATCCATTTCTAAGAGAATTAACTGGATTAATCGAACAGCCATAATTAAGATTTAATCGTACCTGATAATTTTAGCGATTGGTGGTGATAAAATGATTAGTGATATCGATTATATGAAGTTTGCGATGTCACAGGAAAGTGACAAAACGGAGATTGATCCTGTGTTAAGGAGTAGGGCCTGGAGTGCCGTCATTCTTGGGCTGGCGATGTTCTGGAGTATCATCGCGCTCGTCGTCTGTAACGTTTGGATCATCAGCTGAGCCTGCATTTTCTGAATATGAATATATGTCATTTTTATGACGGAGAAATCGCAACGAATTATTCACTTTAATATACTAACGGCAACAAGGAGGAGTTATTTCGCCACGGTTTTTTTTCATCAATAATCCATTCTGTTGAACTAATCGTCAATCCACCGGCGATTAGTTCTTTTGCTTTTGCTCTCTCGTATAAATTTCATCCGCTCTCTATCCGATCCATCAATCTCTTTCAACATTCTCCCCTGTTGTTATTCAGCTTTTCTGTCCCTGGTGATTTTACCGATTTTAGCAATTTGGGTTGTTATCAAAGTGTTATGCCTGGTATGTGTTATCTTTAATATTAACCCTGAGGAGGATCAGGGCATGCCATCCCTGTGATAAAGGAGGAGCTATGTCGTCAACCCTACGAGCAGCCAGTAAGGATACGCTACAGGTCAAAGATAAAACCTACCATTACTACAGCTTGCCGCTGGCCGCTAAAGAACTGGGCGATCTGACCCGTTTGCCCAAATCGCTTAAAGTTCTGCTGGAGAATCTGCTGCGCTGGCAGGACGGTGACTCGGTCACCGCCGAAGATATTCATGCGCTGGCTGGCTGGCTTGAACACGCTCATGCTGACCGGGAAATTGCCTATCGTCCGGCGCGCGTGCTGATGCAGGATTTTACCGGCGTACCCGCGGTGGTGGATCTTGCGGCAATGCGTGAGGCGGTCAAACGCCTGGGAGGCGATACGGCGAAGGTCAACCCGCTGTCGCCGGTGGACCTGGTTATCGACCACTCGGTCACCGTCGATCGCTTCGGTAATGACGATGCGTTTGAAGAAAACGTCCGTCTTGAGATGGAACGCAACCACGAGCGTTATGTTTTCCTGCGCTGGGGACAGCAGGCGTTCAGCCGCTTCAGCGTCGTGCCGCCGGGTACCGGCATTTGCCACCAGGTTAACCTCGAATACCTTGGCAAAGCGGTCTGGAGCGAAGAGCAAAACGGCGAATGGGTTGCCTGGCCCGACACGCTGGTCGGTACCGATTCGCATACCACGATGATCAACGGCCTGGGCGTGCTGGGCTGGGGCGTCGGCGGTATTGAAGCGGAAGCCGCAATGCTGGGTCAGCCGGTCTCGATGCTGATCCCGGATGTGGTGGGCTTTAAACTGAGCGGTAAGCTCCGTGAAGGCATTACCGCCACCGATCTCGTGCTCACCGTCACCCAGATGCTGCGTCAGCACGGCGTCGTGGGTAAGTTTGTTGAGTTTTACGGCGATGGCCTGGATTCGCTCCCGCTGGCCGACCGCGCGACCATCGCCAATATGTCGCCTGAGTACGGTGCCACCTGCGGCTTCTTCCCGATTGATGCGGTAACCCTCAGCTACATGCGTCTGAGCGGGCGCAGCGATGAACAGGTGGCGCTGGTGGAAGCCTATGCCAAAGCGCAGGGAATGTGGCGTCAGACGGGCGATGAGCCGGTCTTCACCAGTACCCTGGCGTTGGATATGGGAACTGTCGAAGCGAGTCTCGCCGGGCCAAAACGGCCGCAGGACCGCGTGGCGCTTGGCGACGTGCCGAAAGCCTTCGCCGCCAGCAGCGAGCTGGAGGTTAACCTGACGCAAAAACAGCGCCAGCCGGTCGACTATACGCTGAACGGACAGCAATATTCGCTGCCCGACGGCGCGGTGGCGATTGCCGCCATCACTTCCTGCACCAACACCTCCAACCCCAGCGTGCTAATGGCCGCCGGCCTGCTGGCCAAAAAAGCCGTTGAGCTGGGTCTGAAGCCGCAACCGTGGGTTAAAGCCTCTCTGGCGCCAGGATCTAAAGTGGTGTCCGATTATCTGGCCCACGCCGGGCTGACGCCGTATCTCGATGCGCTGGGTTTCAACCTGGTCGGGTACGGGTGTACCACGTGTATCGGTAACTCCGGCCCGCTGCCGGAACCGATCGAAGAGGCGATCAAAAAAGGGGATTTAACCGTCGGCGCGGTGCTGTCCGGTAACCGTAACTTCGAAGGGCGTATTCATCCGCTGGTGAAAACCAACTGGCTGGCATCACCGCCGCTGGTGGTGGCCTACGCCCTGGCCGGGAATATGAACGTCAATCTGACCCGCGATCCGCTTGGCACCGGCAAAAATGGTCAGCCGGTCTATCTGAAGGATATCTGGCCGAGCGGCCTTGAGATCGCCCAGGCGGTTGAGCAGGTCACGACCGACATGTTCCACAAAGAGTACGCGGAGGTGTTTGAAGGAACGCCAGAATGGAAAGCCATTCACGTCGATCGCTCGGATACTTACGACTGGCAGGAGGATTCGACCTATATTCGCCTGTCGCCATTCTTTGACGAGATGGGGATTCAGCCTGAGCCGGTGGAAGATATTCACGGCGCGCGTATTCTGGCGATGCTCGGCGATTCGGTCACCACGGACCACATTTCTCCTGCCGGGAGTATCAAGCAGGACAGCCCGGCCGGACGCTATTTGCAGGAACACGGCGTCGCGCGCGCTGACTTTAACTCCTACGGTTCCCGCCGCGGCAACCATGAGGTGATGATGCGCGGCACCTTTGCCAACATCCGTATTCGCAACGAAATGGTGCCGGGCGTGGAAGGGGGGATGACCCGACATCTGCCGGGCAGCGAGCCGATGGCGATTTATGACGCGGCAATGCGCTATAAAAATGAGGGGATCCCGCTGGCGGTGGTGGCCGGGAAAGAGTACGGCTCAGGATCCAGCCGCGACTGGGCGGCGAAAGGCCCGCGCTTGCTGGGCGTGCGGGTGGTGATCGCCGAATCATTCGAGCGTATTCACCGCTCCAACCTGATCGGGATGGGGATCCTGCCGCTGGAGTTCCCGCAGGGCGTCACGCGTAAAACGCTGGGGCTGAACGGCGAGGAGCGGATAGATATCAGCAATCTGCAGGCCTTGCAGCCTGGCGCGACGGTTCCGGTGACCCTGACGCGGACGGACGGTACACAAGAGGTGATCCACTGCCGTTGCCGCATCGATACCGCCACCGAACTGACCTACTATCAGAATGACGGTATTCTGCATTATGTGATCCGCAACATGCTGTAAAAAAAAGGGCCAGCAAGCGCTGGCCCTTCATTTTCTGCCGATTTATTTATTCAACAGATGCCCCATTTTGGCGGCCTTGGTGTCCAGATAGTGGGCGTTTTTCGGGTTGCGCCCGACAATCAGCGGCACGCGTTCAACGATATTAATCCCGGCTTCGCTGAGAATTTCCACTTTTTTCGGGTTGTTGGTCAGCAGACGCACCTGGTCGACGTGGAGCAGTTTGAACATATCTGCGCACAGCGTAAAGTCGCGCTCGTCTGCCGCAAAGCCCAACTGATGGTTGGCTTCCACGGTGTCATAGCCCTGATCCTGCAACGCATAGGCGCGAATTTTATTCAGCAGGCCAATGTTGCGGCCTTCCTGACGATGGTACAGCAGGATACCGCGCCCCTCTTCGGCAATATGCGACAGCGCCGCTTCGAGCTGAAAACCGCAATCACAACGCAGACTAAAAAGGGCGTCGCCCGTTAAGCACTCAGAATGTACGCGAGCAAGGACGGGGGACTGGCCCGAAATATCGCCGAAGACCAGCGCGACATGATCCTGCCCGGTTGCCAGTTCTTCAAATCCCACCATCAGGAAATCGCCCCAGGGGGTTGGCAGTTTGGCTTCTGCCACACGTTTAAGCTGCATGTGATTCTCCAGATTCTGTCAGCACCTGAATGTGCTTTCTGTTTGGCGCTATTTTGCCACAGTGGCGCGACGTTCTCCTAATTACGCACGGCTGCCTGCGCGTAAAGCGCACAAACGCACCACTTTCCGTTATGATAGTCGGAAGAAGAGATAAGGAGATAAGATGCTGTCGATCGCCAGACGAACCGCCATCGGTGCGGCATTGCTTATGATTATGCCCGGCATGGTGTGGGTATCCGGCTGGAAGTGGCAGCCAGACCTTCCGCAGGCGTGGTTAAAACTGCTCTACTGGGTGACCGAAAGCGTGACCCAGCCGTGGGGTATCATCACCCATACGGTTTTATGCGGCTGGTTTCTGTGGTGTCTGCGTTTTCGTCTGCGCGCCGCGGTGATGCTGTTTGTGATTCTGGGGGCGGCGATTCTGCTGGGGCAGGGCATAAAATCCTGGATCAAAGAGCAGGTACAGGAGCCGCGTCCTTTTGTGGTTTGGCTGGAAAAGACCCGTCAGGTGCCGGTCGATCAATTCTACGCGTTAAAACGCAAAGAACGCGCTAAACTGGTGCATGAGCAGCTGGCGCAAGAGCAGGATATTCCTCGATTCCTGCGCAAGCACTGGCAGAAAGAGACCGGTTTTGCTTTTCCGTCCGGGCATACGATGTTTGCAGCCAGCTGGGCATTGTTGGGTGTCGGACTGCTGTGGCCGCGGCGACGCTGGGTGACCATCGCCGCGCTGCTGACGTGGGCGACGGCCGTAATGGGCAGCCGCCTGGCGCTTGGCATGCACTGGCCGCAAGATTTGCTGGTCGCCACGCTTATTTCCGGGCTGCTGGTGACGCTGGCCACCTGGCTCACCCAGCGGCTGTGCGGTCCGCTTACGCCGCCGGGAGAAGAGGCGCAGGAGATTAAGACACGGACGATAAATCAGGGATAACGTTGATTTTCGCGCCAGACGGACGCATATCCTGACAGGGTGTCATGCTTTTCCATTTCACCGCTGCAGCGAAAATGATACTTTATAGGGCTGAACGCGGGATTTTTTCGCTCAACCCACAAAACGGGAAGTAGTGTGAAATATTTACTGATTTTCTTACTGGTATTAGCCATCTTCGTCATCTCCGTGACGTTAGGTGCACAGAATGATCAACTGGTCACGTTCAACTATTTGCTCGCGCAGGGTGAATTCCGTATTTCGACGTTGCTGGCAGTGCTCTTTGCCGCAGGGTTTGCTATTGGCTGGCTGATTTGCGGCCTTTTCTGGCTGCGGGTTCGCGTTTCTCTGGTTCGCGCTGAACGTAAAATCAAGCGTCTTGAACATCAGATTGCGCCCACCAACGCCGCGCCGGCCGACGCAGGTGTTCCTGCGGTGAAGGAATAATCATTTATGCTGGAGTTGTTGTTTCTGCTTTTGCCCGTTGCCGCTGCTTACGGATGGTATATGGGGCGCAGAAGTGCACAACAGTCCAAACAGGACGACGCTAACCGCCTGTCGCGTGACTACGTGACCGGGGTAAACTTCCTGCTGAGCAACCAGCAGGATAAAGCGGTGGATCTGTTCCTCGACATGCTGAAAGAGGATACCGGTACCGTTGAGGCCCACCTGACGCTGGGTAACCTGTTCCGCTCCCGCGGTGAGGTTGACCGGGCTATCCGTATTCACCAGAGCCTGATGGAAAGCGCCTCGCTGACCTACGATCAGCGGCTGCTGGCCGTTCAGCAACTGGGGCGCGACTACATGGCCGCCGGTCTTTACGATCGCGCGGAAGATATGTTCAAGCAGCTGGTGGATGAGACTGATTTTCGCCTCAGCGCGCTGCAGCAGCTGCTGCAAATCTATCAGGCCACCAGCGACTGGCAATCGGCTATTGATGTTGCCGAGCGGTTAGTGAAGCTGGGTAAAGAAAAACACCGGGGTGATATTGCCAACTTCTGGTGCGAGCTCGCGCTGCAGCAGATGGCGAACAGCGATATGGATAAAGCGATGTCGCTGCTGAAAAAAGGGGCCGCGGCTGACCGCAACAGCGCCCGCGTGTCGATTATGATGGGCCGGGTATGGATGGAGAAGGGCGATTACGCAAAAGCGGTAGAGAGCCTGGAGCGGGTCATCAATCAGGATAAAGAGCTGGCGGGCGAAACGCTCGACATGCTGCAGACCTGCTATCAGCAGCTGGGTAAACCCGATGAATGGGAGCTCTTCCTGCGCCGCTGCGTTGATGAAAACACCGGGGCAACCGCGGAGCTGATGCTGGCGCAAATTCTCGAACAGCGCGAAGGCGTGGAGGCTGCGCAGAGCTATGTTACTCGTCAGCTGGAGCGACATCCGACGATGCGGGTCTTCCATAAGCTGATGGACTACCACCTCAATGAAGCCGAAGAGGGGCGCGCGAAGGAGAGCCTTGGCGTGCTGCGCAATATGGTGGGGGAGCAGGTCCGCAGTAAACCGCGCTACCGCTGTCAAAAGTGCGGCTTCACCGCTCATACCCTGTACTGGCACTGCCCGTCCTGCCGTTCGTGGTCAACGATTAAACCGATTCGCGGTCTCGACGGACAATAGTTTTTTAAAAAACCGCACTTTAGTTACAACATACTTATCGGTTTTTAACGCTTGCTCCCTGTAACGCCAGCGCTGCCATCGCCCGGCAGGCGGCAAAAAGCAGCCTGTCAATTTCCCTTCATCGCAGGTAGAATGCTGCCCGTTTACCTTTTTTGCGCCAAAACGGCGCCCATCAACAATTAAGGTCTGGTCATGACGTCTACTGCTTCATCTTCGCCTCGCGTTGTCACATCCTCTCCCGTTGTTGTTGCGCTCGATTATGATAACCGCGACAAAGCGCTGGCCTTTGTTGACCGCATTGATCCACGCGACTGCCGCCTGAAGGTGGGCAAGGAGATGTTTACGCTGCTGGGGCCACAGTTTGTTCGCGACTTGCATCAGCGTGGTTTTGAGGTCTTCCTCGACCTGAAATTTCATGATATCCCGAACACCACTGCGCGCGCGGTAGCCGCTGCGGCAGAGCTGGGCGTCTGGATGGTCAATGTTCATGCCTCTGGCGGTGCGCGAATGATGACCGCAGCCCGCGAAGCGCTGCTCCCGTTTGGCCAGGATGCGCCGCTGTTGATTGCCGTGACCGTCCTGACCAGCATGGAAGCCAGCGATCTCCAGGATCTTGGTATCACGCTTTCTCCCGCCGATCATGCGGCAAAACTGGCGGCGTTAACGCAGCGCTGCGGGCTGGACGGCGTGGTCTGTTCTGCGCAGGAAGCGGCGCGCTTCAAGCAGGAGCTGGGGCAGGCCTTTAAGCTGGTGACGCCCGGAATTCGCCCGCAGGGCAGCGATGCCGGAGACCAGCGCCGCATCATGACGCCGGAACAGGCGCAGGCAGCCGGCGTAGACTATATGGTGATTGGTCGTCCGGTGACTCAGTCTGCGGATCCGGCGGCGACCTTACGCAGTATCAATGCGTCACTGACTAAGGGGGCATAATGACCGATTCCAATAGTCGCCTGGTGTATTCGACGGAAAGCGGCCGTATTGACGAACCCAGGGCGGTGGTTGAGCGCCCTAAAGGCGATGGCGTGGTGCGCATTCAGCGTCAGACCAGTGGCCGTAAGGGGAAGGGCGTATGCCTGATCGTCGGTATTGACCTGGATGATGATGCGCTGGCAAAACTGGCCGCTGAGCTGAAAAAGAAGTGCGGCTGCGGCGGGTCGGTGAAAGATGGCGTAATTGAAATTCAGGGCGATAAGCGTGATTTGCTTAAATCACTGCTGGAAGCCAAAGGCATGAAAGTTAAGCTGGCCGGCGGTTAATAAACAACAAGGCCACGGTAAATACCGTGGCCTTGATTTTTAGCCGGTGCGTAAGTCTGTAAGTCTACCGATGCGGATTATTTTTATCGTTGATCCGGTTCAGGCCTTATTTACCAACCTGGTGACCGATAATCCCACCAACCGCTGCGCCACCCAGGGTGCCCAGGGTGCTGCCATCGGTTAATACTGCGCCGCCGAGTGCGCCCGCGCCGGCACCGATTGCGGTATTACGATCGCGTTTGGACCAGTTGGAACATGCGCTCAGAGACATTACTACGGTAACGGCCAGAACAGCTGCAGCCATTTTTTTGCTCATTGAAGTCATCATAATTTTCTCCTGAATAATCTATTCATGGATACAACTTCCTTAAAGCATAGCGTGATGCCAGATTTTAAGGGCTATTCCATGAAACTTAAGTTGCGCAGGTGTTACTTTAATCACGCGGGTGATAGTCACTTCCTGTTATATCGCTAACATTAATTCTACTTTTTTTTAATTTTACCGGCAGGTAAAAACTCTTAATTGCGGGCTCGGAAAACTCTCAGACAGGGCTTCATGCGGCCTGCGCCCACGTGAGTGGGCGGCGGGGTAGAAAAAACGCCGGGTGAAAAAGAAAGTCGGGATGAATTCAGGAAAAACTGACAATATCGACGGTGAGCCCGCTTTCTGTCAGCTGTTGGCGGGCATCATCGTGCAGACTGCTGTCGGTAATAATGCGGCTAAAACGCGCCACCGGACCGAGCGGATAAGGGTGCACGACGCTGAACTTCGAACTGTCGCTCAGGACAATCGCGTCACAGCCCTTTTCAAGGACCGCATTGACCACATCCGCGCGCATCATATCCCTGCCGGTAAACCCGGTTTCCGGCTGCCAGCCATCGATGCCAATAAATGCTT
>OAVK01000198.1_pt1 | contig 41173 bp, 53 predicted proteins | sample 1495301 | NCBI WGS metagenome assembly OAVK01 (sample SAMEA2580094, study PRJEB22360) | human gut metagenome | biome: human gut; feature: human-associated habitat; material: faeces | place: Denmark | collected 2008/2010
TACTCAGCAGCCTTCCAGCGCTTAAACCTGTGTGAAAAATTAACGCCCACAAGTCTGCCCATGTATCTGAGATGGAAACAAGATTGCTGTTAATAGTTAAAAATTGTTCAAAACTTATTGTTTTCTTACCGTTCACGAACAAACCAAACTGTTTTCAAAACTGAAAGTACTTATTATCTCAAATGTTACATATCACGGGAAGGGCAGGAATCCTTGATCGCGGACGGCAGCAGGAAAGTATTTGTAGATCGTCTTCACCCCCACCCCTATCACATCTGCGATCTGTTGCCGGGTAGCGCCGTTCTCCAGCATTCTGCGGCACCGCTCCACCACTTCTTCAGTCATTACCCGGCGGCGACCGCCAACTCTCCCCTGTTCCCTCGCAACTGCTAACCCGGCTCGGGTACGCTCGACGATCAGCTCGCGCTCCATCTCAGCCAGGGCGCTCATGACGTGGAAGAAAAAGCGGCCTGCTGGCGTACTGGTATCAATGCTGTCGGTCAGACTACGAAAGTGAATACCTCTATCCTGCAGCTCTGAGACCAGAGTTATGAGGTCACGAACACTACGCCCAAGGCGATCCAGCTTCCAGACCACAAGAGAATCACCTGGCTTTAAACGACGAATAGCACGCCTCAGCCCTGGGCGTCTGGCATTTTTCCCGCTCGCTGTGTCTTCGAAAATCTGCTCACATTCTGCGCGAACCAGCGCGTTTTTCTGCAAATTGAGGTTTTGATCGCCGGTAGACACCCGCGCGTAGCCAATCAGCATTATGCAACCCTTTGAAAATGCTGATTGTAAATTGCCTATCTTATTCGCGTAAACCTGGGTTCAGGCGAAGGGCAGTTACTGGTAGGTTCTCCGCGCCATCTGGCCGACCTGCGCGGTATATTTCCTGGGGTCAGCAGCAGAATAAAAACGCTGGGGGCTAAGTGGGCCTATGATGGCGGCGCCGGGGAATGGTGGTTTGATCCGTCTGATATGAGTGAGCTGGTTTCGACCTACCCGCGGCTGTTTATTGCCCCGACGATTGACCCGTCCGGCGCATCCGGCGCGTGGCGGCTAAATATGGGCGGCGACGTTACCCTGTCTGCCTTTGGTGTCGGGATTAGCACAGAATTACCGGCGGTAATGACGGCGCTCGATGCAGGTATTATCAATCCGGATATATTCCTCCTGGAGAATTCCGGGGACATGATTGTAAGTGACGCTGACTATCAGTTTAACGCCGACGTTCTGAACCAGTTCAACGCCTATGCAAAAGGCAAAAAATATGCCCGACTGCCGACAGGAAAGGTTTATATCTCTGAGCTGAATTTCTCTTACGACCCGAAATTTGATCTGGAATGGGGCGTTAACTCCGAGCTGGCCAGCACCCGCAATCTGGGCTCTATTGATAACGGGACCGTGTTTATTGCCCGTGACGCTGATTCAGCAAATCCGGTTATCACGATTGCGGGGACTGAAGCAAAACGGCTCTCTGGAATTTACATGCGCAACGTCGCAATTGTCAGCAAAGATTTATTTGATAACCGTGATTTAACCATACCTGCTGAGTGGAATGTCAGGTCAAACCGCCCGGCGTTAAAACTGGATTACATTGCCTCTGCCATCGATATCGGCACGCTGACCATCTGTGGGTTTAAGCAAGCACTGCTTGGAAGCGAGCTGTGGGACGGCTCAATCAGACGGCTGACTGTCAGTATCTGCTCTGACCCGGACGGAACGGTCCCGGCTGTCTGGCTGGGGTCCGTGCATGGAGATAACACGAATGCGCTGAAAATCCATGATATGCGCATTGAACACTGCCCGTTCTCGCTGGAATGCGGGTTTATTGAACATGTCCGGTTTCTTTCAGGGAAAATCGAAACGCGCCGCAAAAAAGATGCAACCCACTATGTCGTTAAAATTAATGATACTGCCACGCGGTACATCTTCGACAATATGCAATTTGTTACCACCCCGACGACAGAAACCCCGTTTTTGTATGACCAGGGGAGATGGCCAAAATACAGTAAGTGCGAGTTTACCATCGGGGGCCTCACCGGGTTTTATCCCGGCGTTCGCTGGATTTACCGTGAACCCACAAAATCATCGAATGCAATATTTAAAGCCATTACGATAACCGGGCCAATGGCGGCAGATGGTGGTGATCCGAAGAAATATCCGATGTATCTGGCGAGCTATGATGCGTTTGACGGCTCAGTAATCTGCCAGGATACGTACTACATTCCCGACAGCGAAGGGAAGTATCAGGAATTTCATCCGACAAACCAGGGATTGTTTGCCCTTGGTTATCAGACAAAATTCGGGATACTGCATCTCAACACCAATGATATCTCTAAAGTGGCCGGTGCGATCTTCTATGCCCGTGAAGGCGAGTATAACCTGGGCGAACTGTCGATATCCGGGGCGCCTTATAAGCTCCTTCAGGGCGTCTCGCTGGGGAATATCATTTCTCTTGGTGCACTCGCGAAGACGGTAACAACCGGGGACGTCGTGATATACGGCAAAGAAACCATCATGATGACGGCAGCAACCACACTGACTGCATTAACCGGATTTACCGGCCAGACCGTCCGGGTGGTGAGTTTTGTCGACGGGAGCGTTATTCAGAACAACGCGCGGATAAGCACAGGCACCGGCGCGGACGTACCAATGGTTAAAAACAAGTTTTATACACTCACGATGCTGTCAAATACCACAGCCACGAAAGACTAGAGGTCACGATGTCATTTAAATTAACCAAAACGTTTGACGCAAACTTAACCACCGATACCGGAATGAGCCTGGGTAAGCAGCAGGTTACGTTAGAAGTCATCTGCGCCATTGTACTGATACACATCATGCCTGACGGCACAGCGAGAGCAACGATTACGTCATCAGCCAATGGCGGCGACCCTGTACAGACGGATATTTTCGAATTTAGTTACTCGATGTCGTCTGGTGTGGGAATTTACGATCAGGCGCTGGCGCAGATACTGGCGAGTGAGAAGTATGCCGGAGCTGTTTCTGTATAAAGTAGCCCGCCAATGATGAGTTGGCGAGATTTTTCAGATAACTATGCCGCCAGCATATTTTTCGCTATTGAGCAGGTTACTTTCAGCCTGCTCAAACAAGCTCTTCCCGCCTTCCAGTGTGTAGTTAAACTCAAACTGATCAACCTGTTTTGGCGGTTGTCCGCTCACTGATGCCGATACCGAGGCGTAGGCTGTGCTGTCGTCAATTACCTGAATCAACGTGATTGTATAGGTCACATCCACAGTGACCTGAACCGAGCCAATCGCCGTGCCACTGTCTGCAATAACGCTGGCCTCCAGCGTTTTATTTATTACAAAAGACATGAGATTACCTCATTCAGCAAATAAAATTACCCGCCCACAGGGCGGGACATAAATCAGACCACATTACCCGCTGCGTCAACCCATCCGTTATTTGCCGCATTACGCCAGATGGGTTTATTCAGCGTGGTATCGAAATATTCCATACCGGGAAACGCTGTACTGAATGGACGATTTGCGCTGGTTCCGGTGAGCGACCTGACCGGGTCTCCCACCTCATGCCAGAATGACCCCGTGTAGTACAGCTCCAGCGTCTTCCCTACCGTCCCCTGAACATCTTTACCGCCACGCAGAACAATATTGCTACTGTGCTGTATCGTGGTTGCATCGTTTGAAAATGTAATCAGCAGGCGCTGATAGGGCGTGCCGCCGGTAATATTGGTAATAGTGGTGGCTGTCGTGTTGTTAAAATTGAGGATGTGGTACGACTCATTCCCTGAGCCTGACCCGTGAATAATGCTCGGCGTCGGTGTGTTTGTCGAAAATGAGATTCGACCTCCTGCCGCTCCGCGACCAAATATTTCACGGGCTTTATCATCAATCTGCGTGGCATGCGCCTGGTTAAAAACAGGATGCTCAAGATACTGGCGTTTTGAAGGGACGCCGTCTGAAAAAGAGCGAATTCCAAAGCCCTGCGCTTTGCCGTAGTCACTAACCGTGCGGAAATGCGGACGACGAATTAACAGGTTATCGACATTTTGTGCATCAAATCCAATACCATTACGGGACAGGTTAAACGTCGGTGTATCCAGTTCAATTCCATCACCATTTGCAATATAAACACCGTAACTGTCTGGAGAGTGGTCGTCAACAGACCCACAGCCAGTAAAGTAGTTCTGCTTAAAATTAATAGTGCGAGCCAGGTCAGTGCTCACGCCACCATCTTCCAGAATATTATCTATTCTGAGCCCGTTTTTTCTACTACCCTCATGCTGCATGCCGGTACAACTGAAAGAAATTACCCCGCCATCCAGCCACATTCCGTAGTGGTCTGCGCCAGAAGTTTGTCCGCCAGTAAAAACTAAAGGTCCTAAAGTCCCGTTAGCTTTTTCACGACGCCCGGCGCGGATACCATACCCCATCTTCATCACGTTGACATTCAGGTACTGTTTCATATTAATCTGACCAATAGTGTCGTCAGATTTAATATTCAGACCGATTCCAGTACATGAACCATCTCCTGTAGCAGGACCACGGATAAGGCCAAGGATATGCATGGTTTCCCATGTAGTGGCTTCTGTTATTCCGTTGCCCGCCGGATTGAGCACCTTTACAGTGTACCTTTCCAGCTTCATCGCTCCCTGACTGCCCTGCAATAAAAGAACATCTGAGCTGTCCTGGCTGCCGATTAAATTCAATGAAGACAGTTCAAAATACCCGCCCATTGCTGCCGGGTTGGAAATACTGAATTCTCCAATCATTGATATTAACGGCGAGTTTTCTCCGGGGATATGGAAAATCGCAGACCCCTGACGCTCCACATCTCCGGTTGCATGTCCAAGCACACTGCCTCGAATTGTCAGGCGGCCAGGGCGGTCGGTCCAGTCTGGATTTTTTACAGGGTCATAATGTAAATAAAGGGACCTGCTGGCAAATTTCCCACTAAAAGGGAGAATAATATCTACCCCATGATAATGCGCCTCAGAGAACATTCGCTGCAGGTTAGCGGTGTTATCTGTGCCGTCTATCAGACGTTGTGTTACCGGGTCAAAGACTGCATCAGGTTTGCAGTTGAAGTCCCAGGGGGAGATGATTTCGTCCAACATTTCGGCTATGGGACGACGTACGGCACCTCTGTACTTTTTTTTCCATGAGACTAAATCGGCGCCTTCGTCTGAACCCAGGTTTGAGCGAAGGGCCGCGTCACCGATGTTCGACCATTTCCCCGTGGGGTTTGCAGCCGACCACACACCGCCATCGTTCTCAGGAGAATCCCCGGCAATGACGTGCTCAAGCTCACCAAGGTATTTGTACCAGGAGCCATTGTAGTAGACGATTTGCTGGCGATTATCTACAGCCAGACCAACAGCCCAGTTGCCAAGCTCCTGCCAGCCGATAGCTGCAACTGCCTGCTCGCCGCGACCAGTGATGTAGTCGATAAAGCGGCTGAAGATCATCTCCATGCCGTGCCAGGTTTTGCGAAGCACACCTAACCGGTCCTCTAACTCCTCTTTTGTCCTGTCGTTAACGAATTTATCCACGTTTTCAGCGTTATCGTACAGGTCCTTTACGGCGGCGGAACCTAAAGGATTTTTCGTTTTATATGTGCTCATAGTCGCCCTATAACAAAAAAACCCGCCGAAGCGGGTTGTTGAGAGTTATTTCTGTTTTATGCAATGTCGCCGGGATAACTGGCGTTGTCGTAGTCGTAGAAGGATGCGCGGTACTCTTTGGCGGTAACCTGACACGTCCCGTCTGATTGTGGGGCAATCTCCTCAACAATGGCGTCATAGACATGACGCGTTGAGCCGCAGAACACCAGGCGGACTGGCTCAATGGCTGGTGAAGTCTGATCAATCTTCAATGGGTCATCAAAATCATTCAGATGGGGAACGGACAACTGATAATCCCCCACTCTGCTCGCTACCATCAGACCGGATGCAGAGCCATCCTGATAGCGGATCAGCGCACGGGGGGTTTCGAAAGACCAGTCAAGCGGCTCCGTAACGGTAAAGGTTGTCACGTCACCAGCCGTTGTCATCGCCTCCACCAGACAGGAAATCGTGTTGTTCCCCGGAATATCATCCGTGAGCACGATGCGATCGCCTGCGTTGTAGCAGAGCGCATCCAGCTCGGTGGTGGTCTGATATGTAACCCGCTGCTGCAGGTATTTCATCAGGCGGCGCATGCCGATCTGGTAGGCGTGATCCTGAGAAAGTACCCCATCGAGTTTGTAGTTCTCGATTTTCACCGGTGTGGGATTATCGGGTGTCCGACATTTAACAGTCTCCTCCGCCCAGGTGACGCCGTTGATGTACGTCACGTCGACACCATCAAAATCATCGTCGGACGGCACGGTAAATCCGCTCTGCAGCTCCTCCACCATCTCATGCGGCGTTATGATCCCCGTCCAGGGCTTAATCCCCTCGCGGTTGACCGTCGCCAGGCCATCGCTTAACAGGAAGCGGGATTTCCCGGCACTGGCTATCATCTGCAGCATTTCCAGCGCCGAGATACTGTCGCCGGTGGCGAAATCGAAATTTTCGCCCCGTGGCGTCCAGTACGCGGACTCCAGCGCGTTGATGGTATCGACGTCCATCTCCAGCCCCAGCGAGCTCCCGACATGCAGCAGCGCCCCCGAAATGGTTCTGGCCGTTCCTGAGTCATAGGACCGCGTTGCCACAACGTTTACGCGGCGGTCCGACTGAGCTGCCAGCTTCCCGCCCGTCTCAACGGTCACCGCCATCAGCGACACATCGGGATAGGATGAAGGACGTGTCAGCAGCCGCCCACGCAGTGCCTGCCAGTACATCGAATCCCTGGCGTTGTTTGAGCCCTGCTCATTGCGCCGACGACAGCGAACTTCCACCAGCCCCGGAGAACTGAGGGTGATCCGCTCAGTGAAACCTAACCCGTTGATGTTTTTCAGCGCGTACTCGCCCTGGTGACTCACCCACCCCGATCCGGAACCGTAGACGCGATACTGAATCTCCCACTCAACGTGGCGAATCCGTTTTTTGCCCTTACTGTCAAAGCCACAGATGCCGTTCGGGAAAGAGAAATTCACTTCAAACGCATCCACCACTTCATTCTCAGGGCAAACCAGGAACGGCCCCAGCCAGCTCAGCGTGTCGTTAAGACCAGTGGCCTCATAGTCGATCATCGTCCTGGCGCTGAATCCCGGCCACGACTCATCAACGGACCCATTAACCAGGCGCGCCACTGTTGCCGTTGTGCCGTCGGCAGAGACGATCTGGTACTCATTCCCGCGGTGAGCAAGTGAAAGCCGTTGCACACCTTCAGGCATGCCCGAGAATGCGGTTCCCGTAGTGCTGTTATACGCAAGCGTCACGTTTGCCGTTACCGCCGGGCTACCGCCGGTTGATACCGTGCCGGAGGTGTAAACCGGGGCATCACCGAAAACGGCTGCAGGCAGCGAGGAGGATGTGATTGCCCCACCCACGTAAGGACTGGCCGCCTCGGTTATCAGTACGGTACCGCCGTTGTCCCGCGCGACCAGGCCGGATCCAGTGAGCCCCTCGGTGATAGCCGCCAGCAGTCCCGACATCGAGATGTAGTTCGCTACCAGCGACACCGTATAGGTAGTGCCCTGCCATGTGATCATGAACGTACTGGAGCTGGTCGAAAAATCGTAGGTGACGGGAGCCGTACTGGCCTGAATTTTTGCTGCACTGCCACCCTCGCCAGGCACCGCCTCCTGACCCGGGGTATAGGACGCAATGACGAGGTCATAATCGACACTGTTGAAACTCAGCGTCACCGGCATACCCGCTACGGGAGCAAGTTCGGTAAGCAACGAGCTGGCAAAAACACTGTAACCAGAAGAGGTGGAGATCAGATAATTTGTCGGCGCCTTAATTTCTACTATGGTCCCCGTAACCCAGCTGTCCGGGAGAGAATTATCATCCTCGTCGTCATCGTCACCATCATCTGTATCAAGCCCTGTAAACGTTACGGATGGACCAGAAACCGTCATGCTGTCAGCGATAATATCGTCGGAATCAGGTGAGGTCTGGGCCATATCCAGCCCTGTTCCGCTTGAAGTACCACCCACCTCTGTCGAGTTGAACCAGTTCTCGCTGCGCTCATCGCCGGAAACATCCGCGCCGGGCGGGTAATGGGTACTGCTGAAACCCGGCAGCGTTGAAGCTGGCGTACTGCCAACCCGGATATCACCATTGGTATAAATCAGTTCACCGACACCGAGACACAGCAGCATCTGAACGCGCATTTTCGTAGGATCAGCAGCGTCGAACCGGGTCACAGGCTGGACCACATAATCAGGGTAGATACGCACCCGGCCAAACACCTCGCGAATCGGATCACCCAGCTTTGCGGTATTTGCCTTCGCCGGGTTCAGGTCGAGACTGCGCCCTGTGGATGAGGTATAGCCACCCGTATCGATGGTGCTCATCATAAACAGAGAATAGGCTGCAGCGGCAACGGAGATGCCGACACCTATCCACGCGATGGTGGCGGCCTCCAGCCCGAAGGGCACCGGATAAAGCCGGACATCACTTTCAGGGTGGATCACGCAAGTAGCCCACTCGCCTGGCGGAATGGACAGACCGTCAACCTCAATGGTTAACGGCGGTACATCCCGATCCTCGTAACCTTCAACATTCACCGCCAGCCAGTTTCGAAGGCTGGTTACGCCATGCTCATGCGTTTCGAGAGGTTCACCGGGAAGCCGGGACGGGTAAAAACGAATGGTCATTGCCAGAACTCCACTTTGACAAATCGCCGCTTAAACCGCGCTAACGGAAGAAACGTTACGTTAGAGCCTGGATTGCATTCCGCCACATGCAGCAGGCCATCAATACTGACGACAATCCCCACATGGGTGACGGCTGAGCCGGAATAGCAAGCCACGCCAGCCCCTTCGCAGGGGTCGCAGCGCTCCAGGGTAAGCATCATTTGACGCGCCTCCCGGTCGAGGCCGCCGTCGTCTTTCGTGACCCCGGCAAAATCAGGCCAGAGAGGCAAGCCCAAATCGCGGCGTATCTCGTTCACAATGCCAAAGCAGTCGAGATCCGGCCATGAGCGCCCGCCCTTCAGCCAGGTGACTGAACGGTATTTATCAGGGTTAAACATGATGGATTCCTTAGCTGATATAACGTAGTCCGGGAAAGACAGGGAGCGTGTAGCGGTAACGCGGCCAGGCCATATCGAGGACATTCATATAGCCCGCAGTGATTTGCACCTCTGTAGCCGTCCAGTAACCCGACTTGATTTTCAGCGTATACGGTACCGCCGCAGGCGCGGCTAAATCCGTGGAGATAAAACTGCGGTATGTCAGCGATGCAGACAACCTGTTAGCCAGGGCATTGCGGATCGTCGTGGACACAACACCATCAACATTGCACAGGGCGAATTTCAAATCTTGCGTACCGTCCGCGTTGCGCGCCGGCAGCGCAATGTCAATCGCGCAGGCGGTAAACGTTACGGTATTGCCGCTCTCCGTCGTCGCCGTAATATCCTCATACCCCTGGCACAGGTAGTGAACATCTGAGCCAACGGTGATCTGCAGCGTTTCAATGATCACCTCCGGCCCGCTGCTGGCATAGAGCCTGTTAAGCCTTGTCATGATTTTTACCCAATAAAAAAGGCCACCCGAAGGTGGCCTTAAAAATTGGTGTCGAATGTGGGTGTACCCTCACCGGCAGGATCGCTATTCCTCACTTTATTTCACGCTCCGGCTACGGAGCGGCATGAAGGACTTTCCCACAAATCGACACAGGTTATTATGAAGGTGAAACGGTTTTAATCAAGCCTTTGGCCACTCCCTGTTAACTGCAAGATCAAGAATATCGCTGTTCACAATGAAGTCAGGGAACTCGGCCCAGCCAGGCGGAAGGATTGGACGCTCCCATAATTCCAGCGTTGCACTATATCGCCAGTATTTACCGCCCTCTGGTGTCGGTCCCTCGTATATATCGACAAACCTACAGACATAATCTTGCGCACCTAAAGGGGTAAGGAGCGGCATGTTGAACCAGTCAGCCCCATCGGTAATGATGTCTCGGTACCAGGCTTCGAAAAGCTGTGCCTGACCATCAGTAAAGATCCATGAAACTGGCGTTTGAGTAGGAACCGAAGTATAAGCTCGCCTTTGTCGCCGCCTGCCGGTAACCATCGCTGTACTTTTTAGCGGAGAAGTCGCTTTAAGACCAAAGTTCTCCTTCAATGGGCAAGGGAGATAATCCTTCGGGTAATTGAGATTAGTTGAAATTGCCATCAGCTAATTTTCCTCCCCGAGGTAGTTTTCCCCATCAGAGCCTTATGTAAATCACCCTGACCGGTAGCAATAGACTGAACAGCTTTTTGATACCCCATCTGAGCACCATCGGATGCAGCTTTCTTCATCATGGCAATTTGAGCATCGGAGGGATCACCGTTGACATAGAAACTCATACTCGGCGCATAGGTTGCCCCCCCTGTTGACTGGTTTGCTACTCGATCCAGAGTGGCATCCAGTTTGGCGCTGGTTTTAGCTGTCGTAACGCGCTCACCTTTTTGCAGGAGCCAGGTTCCTGTTTCGGGCACAGAGTCGATACCGTCGTGGGCTTGGCCGTGCAATGCCGATCCGATCGCCGTCATGAATACGCCAGCTGCTGCAGCTGCTGCAATTGCTTGAGCCGGAGCCACCGCCGGGCCAACGTAAGGAACACCTATCCATTGCGTGAAGGCATTAAGCGCCGCCATTGCTACCTGAGCAGCGGCATATTGCAGCATTGCCGCACCTACAGACTGTATAAAGGTCGCTGCAAAATCTTGAGCGTTCAACTTTCCAGTTTCTGCCCAAGTTATAATCATGTCGGTCATGCTGCTGAATGTTTGCGCCCCAACCTGCTGCATTGTTGAGTACAAATCCATCGCAGCAGTAGCCTGTGCAGCAAAACCAGAAATTAACCCAGCACTGTAATCATTCTGTAGTTCATCCTGTTGCTTATAATAATCATTTTGAATTTCTAGCCTCTTATTCAGTGCATCCTGCAAAGCTTCAGTTTCAGCGTCATAAAGACTTTTAGAAATATCACCGGATTGGTATTGCTTTAATAAATCCTCGCGGCTCCTCTCATATTCCTGCTGAATACTGTTGCGCTCTTGCATCCGGCTACGTTCTCGATCTCCAGAATAACGCCCAATAAATTCGCTATCATATCCCTGCTTAATTAATTTATTCTGTCTTTCAAGGCCTGATACGTATTCAGCTACTTTCGCGTTTTCCTGATTAAGGCGTAATTCTTCCTTTTTGGAGTCTAGGAACTTAGCCGCATCTCGAAGTTGGTTTTTTTGCGCCTCTGATAATTTCTGTAGGTTACCACTTGTTATATCAAAATTTACTTTTTCAAGCTCTGTAACTTCTGCAGTTTTTTTGCCAGTAGTTTCAATGAGAGCGGCTTGTTTTTGTAAATCAAGAAGGCGGCTTTTAAAAGCATTTTCAGTTGGGTTGCTTTTTGTAGTTACCTTCTGATTTGATTCCCCTTTCCCAAGTTTATAATCGTCACCTTTTGGTGGTTGTATTCCCATATCAGAGAGAAGCGAAGTTAACCCATTAGCTCCTTTCTCTACTTCCTCTGGGGTTAAACTGGATTTGATGGCTCGAAGGAACTGAAGGCGTTTACTTAAAAAATCTAACTCATCTTTTTGTTCTTTACTTTGATTCCCTCTTTTATTGAGGAACTCAATGCGCTGCTCAATATCATTTTCGTCAGCTGAATCATAGTTACCTGATACCGCACCGATCCTAGAGCGGGTGTAAGAAGCAATTGCTCCAAGCCCACCAGCAATACGGCCTACAACACCGGCCAAACTGATCGCCTCGCCTACCAGGTCGGATAGGCCCTGTAGGATAGCAGGGTCAGTGAAAACATCATGGATACTATCAAGCCCGTCCTGTAGAGGTGATAAATCTACTTTTGCCAGGCCAGACGCAATTTCCATTTTTAAGCCACGGGCGCTCGTCTCAATATCCTGAAAAAACTGATTAACTTTAACTAAGTTATCTATATCTTCCTGCGGCGGAGCTACGCCAAAATCCTTTGATAACTGAAGAAACTGCTTTAGCTTTTCGTTGTTGTTGTCAAACAACGGCAGCATTTTTGACAGGTCATTCCCTAAGCTTTCAAGGATATTGGTTTTCCCAGCCTGAGTGGGTATTTTCTGTAATGCCGAACTAATAGCCAGCAACTGTTTATCAGGGGATTGCTGAGCCAGCTTCTGAGCTGAAAGCCCGAGTGTGTCCAAAGCCTGCGCAGCCTCACCTGATTTGTTCAGGACCGCATCGCCGACTTTATCATTAATGTCTTTGAAAATATCGGCTATGTTATCGCCGGTTAAACCTGCCTGTTCAGCTGCGTATTGCCAGGATAGCAAATCCTGGGTGGACATTTTTAATGACTTAGCCCAGCGATCTGCCTCGGTCACTTGCTGAGCTGTATTTTTTACAATCGCCAGCCCAGCAGCGCCAATCCCGACAGCGGCAGTTGCCGCAGCTGCTCCAATAGCAATAATGGAGGTGCTTATTTCCTTGGCGTCTTTTTTTACCTGGTCACGCCATTTTTGGGATGCCCTTTCGGCTTTATCTATTCCTTGAACAAATCCGCCGACCTTTGCTATGAGATCAATTGTTAAAGTACCAAGGGACTTGCCAGCCATTTAATTTTCTCCAGGCAATAAAAAACCCCGCCGGAGCGAGGTTCATTTTAATTTACTAAATCTAACTTTTTCCGCACCCTCCCACCTGGAAGGAGGCCGTATAGTCAATAGCATTATTTTTATTCACCAGATAAAGGTATGACTTATTACCTACATAACCGCCATAACTGTTTTTAGCGTTAAGAGTAAAAGGAACTAACCATCCGTAATAAGTTGTAAATCCTGACTTGCACCAACCTTTGAAAGGTTCATTGAAATCATATCGTGCAGAATAAGGGTCCTTAAGGCGCGCCGACATACTATCTTTAATTATTTCCTGATAATTATCAGGTAACTTCCCATAATCGGCGCGGCTTAGCTCAGCCTTATCTGGCGCACTAACGCAGCCACCTAAAAGCATTACAGTAAAAACAACAGCTGTTTTCTTTATCATAACTCCCTCGGTATAAATATAATCATCCCAGAGAGTATATAACCAAATAAATGATATCAACGCCAACTTTTCATAGCTTCTTCCAGAGATAATGGCGCTTCGTTGATGTGCGGTGCAAAGTCACTTACCTTGAACGGCGGCGTGTTCTTTGCCTTATTGATGTTAGCCAGGACAGACGCCACCAGCGAAGCCCCCCACTCGGTACGCATCATGATATTGAGCGGTCCGTACTTCTCACGGTACTTGAGCCAAACCAGAAATTCCCTGCGACTCATCCGCTCCTGAGCCTCTGCGATGGTGCGGCCGCCGATGCCGTTCATCACCAGTTCGCACCAGAATTCATCCTCGCCGGTTAGCTCGTAGTCTTTCCCAGTTCGTTTACATCATGAATTGCAGCCAGGAGGGCCATAACGATCGGACCGTCTAGCGCCCCACGCTCCGGGGTAGCAGTTCCAAGAATGTCAGCCGCGGTAAACACTGGGGCGCCGTGCTGATCGCAAATATGCGCCGCAATGCGCTCAGCAATCGGGTCCGATTTCCCGTTATACGCCAGCAGTTCAGCTTTAGTGGTGTGGTAGCCCATCGGGCGCACATAGACGGTTGCGATATGCTCTTTCCCGTCACGGCCTTTCCACTTAATTTCTTTTTCCACGGGACGCCCGGTAAAGGCACCGGTTTCTTTTAACGTATCGAGAGTAAGTTGCATTTCAGCTCCTGAATAGAAAAGCCCGGATAACCGGGCATATTAATTACGCTGCGGCCTTAGGCACCCATACGGAAGAGCCAGACCGCTGGATCGTGGCGGAGGTCGTCACAACAGCGTTACCCTGAAAATCAAACGGGAAGTCAGAAACGTAACCCTGGAAAATGAACCAGGTGCGATCCGATGGCAGCACCAGGCCATCAACAGCATCCTCAGCGCCAGGAGCGGCGGCTGTCGGGACACTGGTTCCATCTGACCAGCCAACCGCAAAAGTTAACGGCGTCTGGTCATTCGCTTCAGCGAGGCCATGCAACATAATGTGGCTGGCGTTCGTCGGATCAGCGTTAAGCCCGACGGTTGCGGCCGCAGGCGTTTTAAGCCCCTTTTTGTAGGTTCTGGAATCCCGCTCACTCAGACAGGTATCTTCAATCTGATCGGCAGGGTTGCCGCCGGGGTTGAAACTGGTGATGCATTCAACCTCGCTGACCACGCCAGACTTGAGCACAAAAAACTGCGTGCCTTGCGTTAATACAGACATGTTTTGTCTCCATAAAAGAAAAAACCCGCACAAGGCGGGTCAGTTTGGGGTTGTTGGTTATCTGGTCGTTATCCAGTCAACATCAAAGGAATAGCGGAATCGCATTGTTTCAGGATCGCGGCTTTGTTCACCCCATCGGGTGATATAGGCCTTGCCCTCAATCGCGTCGCGTAAAGCACGGGCAACGGCGATCACGTCGGTGTCAGTATCACCATAGACATCAACCTGCAGAGAATAGTGATCTGCATCTGGCCGCTGGTTTAGATAATTTTCAGGGTTGCCACCTATGTTTTGCCAGACTGCATAGGGGTAAACGATATTATCGTCCTGCATACCGAACGGATAAAGCCGCACGGGATTAGAACCTAACAAATCCCTGACTGCCTGGCTGGCTGCGCAAACTGCAAATATTGGAGCAATCATACCGGAGTTCCTTTTTTAGCCGCCCGTCGAACAGCCCGATCAATGGACTTTTCCAGCTCCGCTGCGAAAGTATTAATTACGTCGGTATCAACACCATTGATCGCTGGCCGCAAAACAGGCTTTGCTGCTGCGTGCTCTGTGCCGAACTCCAGGAATCGCCAGTACCAGGTATCCCCGCCGGGATTACCTTTATCTCCGGCAGTGTTAAAACTTTTGCCCGCCCTGCCTTTTCGGAGGTTGGCCTTTGTATTGGCGTATTGCCTGGCGCCGCCCATAACCCCGACACGAAACGTTGGATCGCCGGTTCTGCGAAATGCCTTGCTGCTGAAACTGACCACAATGTTTTTGTAGATAGCCTCTTTGGTGAGAGGATCATCAACCCGCGCGGCATTATTGCGCGCTCTGTCCCTGATGACGTTTGCCGCTTTACGCAGCGCTGCACGACCGGATTTATCGCGAGTGACCTGTGAGACGGCATCCAGTTTCCCCAGGACGGAATCGAGGCCGGTCAGGTTTACTTCCACGCCATCAGCCATCGTTAGCCCCCTCTGAACAAGGCAGTGTCAGGTATTCCCTGCCGCTCCGTGGATCAGGTAAAACGCCCTCAATGTTGTAGATGCGGCCACGAAACAGGATCCGATGTTTGCGGGTAACACCCTCACGGTAACGAATCGTTATCCGGGTGGTAACTTCGCCCTGAGAGGCCTGGGCGGCGATAAACTCACGTGCGGATAAAGGAGCGACTTCGGCCCAAAGGGTTGCGACATCGCGCCAGGTATTAATTACGGCTCCCGTTGTCGGGTTCTGTTCTTTGACCGGTTCCTGCAGGGTGATCCTGTGACGCAATTTTCCGGCCTGCATATCACCCCCTGGGTTTCCCGCTCAGATAGGTTTGCTGCTCTGGCGCCTCATCGAGATCGCCGGCAAGCGACTGGATAATTACATCGGACAGGGCGACGTTAGACTCAGCCAGGCGGTTTATCGCTTCCGTCTGCTCTCGCTGTGCTGTTGTTTGTTCTCTCAGCGCTGCTATCAGCGCGTTTACCAGTTGCTCGTTCATAGGCTATTTTCGTCCACTTTTTTAACCACTCACGCCGTTTAGCACATCCTGAGCAGCCCATTAGTTCCACCTCCGGTGCCTAATCAGCAGCTCCTCAACGCCCAGCGGAACTTCCGATAGGTTCTGCGCTGCCGCTTCGCGGTTCGCATACCAGTGTCCAATCAGCAAAAGCATTGCCGCCCAGATGCCGGAAGTAAAAATAACCTCACGGGGCTGAGTTGCCCCTTCCACTGGCGGCGTTAATGTTTCGACCAGCGCACCGTCGCAAAACCGCTCAACATAATCGACGGAGGCCGAAGCATAGGCAGCAATAAGCGTATCTTCGTCGTCACCATCAACCTTCAGATGCGCCTTTATCTGCGCCAGCTGTTCCTCGCTTATTTCCACCTTTACCCCCTGGTTTGGCTTTAGCAGGCTCCGCAGAACCAGAGTCTGTTGCCTTTTCCGGCTCAACCGCCTCGGCCAGATGCAGTTTCACCAGTACTTCGCCGATTTCTTTAAGCACCTCGCGGATTTCCCCCTGAGATACCGTACCCAGGTGATAATGCGAGAACATACGGAGAGCTTTAATTTTCATCTCATTTACGCGGCCATTGCTGGCCGCGCCCTTTTGTTATGCACCAGTGCTGACAGCAATATCACCCGTCACAATCGCTGCCGGGCGATAGTGGGCCAGCGCCAGGCGCTCTTCGCAAAGGATGGTCAGCATGTTTTTAACGAAGTTATCGCGGTCCTGGTTGCTGATCTCGATGGTGGCATCCATGCGATCCCAAACCTGCGACGCCAGGCCAAACGCGCCAACGGTGAATTTGCCTGCCGTCTGCGCTGTGGTCGACACCACCGGAAGCCCCCAAAGCACTTTCGAGGCAAACGCCTGCGGGCCACCGAGGATGTAATTGCCGTTAGCGTCCTTCAGCAGAGCAATACGGTGCCAGTCCGCCGGATTCAGAATGATGCCGTCGGCTTCGAACTCGCTCAGCGATACCTGATAGATGGCGTGTGCCAGAACATCAGCGCCAGTATCTCCGGTTGCGTTGAGTGTGGTTTCGTAGTCGTTCGCTACTACGTTGAGCCCCTGCAGGTTATCGCCGGTACCGTCCCCGTTCAGCATCTGGTTCTCTTCCACCAGTGCCAGTCCGTACATCATGCGGGAATTGATGTAAGACTCGAGCGCCGGGGCATCATCCATAATCTGGCGCGATGCCTGGATCCAGTGGGCGATAGTTTTCACGTTCGCCGTTTCTTTGGTGAAAGTGATGTTGCTTTCCGGCTTGAGGGTACCTTCTGCCACTGGTGCTGCAGCGTTGGTAAACACGTTTTCGCGCACGTATTCCAGCGCGTTACTGGTGATACGCCCCTGTGCCAGCAAGTCACGCACGGTCAGACGGCGAAGACCAGGCATAAGAATACCCGGCAGCTGCTGCGGCAGGACCAGGGCACCTGCTGACGCAGCGCCGGAACCAATCGCTTTATCAAAACTGGTAACTTTCGCTTTGGTACGCGAGCCGTCCCAGCCCTTCATCAGGTCTTCAGATACGCGCTGAGCAAATGACTTCTGCGCAGTCTGATCAGGAGAGTTTCCGGCCAGTTTCTGCTCAAGATCGAACAGGCGGGTGCCGGTGGCTTTCAGTTCTTCCTGTGCTTTCGTCAGATCGATCTGCAGCTGCTTGTTGATTTCACCGGTCTGGTTGATGGATTTACGCTGTTCTTCGATAAGCTCCTTTACTTCTTTTTGGGAGTTTTCGATAGCTTTTTCCAGTACAGATAATTCAGACATGTGTCACTCCGTTAAGGTGTCCGCAGGTTAGCGGCAAATGAGTTAATGCGCTGTGCCAGCGCGTCAATGTCGTCGCTACCGAACTCGCTTCGGCCTGCAGACTTAACACGGGCGATAAATGCCTGTGCTTCAGAACGCGAAAGCCCGACTGAATCCCTCAGCCAGGCCTCCGCATCGCGAATAGATTTGATGCTGTCGATGCTCTTCATGGCCGTTACGCCAGCGAGCTCGTTAGCCGGGAAAGTACAGACGCTAATTTCCCGCAGGTAAGAGATGTTTTTGAAGATGAGCCCTGACGTGCCAACGGTGTAATCATCAGGCCCAACGGAAAACCCCACTGACATCCCTTCAACCGTGCCATGCTGCATGGCAGCTTTCAGGTCTTCGGCCAGGCTAAGCCCTGGAGTAAGTTGACCACGGACAAATAGCCCCTTGTCATCTTCATGCATGGAATCCCATTTACCGACCGGGATAGCGCGTGTCTGGTGGTTAAAGAACATGGCCACCTTGCGGGTCTGATTAGCAATCACACCAGCGAAAGCACCTGGCAAAATAATGTCGCCATCGGCGTCGGTGTTATTAAAAACCGAGGCATACCCTTCAAATGTTCCCTTACTGCCGTCGCCGATGAACTTGATTTCTGTCTGGTCGAAAGCCAGCGTCTTCTGAATGTCAGGCATCATAGCCCCCATAAAAATTAAGCCCCGGCATTGCGGGGCTCTTTGTTTGTTCCGAGATCGGTAATGGGCACGTTCTGCGACTGCCGTGTCGCCACATCACCTCCGGGCAGCGGCGGCAGGTTATCCAGCCTTCGAACCTCGTTAACGGTCCGAATCCCGGTGTTTACCATGATTTGCATAAATGATGCCCGGCTTGTTGAATCACCGCGCAACAGCCCGTCGAGGTTATGCTCGGCGTGAATGACGCCCTGTTCTGACTCTTTGACCAGCCAGCGCTCAATGCTGTACTCCCACCGATCAAGGTAGGGTTTGAGGGTATACTGGAGAAAGCCCAGGTTTTGCTGTTCAATCCCCGATCCCCAGGAGGTGGTTTTGTCCACGTCGCCGACCAGATGTGGAGGCACGCCGTAAAATCGCGCCAGTTCGGCGACCTGAAATTTACGCGCAGCCAGAATTTCTGAATCCTGAGGCGAAACGCCGATAGGTTGCGTGGTGAAGCCGCTCTCAAGGATCCAAAGCCGCTTTTTGACCGGGCCACCAGCAATCTCCTTAAAGTTTTCCTCCAGTTGCCCGCGCTGCTCTTTCGTCAGCACCTTGCCGTCAGTCATCAGGATCTGCGGAGACTTCGCACCGTTGGCGAAAAATTCACGCTGGTTATCTTCCATCGCTATGGCCACACCAGCAGACTTCGCACTGAACGCCAGCGGCGAAAGACCAGTCAGACCATTGAAGCCAAATCCTTTGAGATGAAAAATTTCTTTCTGTGAAAAGTCAGCGTATTCAGTGTCCCGTCTGTAGCGGTAGATAATATTTTTACCGTTATCGCTGAGCCGAACTTCCATATTGGCGCTCATCAGTGGAACCATGCTAATCACGTCACCAACACCGTTTCGCTCAACATGTGCATAGGCGTTGCCGTAGGCACATAGCTGCATAGTCATTGCTTCGCGAAACTCAAGAGCGGTCATGAAGTTGTTGGGACGGAATCTCAGCAGTTTCGCCAGGGGGTGACTGTTGTCCACTTTCGTGCGCTGATCATTTTTGGTCTGATAAACATCGAGTGGTAAAGATGCTGTTACGGTGGAAATTAACCTGATGCAGGCCCATACCGTACTGATTTGCATATTACGCTCATCAGTCACAACAGAATCACCAACCACACCGTGCGCTGACGTACCCGCCATTTGCGAGCCCTTATCGGGTGTCACCAGGCGACCGCCGGTCAGGATAGAGGCCATGCGCGCCCAGAATGGCGATCGCGTCCGCAGGTCAATGCTGTAATCGGTATCTGCCATTTTTACACGCTCAAAAAGTTGTAAATGAAATCATTAACGTCACCCTGCTCCTCTACCTCGTCACTGGTCTGCGCGCCAATAGACATCGCCAGCGCTACCATACCGTCGATACGTCCGCTCGACTTACCTTTCACAAACTTGCGGTTACCGGCAGGGTCAGTGATTACCGTGGCGTTTTTGGCGCACATTTCGAGGATCGGATGATTGCCGTGCTTCAACTGCGCACCGAGCAGTTTGGCTTCCAGCTCCCTGAGCGCAGGCGACATGGAAACAAACCCCTGACCGAACTCTACGAATCGTTCGAGCTCCACATCGGTGAAACCAGCATCGATGAGATGCGGGCGAAGGAAGCGCATGTTATAGCGGTCAAACGCCAGCGCCCTGACGTTACAGAGATCAAAAACGCGCCGCAGCTCCCTGGCGATAAATCCATACTCGATAGCCTTACCAGGAGTCGTGTTTAGCCAGCCCTGCTTCGCCCATATGTCATAAGGCACACGATCATTACGCGCCTTATCTGCCAGCCCTTCCTCCGGTAGCCAGAATTTACAGTGCACATCGCCCTGCGTGGTGTTCAGTACCAGTGCGGTCAGGTCTGACACGCTGGAAAGATCGAGCCCGCCCCATACGGTAGCCCCCGCAAGTTCACCGGGTTCCTCCTTGTTCATATGCCATACGCTCTGGCTAACGAACGGGCTTTTCGCTTCAACCCTGCGGTTTAACACAAGGTTCTCAAACTCTGCCTGGCGAGACGGCAGGCGTTTCGCACTGGCGGCCATATCCAGCACTTCTTTCTGGTTCATGAACACATCGAAGGCCGGGTTTGCCAGCCTGATGGCCTCAACAGAGAAAGGATCGATATCTTCCGGCGCGGTCTGAAGCCGGACCACCGTCCGGGGATCGGCTCCGGTCAGTCCATCATCAATCAGCAGGCTAAGCAGGTCGCTCGCATCAGGCGCCTGGGTGCTGATGATTATCGAAATAGGGTTATCCTGTGCAGCGGTGGCGGTTTCCAGCGCTTCATAAAGCGGGTCTCGCGGCCCACGCACCTGGCCCAGTTCGTCGTGTGCGACAAATCGCGGCGAGAAACCGTAGGCCGTGGTAGCTTCGGCACTCAGTGCGCGGTAATAAGAACCCAGCTCAGGGCAGTGGATTTCTTTAGCTGAATCCTTGATCACAACGTACTGCATTAGTACCGGGTTCATCCGGCACATCTTCGAGGCAAGGTTAAACAGAATGGCCGCCTGGTCGCGTGAGCGTGCCGCAGAATACAGCTGCGAGTTCGGTGCAGCCTCGGGCCCTACCAGGTAGAGCAGCATCAGCATGGCGGTTTCCACCGTTTTGGCGTTTTTTCGCCCGCGACTGATGATTGCGCGGCGTGTACCATGCTTGTTGTCGAAAATGGCTCTGAAGTCATCCTTCATGAACTCAGCCATTTTCAGCGGCTGGCCGACAAACTTACCTTCGGGAATATAAATATTTCTTTCGCACCAGAGGATATTCCTCTCGGCTCTTGTCAGAGTTTTTTTAGCCATCGAAGAGCCTTATTCAATTTCCCAGGGTTTTTTCTCCCGCGGCAGATTTTTGTTGGCGCGTCCTACTGTTTTAGGATCAGCAGTCGCCTGCCGGGTGATACGCAGTCGCGTTGCCAGTGAAGACGCAGACCGTACTTCACGTTCGCGCATCGTGAGCAATTTATCGTAGCGCTTCAGCCCGTCATCCCGAGCCAGCCATTCCAGCTCAAACTCCTCGATCTGAGTGGTTAACAGTCTCGCCTGCACCACATGCCGACAGTACATTTCCATCATGTCGCGATGTGTTTCAGTAAATGAGCTGGCCGGGTTATCGTTAACCAGTCTGATCCAAACGTTTATCTCTGGATCGCTAAGGTGTAACGAGGGCTGCAGCCTGCTTTCAGCCAGAGCCGGAAGCGACACAGCCGTCGTCGCGGCAAGAGATTTTCTGCCTCGCTGTGCCATCGCTTTTTTCCTTTTTTTCTGGACGTTTTTGAAAAGAAAACTGGGGGCGCGGTCTTTTTACGATTGCCGCCAGAGTTTTACCCCTCCCCCCACCCTCTCGGGCTGATAATGAGAAAATCTATCATTTCTCGATGATCCGCAAGTTTTCACGGGGATGACTGGCTGGCTCCAGGCGCTCACCGACACCGACAGACATTGTCAGGATGAGCGTTGGTAGCGTCTCTTTTGCTGTATGACTGAAGGAGATGGAGGATGCAGAAAGAAAGCTCACACCATCAATGCTCAGCTCCACCAGCTTGCCATCCTGGTATTCAATCTTCAGGTCTTGCATTGCGTGCTCCTGTTACCAGATGACCCTGCCTTCATTGTCGAACTCGGTAACCGTTCCGCCCTTCTCCATGCGTTGCTTAACCGAGTCGTGGCAGCGCTTGCATAGCGACTGAAGATTGTCTGGGTCGTGGAAGAGGGTTTCATCGCCCTTGTGAGGTTTGATGTGATCAACAACGGTTGCGGATATCACCTGATTTCGCCTGAGGTGAAACTCGCAGAGTGGCTGCTTCTGGAGCTGGTGATATCGCAGCCGGTACCAACGTTTGGTATTATAGAGATGATGCCAAGGTGAATTGGAAGCCATATTCATTCCAATAAAAAAGCTACCCGAAGGTAGCTACTCAATGGTAAAAAAACAATGCTGCTATCCAGTTAAATTTTCAGCTTACTTCTTATGTGCTCTTTCATGATGAGAACCTGTTCCTCCAATTCTATTGAGGACTGATTAATGTTTTTTGTACTCCCCTCAACATCGGTCTGCAGACCTCTCTTAAAACGTTCGAAAACATCATTGCATTTCTTCATCTCACCTCGAATTTTTCCCAAACGTGGTGTTAACTCATAAAAATAAATATGCAACAAAGACTCAAGCCGATCATACACACCCGGCCCGAGAGATATACTTTCAATATATTCATTAAAGCCAGACCATTCCCTCTGACTTTTGATATATCTAATTTGTGCCATCTGGATCAAAAACAACATTTTTTCCCATCGACAAAGGAGGGTATAGAGCTCTTCTCCTTTATCTCTTATGACTTTTAGTGAATCCTTTTTTGATTCATATTCAATCTGCCTTTGCCACCTTACATCTGCAAAATGATTGGCTAGCAAAGCACCACCAAATGCGCCAACAAGGCCTACAAATGGGGTTAGTAGTTCACGCCAAGGTATTTGAATAGCCATTGTGGCCGCTGTACTGGACATAGTATCTCCTTCTCAATCAGGAGAATTTAGCATTATCACAGGCACTTAGTGAATGCCTGCTGTAATGCCTTAACTCGCCAGCCCTGTGCTGGTATCAAACAGCGCCAGCGCTTCGGTCGCTTCCTGGATGGCCTTACGGGTCTTCGAGATAATCTCACTTTCAGTGAAGACGCGATCGAAAGAGTCAGCGAATAGCTCAGCTTTCAGATTGCTATCACCAACCCAGTCAATGGCCAGCTTGGCCGCTGCGGTGTCGTAGTTAACTTTCTTGATGATATCCAGGCGGATTTGCTCGGATGCGGTGATCTCTGACATGTCTTACCTCTGTGCGATGTGGGGAGCATTATCGAAGCCACTCAGTCAGTGGCTTCTGTAATATCCTCACGTGGGGATGAAGGCTGGTTTATCCCTTAGTGGGGTTAACAGTCAGCATCTGGCCGGGCAACTGCGCGGCATGCCCACATACAGGCTTCCTGCATTTTGGTGCGCGCAATGGCGAGACAACGCAGTGCTTCAGCACGCTCGATAGCCTCATGAGAGTTGACCTCTACAACCTCCAGAGAAAGGTGAGTACGTTCGATATCAAGCTTCTCGCAAAAATCACGGCTAATTTCTTTCAGCTCATTCATTTGCGCGATATCGTCAGCGGTAAGGGTCCGATAACCCTTTACGGTGGTGCCGTCCTGCGGTTTTGCTTCACTCATTTCGTAGCCTTTTCGGTTGATTGCGGGCAATTGGCCAGCACAGATTTGTTGTGCGCCAGGATGTCGCGCTTAGTCTGCGTATCCAGCACATCGATATCATGGTGAGTAAGGTAGATGATCCGCACCCAGTTGCAGGCGGTATCAACCACCACCGGGGCGGGTAAAGTTTTCGCGCAGCTCGCGATCAACATCGTCATCAGGCATACGCTTAACGCTCTCTTCAACATCGCTGGCCCCTTTCGTTGCATCAGCCCGGCGTTCTGCCGCGGCGACTGTAGCAGCGGCGTTCTCTTCGCTGCGCTGCTGCTCGGCCTTTGATTCAGCTTTACTGGTCCCGCGAGCGTGGCCAATACCGAACGCGCCAGCGATAACCGCCAGCAAAGCAGTTGCCAAACCAATAATCATTTCAATGCCCATAGTGACCTCATACCAGTACAGATTTAGCCAGGTTAAACAGCGCTCGGCGTTTATCCAGACCGTTTCGACCACCGTTAATAAGCAGCGTTACACGCTCCACGTCGCCGGAATGAAGCAGGCAACCGTGGGAAACATAAAACCATGCGGCTGAACGCGCTGCGTAATCATCTCGCTCCAGCAGCTCAGGCTGGGTGACAAGTTCAAGCTTCAGCGCCAGTCCGCAGCTGCGATAGTTGCTCAGGCCCGTGACTTGTTTCAGACCGCGACCGCGATATTTCCAGCCATCACCGGCAACCTGATTACCGAGATTCTTTTTTCCCCACTCGCCCCCATACACCAGATTCGCGATTGCTCGCTGATTAGCTGGCTGCGTTGCCGTTCTGCCGAGTGCGGCGGCCTGCTGGGCGGTGATACGGTGTTTACCGAACGTAGGCACAAGGCTATCTGCTGCATAGTTCAGATTTTCCACCAGCCGGGTAAAGCCTCCGGACTCATGTCCCATCTGGGCAATGAACATTGCCTGATCGAGTGGAGCAGTGATGCCAAACTCTTTCATCGCGGCTGCAATATGCGGAAACCAGCGCACAGCTAACCCGGCGCTGATGCCAGCCGCCTTTTGAAATTGTGATTGATTCATTAGTGCCTCAGTGCATCAACCAGACGCGCTATATTCCCCCTGAACCAGAGAACTGCGCCGCAGATAAGAATGTTTGCCAGTACCACCAGCCAGTGGGATGACTCGTACAAGCCAAACAGGAAACGGAAAGGGATGCTGGCATAAACCAGCACAGTGAAGTAAGCCATCAGCGATATCATGGGGCGGTGTCTTGACCCGTCGCGCCGATAGAACATCAACGCCCCAACAATTACAGCGCATATCACCGCATTGACGATTGCGCTCGGATCACTTGTTACCATTGCTTGTCCCTCCTCCACGTAAGCGAGAGAGAATCCCAAACAGGCTACCCAGATCCTGACTGTTAACGAACGTCAGCAATTTAATGGCTATGGCTGCAACGATTACAGCACCGAGTGCATCAAGCGGCCTGTCACTGTACCCCGTCCACTTTGAGAAGTAAGACCCCAGCAGAGGAGCACCAATCACACCGAAGATGAATGAAGTTATGAAGTAGCCCACCAGCTTTAGGCGGCTGATATTTACTGCCGTAGCGACATAGAACACTGCCCCAGCGAACGCACCAAATACCACGCCATAATCAATGCCAGTTGCAAGGCCGAACATACTGGCCCCCATCAGCCCGCCAGCAGCTACCGTTGTGCCAGAAACAGGATCGGACATTTAGCCCCCTCTTATTGCTGTGAGTCCTCTCAGAATTGAGGGGAAAAAGAAAAGGCCGCGCATAAGCGCAGCCTCAAATGATTTGTACCTCAGCTTTCCGAGGCGCCTTATTCATGGCGAAAAAAAGCCCGCTCAGAGGAACGGGCAGAAATGTAGGCAATACTGATTCTGTACCGGATCGAGACGCACCTAATAGTCCGAGCTACCGATTTACCAGGAGAGCGCTCATTTTTCCGTTACTACCTTTTAAACATAGCTGGAGAAGCCGAAACGACAACCCCACTACCAAATAGCTTAGTGGCATTGCGTGGTGCCGGGTGCCTCCCGGTGAGCATGCCCCAGTCGGCATGGCCCGCGCTGCATTTACAGGTTCTGTAACTGACTGGTCGCCCCTCCGCATAGGGGGATTCACCACACCAGAAATTTAACATTCAGTCTTTCAGGTTTCAATACTCTGCTTGTCTGAGGTATCGCCCAGCCTGATGTTATCAGCGCGTAGCGGCTTGTTTTTCTCTTTGATAAAATTGATTCGCAAATGATTAAAACATCAACTGGTGAAAATATGAGTAAGTACTCAGACCTTTTACAGGTAATCAAGTCACGGGTTTGCCAAAATAACAACTTCCCCCAAACATTACTGGCAGACTCACACAGTTACAGAGCCAGGCAGGTTTGGTACCGAATAGGACAAATATTCACTCTTGAATGTATTCTCGATGAGTACAGGAAACATTTTTCATCGGATTATTATTATCTTGATAACGATAAGGCTCTTCATCACCTTATCTTCGAAATGACCAAGTGGAAACCTGAAGAGATTAGAAGACTCTCGCTAAACGACTGTCTCTTTATCATTGCCAGTCAACTAAAGCCCAGTTATATGTCAGAAGATGCTGCCGCTGTCCTGGCGTCACTCAATCTGCCGACTGGCCACTATCCTGTTGAGGATTTTCCACAAGAGGACTGGGATCCCAGGGAAAACTCAGCATTCCTTCAAAGCTACCAGTAGCGACTCGCCCAATCTCCGCAGAGATCTGACTCAACCGCTCCTCAAGAGCGGCTTTTTCTGCTATCAGACGGTTGAAGTGGGCAAGATAGATTTTCTGTTGCCCAAGCCAGTCTTCAAGCTGTTGAGTGGTCATGCCCGGGTTAAAAAAATATGGTTGCTGCATAGCTTCCCCTAGATAAGTTACGCATTGTGATTGGGATTCGCTTCAGACGCTGGCCCTTCTGCCGTTCTGGTGCTGGTTGACGGAATCGAACCGCTGACATCCTGCTTACAAGGCAGGCGCTCTACCTTCTGAGCTAAACCAGCAATCTGGTTCAGGGCTCTGCGCAGAGGGCTTTAACGTATCGTGCAGCACGTCTCTACCCAAGAGCCCTGACCGGAGTGCAGAAATGACAAAGCCCAAGGGGGTTAGCCTTGGGCCTTTAATTTATTTCATGCTGCTCAGTTCGCTTTAACGTCCCGAGCCTATCACAATTCAAGCAGTTTCTGGCTCACTTTGCAAGTAAAATCTGGCGCCATTTGTGCCGAATGCGTCACACATTGGTGCGTACAGCATCGATTCTGCCAAACTAAGCCACGTATCAACTCTGCGTCTACAGGTCATAAAGCACCAGTCGGGATGCTTTTCATAGAGCTCTTCCGCTATGCGGCGTTTGCTCTTCCGTAACCGGTAATGCTCCACCAGCAGGTGATACAGCTCTTTGTGACCACCTGTAATAAGGACTGCCCCCAGTACCTTATCAATCAGCAGTCCTTCATCGTCTGTACAGAAGGCCAGGCCGCTTTTGTTTTTCCCCGCGAGTATTTCACGAAAAAACGCCTCAAGCTCTGGCTTCGAGATGCCAGACTTCTTCATCCGGCGTAATGCTTCGTTGATGGCTGTTTTAGTGACTTTCCCGGAAGCCAGTAACTGGTTAAACATATTGCCGCCACTACCGCCGCCGATGTAAGACCAGCGGCCCCACATGCGCAGCTTCCCCTGAATCCAGATGGCCTCCAGCGTTTTCAGCCTGACCATTTCACCAGCTTTTCCAACCTCGGACGGGTTAATCATTATGCGTTCTCCACTATGCCAGCACGCCAATTGCCAGCGAACGATCCAGAAATCGAAACAGCAGCTCCAGCTGTGAGCCGTGCTTCTCCTCAAATGCCACGGTGTCAGCGTGCAACTCGTCGTGATGCGCTCTGCAAAGCGGCAACACAAACAGGTCATGCGCTTTTGTTCCCATTCCACCTTGTCCGTGGCCTATCAGGTGATGGGGATCATCTGCTGGTTTGTTACAGCAGACACACTGCTGAGACTTAACCCAGCGCGTCCAGCTCTCGTTTACCCAGCGGCGGCGCTTTGGCCGCAGCATGAATGATTCCGGCGTTTCAGGATCTACGCGAAGACCGAGAATCTTTTTCTGCACCACTTCGCTCGCCGCTGGCTCCGGCACAATATAGCTCTCCTTCATCACCGGCTGATGCTTAATTTCCGGCAATCGCAGGGCTTTCCGGGCCAGCGATTCAGGGATGACGTGCGCCAGATTGTTTATAACCAGCCACCAGCACAACTCCGGGATCGTCAGTTGATGGTCTTCGTTGAATCCCAGCTGTGAGCGAATAACCGTTATCAGCCAGGATACCAGGTTCTCACGCGCAATGCCTGCCAGCGTCTCTGTGTACTGATCATGCAGCAGGTTATCGCAGGCCCAGCAAAGGCGGATGCTGCCAGGCTCATGCCGGAACAGCGTAAAATTTTCGCTGTGCCATGAGCCGTGGGGATACTGGCATTCAAAACGACGCTCCAGCTCGGCCTCCAGCGAGCTGATACCACCCGCGCGCAGAATGACGTCTTTGTTTTCGAATACTGGCTTCAAAACCGGATCTCCTGCCAGTGGCTGCGTGGCGGGAGGGATAGCGCCAGTTGCGTAGTCGCTGTATTTTTCCGGAGCAGGCTCAATCAGTACCCGCCCTCTCCTGAACATCGGCATGAGATCAGCACCTGGGCGAAGAAGAACAACGCCCATGCGTGGGGCAATCTCAGGGGTTAGTAGTGCTCTCATATCATCTCCACGTCAGGCAGTTGCACGAAAACGTCGGATGGTGATTTCTACTTTCCCTTTCTTCACGATGTTCCCCCACTCCACCAGCATGCGCTTAACCTGACTGTCGTCTTCCCAGACGCCTGTTAGAGTCAGGGCATCGAAAAGCGCTTTGTTGTAGTTATCGATATCCCGACGGCGCTGATCCGGCGGATACAACACTATGTGAACCTCGGCCAGATCAGAGGATGGCCGGGGAACGGCCCGCAGTTGCTCAATAATCGCCGCTCTCGCTGCCTGCTGGAACTTGCGCCCTGTCTCGCTTACCAGATGCCTGCCTTTCAGCGGTCCCTTGCTCGGGGCGCGCCAGTAACTATTTACGCTCGGTGGAAATGGTAAAGTCAGTTTCATTTAGCCCCCTTAAAGTATCGCTACAACGTCTTTTGCGACTTCCCGCGTACTGCTTTTGCAGGAGATCGAACGGCGCGCCTTGATGAATTGCAGGTTAAAACCATGCTCCCGGTACAGGTCGAGAACCTTCGGTGCAGATGAGTTAGAAATCACTACCCGAGCCCCACGGTGAAAGGCAGATACACATTGCTTCGCCAGGTCTACCTGGTTCTCCCAGCTAAAACCACCAGCGACGTAGGCGGTGAATCCGGTTGTTCCCGGCATCGGTTCGTAAGGCGGATCGCAGTAAACCACATCCCCTTTCCCGGCCAGGCTGATAGTTCGGCGGTAGTCAGCGGTCATGAATACGCAGTTATGCGCCATAGCCGCGAAGGCTTTCATCTCATCCATCGGGTAATACGGAGCCTTGTAGCCTCCCCAGCCCACATTGAACTTGTTCGCCTGGTTGTAGCGCATCAGGCCATTGAAGCAATGCCGGTTGAGATACAGGAATGCAGCTGCGCGTTCAGTAGCATCCAGCGTCTGAGCGTTGAACTCGGAACGGATCAGCTCATAGCCATCTGGTGACCGCATGTGCTCAAACATCCAGCGGGCCTTTAATTCCACTTCATCCGGCACCACCGCTAACATCTGATACAGATTAATCAGGTCCGGATTAACGTCCGCCAGCAGGTAATCTGCGTGCTTTTCGCTGTTCAGGAATACCGACCCACCACCAACGAATGGCTCTATCAGGCGTTTCCCTGCAGGGATATGCACGAACAGGTCAGCCAGCTGGGTATACTTTCCACCAGCCCATTTCAGAAATGGCTTGCTCATGAACGGAACCCCGCTGGCACTGAATAATCTACGTCGGAATAACTGGACTTGAACGCCGTGTCTTGTTTAACCCACTTGCCGCCAGTCCAGGCTGGGCGTCCGGCGGCCTCCCATTTTTTGGCCTTGTCGAAATACTCGACGCAGTTCTCGGGAGCAAACAGCGTTTTGGGCCGAAGGTAATCGCTCATCTTCGGATCCTGAGCCCATTTCTCGTTCAGGTAGTCAACCACCAGCATCAGGTCTTCAGGGCTGTAATCTTCGGCCAGGCGTCCCCGGATATAACCCAGCGTCGTTTTGGTTCGTCCCCCCTTGCCATAGGTCGAGTTGGTTACCCGATTGAAATGATCCAGAACGAGTTCTGCCGGATCGGTCTGGTCTGGTTGCAGCGCAACCGGACAAGAGTCTTTACCTGTAATCTCTGTAGTACTCTCTGTTGTATTCTCTGTAAGATCATCGTGCCAATTTGACCTGATGACAGCGGTTCGTTTTGACCCGGTGGAGCGTTTCACAATGACCTCTTCCATCGTGTCATTTTGACCTGATGGAACGGCGCATTTTGACTTCTTCGATTTGGTCACTTTGACCTCATCTAAAAGCTCACTCTCGTAGTTGATCGTGTAGTAGTTCGTCATATCGCGCTGAGACTTGTTCAGTTGCTCAACTTTAAGCACGCCCAGGCTCTTCAGCCGGGTGAATGTGCGCTTCAGAGTGGATTCAGACCAGAACGGGAATTGCTCCAGCCATTGCTCTGTTGTGTTGTAGATCCAGCGTACGCCGTCACGCTCCAGCCCTGAGTTAGTCTCCTGCAGCCAGTAATTAACCTGCTGCAGCGCAATGGCTTCATTCAGGCCAATGCTGTACGCAAGGTCAGGATTGATGACTATCGGCCTTGATGGCATTAACAGGCTCATAAGACCCCTCTATTTCCCTGAATTTTCGTTTGAACTGTTCAAGTGGGCTGAAACACTCGTGCTGATACCCTTCGCGCAGGTATATAACGCGCTGTGTTTGGGGCTCCCAGCGTATGACCCTGACCGGGACGCCGTAGTGATCTCTGAACCATCGGTTAAGTTCTCGCATACGCTTTCCGCCTGACTTCTAAAGTCATCTACCGCCCATTGAGCAAACTGGTAGCAGACAGGTTCTATCCCACCGGGTACTCTTACCCCATACACGAACTGCACCGGCCCTGCTCCACCAGGAACCGGCCGCGCCACAAGTTGCGACCTGCGGTACTGTGTTGGTAGACTGTTCATGCGTTAGTAATCTCCACTGATAACGACACGCCACGACGCCAGGAGCTGCAACTCGCTGGCGTCACTTCTTTTTGCGTGAAAATAACGTGATAATTGCGGCAATCTCTTCTTCCCGAGCTGCCAGGTGGCGGCGGTGATGCACCATGATTTCTTCAGCTTCATGTCTTTCGATTACCCCATCCTCAAGTGCCTGTTCGATAATCTGATCAACCTGTCCCCTGGCGGCAGAGGTACGCATTGCCCGGCTGAACAAGTCCACGCGATCCAGCTCTTCAAGGTGCGGAACATCCACCAGCAGCGCACCACGGCGGCGAGCGAAGTAGTCAGCCAGTAACGACGTGTTGGAAATGTCTTCCATCGCTTCCAGCTCGCTGACTTCGAAGAAACGACAGCCGTTTTTCTCGTAAAGGTTGTTGTTAAACTGCGTCACCGTCATTCCCAGTGCGCCAGCCATTGCTTCGCGCCCACCAGGATATGCTTTGCACATCGCTTTGACGGCTTCTTTGAGGTTTGGCTCTACCATATTGATTTTCCTTTTGTAGTTACTTTCAAGCAGCCGAATCTGTAGCCTTTTGATAAAGCTCAGGTCGAAAAACTAGCTGCCCATTAGTACGATATGCAGCTTCTGCAGCGCGACCTTTTGGGATCAGACTGCCCGGGCGTTTTCGCCATTGATAAAAAGCCTCAGGAGAAACACCGAAGAAGTCTGCTGCCTTGTTGGGGGTTCCGAAGAACGTTTCTAACTCTGTTGTTGTCATACACCCTCCTAAATTTATTTAGATATTAAGACCAAAGCAAATTTAGGTCAATTAAAGCTAAGATAATTTAGTTTTCATAACATGGCGAACCACAGTGAGCACATTTGGAAGTCGTTTAAAATCATTAAGAAAGGATCGTAAGCTTACCCAGAAGCAACTGGGTAAAGTTGTTGGAGTGACAGATGTCACCATTGGATACTGGGAGAAAGACCAAAACATACCCGGAGGAGTCTCGCTGACAAAATTAGCTCGGTATTTTGGTGTTTCTGAGGACTTTCTCCTCACCGGTAAAGAGGAACTCTCCAATGTAGCGCCTGGCAACTTAGGCGCTATGCAGATCCCTATCATAAGTTGGGTTCAAGCGGGAACTTGGACATCTGAAAGTGATGCTCGTAATTTAGAGGGTGCCGTGGATTACATTTTAACAAACGGCGCTCATTCGTTCGGTACCTTCGCTCTTAAGGTACGTGGAAAATCTATGGAGCCAGAGTTCAAAGAGGGAGACACTATCATTGTGGATCCTGACTTGTGTCCAGGTCCTGGGGACTATGTTGTAGCCAAAAACGGTAGTGAATACGCCACTTTTAAAAAATACCGCGCAAGGGGTGTCAATGAAAATGGTGAAGAGGTTTTCGAATTGGTCCCGTTAAACCCTGATTTTGCTGCTTTAAACTCTGCTGTTGAAAAAATTTCCATCATCGGTGTCGTTGTCGAACACCGCCGCCAGATGCGCCGCTAATCCTTTCCTCTACTCTACCGATGGTGAAAACTAAGAATATTTAGTTTATTCACCTTGACCAAAAAACTAAATTATTTTAGATTTCTTTCAACGGACGCGAAAAGGTGTGACTCTTCGGAAGAGACGAGTCCACAACCAAAAGAGCGCTGGCATGCAAAAAACATCTCGCAGCCGTTGCGGTACCAAAAGCCAGGATGGAACGGCAGAACGCTGTAGTGCTCTTTTTGTTGTGTGGAGATAACTAACCTGATGCCATTGCAGTGGCGGATCGAGGAAACGAAATGAACTTCTTCAAAAATGCTCTTATTTACCGGCTCTCTCGCGATATTACCATCGTGGAAGAACACACCATCGCGGATCTGGCAGACAAGCTTGAACCATTCCGTTTCTCTCCTTGCGGGAGTCAGGATATGGCTAAATCCGGTTGGGTATCTCCCCTTGGACAGTATTCTGACCAGCTATTTCATTTTGTTAGCGGTCAGCTTCTGCTCGTGATCCGCCGGGAAGAGAAAATTATCCCACGCCCAACCATTACCGATGAGCTCAACAAGAAAATTTCTAAGCTTGAATCAGAACAGGCGCGACGTCTGAAAAAGACTGAAAAGGATGCTCTACGCGATGAGGTTTTACATAGCCTTCTCCCCAGGGCTTTCTCACGGAACATCATCACGCGAATCTGGGTGAATACCACCGATCACCTGGTCATAGTCGATGCCTCCAGTGCGCGCAGTGCTGAAGATGCCCTGGCACTCCTGCGCAAGACCCTGGGATCTCTTCCCGTCGTTCCTTTGACAATGGAAGAGCCTGTCGAGCTAACGATGACTGAATGGGTTCGTTCAGGCAGCGCGCCTAATGGTTTTAATCTGGGTGATGAAGCAGAGATTAAAGCTGCTTTGGAGGCCGGAGGTATTGGACGCTTCAAGAAACAAGACCTCGTAAGTGACGAAATTCATACCCACATCGAAGCTGGAAAGGTTGTCACTAAATTATACCTCGATTGGCAGGATCGTATTCGCTTTACCCTTTGTGACGACGTATCCATTAAGCGTATTAAATTCGCTGATGAGCTCGTATCTCAAAATGATGATATCGACCGTGAGGATGTAGCACAGCGGTTCGATGCTGATTTCATTCTCATGACAGGTGAAATGAGTACTCTGATTTCTGATTTGACCAACGCCCTCGGCGGCGAAGCTAAACGATAAATTAACCAAGCATCTAACCCATTCTCATGGGTTGGGTTGCTGCACCCTAAAACGCGTTGCAGCGCGTCAGTTGGAGAAATACAAAATGGGTAAAACAGTACAGCAGTTAATTAAAAATGCCTTTGAGGCAGCTAAAACAATGCCTCCTGCAAATTCAGAACTTATTAAAGAGCTGGCAACAATGCTCGATGTTTCGAATATTACCCTTCGGCAGGCATGTAAAGAACGTGACGCTATGAAGGAAGAAGTTATTTCCTGGGCGAAAGAATGCGATCGAATTGTTGAGCGTCACACAAAAACCCGCAGCAATATGCACGTGCTGGAAGCAATGCGCGATCTGAAGAGTATCTCAACGACATCCACCAGCAATGCGGAGGCTGTCTGATGGCTAAAGACTCAAAGGTTGTATATGGCGCCAGTGGCAAAACGAACGTTTTAACGTTCGAACCTGAAAGCCTGCACCTGGTTACCGACAAAACACACCCGCTTTACGATGAACGGGTCCACCTTCCTATCGACGAAGGGATGGTTCTGAACATCAAGGAGCTGGGTGTACTGGAACCTATCATCGTCTGGAAAGACCCTGAACTGGGGCTCACCTGCGTAGTTGTAGGCCGTCAGCGCGTAAAACATACCCTGGAGGCAAATAAGCTTCTTTTGAAAGAGGGCAAAGACACACTGCTTGTTCCTGGGGTTGTTAAGCGCGGGTCAGCAAATCAGATGGCTAAATACATGGTCAGCGAAAACGAAATTCGCCGACCTGATACACCGCTTGGCCGGGCTAAAAAAATGTCAGACGCGCTCGACCGTGGGCTCGATGAGGACGACATTGCGGTGTTGTTTGGCTGCAGCGTTCAGACCGTTCGAGCAACGCTTTCCCTCCTCGATGCTACTCAGGCCGTCAGGGAAGCGGTGGAGGCTGGCACAGTCACCGTTACCCAGGCGCGTCAGCTGGCATCGCTTAAACCTGAAGAGCAGCGGGAGAAGGTCTCTGAAATCGAAGCGGCAACTGCTGGCACAACCGGCCATGAAAAAGCCCGGCGTCAGCGTCAGATCCTCGGCGAGGCAAAGCCGCGCCTGAAAACCCGCAAAGAAATCATCAAAGCCCTGGAATCAGCCGAGGGTGAGTATGCAAGCGCACTTCGTTGGGTACTTGGGGAGGCGCAATGAATTTTGAACCTGAGAATTACAGAAAATACACCCTGCGTCGGCTCGCCGCCCTGTTAGATGTGATCTGCTGGGTGCTGATTGCCGTAGTAACCGTTGGTATCTGCATGTTTATTGAATGGTGGACAGCATGAACATCTCAACAGTAAACGAGCTCATCGCTTCCCTGGAGAGCGCAGGCGAGCTGTCGATCAGAGAGCAGAATTTCCTGAAGCTGGCGAAAGAGTTTAAGCAACTGGCAGCGGAGAATGTGGCGGCAAAAAAAATAATCAGCGAATGCCGGGAGTATTTCATTGCTGGAGTGATGAACCGCATCAGGCCAACGAATGAAGGCTACCTGCATATGATTTGCGACACGTTTGCAGACGAAACCCCCGCCACCGACGCAGCGATTGCCGGGATTAAGGCTGATTCGATTACCGCTTCTTTGGATGCCTGCTCCGATTATCTCGATACAGACTGCGTTATGGAAAGGCTTGATATCAGCTACGAAGAAGCCGAGAAGCGAACCTCATGGGCAATCGAGTTTCATGATGCGATGGTCAATTTTGCAAACCAGCTGCGCGAGGGGGCCGACAAATGAGCAACTTTGATACTTCATCGCAAGTTAAGGCTCGCAAGTTACATCGTTGCTGTGAATGTTACGGCGCTATAAATCCAGGAGATACCTACGAGAAAGTTTTTGTCGTCCAGGATGGCGATGCCAGCAACTTCAAGACGTGCCAGAAATGCACAGAAGCGCGTGACTGGCTGCTTAACGAAACTGATTGGCCTGACGATATCGACGGCGAAGGGCATTCGTATTTCTTCAGGATGCTGCGTGACCACCTCCGTGAACAAGGCCGTGAAGGGGACCGCAAATACGCATTTCGCGCATATCGGCTTGTCGTCCTGATGGATAAGCGCCGCATGGCTTATGCCAACGCATACAACGCGGAGACCGTGAAAATCCGCGATTCTCTTGCTCAAGGAGTCTCAGCATGACTGATATCACCGAACTGGCGCAGAGGTTAAAACTTGAGGTCCATCGCGCGGTAAGCAATTTCAACCCTCAGATGAATATTAAAACCAGAGACCTAAAGGAGCTGGTAGAGGCGCTGGAGAAGGCGCAGCAGCGTATCGAGGAACTCGAGTCTGATCTATCTGAATGGACAGACTGCAAACACGATGGTGCTACCTACTACGACATGAGCGGCCAAGAGCGCTGCGGAAGATGTGGTGCGGATCTATGACCAGCAAATTAAAGCGTCGTCGCTGGCGGCGCATGCGCGATGATTTAGTTTGGTATAAAGCGGAGGCAAAAGACCTTCATTCGCGGTTAATGGAATTAGCCGATGAAGTTTCAACACTTCGCCACCATGTCCTGGCCGTTCCTATGCCAGTGTTGGTTCCAGTTCAAACTTACGTAGCAATTACAGGAGAGGTAGACCACGAGCTATGTAAAAAATGTAATGACGGCATTCGTGGAGGATGCTCATCTTGTACGTATCGTAGAAGTTAAGCCGGTTGCAGCCGGTATATGGAGAAGAAATGTCACGTATGGTCTCTTTACTCGAATGGGCGAAAGATGAATTCGGTAGTGAAGCCCCTAGCGAGCGAGTATTAAAAAAATACGCTAAAGGCCAGATGATAGCACCACCACCGATGAGAGTCGGGCGGCGCTGGATGGTTGACAAAGAAGCTCGTTTTATAGGTGTAGTTGCTGAACCTCAACTTCCAATAAATGTTAACCAAAAATTGAGACGGATAATTAGCGATGGCAGCTAGACCGCGTACCCATAAAATCACTATTTCAAACCTATATTGCAAACTTGATAAACGTACCGGAAAGGTTTACTGGCAATACAAACACCCTATCTCTGGTCGTTTTCATAGCCTCGGCACGGACGAAGCCGAAGCGAAGCAGGTGGCAAGTGAAGCAAATACGATAATTGCAGAGCAACGCACCAGGCAGATCCTTGGTATTAATGAGCGTCTGGCTCGCATGAAAGGAAACCGCACGGATATTACAGTTTCTTCATGGCTCGATAAATATGAATTGGTGCAGGATGAAAGATTGAAACACAACGAACTTCGCCCAAACTCTTTTCGACAGAAAGCTAAACCAATCCGTCTTTTTCGTGAGCATTGTGGCATGCAATATCTAAAAGATATAACAGCACTTGATATTTCCGAAATAACAGATGCTGTTAAGGCAGAGGGTCATAACAGGATGGCTCAAGTTGTACGCATGGTACTAATAGATGTTTTTAAAGAGGCTCAACATGCTGGTCACGTTCCACCAGGATACAACCCTGCCCAAGCAACAAAACAGCCTCGAAACAAGATAAGCAGACAAAGGCTATCACTTGAGGAATGGGAGGCTATTTATATATCCGCCGAACAACAACAACCTTATTTGCAATGTGGAATGTTGCTTGCCATTGTAACAGGGCAACGCCTCGGAGATATTTGCAATATGAAATTTTCGGATGTATGGGATGATATGCTGCATATTGAGCAGGAGAAAACAGGAACTCGTTTAGCCATTCCCCTTTCTCTCAGAAATGAAGCGTTAAATATTACTCTGAGTGATGTTATTTCAAAATGTAGAGATGCTGTGGTGAGTAAATACCTTGTTCATTTTCGCCATAGCACCTCACAGGCTAGTCGTGGTGACCAAGTGTCAACCAAAACACTTACTTCAACGTTCAAGAAAGCACGGGATAAAAGCGGTCTTACCTGGGAAGAGGGAACAGCACCGACTTTCCATGAACAGAGATCTCTTTCAGAGCGCTTGTATCGTGAGCAAGGAATAGACACTCAGAAACTATTGGGCCACAAAACAATGAAAATGACTGACAGATACAATGATGACCGCGGCAAAGAGTGGATCGTTGTTGGTAAAAAAGCAGTATGATCTTCAATCAGTTTTGGGGAAGAATTTTGGGGAAGTTTTGGGGAAGCATCCGCAAACTTCAAAAAAAAAACGGGAGCCGATGGACTCCCGCTTTTACTTAATCCACCAACGGGATTACATGTTCGCGATAATCGCGTCGCCAAACTCGCTACATTTCAGCAGTTTAGCGCCTTCCATCAGACGTTCAAAGTCATAGGTTACGGTCTTGGCGGCGATAGCGCCTTCCATGCCTTTGACGATCAGGTCTGCGGCTTCGAACCACTGCATATGGCGCAGCATCATCTCAGCGGACAGAATGATAGAACCCGGGTTCACCTTATCCTGACCAGCATATTTCGGTGCTGTACCGTGGGTCGCTTCGAACAGCGCACATTCGTCACCGATGTTCGCGCCCGGTGCGATACCGATACCGCCAACCTGAGCTGCCAGAGCATCAGAGATGTAGTCGCCGTTCAGGTTCATACAGGCAATGACGTCATACTCCGCCGGACGCAGCAGGATCTGCTGCAGGAAGGCATCGGCGATCACGTCTTTGACAATGATCTCTTTACCGGTATTCGGGTTTTTAACCTTCTGCCACGGGCCGCCGTCGATCGGTTCACCGCCGAACTCTTCGCGAATCAGCTGGTAGCCCCAGTCTTTAAACGCGCCTTCGGTGAACTTCATGATGTTGCCTTTGTGTACCAGGGTCAGCGAATCGCGATCGTTGGTGATAGCGTATTCCATAGCCGCGCGAACCAGGCGTTTGGTACCTTCTTCAGAGCACGGCTTGATGCCGATACCGCAATGTTCCGGGAAGCGAATTTTCTTCACGCCCATCTCATCACGCAGGAATTTGATCACTTTTTCTGCTTCAGCAGAGTCCGCTTTCCACTCGATGCCCGCATAGATGTCTTCGGAGTTTTCACGGAAGATAACCATGTCGGTCAGCTCAGGGTGTTTAACCGGGCTCGGAGTACCCTGGTAGTAACGAACCGGGCGCAGGCAGACGTAGAGGTCCAGCTCCTGGCGCAGCGCAACGTTCAGAGAACGAATACCGCCGCCAACTGGCGTCGTCAGAGGGCCTTTGATAGCAACACGATAGTCACGAATCAGATCAAGAGTTTCGGCAGGCAGCCAGACGTCCTGGCCATACACCTGGGTCGATTTTTCGCCGGTGTAAATTTCCATCCAGGAAATTTTACGCTCGCCTTTATAGGCTTTCTCAACGGCGGCATCCACCACTTTCAGCATCGCCGGAGTCACGTCAACGCCGATACCATCACCTTCGATGAACGGGATAATCGGGTTATTAGGGACGTTCAGCTTGCCGTTTTGCAGGGTGATTTTTTGACCTTCCGCCGGAACTACTACTTTGCTTTCCATTAACCTCTCCTTCGAGCGCTTCTGGTTCTGCTCTTCCTTTTCACACTAACCGAGCGTTGGCTTTATCCGCCCACTCCGCCACCGGGTCATCCCGCTAACCGGAGATTCGCGTCCGTGCCGCCTTCTAGTAGCGCGAATCAGTTTGAGCAATATTTTTGTTAAAAAATTGTGATGAGCATGTCAATACTACCTGAATGTTTGCGTCCATGAAAGGCATTCGTAATTAGGCTATAATGCGGCAATTGTCAGGATCTGAAAATACCATGCAGAAAACTTCATTTAGAAAACATCGCGTTGAGCGATTCAGCTCACAACAAGTCGCCAGACAACGCAAAGAACACGCGCCAAAACGCGTGATCTTGTTCAATAAACCCTACGATGTGTTGCCGCAGTTTACGGATGAAGCCGGACGCAGCACGCTGAAAGATTTTATTTCCGTCTCCGGGGTCTACGCTGCGGGTCGTCTTGACCGCGATAGCGAAGGGTTGCTGGTGCTGACCAACGATGGCGCGCTGCAGGCCACGCTGACTCAGCCCGGCAAACGCACCGGCAAAATTTACTACGTTCAGGTTGAAGGCCTGCCATCAGAAGATGCGCTGGCCGCGCTGCGCGCAGGCATCACGCTCAACGATGGTCCTACCCTGCCCGCTGGCATTGAGCGGGTCGCTGAACCGACCTGGCTGTGGCCCCGCAACCCGCCGGTCCGCGAACGCAAATCCATACCCACCAGCTGGCTGAAAATCACCCTGTATGAAGGACGCAACCGTCAGGTGCGACGCATGACCGCACACGTAGGTTACCCCACGCTGCGGCTTATTCGTTACGCCATGGGCGGCTATACTCTCGACGGACTGGCCAACGGCGAGTGGCGCCAGGTCGGCTAATCACACAAGGAACGGGAAGTATGTTTAAACCGCACGTCACCGTCGCCTGCGTCGTACACGCGAAAGACAAATTTCTGATCGTTGAGGAAACCATCAACGGCAAAGCGCTGTGGAATCAGCCGGCAGGACACCTCGAAGCAGATGAAACGCTGGTGCAGGCCGCCGAGCGAGAGCTGTGGGAAGAGACCGGCATTCGCGCCACGCCGCAGCATTTTATCCGCATGCACCAGTGGATTGCGCCGGACAATACGCCGTTTTTACGCTTCCTGTTCGCCATCGAACTTAACGATACGTGCGCCACGCAGCCGCATGACAGCGATATCGACCGCTGCCTGTGGCTGAGTGCGCATGAGATCCTGACTGCGCCAAATCTGCGCTCCCAGCTGGTTGCTGAAAGCATCCGCAGCTATCAGCAGGACCCGCGCTACCCGCTGTCATTAATTGGTGCGTTTAACTGGCCGCTCCTGGGGGGTGCCTGAGCCGCTCGTGCGTGCTAGAATATGCCGCCTTGAAGTTCAATGTGGTGAATATTCCAATGTCAGAAAGCCAAAAAAAAGTGATCGTCGGCATGTCCGGCGGCGTCGACTCCTCTGTTTCTGCCTGGTTGCTGCTTCAGCAAGGTTATAAGGTAGAAGGCCTGTTCATGAAGAACTGGGAGGAAGACGATGGTGAGGAATACTGCACCGCCGCTGCCGACCTCGCCGACGCGCAAGCCGTCTGCGATAAGCTCGGGATTGAGCTTCATACCGTTAACTTTGCCGCAGAGTACTGGGACAACGTATTTGAACTGTTCCTCGCTGAATACAAAGCCGGGCGCACGCCGAACCCGGACATTCTGTGCAACAAAGAAATCAAATTTAAAGCCTTCCTGGAGTTCGCAGCAGAAGATCTGGGCGCCGACTATATTGCGACCGGTCACTACGTGCGCCGTGCCGATGTCAACGGCAAAAGCCAGCTGCTGCGCGGCCTGGACGGCAACAAAGATCAGAGCTACTTCCTGTACACCCTTAGCCATGAGCAGATTGCCCAGAGCCTGTTCCCGGTTGGCGAGCTGGAAAAGCCGCAGGTGCGCAAGATCGCCGAGGATCTGGATCTGATCACCGCGAAGAAAAAAGACTCTACCGGGATCTGCTTTATCGGCGAACGCAAATTCCGCGAGTTCCTCGGCCGCTACCTTCCTGCTCAGCCGGGCAAAATCGTCACCGTTGACGGCGACGAAATCGGCGAGCATCAGGGTTTGATGTACCATACCCTTGGCCAGCGTAAAGGCCTCGGCATCGGCGGCACCAAAGAAGGCAGCGAGGACCCGTGGTACGTTGTTGATAAAGACGTCGAAAACAATATTCTGGTCGTAGCTCAAGGCCACGACCACCCGCGTCTGATGT
>OAVK01000212.1_pt1 | contig 39649 bp, 60 predicted proteins | sample 1495301 | NCBI WGS metagenome assembly OAVK01 (sample SAMEA2580094, study PRJEB22360) | human gut metagenome | biome: human gut; feature: human-associated habitat; material: faeces | place: Denmark | collected 2008/2010
TTCTTCAGCAAGTTGAAGGACGCACTGAGCTGAGAACGGGTTGGAAAATGGCCGCTTTGCCTTGCGGGAGTAGGGCTGAGCGGCTTTTTTCGTTTTAACCAGTTTTAACGGTTTTTAACCTGTTTTTACGGAAAATGTGGGCAAAATGTGGGCAAAAATCGAGCCCGCGAAGCCCTCTGCCACAACGCGAAATCGGCCCCGTCCGGCAGCAGTCAAGCTCTGTGCGAGCTGTCTGCGATGCCGGACGGGGCCGAACTATGTGTGGTCATGCGGCGCGGTCGAGGCGTTGTTTGATGGCGCTGACGCCGATGAGCGCGCCGGCGAGGATGCCGAGCGCGTTGAGCGTGGTCACTATCGCGTCCACGTGAGTCCAACCCCATGCGGGGCCGACCGTGCCCACGAACACGGCGAGTGCGGGCAGGACGATGAGGCCGAGCCATTTGAGGATGTCGTAGACGCGGCTGGGGATGAGCCAGTCGGGCACGTCATGGGTGACGTCGGCCGTCTCGGGGCAGTCGCTCACATCGACGCCGGGAAGCGTTTCGCCGGTGTCGGTCGTGTTTTTGTTGTCGGTCATGTTTTGCTCCGATCAAAAAAATGGTGGTGATGCCGCCATCGGGAGTAATGGCGGCATCGGTTGGTTTTAGCGGCAGGTCACCACGTCACCGGGATAGTAGACGTTGATGTTGCCGGAGGGTACCGTGCATTGGCTGACGTTGTAGCCGTGGGAGGTGGCGAACTCCCATACGGTGTCGCCCCATTGAAGAACCTTGGAGACTCCGTGGGACGGCGCGGTTGTGGAGCCGCCGCCGTAGGTTACGACATCGCCCACGTAGTAGCGGTTGATGTCACCGCTCGGCGTATGCCATGCGGACAGGGGCCAAGCATCATAGGCTACGGCGAGTCCCCAGATGGTCTCGCCCCACTGCATGACGTGGCTGATGCCACCCGTGTTGGTGTCGGCCGGGGGAGTGCTCGGCTGCACGGGCGCGGGCGTTGCCGGGGCCGGGGCTGTGGAGCCGGTGGGGTTGGCGTACAGATCCCACTGCCATGCCTCGCCACGGAAAATGTTGAGGTCGATGGGACTCCACGTGTTGACGACACCGGTGCCGCTGTACTGTCGCATGGCCTCGCCGTACGCGCCGATCATCCACGGATTGGCCTGATAGCCGGTCGGGCTCATGTTCGCGTATTGGGCGATCCACAAACCGTATCGGTCGCGGATGTCCTGCGGGATGGTGCCGGCGACCGGGCCGGTGTACAGCAATGGGCGCACGCCGCCCGAGAGCCGTTCGCACTCCGCCATGAATCGGCGTACCCAACCCCAATCGCCCCACGCCGGATTATCGTCCATCTCCCAGTCGAGCGCCACGATGCCGTGACGCCAATAGTTGCTGGTGTTGCGATAGAAGAATTGGGCTTCCGCCTCCGGGTTGCCGCCCATCGCGTAATGGTAGAGGCCGAACTTTTTGCCGCTGGCCTGTGCCTGGGCGATCATGCGGTTGGCGTCCGTGTTGACGCCGGACACGAGGCAGTTGTTGTTGACTTGGCCCGTGCCCCATGTGGTGCCGACCACGATGAAATCGGCCTGCATGTTGTACACGTCCGCGCCGCACTGCCAGTTGCTCATGTCCACGCCCTGCATGTCCGCGTGCGCGGTCGCCGGGAGCAGCATCATGCACACGGCGGCTGCCAGCGCGGTACCCTTGGCGAGCAGACGCTTCCACAACGGCTTGTCCTTGTTATTGACCAATGTTTTCCCCTTTCTCGGGATGGATTGTTGTTTGTGGCCCACGGTCGTGGGTCAGGATTATCGGGGCCCACTCGGGGCCGTCAATGGAAAAGCCCCACACGGAATGGTGTGGGGCTAGAATCAGTCGATCTTGTACAGGCGGGGAGTGAACGTCTTATCGACCTCGCCCGTGGTGTTGACGAAAATGTTGCATTGGAGAGTGCCGGCCTTCAAGGTTTTCGGCCCATAGTTACGAGGTCCGAACACATTTGCTCCTTCGCTCCCGTCGTCGTGGGAGATATGGGCTTGTATGCCCATCAGCCATGAATTGTTGCCCAGCGGCCAGTCCGTGGCGTCCATCGTGTACGTGCCCGCGTCCACATGGACGGAACATGTCAGGCTATCCCACGAGTCAACCTTTTGTGTGGTGGAGCCTTTGAACCGGTACGTGCCCGGCGATGGTTCCGTGACCATAACACCCGGGTCGGTGCCTAATGTTTTAGGCAGTCCGGTGACACGCGGATACAGGTTCGCTAGCTCATAGCCCCCCCCTCAAGGCTTGTGACATCGGGTTTCATCCACTCGTGCGCGGTGTTCCCGAGTTCGAGTTGGATTTTCAGGTTGCCCGACACGCTGCCGGCCGTGACGCCGCCACGCAAGATGCGCAGCTCGACGCGTGTGGTCCCCTTGGGGATGGTGACCACGGTGTTGTTTTTCCCCTGATAGACGCCGCCGAGGCTATTCGCGTTGGCGTAGAGGCTGATGACCAGGTTTCCGGGCACATCGCCCGTGTAGGAGATGATGAGAGGCACGCCAACGATGCCTTCGGGCACGTCGAACTCCCAGCGCACGCCCTTGTGCAATGGCACCGATTCGGTGCCGCTGCTGAAATCAAGCGACCCGTCCTGCGCCACGGTGACGGTCAGACCGTTGCCCTCGGCGGGACCGTAGGCGAGCAGGTTACGCGACAATACGGTAATCGGCACGGTTTTCGTAATCTTGCCGGCGGTCAGTTTCAGACTCGTGGACCCCGGTTTGATACCGGTTATTGATAGTGCGCCCATATTGGGGCCTCCTTTTTATGGTGAAGGCCCCAATATCGGGGCCTTAGTTGAGTTTCCTGAGAATTGGGGTGATGGTTGCGTCCACGGTCTTGCCGGGCGAGACACTGACGAGCATCTGGTAGTCGCCCGCCGGGAGCGTCGCCTTGACCTTGCCATGCGAGAACAGGTCGATCCTGCCGTCCGTGGATTTGAGCTCGCAGAACGGGCCGACACCGTCGGCGATCGTGTGTTCGAGCGTGTACTCGCCGGCCGGCAGGTCCTGGGTGACGAGGATGGTCGCCCAGTCGGTCGCTGTGCCCTTCGCGTGTACCATGCCGTCGCCGGCTGCGGTGAACGTGATTCCGTTGCGCGTGGCGGGCAGGGTGGGCAGCACCCATTTGTTTCCCCATACACTGACCGGGATGGTCTTTACGATGCTGCCTGCGGTGATGGTGATGGAGGTGTCGCCCTCCTTGAGGGCGCGGACACTAGCCCCCCCCTTAAACGCTGTTGTTGTTGGCATGATATTGCCCCTTACTGTTGTCTGACTGATGCGAGACTCACATCCTTGATGGATGCCGTATACTCCTGCGATGCCGCATCGGGCAGGATCGTCACCTTGAGGTTCTTGCTCTCGCCGACGCGCAGGGTGATGTTGTCGATGGGTTTGCCGGAATCGTCCGTGACCTTGATGGACTCGGGCGCGTAGGCCGCGCTGATGGACACGGCGGCGGAAGTGAAACCGTTGACCGTGGCCGTCACCAATATGGTTCCGCCATGCCGCCACGTGAGCGTGTTGCCCGAAACCGTGGCGGTGGAAGTGTCCCTGCTCGCGAACGTCACGTCCTTGGTGGTGAGCAGGTCGCCAACATGACCGTCCGCATACGTGGCTTTCGCCCCCAGTTTCAGGGTGCCGGATACGGCCAGAGACTTGGGCAACGGCTTGCCCTTATCATCCGTGATATTGACGGAGACGACCGTGTCCTTGTCGAGGGGCCACACGAGCTTGCCATTGAACATGGCGTTGTACGTGTGGCCTCCCATCAACGGTTTGCCGACACGTTTGCCGGCGTATAGGGCTGGCATGGTCAGGCTCCCTTCACGGTGGCCTTCTTGGCCTTGGCTGGCGTGGAGTCCTTGCCGGGTTCCTCCGTGGTTTCCTCGGTGGTGCCGGTGTCGGTGGTGCCTTCGGTGGTGCCGGTGGAAGGCAGTACGGTGGTCGCAGCCTCCGCCTTGTCCTTGACCGCCTGCACCGTCGAATCGATGGCGGCGATGGCCGTCTCGCCCTTCGCCGCGACCATGGAAGCGGTGTCGGCCACGGTCTGCGAATCGTTGGCGACGCTAGCCGCCAACGTGTTGGCGTTCGACGCGAGGATATTAAGGTCGGACTGGGTGGCGGTCGCGGAATCAGCCAAGGACTGTGCGCTCAGCATGGCGCTCCTAGCCAACGCGGCGTTCGTCTGCGCTTCGGCCGTGATGGACTCCAACGTGCTCATGGCCATAGCGGCCTTCATGGTCGTGGCGGTCTCGTCGAAGAGCACCACCGCATCCGGGTATCGGGCGGAAAGCGTCTCAGCCTCCGACTGGGTGGAAGCGTGGCGAACCTTCAGCAATTGGGAGCCCTGCATGTCCTTCGGGACGAACGTGCCCGCGTCAACCTCCACGAGGTCGGCGTATTCGACCTTGGTCTTGGAGTCCGGCACTTCGACGTAGCGCGTGTACGCTTGCGGCGAATCAGCCAACTCCACAACCTGCCACACGAAAGCGGGCGTCGTAGGCAGCAGGTCAACCGTCAGCTCACCCGTCTCGGACAAGTCCGCGTCGAACGAGGCCGCGATGATGAGGTTCTTGTCCGCGTCGAAATGGCGACGTACCGGACGGAATCGCATCAGGCCGGTGACCGGGTCCAGGCCGCCGGTCTTCGGCTTCCTGATGCTGATATGGATTTGGGTCATGATTATTACTCCTCCTTAATGGATTCGGTTATGGTTTCGGGGGCTACGTCCGGGCGAAGCTCGTCCGGCAGCGAGGGCTTGGGATGACGTTTCAAATTGTTGACCATGTTTCCCTTTTCTCTGGGATGGATATTGTTTGTGGCCCACGGTCGTGGGTCAGGACTGTCGTGGCGCTATCGGCGCGGATTGGATGTCATTGTTGAGCGATGTCCCGTGGCCGTTGCCGCCCAGGCTGTGATAGCTGTCGTAGAGGCGTTGGGAGCGTGATTTGAGGTCCTCGTCCGCCACTCCGTCGTGCTCGATGACCATTTCGCGGCGCAGGTCCTCCAACTGGCACAGCAGGAGCTCGCGCAGCCCGTTGACCATGGCTTTGCCCCATCGCCACATCAGGCCCAAAACCGTGGCCACTCCGCCACAGATAAAAGGCACGAGCCAATCGACGACGTGAGCGAGCAAAGACATGGAAAAGCTCCTTTACGTTGGGAAAACCCACACGTTCGTCCCCGTTGGATAGGCCAACGGGCGTGTGGGTTTTCGGAGGTTGAAAATGCTGTTACAAGAGTTTTGGAACGACCGGTTTTGGCCGCATTGCACGCGGAATCTGCGTGAGAGCACGCGCGTGGGCTACGAGTCCGCGTGGCGGCTGCATGTCATGCCATGCTTCGGCGGCATGGGTATGGACGCGATAAGCGTGGAGCTAGTGGACAAATGGCTTGCGAATTTCGACACTGCGGGCGCGGCACGCAAGGCATGGGCCGTATTGCGCGCGATACTCAGGCGGGCTATCCGCTGGAACCTGTTGGACGTGGACATCACCAGACGCGACATCCAACTGCCGGCCAAACCTCATTACGAGCCGCGAATATTGACCCTCCGTCAGCAGCGTGCACTGTTGCGGGGCTTTTACGGTCATCCGCTTGAGGCGTGGCTTATCTGTGCCGTCTCATGCGGACTCCGCACCGAAGAGGGCTACGGGCTTGAATGGTCGGATATTGACCTGCGCTCAGGTGTCCTGCACGTGGAGCGTGGCCTGCAATGGGTCGCCGGGCATGAGGCCGTCGTGCCGCCGAAAACCGAACTGTCCCGCCGCACGCTCCCGTTGCCGCGCTTCGCGGTCAAACGATTGCGCGAGCTCAGGCCACGCGAGGGGGGCCGACTCATCGGCACCCTCACCCCGCCGCAAGCCGCACGCCAATACAAGGCCTACTGCAAGCGGCATGATCTGCCGCATGTGCCCGCACGCAACCTGCGCCACTCATGGGCGACGAACACTCTGGCCGCCGGGGCTGACATCGCCATCGTGAGCAAAATGCTCGGCCACAGCGACATCAAAACCACCGCAAAGTACTACCTCAAACCGGATATCTCAGCCCTGCGAGACGCGCAACGCCTCTGGGAACGAGCCTTAACGGCCTGAACGGGATTCCCTAACCCAGACCGAAGTGCTGACGCTGATTAACTCCACTTACGGTACCGTCAAAGGCTACCGTCGCGGCTCGCTCGTCACGTTGCGCATCGACTGGAAGTCGTCGGCGTCCGGCGCGTGGAACACCGGCAATTTCGGAACCCTGCCCGAAAGCTGGCGTCCTCCAATGGACTTGAACTTCTCCTACGGCGGACGCGACGGCGCGAACCAGAAGATCATCAACGTAAACGCGAACGGAACCATGACCTACGCCAATCAGGGCGGCACGCAGGGCACGGACGCGTTCGGCATGACCGTCTCATACGCGCTATGACCCGTGGGGTCACTGCAAGACAGTGCAACCGCCTGAGCCAGTGTCCCGAAGCTATGCGGCGGGCATCGGGTCGGCGGTCCTCCATACGCCGGTGCATCCCGCGTACGCGCTGTTCGGATTGCCAAGCATCGTGACGGTGCCATTGGCCTCGCCGTAACAGATGAATGTCGTTTCACCACCGAAAACGGCCACGGGCGTATTGACGGTGACGGGTCGATACCCTTCGGGGAGCTTCTCCTGAGCCTTCGTGTAATTGTTCTGCCCGCTACTGTTGAATTTTACGTTGCCACCCATGAAACAGATATCACCGATGCGCGTAAGCAAAATGCTGTCGCTGCTGTAAGGTACTCGCCACGTCGTAAAACGCTGGGTTAGGGAAAACTATTGCCTGTTCCAGATTGCGATCCAGCTTCCGAATATCGCGACCCTCCCGCACCAGCGGTTGTCTTTGGTGTTCCACAGGCGGAAGCGTATCTGGTTTACGTCGCTGGTATCCCAACGTTGTGCGGTGTACTCGCCGGCCTGGCCGAAACCAGTGCCGAACGGCCCAATCGTGTAGGCCGCGTAATCGGCTTTCTTCCCGTTTGGGGATTGGACGTTGATGTAGAATGTGCCGTCATCATTCGTGGTGATGGTATGGCCTCCGCACAGAATATACGGCATTCGGGTTAGGGAAAGCTACGCGGTAATCCAACAGCCGGATATACCGACGAATCGGCTGGTATATCCGGTGCCGTTCAACACCATTTTCCCCTCCGGCGTGCCGTAAAGGTAGAAACTGGTCGCGCCGCTGTTGTCGGTGCCGCGCATGACCGCGCGGGAATCGCCGGACGGTCTGAAACCCTTCGGGATTGTCTCGTTGACGGATGTGTTGCTGGTCTGATTGAAATTGCTTGTCAGCGTGATATACGCGCAGGCGGTGACGATACGGCCGACACGAACCAGAGTGATATGCCTGTCGGAATACGGCATCTTGACTTGGCCCGTGACAGGGGTTAGGGAATCCCACACGTCGCTCATCGGCTTCAACACGTTGAACAATGCGACTGGTGTGCCGATGGTGATGCCGTCCAGCGGGATGCGGTACAAGGGCATGTCGTAGGTGGTGCCCCCGTCCAACGGGCTGGTGGTGTTCACGGCGGGGTCGGTGGGCGTGCCCGTGGTGGGCGTGCCCCTGACCACGACCAGTTTCGCGCTCTCAACCGACTGCGAGCCCTTCGCATAGCGGCATACGATGAGATCGTTGCGTTTCTGACCCTGCGACCCGTTGGTGACGATCAGGTCCTCGGGCGTGCCCTGGCTGACGTGACGGCCCTGCATGACCAGTTCGCCCGTGCCGATGGTCACCTTGTTCGCCGAAACGACCGTAAGCTCGAACTTGTCGTGCACGTCGAGCACATAATCATCCAAGCCGAGAATGCCGGCGTTCAAACCAGCGGCCTGTTCCGCCGTGGCGTGAGCCTTGTTCGCGTGCCCGGTGACGAGTTCAACCATTCTGCTTGCCTCCGTTCTTCTTCCATGATTCGAAGCTGTTGTCGGCGTCCCTGAGACGGTTGACGTATTCCTGGTGGCAGTTGGAGCAGAAGTAGTAGTCGTGTTGGTTGCCGTCGGCGTCGAGGCGTTGCACGTCCCACCAGTCGTTTTTCAGGGCGTCCGCGTTCGATGGGGTGTACCAGGCGAATCTTCCGCATCGGTCGCATTCGGCGACGATGCAGTCGTCGTTCTTGGCCATGACGTTCCTTTCTATGAGGCCTCGTAATCGACGCTTAGGACGCCGTTGGAGACTTTGACGATTTTCTTGGTTATCGAGGCGTTGACGGTGATGCCGGTGAGATTATCCCTTGCGGTCACGGTGTCGCCCACGTCGAACACCACATTCGCGTCGTCACGGACGGTGACCCTCACATCACCCTCGGATTGCAGATCCTGTAGTTTCTCACGGGTCTTCTGGTTCAGTTCGGCGGTTTCGGCGCTGGAATAGTCGTAGACCTGCGTTATCTCATCCACACCGCGCAGTGATTGCGTCTGGCTCACGGTGCCTTTCGCGTCCGCATACCAGTGGACGACCACACGGGCCGCCAAATCGCCCTTGCCCAGGCCGATGAGATGGTTCGGTTTGCGCCACGTGCGCGTCGCGTCGAAATCGATGAGGTCGCTGTCAATCGAGTCGCCGTAATGCGCAACCGGCTCAGCCCAGATGTTGACCCGGCCAGACGCATAGGCAAGCCTGAGTTTCAGTCCGTTGGCCTCGCACATCTTCCTCAAACCCGTATAGCAGTCCGTGTAGCGGTCGAACCGGTAGCTTTTGATGGTCTGCGCGCCGGCAGTGGGCGAGTCCACCGCGTCGAACACGCCGTCAAGCCCTACGCGACTGATGAGCGAGCCGATGACCGTGCTGGCCGTACCGCTCACTGTGAGATAATCCCTGCCCCTATCCGGCTCGAGGATCTTGTTCGCGAGCACGCCGTGCCACGTGCGCCCCGAGTAGGTGAGGGTGCTGACGCCGGCAGTGAGCTGGTCTTCCATCGCATCGACCACGCCACCGCATTCGCTGCCGTCGATGTAGATATAGGCACCCGCATCGATGGTGGACGCGCCGCTCACGACAAGTTCGAAATCGTTTTCCTCCTTGCCCCACGCGCAATCCAGAGTGTAGTCGACGGCGAAACGGACATCGACGTGCTTGGAATCGGTGATAATCAGATCCACCATGACGGCGTGCTCCTCTCCTGGATCACTGTCAGGTCAAAGCCGAACCCGTTCCACTGCACCTGGTGTTCCCCGGCCGGCAACGGCTGGAAAATATAAGTGCCGCCGTTGAGGCCGCTGCCTCGTTCGCCCTTGTCGAACACGTTCGTGGTGTCGCCGTTTTCGGCGGTCATGACGATGCTGCGTTGCCCCTCCACGCTGTTGACGGTCACATACGAGCCCGAGGGGATGTCCACGTCGAGCGCGTACCGGTTGCCGCCGATGATGATGGCCGGCTGTGAGACCGGCCCGTAGACCACCAGTTCGAACGGCATCGGCGAGACGGCATCGTTCACGACCGAAGCGTTTCGTGCCGTTGGCAGGTAGTCGTGAGGGTAATCGTGCGGGTAATCAAGGTCGAGGCCCGGTTGCAGCGCATCCGACCAGAAATGCTGCACGTCGTCACGCTTGTGCCACAGGCCGTCAAGCAATGCGACCGTGAGCGCGTACTTCGCGGGGCCGGGCGGATCATAGGATGGTTCGATGCCGGTGATGAGCGCGGTCTGCGACCAGCCGTCCACGGTGAGCAGGCCGGCGTCGTCCTTGCTGCGGGATGACGCCACGGCCTTGACGTCCGCGTCGAACAGTTCGCTCGCCACGTCCAGCACGTTGAGGTCGGCGCATGTGGCCTCCAATTGGACGCTTGACGCGTTGAGGGAGGCGGAGTCAATGCCGTGCGCGGCCAACTCCACCTCCCACGCGTGCGTGCGCAGGCTCTCGATGCGTTTGACCATGAGACCGGCCGGGTCGATGAGATCAACGGCCCCAGCCGAAACGGCGCGGCTTGATCCTCCGCCTCGCCGGTAGGTCATCGACTGCATGACTGTCCTCCTGTTTTAGACGAGACCAAGCCTGCGCTTCTCCTCGCGGATGGTCATGGATGGCGTGTACTTAGCGATGGTCGGCCCCAAATCACCGTGCAATGCCTGCAGGTCGGAGCGCAGGCCGCGAAGCTCCACAAGCATCGACGCGAGGTCTGCGAACCCATTCCCGGTTTCAGGCAATGGGGCGGAGCCCTCCACACCAATGGCGGAGCGCAACGTCATCGGCTGGAATGCCGACTGTGCGGCGGCCGTGACACCCTGCATCCGCTTCGCGATGTCACGCTGCAATGCGGGGGTGGCCTTGTCAATGCCCTCGCTGATACCGGGCGGGATGTAGCGGCCGACTTCGTCGCGGAACACGCGGGACGGCGAATGGATGCCGAGCGCTTCCTTCGCCTTATCGACCAGTCCGGAAAGCGCGCCCTTGATCTTGTCGTACAATCCGCCGATGGCACCGCTGATGCCGTTCCACAGACCACTGATGAGCTGCGAGCCGGCGTTTTTGAGCAGCGAGCCAGCTCCGGCGAACACGCCCTTGATGGCGCTCACGATGCCCGACACCAAGCCGCCGACCGCTCCGGCCGCGTTGGAAAGAATCGATTTGAAACTGTTCCAAGCTCCCGACCAGTTGCCGTTGATGAGGTTGGTGACCATGCTGATGACACCGGAAATAACGCCGACCACGCCCTGGATTACGCCTTGTATGCCGTCGATGACACCCGACACATATGGGAGCATCGCCTGCACCGCAGGCAACAACGTACCGGTGATGAATCCGATGATTGCGCTCACTACCGAGCCGACCACGCTGATGATGCTCTGGATGACCGGCATCAGCTGTTGGATGATGCCTGTGATGCCCGAGACCGCATCGGTTATGACTGGCACGAGCTGTTGGATGAGCGGCGTGATGGCGGTGACCAGCTGGCTAACGAAATCCATGACCTGCTGGATTACCGGGACGAGCGCGGAGGCGAGCTGGCTGATGACTTGGCCTATCATCGACACGATCTGCGAGGCGACCGGCAGCAGCGCGGCGATGATGTCCGCCAACGGTGGCAGCAGGCTGGACACGAGCTGGCCGATGAGCGGCATGAGCGATCTGAGCGCGTTCATGAGCGGTTCGATGATCGTCGGGATGAGCGGTGCCAGCGACTGGAGTATGTCGCCGAACACTGGGATGAGCTCCGCGACAGAAGCGGTGATCACCGGCATGACCTGTTTGAACATGTCCTGCAGGCTTTTGCCGAACGCATCGAACGTCGGCTTCATTCCCGCGATCGTGTTCTTGAACAGGTTGAACGCGCCGGTGACCTGCGTGCCGAAGGCGTTGCGCAGTTCCGGCACCGTGGCGATGAGCGTGCCCAACGCTGCGACGACGATGCCGATGGGTCCGCCCAACGCGCTCAACGGGCCGGACAATCCGCCGAGCACCCCGCCGAGCAACGGAATCTTGGACAGCAATGGTGCGATGCCGCCTGCTCCGAGGGCCATGAATGCAGCTATCAGAGGGGCGATGGCGCTCTGCACGGGTTTGAATATCTCGCCGAGCCCGTTGAATACGCTGCCGATGGCGTTGATCGCGTTCTGGAACGGTTCAGGCAGGAGCGTCACCAGATCCGAGAACAGGCTCGGGATGGCTTTGACGACGCTCTGGGCGATGACCTTCACGCGGGGCAGGATGTTCTTCAACGCAGTGCCGATGGAGTCGGCGAGCTGCTGGCTGAGAGCGCCCATGTCGGCGTTCTCGTTGCCCAGTCCGGCGAGCCAGTTCTGCCATGCGGCCTTCATCGAGTTCACGGACCCCTCGATGGTGGTCGCCGCCTCCTTGGCGGTCGTGCCGCTGATGCCGAGGCTCTTCTGCACTCGGCTGATGGCCTCGGTCACGTCGGCGAACGAATCGATGGAAAGGTCGTTGCCTTCCTTCATCACGCCCGGCAGCTTGTTCGCGTCGGCGATGAGCCGCTGCATTTCCGTCTTGGTGCCGCCGTAGCCGAGCTTGAGGTTGTCCAGCATCGCGTAATTGCCGCGAGCAAGCGACTGATACGTCTGTTGGATGGTCTGGATGTCGGTGCCCATCTTGTTGGCGTTGTCCGACATGTCGATGATGGCCTGATTGCCCATCTCTGCGGCCTTGGCGGTGTCCCCGCCAAGCGAACTGACCAACGAGGCCGCGAAGCTCGTGACCTGGTTCATATAGTCGTTCGCGCCGACGCCGGCCGTCTTGTACGCTTCGGCCGCGTACTTCTGCACAGTGCCGGAAGCGCCCTTGAACAGGGTGTCGACGCCGCCGACCGCCTGCTCCCACGTGGCATACGCGCCCAACGCCTGCTTGCCGGTGGCCACCAGCGTGCCGCCGATGGCTGCCACACCTGCTCCGATGGCGGCGACCGCTCCCGTGGCGAGGCCCTTGATATGGGCGACCGCGTTTTGGGCGAGGTTTTTGAACGAGTTGCCTGCGCTGGAGGCGAGGTTGCCGAGCGTGCTGCCGATTGCCCCGGCGGCGGTCTGTGCTCCGGCTGGGAGTTTGGACCATACGGCTCCGGCGGCGGTGGCGATGTTGCCGAAGTAGTTCTTGGCTACGTTGGCTACCGGTGCGAGTTTCTGCCCTACTTTTCCTGCGGCATCTCCGATGGCGGAGCCGATTTTGCCGCCGAATGAGCGGATGGGTGCGGTCCAAGTAGCGACTGCCGTTTTGATGGTGTTGCCGGTTCTGCTTCCCCAGTCGCGAATCGGTTGCGTCCATGCGGTGATTGCCGCGCCGATTGGTTTGGCGATGCCTGACACGGTGGCTGCGATGCTGCCGCCCCAGCCTTTGAGGGTTTGCTGGGCGGCGCTGATGGCTCCCTTGAGTCCGGTTTGGATTTTCGCGCCGACCTGCACGGCGAAACCGCTCAATGAGGATACGGCCTTGTTCGCGAATCCGGCTATCTTGGAGCCGAGCGGTTTCCAAATGGCGTCTACGCCGAGCAGGCTACGCACGAGGCTGCCGAGCACTCCAGAGAGTCCGGTGAAGGTGGATTGGCCCCGGCTGATGCTCGAGAATCCAGCCGAGAACGAGCTTGCCATCGTCTTCATGGAACCGGATACGGTGTTGGTGCCCTTGGCGAGTTCGTCCTCGGCGGCCTTGAGCGCCTTCTTCGCGTCCGCGAGCCGTTCGGCGGCGTCGTTGGACTTGTCGAGAGCGGCGGCCTGACGCAACTGGGCTTTTTCGAGATTGATGGAGGCGGTCTGCGCCTGAGTCGAATCCGACCCGTATCTGGCGATGGCCGAGTTGAGCCTCTCCTGCGCCTGCTGCACGTTGACCGTGGCCTGACGGTAGTTCAGGAGCGCGGCGCTGGCCTTGGAGGACGCCTGCGCCGCGTCACGCTTCAACGGTTTCAGCACATCGTCGGCGACGCCCCGGGCACTCGAACCGAATGCCTTTTTGAAGCTGCCGCCGAACGATTTGCCGATTTTCGAACCGTTGCCGAACGCCTGGGAGAAACGGTTGGAACCGGACTTGCCGGCCCCCCGCATCTCCTTGTCGACCGCGCTGCGGAAGCCCTTCATCGAGGGGAATATCGACACGTGGCCGGTTCCCACTTCCGATCCGAAAGCCATAAGGCGACTCCCCTCTTAGTTGATGGTTGTTTATCCGAAGAGCTTGCTCATATGCGTTTCGGCCTCGTGGATCTCCTCGGCGGTGGGCTCGTCCGTTTCGGGTTCGCCGTCCACGTCGCCGAGCAGCGTGGAAGCGCCGAGGAACTGCAATACGGTGATGTCGGTGGCGCTCATGGGGAACATGAGGCCGATGAGCGAGGCTCCCGTGTAGGAGGACGGGTCGCCGCACAGCGCCGTGTACAGGTCGATGGCGTCACGGTAGGGGAGACGCCGGCCGAGATCGTGTTCGATGCTCCACCCGAATCGGGCGAAGTCCGCTCGGACCTTTACTCCGTCATCGGAGTTGAGGATTCGGCAGAAGTCGGCGATTTTCCCAGTTCGACGCCCTGTGATTTGGCGAGCGTCTCCCCGTAGTCCTGGATGAGGTTGAACGCGACCTGCATGGGTTCGTGTTCGAGTCGTTCGGCCTGCTCGTCGCCGGCGAAAACGGTGAGGATGCGTTTGACCTGTTCGAGGCTTTCCGTGTCGGTCTGTGTGTTCGACAGGGCCTCGAAGTCGGCGATGGAAAGATAGAGGGGCAGTTTGTAGACGGTGCCGCCGGGTGTCAGTGCCCAGTATTCGTTGTCCTTGATGACGTGGCGCACCTTGATCTGCTTGGCGACCTCGGCGATGGCCTCGGCCTCCCTGGTCTCGTCCCAATCCTCGAATTCAGCGATCGAGGGTGCCATATTCTGCTGCTTTGCCATGATGGTTCTCCTGTCATACGTGTTTCTCCCGTCGTTGGTGTTGGGGCTCCCCGCATGCCGACAGGAGAGAGGTCATGCGGGGAGGGAATCGTTGTCAGACCGCCGCGTAGGACTGCAGGTAGCGGCTGTTGCCGCCGTCTACGGCGGGATCGAGCTGCCATGTGGCGGTCAGCGAGAGGCCGGACACCTCGCCGCGCGTATCCTGCGCCGGCTCGTTGCCGGTGATCTGGATGACACCGAGGCGACGGCGTTTGCGGCCGGACTTGTAGATGGTCTCCTGATAGGCGAACCATTTGGTGTCCTGGATGATGTCCTTGACGTGGTAGACGCCGGTTTCATCGGGCTTTCCGATGGTCATGAGGCGGGTGAGGTCGTTGTCCTCGGCGGCGGTGAACGCGAGCGTCAGCGTCGGGTCGGCGTTGAGCGTGTAGCCCGGTTGGTGGAATTCGGTGGCGTCGTCGCCGTCGCGGGAGTCCTGCGGTGCTCCGTCGCTGGTGATGAGGCCAACTGTGGAGGAGGAGGAGCCGAACACGTCGCCGAGTTCGGTGATCGGGTCCGCCACGCTGGGCGCGATCTGCGAGGCGGTCAGCGTCTTGCCTGCCACATAGGGGGCGACGATGATCTTCGACGTGAGTACGTTCTTGACGGCATTAAGGTCGTTGCCCTGGTTGTCTGCTGTCATTCCATGTCCTTTCAAACGAAAAGGCCCTACACATTGTGTAGGGCCTAGGAAAACGGTTAAGGGATTGGTTAGTGTTCGCCGACCGTCGAATATTCGACGATCAGGTAGTAGTGCGCGGTGTCGGAATCGTCGGACACCGGGTATGGGCCGTTGCACGAGGAATCATCCACAGAAACGATTGGCGAGCCCTTGGCGAGGGCGATGGCCGGATGTTCGGTGAGCGTCGCGTAGACGCGACGGGCGAGAGTCTTGCACGGCTTCTCGTCCTGACGGCTCCATCCGTACACGTTCACGCCAATCGAACGGTCGAAATGGCCGAGCCCGTCCGCGTTGCCGCCATCGTCCCGGACGGTGACGAGCGGATACGCGCCCTGATAGTCGGGAGGCTTCTTGCTGCCCACCTGCAAACCATCCACATCGGTGATATGAGTGCGCAGGTAATCACAGAGGAAAGCCTCCATGTCGGGAGGCAGTATCAATGTCATGTCTTCGCCGCCTTCAACGCCTTGCGGAGATTGCCGGTCTTGGATTCGACCAGCATGGTCTTCGCGCCGGTGCCGACCACCATGAAGGTGGTGCGGTGCGCGCGTTGGACGGCCTCGACCTGCAGGCCGTCGCGGTAGGCTCCCGTATCGACGGGCGCGTTGGCCTTGGCCACTCCGAGCGCCTTTTCGGCGGCTCCACGGGTCAGGGCCCTGACGCCGGCCGAGTTGAGGATCTGGTCGAAAAACGCGTCGTTGAACTTGATGCTGGTCTGTCCGCTTCCGGCCATCGGCTACCCCTTCCACTCGGTGAGCTGGACTTCCAATGTGGGCTGCCAGCCGGTAAAGGCGTTGGCATCGCGGCTGGGGAAGCCGCTGACCTCCCACATGCGGCCATCGGCCGGTTCGGGTCGGATACGGTCACCAAGCCGGATGTCCGCGTTCGGGTCGGCCACGGTGAGCACCGCAGTCGACGTGGTCTGCACGTCCAAAACGTCGGGCGTGCGAGTCGAACTGCTCGAAGCCAAAGCTCCTCGCACTTCCAATTCGACGGGTTTCGTCCAGTCCTCGGTGGTCTGCGCGGGATTGTACGGGTCGGGTTTGCGTGAGGCGCGCAGACGCACGAACCGTGTGGCCGCCGGCAGGCCGGAGGCGTTGATGTCATCGATGATGCTCACGGCAATGCTCCCAGCTTGTACCGGTCGAGTTTCGCCAGCTCGTCGGCCATCAGGGTCACGTTGTAGGTGACGCTGCTGCCGTTGACCGACTGGGATTGGACGATGCCGGCGGCTGCGCTGCTGGCCCGTTTCGCCGCGTTTATGAGCACCCCCTGTACATCCGGCACCTCGTCCGGCGCATAACCGGCGTGGATGCGGTAGCGTATCGTGGCCACGCCGGCCGGGAAAACGCCGGCGGTGCATTCCACCAAACCCGTGGCGGGGTCGTAGGCGTAGTGCAGCCGGTTGCCGGCGATATCGGTCAGCTCATCCACCGACGTGACATGGCGTGCGGGGAGGCGAATCACCTTGCCTCCCAGCGAATTGACCACGCCCGACAGTTCGATGTTCGGCGTGATATGCCAGCCGCACGTGCGACGGATGGCCGCCTGCGCCGCCTTGACCCAGAATGTCCCGTCCGCGTCGAACACTGTCGGATCCTGGATCATGTCGGGGATTGCCCCCGTGGAGGATACGACGCTCATAGCCCCTCGCTTTCGATGGTTGCGATGCTCGGGTCTGCGATTCGGGCCGTGAACTCCTGTGACGCTTCGGCTGGGAGGACTGACACCTCGAGTCTCGCCGTCTCGCCGACCCTCATCGCGAGGGCGTCGGGTGTGACGGCGATACTCTCGGCGTCAGGCGTCACTTCGAGGCTTTTCCCAGTGCGACCTTGACGAAAGCCTTCGGATACTTGACCTGCAGGGCGAGGCGTTCCTTAACTCGGAACGTGATCTTGTCGTTGGTGAAGTCGTTCTCATGGCTGTTGGTGGATTCGACGGTAAGACCGCCCTTGCGGTAGATGGTGCCGCCAGCCTTGAACGCGCCGACGAGCACGGTGCCCTTGGTCATCGCCTCGGTGACCACGGTGCGCAGTCCCCACAGCGGCGGGTTCTGCATGATGCCGCCGTTGCCGTACTGTCCGGCGAAGAAGCCACCGCCGAAATACTGGCCGTTCGCGTCCTTGGACAGGCGGATGGCCTGATAGTCCGCCGGATTGATGACCACGGCGTCGGCGGAGAAGCCGGTCGCGGTGGCGATATCCGTGGTGGCCGCGAAGATGCGGTCGGGGTCGGAATCGTTGGCCTGCGCCTTGGTCTGGATTTCGCGGTTCAGAATGCCATTGAGATTCGGGTCGGTGCCATCGCCGGACAGGAGTTGAATCTCCTCCTGCAGCTTCAGGTTGTACTGGGCGTGCTGGTTGATCTCGGACACGACGAAAGGCAGGTCTTCCGCCATATCGTCTGTGATCTTCCACCATGCGGCGATCTCATGCAGGCTGTCGGACACCCAAGTCGGATCCGGCATGTGAATCTGAGGCTTCTGCCCGCCTTCGGCGACGGTGGTAGCGTTGCCTTCGAACGCGCCGTAGACCGGGTATTTGATGGTGGTGCCGCTCATGGTGCCGGACGCGAAAAGGTCGGCGATGACGAGCGGACGCTCATACGGCCATACGCCGTTCTGGTCGGTCTGGGTGAGATACGGCGCGTAGGCTCCGGACGCTCCGCCTGTGGCCTGAGTGTCGGAAGCGGCCTTGAATTCCGGAGTGGAGAACAGGCCTCCCTTGGTGGCGAGCACGCTCAAGCCCTTCTCCTGCAGGGACTTGACGTAGAAGTCGCCGAGGGTCTTCGCCTCGACGCCCTTATGCTCGGTCTTGGACGCTCCGGCGAGCTTGTCGAGTCCTTCGCCGGCCTCCTTGAACAGGTCGATACGCTCCTGCAGCTTCTTCGCCTCGGCGTAATGATGCTTCAGCTCCTCCTGCTCCTTTTCGGTGATGTTATCCATTCCCTTGGCGAGAATGGACTGTGCCGCCTTCTTCTCGACGGCGAGATTGTCCATGAGATTCATGACTCTCCTTTCGGTTAATGTTCCAGCGAGAAGAAGTCGCTGATGGTTTGGTATTCCTTGGCCCACTGCGGGTCAAAGCTTTTCTGGTCTTTCTTCTTCGGGTCATCCGTGGAATCGTCCGGCTGGTCGCTGGAATCATCCGTGGAGTCATCGGTGTCGTCGTCCGGCTTCTTGTTGTCGGAATCGATGCCATCCAAGACCTCGTGCAGACTGTCCAACGCGGCACGAAGCTTGCTCTCGTTGGAAGCGCTGATCGCGCGTCCGCTCTTCACTTCAAGCACCTCGGCACCCTGATTCGCGGCCACCTGCACAAGCGAAATCTCGAACAATTTCACCTGACGAATCTCACGGTATCCATCCCACGCGCTCTTACCGTCCTGCACGAACGCGGTCTCCTCGGCGATGTAGCCGATGCTCATCTGGTGGATGAGCCCGCGTTTCAGCAGGTCGTATGCGCGCTTGCCTTCCGGCAGATCAAGGTCAAGGCGGGCCGTGACCAGCAGGCCATGCTCGTCCTCCACCGCGCTCAACGTCTCGCCGATGATGTCGGTGGGCTTGTCGTCCTTGTGCTGCCAGTGAATCGGGATGCCCGCGCCGGAACCTTGGAAATCGTTCTGCAAAGTGTCGGCGAAAGCGCCCTTGACGATCACGTCATCGTACAAGTCCTTGTCCCACGTCGAGGCGTAGCCGCTGAAAACGCCCTCGCCTTGACTGTCATCAAGGGATTTCAGCTCGAAGCCCTTGAAATCAAGCCTCATGATGTTTCCTCCTTGGTGAGCGCGTCCCACTCGGCATGGAATTGCGCGTCATACCGATAAAGCCGTTTAAATTCGGCGAGCATGGCCTTAGCGTCCTCGCCGTTGACCGGATTGTTCTGTTGCGCGTTCTGCGTCCTGCCGCCGTCCTGCGGGCTTGGTTGTCCGCCCTCGCTGACGTTCAGCGGGGTGATGAGCTGGTCGCCGCCATGAACGCGAGGCATGTCAAGAATCTGACGTGCCTGATTCGTGGTCATGAACGGCCTGCCGGTAGCAGTGCTGAGCGCCTGATACTGTTCGGCCGTGGTGCCGCGGAGCTTCGCGTCCACGTTCGCCCTGATGTAGCAGTCCGGCTCGCCCACAGCCTCTGGAAGGCTGAGATTCAAGGCTTCTTCGAGAGCGACGATGTATGGAATGAGCTCCACGTTCCAGAGCTTCTCCTTGTAGGCGCTGATATTGGAATTCGTGCCGGTACGAAAGCCGACGTTTTCCGGCGAGATTTGGAAGGCGTTGCATACGGCGATGTTGATTCGGTCGCGCGCCTCCAAATCGTTGACATCAACAGGTTTGAAGACGTTATCCAGCGGGCGCATCTCCATGCCGTCCTTCAGGACTGGCCAGCCACCCTCACGGCCACCATTCTGGATGAAATTACGCAATCCATTAGTGAAATCGTCGTAATCATCCTGCGACAGCCACGGCATCTCCTTCGGACGGTAGACGTAGCCACCGGCCTGCATGCCGTTCTTGGCGATATTGCGGCGGTAGGAAGCCATGGCCTTCGCCTCGGCCAATAATGGCCGGAGCACGTTGGTCACGCTGTCGCCGAACTGGAGACCGGAAATAAAGCCGACATCCAAATGCACGCGCGGATCCGGCAAATCGAAATGCATGGCCTGTTGACTGTCCATCGTCAGCAGATTCACGCCGGTAATCTCACCGAAAGCGTTACCCGACAGTTGATAGCAGTCGGACGGTATGCGGCGGAGCGTGAAACGGCCACCATTCACACCGAGCATGAACAGCCACCGGTCATCGAGCAGCATGTCACGAAGCAACATGCTGGTGAACCGGTATCTTGTCATTCCAGGAAGAGGAGAAGGCCGCTTCATCAGGTCGGCCAACGCTCCACTGGTGACCTCCTCCGCATCCCCATCGGCGTTCTTCCGATACACCTTGAATGGCAGCGAGGCGATGTTGCGGGTGATGAAGTCCACCACGACACGCACCGCATACTCCCTGCAGTAGGCGCCGGACGCGTACCCGTAAAAGTCCATGTCGGACGGCCAACTGTCGCCGTTGGCGAGTGGAATGCTTGTCGCTGGCGTCGGATGTGCGTCTGCCTCGGCCATCTTCATGCCGATAGCTGCTGCGTTATTGTGGAGGAGCCGGTCAAGGAATCCCATCAATACTCCCCTCTTTGTGAAGAATCTAGAATCTGACCCTCACGCCTTGCGAGGGCTCGTATTTCGGTTTCTCGGGCTCGCCGCTCATCGTCTCGAGCGCGTACAAGGCCTGACTTTCGGCGATGAGGCCGGAAATGTGCATCGCGCTCTGGTTGCGGTCCCACACCTCGACCTCACCCAATCGTCGGGTCACGGCCACGCTCACCTGTTGTTCGATGGCCGGCTGGGGGAGGTGCCGGAGCTTGTTTTCTTTCACCCGGTCACGGAAACGGCCGGTCGCGGCTCCCATGCGGAAGCCCTCGATGAGATGCACAGTCCAACCGGCTTCCGCGAGCGGATCCGCGAAGTCCACGGCCGGGCAGCCCTTGGACTGCAAGGCGATTTCATGGATGTTCGGCCATCTCTCCTTGAGGAGTCGGAGGTACTTGGGCACCCAGAGCATGCCGTCGCGGCGCACAATCAGTTCGACGTGCGGCAATCCGTCCTCGCGGTAGCCGGCGGCGGCGATATAGGTGGTTTCACGGTCCGCGCTGGTGTCCACGGAGAGCACCACGCGCCCGTCATCGGGGATACAGGACTTCGCATCGATACCACGCTTCCACAGTTTCGGATTGATATACGGCGTGATATCCGCCGTCACCCACTGGCACAAGACCTCGGTGCGGTACGCGGCTTCGGTCATGCCGTTGATGTCGGCCGCGATACTCCGATACGTCATCGGCCCGTAACCCATGGAGGGGTTCGCCTGACGAATGCCGTCGAGATCGTCCAGCTCGCATTTATCCGGAGCCGACCACTCAAAATACCCATAGGACGGGTCATGTTCATCGGCCCATTCGTCCGGCGACTGCTTGCCGGTTTCGACCGAGGCGTTCCATGATTCAGCCAGGGCACGGCCCTCGTCAACGACTCGGCGCAGTACGACGCTACGATAGTCGCCGGCGTTCGAGATGCCCCACAATTGGCTTGACCAGATGGCTTTCGTGGTTTGACTGACTGCGTTCCAGCCATCGTCGGTATGCTGTTCGCGCAGCTCATCGAACACGACACGGCTCGCGGACTTGGAACGGATGTTCTTATCGGCGCGCACGATATACTGCGCCTTGTTACGGCAGATAATCGCCTCTTCGCCATGCGAATTGTTGACCCGCTGCACACGCTTCTGCAATACGGGCACCGCAAGCGCGGCCTCGCCCTCGGAAGCCGGATTCGGATTACACCAATTCAGCACGGCCTGATACGGGGCACGAGCATTGTCCAACGTCTGCGCGGCACCGACCACGAGAAACTTCCAAGCCGGCGACAATTCCGGATGACGGCCAGAATCAACGAACAGCCACCACGCAACCAGCACGCTCATCAACGTGGTCTTGCCGTTCTGACGGGCAACCTCGGTCACCACGCGGCGGAACCGGTATGAGCCGTCCGGCAGAAGCTCGAGTCCGTGGATCAGCAGCCATTTCTGCCACGGGTAGAGATGCACGTGGAGGAACTTTTCGGCGAATTCGATGACCGCGAACCCGTTCGACGTTTCCGGCGTCAATTCGCGCAGCGGGGGAGTGAATATGCGGGGAGTGGTGATGCCGTGGGCGTCGTCATTGATTTCACCGATGCCCATGACGCCTCCCGTTTAGCTGATTTTCGCCAGATACTCCTCAAGCTCATCCGCCACCGGAGTCGCCTCGGGCTTGGCGGCCTTGCCCCTCGCCGGTTTCGCCGGCTTCTCCTCCTCGGGAACCAGTCCGAGAGCCGCGCAATATTTCAGGAACGTCGGCAGCGAGGTATTGTCGTTCTGCGGCACAGCCGGACGGGTACCCTTTCCCTTCGCTTCGGCGTCCGATATGGCCTGTTCCGCCAATTCGTCCCAATGGTCGATTTTCCATGCAAGGGCCCGGGCGGCGGCGACCGTGGCTGCGTCCTTCGCGCGCAGATGCTTGGCGTTGCGCAGCGAACGCTCCAATGCGTCGGCCACCGTTTCCTGCGGAAACTGTTTCGGCATGGAACCTCCTTCGCGCGCGACCCCGGCCGAATATCGAATATTTTTCGGAGGGAGAGGAAGAGCGGCCATGCGGGTAGTGTCCCGGTGGCGGCCGGTTTTGGGATTTTACCGCCCCTCCCGGTGGTCAGGCTTTGATGGCGTTGGTGAATGCGTTGATTCCTGCGGTGAGGATTCGTGTGAAGCCCACGCTATCAACTTTCGGCATTATCGTGCCGTTGTTGTTGACGACTTCAACTGTGATTGGTAGGTCTGCGTCGACGCTGGCGAGGTCATAGCTTACGTTGTCCGCGCTGAGGCTGGCGCTGATGTGGAGTGTGATGGTGCCGGTTGCTTCGCGCAGTGTTTGCCCGCATGCGGTCTTGACCGGTTCGTCGATGTCCATGATTGTGTTGCTCCTATGCTGTTTTGATCCATTGTCTGCTGAGTGTGCCGATTGGTGTGGCTGGGTCTTTGTTGCCGCGCAGGTTGTTGCATTGTGTGTGTGATGGGCGGAAGCCTGCGGGGTCGTGTTGCAGGTCTGGTCGTTTGGTGACGGGATAGAAGTGGTCGAGGTTGAAGCTGTCGTCTGTGGTGTTCTGTGGTGCGTCGTAGTCGATGGGCATTCCGCAGAGCCAGCATGGACGGTGTTCGCTCTTGCATTCGAGGAAGAATTTCTTGCGGTCTTTTTCGAATTGGCGTCCGCCTTTGCGGACTTGGCGGCTGTAGCTGACCATGATGCCGTCACCCCGCAATCATTGGAGAATAGGTGTCCCTCGCCTCGGATTCGAACCGAGACTGTATCGGACTTGAATCGGATGCCTCTGCTGGTTGGGCTAGCGAGGGGTTGAAATATCAGGAGTTTTCGGCGTGTTTTGTTGTGCTCTCCTTGCATATCTATAGTAGTTGTGTTACTGTAGATATATCAGCAGAAAGGAGGTATCCGATGAGCCCAAAGGATTGGTTTGATGTCATCAACGGCATCATCGCCAACGTCATCGCCGCAGCCGCGCTAGCCATCGCAGTCAAGCGAAGACCGAAGCACAAGAAGTAAAAAAGGTTCCGGCTAGACCTATTAGCCGGAACCTCCCGCCAATCCTATCCCATCGGAGAACGCATCATGAGAACATCACTGATCTTCGGAATCGTCGCCGTGGTATTCGGTGCCGTGGCCTTGGTCGGCGCACTGTCCAGCAGCCCGATAGTATCGGGCGGCTTCGGTCTCGCGGCCGGAATCATGGGTCTCGCGGCCGGAATCATCAACGGCAAGGACGGCGACAATGGCGACTGAATATCTCGGCGTCAAACAGGTCGCAGAACGCCTTGGCATCACCAGTGGCGGCTTGCTCAACCTCAAGCTCCCTGAGCCCGACGCCACGATAGGGCGCACGCGCGGCTGGTTGCCTGAGACCATCGATGAATGGAACGCTCAACGTCCGGGACGTGGTGTCGGAGGGGGGAGACCACGCAAAAACAAAGCATAGATACGCGAAAACCCAGCCACATGAGCTGGGTTTTTCGATACTAATCCACTGACATTATGCGGTCACAGTCAGCTCTTTGTCAAGTCCGCCACTGATGACGAGCCGGTAGACGCTGCTGTATGAAATGCCTTGGGGCGTGACATCAAGCTTGCCTCGGGATTTCCACACGGTGAGCGTATGCCTTTTGACGGTGATTCCCGCGTCCGTGAACACCTTGGCTATCTCAGCCGCAGACCCGCGCCTGGAATCATCCCAACACAACGTCTTGAGCCTACGCAGTTTAACCGTCTGCGCTCGCTGTTCCCTCCCGCAGACCGGGCATGTCACCCACTGGTCTGCTGCCCCAGCGGTGAGCATGGTCTCGCATAGTTCGCAGGTTCCTATCTCGCGGCGTTGCTCCGGCGGGTCCAGCGCAGCATCGACTTTGCGTGCGATGCCGTCAACGACGTGCATGTAGAAGCCCGCGTCCGCGAACGTGGCGAGCCTGGGGTGGCCTGCGCATGCGATGAGCGTGGCCTTCAGATCCTCGTTGCGTTTGTCTTTGCGCCAGTCCAAGGCGTCGATGCCGTCGAGGCAACGCCATAGTTCACGGGCCGTGGCGTCGAGCATGTCGATCAGGTCGAGCACGTCGAGCCTGATTGGAGTCGGGGGAGTGGCGGTCTGGATTCGCGTGGGCGAATGCCCGCCCGGATGCAGGGTCGCGTCCAACGAGTCATGCAACGGCGTGACGTCGCGCGCCAGTCGCAGGAGCGTGCCGGCGAAACGCAGTTCGCACGTCTCGCACAGTGAATATCCCCCTTCGGTTATCGTTTTGCAGTTCTGGCAGTTCACGTTGGCCCCTTCCGGCTGGTCGGCTAGAATAATGTTTGCTTCTCATCGCCCTGGCCGACCATGGTTGGGGCTTTCTCGTATTTGAGCCGCGAATACGGCATATTCCAGATGCGTTTGAATTCGGCTATCTCCTGTTTCGACAGTCTCGGCCCGCCCCACGGTTTGCCCGGCGGACGGTCTCTTTTCGGCGGCGTGAACGGTTTGACGCTCACCCGAGCCAAATGGCATGTATGCCCGGCGAGGTATTGGCCATCCGGCCTGATGCCCGCGCTCCCGCTCACGCTGCGCAACAACGGATAGCCGACTGATGGCAGCCATGTAACGCGCGTCAACGGGCGGCCGAGGATTATCGCCACGGTCAGGTCGTCACCCGCCACACACCCGTAATCCCACGACTCCCACACGGTTTCCCGATCCTCGATGACGTACAGGCCGCACCCCTCGCAGACGGTGACAACGAGGGGACTCGTTTTCGGGATGAACGCGCGAAGCCATGCGGGCTTGCGTTCACGGGCGCGTGGCCTGCTCACCCCTCCATTGCCTTTCTTCTTGCCGCGTCGAACGCGATTCTGATGATGTTCTCCAACCACGCGCCGGGGAGCGTGATGAACTTTCTGGTTTCGTCCATGGCGGCGGCAATCTCCTCTTCGGTGATTTCACGTGACGCTCCGGCCTTGTATCCTTGTCCCCACGCCCACTGCAGGCCACTGTCGACGTACGACGGGTCACGCTGCTTCTGCGCCTCGATTTCACTGCTGATGATGCTCATTCGTTTCCTCCGTTTCGTTGTTGATTGCAGTTTCGATTCGTATGCACAGGTCGAGCGCTTCCCCGCCAGCCGGCCTGGTAGCCGAGCACATACGCCTCTGCCGGCGACTCGCTGCCCAATCCCGCTGAGGCCAGTGCGCTGAGCGCCCGTTGAATCACGTCAATCGGTCCGGCCATGGGTCAGTCCTCCCATTTGATGTCCTGGATTTCATGCAGCACCGCTTCGCAGGCGGTGATGAGTACGCTGAGCATACGGCGGCCGTGATGTCCTCTCCGGTCAAGGTTGAACAGGACGGGATGGCCTTGACTCCACTGGTCGATGCCGATGGAGGCGATTGGGATGGTTTCGACCAGATTGGTGTCAGCATCCTCACAGCGGTATTGGATGGTGACGGATTCTTTCATGCTTCCTCGCTTTCAGTCGTGTAACAGTTCGCGTCGAGCCAGTCGGCGATGACGCGGAAGTCCTTGGCCCATTGGATGCGGTTTTCCCGCTCCCGCTCGTCCTTGGGAGCTGGTTTCGGCTCATTGAGGTTGAGTAGTCCGTATTCGGGTTTCTTCAGATAGTGGCAGCGGGCGCGTCCGCGTCCCTTGCCGGCTTGCTTGTAGTTGATGAGCTGGAGTATGTGCAGCATCTCCAACGCCTTGGTCGGATCGAAGTTCGGGGTCTCAGAATCCGCATCGAAGCGCTTTCGAAGCTCGGGCGTGGTTCCCTCTCCATTGCCAAGCTCCCATGCGGTCGCTTCGATCTGCTCCCTGAATGTGAGTGCCATCTTCCGGTCTCCTTTCTGACGTTTTCTTGATTGGGAACAACTAGTGTCGTTGACGTGCTTTTTTTGCTGTTCCGGAGGGCCGAGTCGCAGTTGTTCCCGCACCCACCCACACACGTAGTGTGGGTGGGGAGTGCTGGGAACAGCTGGACATCGCTACTCCAGTTGTTCCCGGAACAACTCGGAACAACTGGGAACAACGGGAACAACTAGATTTCGAGATGGTTTTCCTTATCCAATTCGCTCGCCTCCTCCCTGCTCATCCGATCCACGAAAGCGTCCGATTTCGGGTCGTTCATCTGCCGGTATGGTCTGACGCTGGCGTAGATGTTCCGGTTGTTGCGTCCGGAGCGGCTGCTGATCCATTCGCCTTCGAGCAGCCGGTTGATGGCGGTGAGCACGGTGGTCTTTCGCGCGCTTGACCCGTCATCCTTCAATAGTTCGATGATTTCGGTCTGGTTCGGCTCCTCGGGTGCGTTCTCGATGATTCGGCTGATTTTCTCCATGAGTCCCGTTGGCCGTTCGAGGCCACGCTGACGCGCGGTCTCCTCGCTGGGCATCATGTTTGGTCTGGCTATATTCACGCGCATGAGTTTCGGATCCGTGGAGTTGATTTCGATTCGCGCGGCTTCGCGCAGGTGGCTGCCGTCGCTGCTCCAGTTGACGGCGCAATGCTCTTCGATCTCGCTGATTCGGTCTTTGCCGCTTTTGATGACGATGGTGCCTTTCACTCCTTTGCCGACGGGTTTGGTCATGTCCACGCTGTAGCTGATGCCGTCGATGAGGGCGAGTTTCTGCATGCTGCCGCCGGCGTAGCGGCCCCGGTTGTCCTTGCTTTTGACGACGTGGTCGATGAGTACGACCGCTGGCCCGCATGCCGAGATGAGTCGGGGCATGGTGTTGTACCAGGTGGCGATGTCGTCACCGCTGTTGCTGTCGAGGCCGGCGTAGGCGAGGCAGCTGGTGACGCCGTCGATGACGGCGAGCGTGGCGGTGTCGGCGTAGTCGAGGGTTTCGCGCCAGCCGCCGAGGCTGGTGGGGCTGCTGGGCTTCGCGGACGGGCGCACGTAGTGCAGGTGACCGATGATCTGTTCGCCGGATACGCCGAGCAGCAGGAGGCGTTTGACCACGTTGCGTGCGGAATCCTCGTAGTCGATGTAGATGACGTCACGGTCTGCCTTCAATTCCTGCGCGGTGGCGATTTGGGCGATCATGCTTTTGCCGCAGCCGGGTTCGCCGTGCAGGTCGTTGACCGCGCCCCTATAGAAGAGGCCTTGGCCGTCCTCTCGTTGGAACACGGTGGGCGTGGGCGGCAGTTCAATGCCGGATGCCAACTGGGCGAGGTCTTCGAACTGCCAGCTGGAGGAGGCGTTTTTACTTGCCTCGTGACTTTCCATTGAACCGTTTTGAACCGATGCGACGGGTGCAGAACCGGCTTGAACCGGCATTGTTCCAGTGTTTTGAACTGCTTCCGGGTGACTTTCCTCCATTTGATTCGCAATCGTGTTTTGGGTGAGTTCGTTGAACTCGCCGGGCGTCATGCGTTCGATTTTCGACTGTTCGCACGGGTCCGCGTGCGACTGTATGCCGTTGACCTTCTCCATCGCGCCGGAGAGTATCGCCGCCCATTCGCGTGCCGCCTCACGCTCCTTGCCCGGACGGTCGGGTGCTATCTCGGCGATGAACCGTGGTTTGAGCTGGTTGATGGCGTCGAGCGCGCCGCGATGGCCTTCCTGCGCGAAGTTCACCAATGCCCATACGGCCTGCAACGTGGTGTCGTGGCGACTGCCTTTGCTGGCCGGGTTTGACAGCGTTTTGTTCAAAAATGTGTTGATGGCTTTGCACATACGGGTGTCGTATGTGCCGGTTTCGTGTGAAATCAGGGTATTGAAGGCTGGTTTCGGCGTCGTATGCTCCGGTTTGCGCAGGTAGTCCACCCACTTCCACGGCAGGGTAGCCAGATCGCTGATATGGGGGATCTGGCTGGTGGTCGAGCCGCTGGGAGTGTACCAGCAGTACATCTCGCCGGAAGGGTGAATCGACGGCCAGACCACGCTGTACCTGTGGCCGGGCTGCAGGATGTCGACGCCCTCGATTGCACCGCCCTTCCACGCGAGCCCTTCGGGCACCTTGTAGAACAGGTGGCGTGCCGGCGAATCGATGCCGTGCGACGTGCTGCTCCACGTGGCCGGCAATGCTCCCAGCTCCTGGCTGAGTTCGCTGATGCCTTTCGCCCCGTCTGCCTTGACCTGGTGCCCTTGTTCGGCGTCGATGTCCAGAACCAATACGCCTTCGGGGATGACGATGCCCGTGTTCGCAGTCGGATCCGACTGCGACCAGAACCGCACCTGCTCGTCGGTGACGGGTTTGCGGCTGCGTCCAGTGAAACCGCTGGGTGGTGGGGTCTTGCGGCCTTCCGGCAGGGGGATGACCTGCATCCAGCCCGCCGCACGGTACAGTGGCGCGGCTGCCGCGTATCCGTAGATGTCGGTCATCCTTGAAACTCCTTTGATGTGATGTGAATATGTGTGGTGCCGTGCACGCCTTTGCATGCGTGCCGGCCGCTTGGATACGGCTACGGCGGTCGGGACTGGACTCAGTCCTTGTCGGAATCCTTGCTCTTGTGCCAGCCCAGGAGCACGAGTCTCACGCTCATGAGCTGGAGGCTTTCCGAGTCGACGTCACGGAAACCGTCCTGATCGGAGGCGAGGGAATCCATGTCTTTCATCAGCTCGAGCCACTGGTTCTACAGGTGTTTCAGCAGTTCGTCCATCAGAATTCACCGGTTTCCAATTGCTGTTCCGAGCCGCCGTGGTTCTGCGGCTGCGCCTGGTCGGTGACGGCCGTCACCGCTTCGACCGGCACGCCCAACAAGGCGGCGATCTCCTGCGGCGGCTTGCCCAACGCCTTCAACTGGTTGACCTTCATCGGATCCACCTGCTGCTGGCCGAGCTGCACAGGCTGAACAGATTGCTGCTGGCCCTGCTGTGCGGGCGGGTTCCACGGGTCGGTTGGGGCCGGCTGATACCCCTGATTCGGGGCCTGTGCCGCCTGCTGTGCGGCGTACTGCTGCTGCGGGTAACTTTGCTGGGGCTGCTGCTGGAAGGGCTGCTGTGCGGGCTGCTGGGGCTGGCCCATGGCGAGATCGGCCGGCGACTGGTGTTCGATCACGTATTCGAACAGTTTCGGCGGCTGTGGCAGATTGCCCTGCGGCCCGTAGCCGGTGAACGTGGCCGTGAACCGGTGTGGCCGTGAACCGGTCGCCCGGTTTGACCTCACCGGCCTTCTTCAAACCGGCGTTGCGCAATGCCTGCAGCCATGCGCGGCGCTGCACGCCCCACCCCTTGATATAGACGGTGCGGCGTCCGTCATCATCCTCCACGTTCGGGTCGATGATGCCGGTGTCGATGGTGACCAATACCTGCAGGCGAGGCGAGCCGTCGTTCCAGAACGCCGGCTGCTTGGTCTGGAAGTCACGCACCTGGTTCGCGGTCACGTTCTCGATGATGCCGGTCACCCTCGTGCCCGGCATGCTGTCCTTCGTGAACGCGGACTTGCCGGACTGCGAGTCGATCTGGTTGAGCATCTGCTCCGCGCTCATCTTCGGAGCCATCGGAGCCGGCTGATAGCCGCCATACTGCTGCTGGCTGTAAGCCTGCTGTTGCGGATATCCCTGCTGGGGATAGCCGTACTGTTGCTGTGGTTGTTGACCGAACATTGCGTTTCCTTTCGTTATTCGGTGAACTGGTATTCGGATTCGATTAGGGGGATGAGTTGGAGCCATTTGTCGGGCACGTCCGGCCACGGCTTCTCGTCGAACTCGGGGAGCGCGCTCATGTCCGGCCACACGCGGCCCTTGCATGAGAAGCACTTGTCGGGGCCAGCCGCGGGCAGTTGCTTTATCCAGCTGTCGCGCACCTCCGCGCCGTCCGCCTGTTCGATGATGTCCATGAGGTTGACGAGCAGTTGGGCTCGGGCCAACGCCCATTTGCCGGGCTTCGCGTCGAACCTGGTCTCCCATGGCAATGCGTCACCCAACGAGGTCTTGTTGCGGGGCAGGAAGTAGATGCAGTTGCGTTCCACCCGCTCGCCCTCGTTCTGCAGTCCCATGCCGTAGAGCGAGGCCTGCACCCGATACTGCTGGCTGGGGCCGTGCGCCTTGACCTTCGTGACGGTCGTGTTGCCGACGATCTTCCAATCGATGGTGCTATGGGTTTTGCGATCCCAGAGGTCGATGCTGCCGGTCACGTCGTAGCCGCCGTGCAAACCCTGCAACCGGCCTACGGTGACCCGGTACTCCGAGCGCCACCGTTCCACGAGCTCGGTCACGTTGTCCTCGCTCGTGTAGGGGAATTGGAACGCCGGCTCCCCGTTCAGGTCATAGAACATGGTTTCGAAATGCGCGTGGACGCACGTGCCGATGAACGGCAGCCAGCCCGGGGAGCGACGCTCCGGCCAGCCCGCCAGTTTCGCGGCGAGGCAGTGCACGCAGTCCGTGCCCAGTTCGGACGGGCCTATCTCACGCTGCAGTTCGCGCGGAGCGTTGGCGATATCCGCTTCGATGAGCTGGCGAATCTCCGGCCACAGTTGCGGCTCCTCCACGGTGCCGATTTTGGTTTTCGGAGTGACTGGCGGCTTGCCCATATCGGGTGCCGACTGCGTCATGGGCGGTATGTCCACGGGGATCGCATCACCCTGTTGGGCTTGTGCGACGGCGAGAATGGCCTCATTCATGCTCACGGTTCTTCACCTCCTTCAAAAACTCGTTGATCTGTTTCTTGATGTCCGTGAGTGCGGTCCGGCTGAGCCGTGTGATGGCCACCGCCTCGTCCGAATTGTCGAAGCGCAGCGTGTAGGTGCGGTCGCCGTCCTTCGCGATGGTTACCGGCATGCTGCCGAAGGCCATCGAATGCACGGGGAAGCCGGTCTTGCCTTGCGTCTCCAGTTCGCGTATGGCCTTGTGGATGCGTCTGGCGACGGTGAGGCCCAGCTCGTCGAGCCGTTCGGAGCGGATGACGTACAGGTCGTCGGTCAGCTCGTTGCCGTCCTCGTCACGCAGGTCGTAGTCGGCGATAACGCTTTCCACGATCTGGGCGATGCCCAGGCTGGACAGTTCCGCGCTCATGAGACCACCACCATAGGCTTGCCGCTCATCGCGTAATCGGCCACCGCGTCCGCCGACAGCAGCTTCTCCAACTGGCTGAGCGGCCGCGGCCGCAACTGGTAGGCTCCGGGATACTTGGTGGCCGGGTAGGCTTTTTCGAACGTGCCGGCGTTGATGCGGCGCGCGCCCGGCTTGACCTGCACTTTCAGGTTGCCGGCCTGGTAGGTGCCGGCCGGATGCGAGTCGAGGATACGGGCCTTCAGCTCGTCGACCTCCTCCTGACGGGACGCGATCTCGGCCTGCAGTTCGACGATGCGCGCCGCCTGCGCGGCGAACAATCCTTGGCGCAATTCCCCGTCCGGGTTCACGGCCTCCGTGGTTTCAATGGTTGACGTGTCATTCGCAGTCATTTGGTGTGCCTTTCACGATGATTTGGGCGTGGGTGGGATACCACGCCGTCTGATGCTTGGTCTGGTTCGTGTGCCGGTTGCAGCAGGTGACCGCCTCGTCCAGTCCGGTGGGCTTGCCGAGTGGCCCGCATGTCCTGCAACGCGGCATCCAAAGACGCCGGTCAGGCATCATGCCTGTCCTTGGAGGTGAGTCGCAGTCCGGCGATGATGTCCGCCGAAGCGTCCGGGTTGCGCAGCAGCTTCGATATGGCCGCGCCTTCCTTGACGGTCAGTTGGGCGATGGCGATGGCCGACGTGACGGCCGTATGCTGCTCGTCGGTGAGCATGATCTTGTCGGACAGCAACAGTTTGGTGGCTTTGTCGATGAACGTGCTGGCCGCGTTCGTGATGCCGTTCGCCGTCGGCACCAGGGCCGCCAGTTCGAAACTCAGATCCTCGTCCGACACCAGCGCCTGCTGCACCATACGCGGCTCGTTGATAGGCTTGCTCATGATTGTCTCCTTTCCTCCGGCTCCCATTCGGGGAGCGGTTTGATACTGATATAGAGGTGCGGCTCGTACTCATGCCCGCAACACGTGTACGGGTCGCCGCTCTTGCGCTTCCGGTAGCGGCCCTTCGACCCGTAGACCCATAGGTCGGGCATCCGCTTGCTGGCGTGGCTTTCGACGACCTGCGCGTCATCCGCGTAGGCGACGCCGTTCAGTGAATCGAGCACCAATTTCAGGAGGTTGTCGAGGTCGGGACGGCCGCGATGGCTCATCCAGAATTCGGCCTCCAACCTGACCGGGCACTGGTATGGTTTCGCCTGCGGGTATTTCAACCGGAATTCCGCGAACAGGCGTTCCTCCGCCCTGACGGTGCGTTTCGGGGTCATCGCGTGCCCGTTGTAGACGCGGGGACGCCCCTTCGGCACCGGGTCGCCCGGCAGACAAAGAGTGAACTCACTTGGCTGTTCCATCAGCGCCCCACTTCAACAGGATTCCCACGAACATGAGCGGCAGGATGACCGCCAATGCGAGCGAGCCGGTTATCATCCACTGCGGCGTACCCACCGGACTGGGGATGCGACTATGCGTGCCGGCGAAACCGACCAGCCAACCCTCGAAGAACGTGAGAGCCAGTAATACGGCCGATTTCTGCCCGTCCGTCAGGCGCGGCTTCGGGCGACGCATACGCCGCTTTTTACGCCGTAATGCTTCGATGCTCATTTCACGGCCCTCGACTTCTCCATGGTCACGATGCCGGCCAGATCAACCACGTCGGACTCGACCTGCAACACCTTGCGCATGATCTTCAGGTCGCCCTGCATGTAGGCGTCATAGCCGATCTGATGCGCCACATCGAACAGGTCGCCCAGCATGTCCGCATACCGCTGCCACTTGTCCGCCTCGGACTGTGGTTCGGGCTTGCGGGTCTCCCCGTCCAAATCCTTCTCCAATTCGACCTCCGTATCATTCAGGAGCTGCTCCATGAGCTCCTTCAGCGACATGTCCTCCGGAACCTCGACGCCGATGGCGTGGATACCGCTAATCTTGTTGTTTGACATCACTTGTCTTCCTTTCAATGTGATTGGTGATGTTGGTGCCGGCGTGAACCTTGGACAGTGCGACGCCGGCACCGTTATTTCTTCTCCCCGGCTTTCGAATCCGGGGAAACCTATTTGCCGTAGACCAGCTCCTTGCGGGTGATGGCGCACCTGTTGTTCCGGTAGTCGATGACCTCGCGTGGATCCCACACCAGCCGACGGCCGATACGCTTCGGGGCCGGCGGATATTTCCCGCCCCACCGGTCGTAGCAAGACCAGATGTAAAGAGTGCTCTTCGAAAGATTCAGGAATTCCGCCACCTTGCCAATGGGCCAACCGTCCTGTGCTTCTATCTGCTTGGACATGATTCACCACGCTTCTTGGCGAGCAGGCCGCGCCAGTCCACGGTCGACGCCCACTCGAATACCCGCAGGCAGTCCGCAAAAAAAACGCGGAGAACATCGATGGAATCCAGATAGGAGTGCAATACGTCCTTCGCTTCCTTCAGGTCACCGAACGTCCATTCGCTCCAATCGGAATAGAACGAACCGGTCACCCCGTCGAACGTGGAATACGTCAGGTCGAACCACAAGTCGAACATAGGAACCTTCGCTTTGAACACCGTCAGGAACAGGTCGGCCTCATCGTTCGGATCACATACCAATTCCATGGGGAAGGAATGTCTGTAAGAGTCCGACACGATAGGGTGGGTGAGAGATAGACGAAGATTTTTCTCAGGGAGAACGCCGGCCATCACGCACCCGCTTTCTGACTGAGCTCATCCCATGCCCGGTCAAACAAGGGGCGATCTTCTTCCGTGTAGGCGTAGACCTGAATGATGTGACCGTTCGGCAGTGTCAGATCAGCGCGTTGTGGGTCTCGACCGTTTCGCTCTCGATATGCGGCCTTGAGCTTCTTGCCGAATGTGCCACTCTTCGATCGCAGCTGCTTGGCGCTCAGATTCTTCTCCCGTAGATAGTCCTGTGTGTACAGGGGACGGGTCTTCGGGTCGAGCTCAGGTAGTTCCCCCAATTCCCGTGCGATCACGATGCGCGTCTTCGCTTCGAGGAAATCCGGGTGGACGATGCCCTGCGAAGCCTTCAACAGTTCGACTTGCATCATGCGCTCATGGTGAGCCGCCTCAAGCAGGTGTTGCGGACGCTGCACCTCGTATCTGCCGGTGCGCATTACGGTCGGCACTAGTTCGTGGTTCACCCAACGCTGGAACCGGATGACCATGTTGCGCGTGGCCTCGTCCTTGACTGCGCCGGGGCGGCGATTGTTCAAGGCGTGGATCAGGCCGGGCAGCGTGATGACGCTCATTTCTTGTTCTCCTCCAAGGGTGGGCACAATGTGCCTACCCTTTTCATCGGAGTCAAGATTGCGCAACATGTCCTTCGCGCTCTCGTATGCGAGTTTCTTCGCGATGGGGCTGGCGACGAACACCGGCTCGTCGGTGTTGCAGTCCAGTGCGGTGACCTCCGTATCTTCGAAACGAAGGGTCTGCAATGCGTTGCTCATTTGAGACCACCGTCCTCTGCTTCCACGGTTTCTACCTGTTCAATGCTTTCGATGTTGTTGAATGGAACGATTGTCGTAAGGGGTCCATCGGAGGAAGACCCGTCTTTGCTGAGCCATTGGACTTCGTAGAACGCGAAGCCGACACCGGGAAGAACATCCACGTCAGCTGCGAACAGCTGACGGTGCCCCTTGAACCCGGTCTTGATTAACGTCGCCACGCAGGGGAAGTCGTCGCTCCACCATGAGGGAAGGCCGAGGGTTTCGATTTCCTTGTTGTCGGTTAGAATGGTGCTGTTCATTTGAACCTTCTTTCATTTGATCCCGGCATCCGTAGCGGCGGATGCCTTTTTTATTTCCTTGCTGTCCTCGGTCTCCACCGTGTTGGCGGTCAGCCAATCCTCGATGTCGCTTTGTCGGTACAAAACCGTTCGCGGCGTCGCCTGGATGTAGCGTGGGCCTTTCTTCTGGTAGCGCAGCTGGGCCAGATGATTGGGCTTGAGCCCGTAGTGCTCGAATACCTCCTTGGGGCTGAGTGTCGGGCTCATGGCGATTGCTGGCATTACTGAAACCTCCTTTCACAAGTTGTCGTTATGAGAACGTGATTAACAAGATAGCACAGAGTTCCAATATGACAACTTGTATTTTGCCTTTTGGCGTGTCGTGTTGTTAAATTGAGAACATGAGAATTAATGAAGCCATCTACGCTTATATAGATTCAATGAGAGCTACCAAAGGCTTGACGTTGGATCAAATTGCGACTGAAGCGAGACGCTATGGAGCGACTTGGACACCGGGATTCATTTCGGGCATGAAAAGAAATGCTTCTGCAGCCTCATTGTTCAACATGCTGATTCTTGTCAAGTCGTTGGAGTCGCTGACGGGGAAGCCTCTTGTGCTCTCCGATCTTTTTCCCGGAGAAGGAGAAATTAAACTAGACGGAGGGGGTTCGATCAGTAGAGAGGAACTCCGCAAGGCGCTGAATGGAAATCATTTTGAATTATTAGGAATTCCGCCCAAAAAAATGTCTGACGATCCGGTGATACAGCAGCTTAATCAGGCGTTGCTGAATTCTATTCCGAACATCATGGCAAAAGTGTCAGAATATCTAGTATCGACAGCGCTTAACGGACCAAGCAAGATACGTAATGAGATGACTCATCATTCTCCCACGTTATCCGAACAAAGAGCAGCTGACAAAGTCGGTATTACAGCACCTGCCTTTGCCGCAATCTGTCTTCTGCGATATGGTCGTTTTCTTGATGAGGAGACTGCGCGACGCGCTGGGCAGAATTCTTCGCCGCAAAAGCGAGGACGGGAGACCCGTGGAGTCATAGAAGAAATTGATTTGTGCATTGACCATATGATTAACGATGGGCCAATTGGTTTTCCTGCTTTGCAGGATAGCAACTCCACCGATTTAACAACTCATGATGACGAGCAGTCTCGTGTGGCTGAGACTCTCAATAAGCTCAGGCGCGGCGATCTCGATATCGCCGCCTATGAGGACGAGCACAAGTTTGATGGCGATGGAGACGACCCCGCATGACGGATCCGCTCCCGTTGTCGCCGCGCATGAGCTACGGGCAGATGCGCATGGCCCTGTACACTGTCGCACCCGACCTGCACGTGGCCAGCGCCCGCCTGCCCGGCAGATTGGACGGCGTCTACTGCCTCGCCACGAACACGGTGCTCATCGACCGGCGCATCACCTACACGCGCAAACGTTGCGCGCTCGTGCATGAGCTTGTCCACTGGAGACACGGGGATGATACTAGCAACGGTTGCCGCGGCGGCAAACTCGAGCAGAGATGTCGACGTGAGACCGCGATGCTGCTTATCAGCCCGGCCGAATACGCCTTGGCGGAACGCATGTATGACAGCAACCCTTACCAGATTGCCGCTGAACTCAACGTGACCGTCCAAGTCATAGAAGATTACAAGAACTGGCTGCACGAAAATGTAACCAATTAGAGAAAGAGAATCCGAAAATGGAGAAGAAGAAAACAGACTGGACCGGATTCGGCCCTATGATAATCGCAATAATCGTAGGCTTGTTTATTTGGGGACTGTGCACGAATTGGTGGTCAAACGACAGAGATTCATCGTCTCAGAGCAACTCATCGACAGTGACGGACGGACATGCCCTAGCGGCCTGCAAGAGAAAAGCAAACATCGAAGCCCCGCAGGGATTCGACTACAAGCTCAGCAACGTTGACATCACCAACAACAACGACGGAACGACGACCATCGTTTTCAGCGACGTCCTCGTCAACAACGCTGTGACGCAGACGATCCGCTGTGACGTGGGCGGCACGAACGACAATCCATCGGTACTTTCATTCGGCGCGATAAATTAGGAGACAGGACATGAGTACGGTGAAGAAAATGGCCGCGGTCATGATGTCGGCGTTTTTGCTAGCCTCGTCTGCAGCTTGCGGCGAATTCGCGAAAACGCATGAGCTCAGCAAACAGTCATTCGTTGACGATTACGGGTATTCGGAAGAATACTGGCCTTGGTCGGCGGACGATACGACCGTCGAATGCAAGGACCATAACGCCGTCGTCATGACGATCGATGGAACGACGTATCCGCTCAACGGAATGGCGAAAGATTGGAAATACGCCAACGGCGACCTGAACAACGTATGGAAAGACAACCCCGATGTTGACGGGTTGAAGGTTGACGTCAGCGATTACAACCACATAGCACTCGGTTTCTGCGGCATCGATTCACCGTCGCTACATGATTCGACCAATTAAAAAGAATTGCCCCGCCGGCGTTGCAGCACCAACAGGGCGAGTGAAGAATCCAGCTTGCTTATTGGAAAGGAGGACGCTTCGCCTCCCCATCATAGCCGATAGGCCTGGCGGAGCTATACCCGAAATGTCAGAAGAACGCGAGTGTGCTGCCGAAGTAGTTTCCGCGCTCCTGCGGGGTAAACTCCAGGGACAGCAGATGGTATTCCGGGTCGTCGGGATCCGGCCCCTCGTCCATGAATCCGAATCGTGTGAACAGGTCCATGCTGGGCTTGTTGCGCGGATCCACCTGGGTGAGCACGAGTGGCGTGCGGTTGAAACGCCAGGCATCGTCACGCAGGCGCACGATAACCGAGGAGAGCAGAGTGTCTCCGAGATGTGTGCCACGCACCTTCAAAGCGGTGGCGATATACGAGATCTGGTAGACGCCCTCATGCTCATCGGTCGTTTCCACGGCTACGCCGTATTCGCAGAAGCCGACCACGTCATCATGCAGGGGAATATCTCCGGATACGACAAGAAGCGTGCGCATGATCCCCTTCGGGGTCTTGCGCACGCTGAGGTCACGTATGTAGCGTTGCGGGTCCATCGCCCATTCGGGGCCTCCAGGTTCACAGCACAGGAACTGCCTGAGGGCCGTCTGATGGTCTCTGGAGCATTCGCGCTCAATGACGAGCTTCAGACCCATCGATGGTTTCCTTCCGGGCCTTTGCCCTGCGTTCCATGTAATGGCGGGCGCTGCGGGTCAGCTTCATCCATTTCTCGTCCACGGCGTTGCGTGGCTTGCCGTCCTCGGGCGGCACGTATGCCGGAATCGGCTTCACGCCGGTATCGGTCATGGTCATGGCCGTCTCCTTTCCGATTTTGGCGTAAAGAGAATATTTTATTAATTTCCCTGTTATCCGTCAAATCTCATTAAAACACATTAATACCAGTTAAAACACGTTAAAACCGAAAACAAGTATGAGCGAGTGAAAAAATCATGGCGAACATCACCAGATACAGGACGGCCAAAGGCGAAAACAGGTATCGAGTCCGCTATCGGAAACCCGACGGCACGCAAACCGACAAGAGGGGCTTCCGCCGCAAGATTGACGCGGAGACGTGGGCTGCGGAACACGTCACCATAGCCAAGGCCACCGGCAGCTACATCGACCCGGAAGGCGGCAAACAACGCATAGGCACGCTGCATGACCAGTGGATTGCCGAAAAGAAGCCGTTTTGGAAGGCGACTTCGGGTTCCAACATGGACAGCGCATGGAAATGCCACTGCGAGGCCAAATGGGCAGAACGGCAGATAGGCAGCATCACACACGCCGAAGTCCAGGCATGGGTCGGAAGCATAATCGATAAGTCCGGCGCACCATCCGTCAGCCGCCCATACCAGATCATGCAGGGCATATGCAGCATGGCTGTGCGGGACAAGCTCATCTCCTCCAACCCGTGCGACGGCATCGAACTGCCGAGACTCCCCAAACGCAAGGATCGCCGCATCTACCTGACCATTACCAGACTGCTGGCACTCGCCAACGAAGCGTCGAACTGCCGGAAGCTGGGAGAGGAGCGCCGGGCGCTCATACTGCTATTGGGCTTCTGCGGGCTGAGATGGGGCGAAGCGGCCGGATTACAAAGATGCGATCTCGACTTCGACGCCGGCATACTGCACGTGCGCCGCAACCTCGTATACGTCAACGCCAAATGGGCCGAGGGCACCCCGAAGAACCACGAACGCCGTGACGTGCCCATGCCCCGCATAGTCATGGACGCGCTCAAACCGATATGCGAGCAACGCGAACACGAGGAGCGCGTGTTCCGTGACGTGCGTGGAGGCCCTATCCGCAAGCAGAGCCTCGCCCGCGAGACGGGATGGTGGACGCACACGCTCACCCGTCTGGGCTGGAAGCGGGACGATTGGCCGGTGCCTCACGACCTGCGTCACACCGCCGCCTCGCTGGCCGTGCACGCGGGCGCGAACGTCAAGGCCTTACAGAGGATGCTGGGCCACAAGAACGCGAGCATGACGTTGGATGTGTACGCGGATCTGTTCGACAGCGATTTGATGGATGTTGCCCGTATGCTCGATGCTGCGGTGCAGGTGGAGACAAGCATGGAAAAATGTGGGCAAAATGTGGGCAAAAACATTTTGGAGCCCGTATGAAACCCTCAGAAACGTTGGAATCACGCCATTCCCGTGAATGGTGGTTCTTCAGCAAGTTGAAGGACGC
>OAVK01000233.1_pt1 | contig 36915 bp, 56 predicted proteins | sample 1495301 | NCBI WGS metagenome assembly OAVK01 (sample SAMEA2580094, study PRJEB22360) | human gut metagenome | biome: human gut; feature: human-associated habitat; material: faeces | place: Denmark | collected 2008/2010
TTTACATTTAAGAAAAGAGCATTGTTTTCATGCTGAGTTATAGTTACAGCCCCGGTAAATGGCTGCCTTACCCCAATTAATGCATCACCTTTTGAATCATCATTAATGTATGCTCCTGATTGAGATAACTGCTCTTTGAAGTCTGGGCCAAACTGATCTGGATCGTATTTTAATACATTTGGAAAATAAAACTGCTGAGTGCCATAAGCATCGTAAACAGCCATAGAATGGCCTTGCACGGTTACGAATTTGGCAATCTGTCCGTTATATACCGGATATCCAGCAGCGTTAATGATTATTGGTTGCGAAACAGGAATGTGAGAACCGTCTTCGTTCTCTACATAAACCTGAATCTGGTTTTCAGGATTTACCGGGTCAGTGTCAATTTTACCGATATAAATTTTGCCATTGGCTACGGCTTTAAAAGAACGCGCCATAGTGAAGAGTTGCGAAGGCATACTCACTACAACATTGGCTGTAATGTCTGTCATTTAATTTGCTCCAGATACAAGGAATCGCCGCAGCATTGCCACAGTGATGCATTATTAATCAAACAAAGAGACCACTGTGGTCTTATTGAGGATGCAACCAGCAGATAATAAGATGCCGATCCACTCACAAAAGCGAGGCATCAAGAATGGGAAGAGATGACCCGCAATTTAATCTGCGGCTACCTTACGAATTAAAGGAAAAACTAAAACAGCGAGCCAAATCCAATGGCCGCTCTCTTAATTCAGAATTAGTTCAGATAGTGACTGATGCCGTATCAAAGCCATCCAAAATTTCAGGCTATCGAGACGATGCGGAACGCATCGCTGATGAGCAGTCTGAACTTGTTAAGAAGATGGTGTTTGATACGCTGAAGGATTTGTACAAAAAACCCACCTGAAGGTGGGTTAATTTTTGCATTTACCTGGGCCATATTGACTACTTATAAAATGAGATCAATATTTAATCGCCCAATAACGGGTGTATGTTGAGGTATATCATGGCGAAAAAACCAGGTGAAAACACAGGAAAAAACGGCGGAATATACCAAGAAGTTGGCCCACGCGGCGGTAAGAAAGACAATTTTGCAACCGTCAAGGACAACGAAAGGCTTCCACCAACAACAAAGCCAGGTCATGGCTGGGTATTGGATAAGCGAACTCCAGACAGCAAAAAGTAATAATCAAGCCGGGTCACTCCGGCTTTTTGATATGTCGCTCGCAGAACTCAACAAGCCTGCTCATTAAGTAGCAGTAAGTCTCGTTGGCTCTTCCTGGTTCAACATCAACACCTACCCTTGAGCAGATATCGAATGCCATGTGAGCGCACTCATGGGCAATAGTAGATAGTTTGCCATTGAACACGCCTATCACATGCAAAACACCATTCTCGCTACTCATTGTATGAGACGCTCCGTTGGCGTCCGAGTCATGCACGTCAACGCCAAGTTTTTGATGCAGGCGTTGCCATTCTGGAAAGTCTCTACAAAACACAATTGTACCGCTCTCAAAGAGCGGAACGAGCATCTTTGGTACGTTTCCAATGTTAACTTTTTTCATGGTATCCTGCGCAAAACTAAGGAGAGTTAATTATATGAAAAAATCACTGTTAATTATCCCGCTTCTGCTGGCTGGGTGCGCAAAAGTAAGTGACTATCAAGCAAGTTGCGAACAACGCTATCAAAAGCTTAGCGATATGGCTAATTGCCTTGATGCCAGTGTGAAGAACGACTCACGCATGGCATCAGCACCAACACCTAAGCTGTATGTCCTTGCTGCAAAGATGCTCGGGCAAGGTGTCGATGAAGGCAAGATAAGTGACGCACAGGCAAGACTTGAGCTTCAGAATCTTTATGTTCAATTACAAAGCCAAGAACAAGCCCAACAAATAGCACAAAGCCAAGCATTCCAGCAGGCTTTATTGAATTATCAGGCTGTAAACACAATGCAAGCGATCGAGCAAAAAGCGCGCCAGCCTGTTATAACTCAACCTTACCCAACACGCGTTGACACATATACAAACTGCAATTCAGGATTTGGAAACGCGGTAACATGCAACAGTAGCAGTAACATCAGATAACAATCAGCAAAGGTATCGCCTATGCAGAGGAATACGATAAACCTCGCGTTCTACATATTTGGTTTTTGCACGTTCCTGGTGTTTGAAAGGCTATTCTGACAACGAATCAGACTTAGCACCCTGCGTCAGTGCATTAATCGCTTTTTGCGCTTGCTGCATGGCTTTCTCAAACGCTGTCGATCCGCGTGGTGTGTTTGCCATTCGGAGCATTGCATTTCTGAATGGTTCGCTCTCATAGGCGCGAGTAAGAAGTCCGTAGCTTACCGCTGCGCCAGTTGTCGCCGGGTTCATTGCTGTCCCATACCCGATAATGAACGGGATGGTTTGCTGCCCTGTTGGTGTTGTTACTGCCGCTTTTGCAGCCTGCTGCGTGGATTGCAGGTAGTTTTTCAATCCTTTCAGATAAGCAGCGTCCTGCCCCTTAAATGTGATGCCAGTCTGGTTTTGCAGGATGTTAAGCTGTCGAAGGAACTGATCAGGGGAACCACCTGATTTCTCCATCGCCTTTCCAATGATGCCATTGCGCATTTGCGCCCTGCCAACACGACCAACTGAGTTATACAGCGTCTTAATTTCCGATTTGTTCTTGCTGAATAGCATGTTGTTGACAACTTCCGGCGTCAGGTCGCCTTTCATGAGAACATTCTTCAGCATGGTATTCTTTAGTTTCGCCGCTTCGTCAGCGTAGACGGCATTGGCCTGCTGATATTTACGGAGAGTATCGTTGCCAAGATTCTGACCAATGGCACCATTGATATCGTCGGTCATTGCCTTGTAAACGCGCTGAATGGCAGCATCGGAACGGTTTGGTAACACTGGTCGCTCACCCTTCACATCCATTCTGAACTGGCTGCGCAGATCGCTTAATTGCTTCAAATCCAGATTTACCGGACCATCAGGACCAGCATTGCGAACAAGCTCATCACGATAGGACTGAAGTTTTGAAATAGTCTCGTTATCAGCAACCTTACCAAGCTTCTGCAGGTTAGATATTTCTGTATCAATCTGCTGAATTGCTCTTGCAGGCTGAATGTTTATTCCCGCCATAGCATTCTGAACCTGCTCCAGTCGATTACCGGCGGCACGACGAATTCCTGATGTTTTCGCTTTAAGGCTGTCAATAACAACCGCTGGATCATACTCACCGAATTTATCAGCAAATCTCTGAACCAACTGGCTTCTCGCTTCCTGTTGCGTTGCTCTCATTCCGCTTGTGCCAGCCAGGGGGATATTTTCTGCTGTCGTTTGCGCCATTTTTCCGACGCGGGAAGTAGGCTGTAACAGGTCTGTGGTGTGCAGAGGAACTCCTTCACGCTCTGCAAATCTGATAGCCTGCTGCGCTTCTGGCGCAATAGCACCACGAACGCCACGATAAGCAGCACCTAATCCACGTCCGGCAGCGTTAATAGCACCGCCAGCCAGAACGCCAACGCCTAAATCGGTGGCGAGTGCTTCCGCATCATCTTTCGCACTATTTGCAGCAAGTGATCCAACTGCGTTTTCTGCTAGAAGGCGAGTTGCCCCCTGAGCAATTCGACCAGCAAGTGTTGGTGCCTGTGCTGCCGCTCTCTCAACGCCAGCAGGAGTGAGGTAAGGCAATGCTTCAGCAAATACCCTTCCCTCTGTCGTTTGTGGAGTGAGCGCGCCTTGCTGAAGGCCAAAGTCCTGCTCTAACCCCTGCGTTGTTACTCGTGGCGCTGGTTGATATGTACCATCGCCAATGCCGAGTTTACCGCCAGCCCATGCCGCCGCGCTTGTTACAGCATCGGCAACTGATGCAGGTATGTTTGCCACGTTCACGCCAGCCTGCACCAGTCCGCGACCAGTTTCTTTCACGGCTTCACCAAGATCCGACATAAATCCACTTTGCTGTGGTTGTTGCTGTGATACTGGTTGTTGTGTCTCCACTGGCTGCACAGATGGCAATGGATAGGCAGCATAGAAAGCTTGCTTAGCCTGCTCTGCATTTTCTCCGGCTTGCGGGGCAACGACTTCATTGAAGTATTGCTCCTGAGCCTGCGCTTTTTGTTCTGGTGCTAACGCCTGATACTGTGGAGAGGCGATAACATCTTTCCATGCTTTAGCCATTAATCACCCCATAGCGAAGAAAAGTTACTGCCAGTAGTAGATTGTTGCCCTGGCATATTCTGCACCGGCTCCTGATAATCAAACTGTTTTTTAACAGTGCTCAACTTGCTTTCAAGCTGATTTCTAATCTTTCCGATAGAGTCACGAAAAGCCTTTTCACTCATTTTGGGGCTTAGGGCACCAACCGCATCGGATAATTTTTTACCCTCTGCATCTGAAAGAGCGCCCATACCCTTCAGGGACTGCACCATAGGAAGGAATGTTTGAGCTTTAAAGGTGTCGAGCCTTGCTTCAAAGTTAGCCGCATCAGAGCCAGGAACTGTCGGAAACGCTGAGCGAATTCCTACTGCTTTTGAAAGGCCGGGGCTTTGCTCTATCTCGTTGAGAGAATCAAGCGCGGTGCTGAACGTATCAACTGCACCCTGAGCGGCGGCCTGCCTGTCAGCGCGGGCTATGTCAGCCTTTTGCCGAACATCTGCCTGTTTCTGTTTTAGCTCTTCAAGCTTTAACTGATTGCTTTCTCTGGCTATCTGTCTGTCCAGAGCCTTTTCTTGTAATTCTGCTCTTTGTATTTCTCGGGAAAGAGCAGCATTCTGTGCGCTGATGTTCTGTCCACGTATCTGGATGTCCTGACCTCGAGCTGTTAGTGCTTCTCCTGCCTGATTGCTGCGGATTGTCTCTGCCAGCCTGCCTCGGTCAATCTCACGACCAGCCATCTTGTCCTGAACATTGAAGTAATCAATCGGACCAAGAGCAGCCATTCCAAGGTGATCAACAAACTCACCAAATCCTGAAGGATTCTGCTGATACATCTGAGCAACGTTATTAGGGTCAACACCGACGCGAGTCAGTTCCTTGGCGTTGTTTTGCAGCCATGATTGCATTGCTTCTGGAGACGATGACGCAAGGCGTGCGCCAGCCGCTAAGGTACCGATGGAATTGCGCTGGTCTTCGTCTGCCCACTTCATACCAGACTGAATCTTCTCTAATTGACCAGGATATTTGGTCATCAGATTTCGAACCTGCTGTCGATCGCCGGACTGGATGGCTGCCGCATATTCTTTTTGGAATGCAGCATCCGCTTCCTGTTGCTTTGCGGCTTGATATGCTTGAGCGACACTACCAAGACCCTGCAACGCCTGAAGGCCGATGTTATTGCGACCTGAGCGCTCCATTTCGTTGTTCTGGCGAATATAGGCCAACGCCTCACTTACATCACTTGCCTTTGGCGCATTTGAGTTTTGCCCACCGATACCAGCAAGAAAGCCGCCTGAGTTGATTCCTTGTTGCCAAGTAGCCATATTCCCACCTTAAAACAATGATCCAAGCCCACCGATAATACCGCCACCAATAGCGCCAACAGCTGTACCTATTCCAGGCACCACAGAGCCAATCATCGCCCCTGATGCAGCACCGCTCATGGCACCTCCCAAGGCTGATTGCAGTCCTGATGGTCGGTTAGCATTAGCCGCAGATGCTGCCGCCTGCTGTTGATACAATTGGCTGACGTTGTTAGCGTAGTTCTGTCCGGCATTTGCCTGACCTGTAAGAGCACCAAGGCCGATATTTGCCAGATTGTTGTAGTTGTTCATCTGACCTGACAGCCAGTTTTGACCGAGTGTAGGTGCGATTGCTGCTAACTGGTTTCCTGTTGCTGTAGAGCCTAATCCACCAGTTGCCTCTGCTGCTGCCAGACTCTGATAGCGCGCCTGCCCTGCAAGGTCTTTATACTGCTGAGAGTTGTAATACTGGTTAAGCGCCTTACCTTGCCCATGAAGAGAGGAAAGATTTTGCAACTCTGATACGTACTGCTGAGCGAGTGGCGTAAACGGTGCAAGGTTCTGCATGTTCGTTTGCCACATTTCACGCTGCAGTTCGATGCCCTTCTCAGTGGCGCGTGCCTGGGCTTTTGAACCGCCATCACCGCCACCTTTGCAGTAAACAGTTTTGCTGAGGTGCTTATTGGCAATCTGGAAAATTAACATTCTTTAGCTCCTCGTATTTTGAGCGCGGTAACTGATAAATCGTGATGCCTACAGGCTTTCCATTGCTGGTATAAGCATCATCAAGGTGACCAACACGGGTAGCGCCAAGCAAACGGATAATTGACCGTCCGTATTTCGTGGTGTCAGGAACCATAGTGATGCTGTTAAGGAATGGTGAGTTTTCGAGAAGCCATTTGCAGAATAATCGATGCCCTTGCAGTGCATATTCGCCACGGAATCCGGGGTCGTACACCGCATGGCATTCAACAACGCTATGCCAGAAGTTACGCACTTCATGCACTCCGACCAGCATCAGTCCTTCGTAGATGCCGAGGTATACCGCATCAGGCTTGATGTAGTATTTGTCTCCACTGTCTACGATATTTCCCGTGTTTGCCGGGTTGTTGAGGAATTCTGCAAGCTTCACCGGATTATCGATGAGCTTTATTTCCATCACTGCTCCGCAATGATTTTGATGGTTGTGGCAGTAAACGCCGCCCCATTTGACTGAATGGTTAACGTACTGCCATTTGTGGCAAGAAAGCCGTCTTTATCCACGCTGAAGAACGTAGCTAACAGGATGTTGTCGGTTGTTGTCGCCGCATTACGACTGCTGACCAACGTGTCAGGAACAGAGCCGGAAAAGGTTAGCTGCATTGACCTGTTGGCGGTTCCGCTGGGCCACGTCCCGACGATCGACAGCTTGAAGAACAAGGTTTTGTTCTCGTTGAACACAACCATCTTGTTGTTAACGGTGTCGAAGAATGGTGCCAACGAGCCTGATGACGGCGTGAGCGTTTTCAGCAGGCTAACAAGGTTGGTCGGCGCTGTCGGGATGGTTACAGATACGCCAGAGTAAACAACCTCTGACTTCTTGCGAGTAGTGGCATACTCCAGGGCATCGATGCGCGTTTCATGGTCTGAAACCTGCGACTCCAGCGACTGAACTCTGGTATCAAGAGACGCAATATCGCTTTCATTCTGAGCGATTCTCGTTTCATGTTCCTGAAGAGTTGATTCTGCCTGGCTGATTCGCTCCTCATGATTAACAAGCGTTGCTTCCGCAGCAGAAATTCGCTGCTCATGGTCAGCGAGAATCACATCCTGCTCATCGTTCCTGACTTGTGCGTCATAAGCGCCCTGTCCGGCCTCGTTGGCCTTGTTAGCCACGTTACCAACATCAGTGTCCTGTGCGATAACGTAAAGCAGATACGACTGCGAGAAGATATTGCGTGGAAGGACTGATGTATCAAGCCGCGTAGCTTGGATGATTACCGGCACATTGAGATTCGAATCCGCCATTACTCAATCCTTATCTGGCAACCAGACAGAGTGACAGGTGACTTCGTGATAACGCGCAATTTGAAACCGACATTTTTCCTGATGCGCCCTACTCGCTTCCACAAAACGCGTTTGTCGTAAACGAACGGTTCATTCTGCTCAATCATCTGCTCACGCCCGTAATTGATGCCGTCAGTGGTTGCAGAGAGGAACAGGCGGTCGGCGTACTGAGCTACGCCAGTGGATGATTCCACCTCCAGATCGAAGCATCTGGCGTTATCCGCTTTGAACAGTGGAGTAAACAGCAGGTGTTCCTGTTGAAGCCCATACTGACTGCTGATATCGAACTGCAATTTCCCGGTCACCGATTCCAGCTTATCGCCGCACGTTATCTGATTTCCTTCGTAAATGAAGTCGATAGCGCGGTACACATCGTCATACAAGCCTGTTTTCAGTACACACCATTGTGGGCCATTGGCGCTTGAAGATGCGTCGTACACGAGGACGTGACGCGGAAGGTGGATAATCAGCAACTCATGAGCATCAAATCGCAGAGACTCCATCACGCCATCAGCCAGTTCATCAGCAGTGTAGGAGCGGAGGATTTTCTCAATGCTCGCGCTGGCGATTGGTGATACCTGACCAGATCCGATGATGTACACAGACGGCGCACCTGTTGCCGGATTGCTGATGAACGCATACGAATCAGCGAATGGTGTTTTACAGTAGGTTCCGGCAATACCTTTCTGCACCATCAGCGATGGCTGCGCGACATACAAAGCAGCACCAACGGTAGTTGCGCCTGTCAGGGAGAAATATTCAATCGTCGATGAACCAAAGCAGACGATGAAGTCTCGCCATGTTCCGATGCCGATGATGCCGTCAGGCTGAGACTCGGCACGATATTGTGCGCTGTAACGGTCAGGATGTGTTTCGTCATCAAGGTCAGTGATAAACCATGAATCAGTGCCGTCTTTTGACCACGCATAACGCCCGCGCAAGCGCGTAATGTCACGAACCGAACCTAACTCATACTGAGTGAATCCGCTATCTGTAGGCCAGTTTGAGACGGTTTTAACCGTGCCATCATAGCGGTATTCGACCAGTTGCCCGTTAACACCTACCGCCTGTGATGTCCGACCATGTGCCATTGATACGCGACCACTTCCGGCAACGTCACCGACTTCACTTTCGCCTTTGTAGAGCTTGCCACCACACACGCGATAAACAGCACTCTGCGCCATGTTGTACTCGACGCCGCGCGATACACCGTTCACATCAGAGCGTTTGGCAATGCCCGGGAATGAGCGAAGATATCCGCTGCTGTTCAGGATTTCTTTGGGTGTAGCCAACATATTCACTGGCAGATAGTCGATATAGTCAGCGTTTCGAAAGTCTTTGCCGACACCTTTCATAAGCGGAAGTTGCTGAATCGGCATTTATTCACCTCACGTACTCGGATCATCTTTCTCGATGTAAAACCGATTCCACGTAAACGCGCTTTTGTTACCACTACCGCGAGGCATGTCATTTCGCCGCTCAAGTGGTGGTATTTTTGTTAAAGCGATACAGATTGTCTGATATGCACTGTCAGCAGCGGTCAGGAGAGCATCCGACGGCTGAATGACGTTATCCATGCACACTTGCACAGCGAGCTTCAAAGCGACGCCATCATTTGCCCATGCAGGGATACCTGAATCATCGTCAGGTAACGGCATGATGCCGTTTTCTGTATCCGCAAACTGATATCCAAGCTCGATACCTTTCGCCTGCCATGCTGCCATCATGTCTTCAAGGTCATTAATGGCATCTTCAATTGCCTGAGGGTCGGCATCTGTCAACGTGGCATTGGAATACAGCCCGGCTTTTCGTAAAGCCTTTAGAACGAGATCACCCTTCGTTTTCGCCATCTTCTTCCGCCTTAGCCACTTTTTGCTTCGTTGCGGTTTCTTCAGGAGTTTTTACCCAACCTTTTTTCAGGTGAGATTTAACTTCTTCGTCATCAACAATGATGTAATCGACAGCAAACTGACCACAGGTGATCATGTTGCCAGGCTTATAGAGCATTGTTCGTGCCATTGTCTTCTCCCAATAAAAATGGGGCCGAAGCCCCACCAAAATTACTGCCCGGCAATAACGATGCCCGTATATTCAGGAACAAGTACAGAGCAACCGTACAGAGTGGTGAAACGAGCAGTGGTTACGCCTTTGATGTGGTCGAAGGCGTAAGACATGATCAGCGTAGCGCCCTGCTCGGTGGTTGCTGTCATTACCTGTGGACCCTGACCAGTCGGGAACGCTAGTTTGCCGTACATCAGCTCAACAGAACCATCAGCCCAGAACAGGTTAGCAGGTGCTGCGTTCTTGTTGAGAATGGTGATTGCTGCTGATTCTGCCGGTTTGGCATCGACGTTTGCATATGGACGACTCGCAACATCGGTATTTTCAACAGGGAGAATCTTTGGAGAGATTGTTACGGTAGTTCCGCTAACAGCCAGAACACGGAATACCTGCGGTTGCCCGGTGGTATCTTTTGTGATCTGGTGTACGGAATTCACACCGGCAATGGTGAACGCATCACCAACCTGCAAGCCAGATGCAGATACCGTAATAGTCCCCTGTCGGTTATCAACTGGCATACCATTTGAATCTTTCGCTTCAACCTTGTGTTCAGGTTGGCCTGATACTGTCAAGGATTCAGCGCTTCCTTTCGGTAATCGACCAGAAATATCGGTCTTGTAGCTATCAAAGGAAGCAACCGGAGGGATCTGCGCTTTTTCGTATGCTGTCAGGGTTGCGCCCTGAGCGTAGGCACGGTGACCAAGCTCGCCAGCAAGGTCTTTGTAGTTGAAGGGGTTCCAGAAAGAGCGACGGTTGATACCCTGCGGTACACCAATCGCCGTCATGGTGGCATCAATACCTGCCGCACAGTTCCACAAATCACGGCCCTGTGTACCTGTGGTTGAGTCAGACATTGTGATCACGTTAGTAGCACGCTGCGTAACCATGGAAATCAGGTCAGAGTCAATCTGTGCAGCAAGGCGCATACCTGCGGCGCGACCAGCTTCAGTTTTATGCTCAGGGTCACGCATTTCACGCGCATCCAGAGTGTACAGAATGTTTTTCGGCTCCTTGAACACAGAAGGAACAAGGCGCTGAACCAGTGCTGTAGGCGTTTTGCTGCTGAGATCGAGGCCTTCCTCAATGTTCATGTGGTAATGCTGCGGACGATACAGAACATCACCTGCTCGCTGCATTGCTGTATCACCGGGACGGAATTTTTTAGCGTTACGGGAAACTACGCAGGCGGCCTCAAAGCCTTCAACGTAGTTTTCGAACATGATTTCAAGGTCTTTTGCTAATTGGTTAGCCATGCTTAATGCTCCGATAGGTTATTTTTTTGCCTTTTTAGCGGCGAAATACGGCGTCCAGTCACCAGTTTCCAGCGCCTTGGCTTTCAATTTGTCGAGGTTGTTGATTACTGCGCCGTTGCTCCCCTTAACTGTCGGGGTTGTGGCTGCCGTGGTTTTTGCTTTTGGCATGATTCTGGCCTTCGATTCGATACGTTCCAGCAGACGACCAATTGCTACGGGGTTGGTAGCTTCTGCCAGTTGCTTGCGCAGTTCAGCGTTGCGACCGAGCGCCAGAACAACGATTTCCGGCTTCTCTGACTCAAGAAGGATCATGTCCTGAATATGAACAGGAACATCTTCGCGTACAGCCTGCTCTGCATCCTGGTAGCCAGCCACTTTCAGTGCTTTTACTCTCTGCATGTAATTGGCTGCTTTCTGCTGAAGCGTTGCGGTACGCGCCTCTTCCTCTCGCTTCCGCTCTCGTACTTGCTCCTGGTATTTGCCGTTATCCTCTGCCCACTTAGCCATGCGTTGCTGGTAGATTTCTTCATCGAAACCGATGTCCTCATCGTCCAGTTTTGGCATTCGCGGTGGTTGAGTGATTACCGGCTGCTGCTCGACGGGTTTCTGAGACTGACGCATCAGCTCTTTCAGCTCGCGGTCTTTCTCTTTAATCGTCTTGCGCAAGTGTTTTACCAGTCCATGCTCAGCTCCATCTTCGCTGGTTGGCGAATCCAGCTTTTCGTCACCAAAGTAGAATTCCTGTTCTGATTCGTCGTCATCAGTGTCAGTAGCTTCCTCTGCATCATTTCCTGAGGACTCACTGCCATCTGCTGTTTCGACTTCTTCAGCCAGTTCGACATCATCAGGAATCTGCTCTGACGCGTCGGTTTCGATTTCAACTTCTGGTGTGTTTTCTGCCATCTGGTCCATTTTTTACCCCTGTTTACTCGATGTTCAGCCCATCGGAAGGCAATAGGGTGCCAGGCCTCATAAAGACAGCCATTGCACGTTATGGGTTAATTACTGCTGTGGTTGTTGCTGAGTTGATTTTTGCAGGATGCTGTTGATGTCCATGCGCTGCGCATGGCCCTGCGCCTGACTCTTCAGGACAAGCTCTGCATCAGCACGGGCATTATCTCCTTGCTGTTGCTGGAACTGTCCGAGCAGTTTCAGCGCCTCACGGATATCAGATTTTTGCTGGCTATCGGCAGATGCGAGGATTTTCACAACATTTGCCGCAGCAACCTGAGCATCCGTCTGTGCCTGGAATGCTTTAACCTGAATGGCTGCTTGTTCGTTCTGCGCTTTCTGCAATTCAGCCTGACCAGCAAGAAGCTGACCTTGCGCAGCAACCATAGCCGGATCTGGCTGACTGGCCTGTTGTTGTTTCGCCTGCTCAACCATTTGCTGTTCTTCAGGCGTTCTCGGCTTGATAACGCCAGACAGAAGCAACTGATTGCGGTTGTATTCTTTCAGGTCGTCCATCCCTTCGCCGTCCATATTGTCGAGAATCATCGACGATACAAGGTCATGCTTCGGCGTTCCTGGCGGGATAAGTGCCAGCATGGAAAGTAACGACTTAACCGTTGCATCACGGCGAGTAGCGAACGACTGACCGACATCGACAGTCACTTCATAGTTACCCTGCGAAAGGTCGTTAAGCGCGATAACCTGCCCTGTCTGACGGTCAACCACTTCACCAGTCATCAGCGCCACGTCATCGCTGCCGTCCTCATTAACGATACGCATCGGCGTATCGCTGCCATAGACTTCACGCGCCATAGAAAGCCACACAACGCCAGCGCGACGCATGGATTTAGCCATGTTGTCCATGTAGATATAGGACTGCGTGTCCATCCGGTTAAAAATGCTATCAACGGTATCGGTGGCGACGTTGCTCGGCATGTTCTCAAGCTGCGAAGCACCTGTAATTTGCTGAATAGCCGTTCCGGTGTACTGCAATAGCCCGGCAAGAGCTGGAGGCATTTGTGTCGGAGGCGTCCAGCCAGCAACCTGAGCCTCTGAAATGACCGTTCCGTTTTTGTCCTTCTTGCTGGTCATGGGAAGAACTGCTGGTCTTTTCTTATTCCTCTCTGCCCAGTGATTCATTAATGGACCGGGAATGAAATCAACATCCACGATAGGAATGCCATCACCGCCAGCCTGAGTAGCGTTATCTGCAATCATGGAAACCATCAGGTTCTCAAGACGCTGTGCATCCATCGCTTTTGCAGCGTGGCCTTCGATTCGCTCCTGATTATCAACAAATGAGCGACGCCCATATACCGGGATGAGAGGAATATGTTCGCCCGGAATACGCTTCGGTTCTTCCAGCCATTCAGCGCCAGACAGAAGGCCGCAATAAACGCGGCGTTTCTTCACTGTCCGCTCGCCAATCAGTTCGAATGCGCCATCGGTCAGCTCGTCAACAATATCTTTGATTTGCTCTTCATCATAGATTGCCGTTTCTCCGCTAACAGGGTTGCGCCACGCCGTGAGCTTCACCTTCTCTATGCGAACTTCGTAGTAGCGTCCAACATAGATGACATCGGGCGTTGACCAGTCATACTGAGTGCCAGTGTCATCACGAGAAAGGCTTGCCGCGATGGAATCAGGGTATTCAGTCTCGAACGCTTTAGGCGTCATGGAGAACATTTCCATAGCCCACATAGCATCAGAACGGTCATATTGCTTGCTGTCCTGATCGAAGAAGACGCATGTCGCTGGGTCGTAAACAGGAAGAAAGCTGATGCGGCGCTGCTCGTTACTCGGATCCATTTCATCTTCGTAATCGGCACACATGCGGAAACAACCGAATCCGCCCGTTACAGCATCATCAAATGCGTTATCACACGCTTCGCCACCGGATGTTTCCTGATAGTCAGCGCGGAATTTGCCGTTCATCTTTTCGGCTAACGCTTCCGATGCCTTATCGTCCTTCGGCCTGAATTTAACGCTGATGCGATTCTGTCGATACTCGCCAATGATGCGATCACATTCACGGGCAATCTTATTCAGTTCAAAGCGCGGGTAATGCTCAAACCTGCCTTCATCAAATGAGTAACCAGCGTTTGTGCTGCCTTCCCACTGTGCGCCGGACACCCGGACGAAACGTTGAGCCTCAATAATCTGCTCACGCATATCCTGCATTGCTGACCAGGCATTATCAAAGTTGCACAGCACCTTGCGATGCCAGTCAGTCATCTTTTTTTCTGCCATATCAACCTACACCACAAGGAATTGAGTAACTGGAATAGTCGGGTTGCGCAGCCGACTCCGGGCAATGCATACACATCATCAGCGCATCAGCCAGGTTAGGAGATGGGATACCGAGCTTCTGCTTCATTTCGACCTTAGTCATAAGCTCCAGCTTCCCGTTATTATTGAATTTGCGCTGAATCTGCGTCAGTTCTGCAAACAGCTTCTCCAGCATCTTCTCGCCTATCGCTTCTTTGTCGAAGCTCAGCATGTCGTCGGGGTCTGCATACTCACCGTGGACAACCGCCCGATATGTCAGATACAGCCTGTCAGCCAGCGCGTAATAGAATTGCGCTCGCTTATTGCGGAACACATCACCAATAGTGCGAACGTTGTCGCCCTGTACGACTTCATCAGCCCATGCTCCGGCCTGATACGGCGCATCTTCATCGAATGGCGATTCACTGCCCTTGAACATCGTGGCGGTGATTTTCTTACCGGAGAATGCTTCCGTTGTCTGTCTGCGTAGCCCCGCACCGACGCCATCACCATCCCACAGGTAATGGTCAGCGCTGTCTTCAATCGCCAGCGAAGTAGCCCAGTCAGCACCCTCGTTGATGTCCATCAGCAGACCTTCGGCAATGCGCTTAACCACCGAACCGTGACGCGATGCGTAACCTTTAGCATCTGGCCCTGTATCTGACGGGTCATGCGCAGAAACAACCGCACCTTTCGCTTTCCATCCGAGTTTCTTGTGCGCATCGGTTGCGGCTTCAAGCCATTCACGTTTGATGATTGCCATATCACTTGCGCTTACCGGCTCACCAAGCCAGATGTGACGATACAGTGTCGGATTTCTGCGTTTGCACTCTTCCATCTCCAGACGGAGAACTTCAGGAAAGTGCGGGTTGTCGGTGTAGTTCACCGTCAGCAGACAAATATCATCGGGAGGGTTTACTACGAATCGCTGATAGGTATCGTCGAGGATGTTTTTCGGGTTGAAGCTCACCCATATTTCGGAAAATGGCTTGCGGATGGTTGGTATCAGGATATCCCATGATTCCTTCGTTACCGCTTCCGCTTCCTCCACCCAGCAGATATCAATGCCTTCGAGCGATTTAATCTTCGTCGGGTTGTTTTTGATGCCGTAGAACATGAACTCAGCATTCGTTCCGAGATGACGAATCATTGAACGCTGAATTTCAAACTCAGCCGAATACCCTTCCCGCTCTATGGTGTCTTCAAGCAACCGGATTACCGAATCGCTAATACTGTTTTGCAGTTCACGAGCGCAGAGAATACGCACCGGCTGCCGACGCGCCGCTTCAACAAGCAGCCTCGAGATTGCCCATGACTTACCGCTACCTCGACCGCCTTTGGCGACTTTATAGCGATGCGCCTCAATGAACGGTTCAAAGATAGGATTAATCGAGGTCATTTTCCGAATAGAGTGCTCATCGGTGATGTTTCAATCTGGATTGCGCCGCCGTCTTTGCCTGTTAGCTCGTGATCAACCTTATCGCGCCATTTATCCTTCTGTCGGTTCTTAAGCCAGAAGATGGCGGCGGTTGTATCAGGCGGGTAATACTTCTCAAGCGGAGTTTCGACAATTCTGTTTTCAATAACACGAATATCGATGTCTGGAGCCACGAAGCCCATAGCGCGTTGATAAAGACGATCACTAACTTCTGCATCAGCGACGGCCTTACCCTTTTTTATGGACTCCGAAAACTCAGGATAATCAAGCTTCCACTTGTTAATAGTTGACTCACTGACCTCGAAGAAATCAGCAAGCTCTGCATCGGTGTAGCCCAGCAAGCACAGTTTGCGTGCCTGTTCGGCATACGCCTCTTGATACTTTGTTGGGCGCGCCATGTTTATGCTCCGGTAGTGAACAGGTCTAACGCTTCCTTCGATTTACGTACCGCTTCGATAGTGCGGGTCGTGATATCTGAATTAGCGCCGCCTGACTGGAAGTGAATTTTGAATAGCTCAAGCTTCAGCTCGTCAGTGCCGATGAATTGAAATGCTTCTTCTGCGGCTGCGTTCTGGTTCATGACCAGCTTGTAAATCTCTAACTGGAATTTCTGTTCTTCAGTCATGGGAATAATCTCTGCCATTGTTGGCTCCGTTTATCCGTTAAAAGGGATATCAGTTAAGTTATCCCGTGTAGGGTATAAGCCATTATCAAAGCCACTCTGTAGGGAATGGCTTTTGTAATAACTACTGTTCGCTTAGCTTCTGCTTCAGCAAGTAACCTTCGAGCATCCAGATTTTGTTTACAGCATTCTGCCGGGCAATCTTCCGACCGATCTCCGGGTCGAAGTTTTCCGGGCTGGCGCAGGCACTTTCGCCGGTGACGGTGAAGCCGTTGCGCAGCACCAGGACGCAGAATGTAAGAAGCTTTAATGCTTCCTGACTTTCGGTTAAATCAAGCGCGGATTTGTATGTCGCCATAGCGCCCTCTCCGCCAATACCATCGTATGCGGTGAAGCAATGCTCGCTTTTAATCACGTCTTCGATGTGCTGCGGGGTGATTCGCGGTGCCGTTTTGCCTTTCTCAACGATTTCTTTTTCGATTTGCTGGTCGTTCATAATTATGACCCTGTAGAGTGGTTGCTTGATTAGGATGTCTTTCCATCAGTCCGCCACCACAAAGAATCTTTTTTGCCATAAGGCTGGAGGTTCATCTTTCAGTGGCTGCCAGTGTTATTTCCCCACTTACTGGCTTGGGTTGTTTCGCTGTACTGCCGTTAATTGGTGAGTCCGGGGATTATTTCAGTTCGTTACCAGGCATTTCTTTTAGCTCTTTCAAATGACAACGATTGAGACTAAACCACTCCCCGTGCGACCTATAGTTGTAATATTTTTGGTGCAATTTGGTTTCAAGCTCTCTATCGGCCGGAATCTTTGCAATTAGATTTAGCTTCCCACCACTCATGCGAGATATCTCTGAAATCCGTTTATTAACCCTGCGACTAAACCCTATTTTTGTTAGCCCACTATCTTCAGCATGCAGAACGTACACATATGATTTTTGCGAAGCACTGGGTGCGACTTTGTTGTAATTAATCATGTCAAACATGAAGCCTTGCTTTAGCAAAGTTTCAAAAAAGATAGAATTAACACACCCATTCCTTCTCAGCTCTGCACTTAGCTTGTCAATTTCCTCTATGATGTCGCCAGACCCCTTTCCACTTATAAGAAAATCTTGGTACATGCGACCAATTCTTGAGGTAATTTCAACAAAGTTATTCATAGCGTTTACCTTTTAGAAAGATGAGCCTGTTCGCACAGAAAAGCCGCCCCGAGATGGTCGCCACCATATACGGCAGTTCTCAGGCTCAGCTTTCTGAAAGACTCGGGATTGTTACGCGCTGCGATGCGCGGTTTACTGCAGATGTAAAAAAGCCCCGCAAATGCGAGGCTAAATCCTGGTGTTTGTGATGACTGGCTCTTATCTCAACGCAGCCCCTTACCGCGCGCCAGATGCTCAATATCAAGCATCAGCAATGAGATGTTTAATCTGGATTCACTCCAGAAGTGTTCACCACCCTTCCTACAGAGCCAGATGTGAAGGATGATGAGTAAAATTATCGCTATCATCGAAGGCATTGCGTCCTGATGTACTCCTGCAGGTAGTTAACCTGCGCGGTTATCCTGTCGATTCCACTTCGGAGACGGTAATAATTGAGTTCAGCATCTGCTGTAAGTCTTGGGCTTTCTCCATCGCCCATGCTGCTGGCTCCGGTCGTTGACTTTGCACAGGTGGCGGCGACTTGCAGGCGCTTACGACCAGCAGAAACATCAGCACGGAGACTTTCGATAGTCGCGTTAGCATCAGCAAGCTCCTTTGTGTATCTGGCGTCGAGTTCTGCTACATCACGTTGACGCTTCTGCATGTCAGCGATGATGGATGTGGCTTTATCGCGCTGGTCTTTGTAGGCGATGGCGTTATCACGGTAATGATTAACAGCCCATGACAGGCAGACGATGACGCAGATAACCAGAGCGGAGATAATCGCGGTTACTCTGCTCATACCTCAATCTCTCTGACCGTTCCGCCTGCTTCTTTAAATTTTGCAATCAGGCTGTCAGCCTTATGCTCGAACTGACCATAACCAGCGCCCGGCAGTGAAGCCCAGATATTGCTGCAACGGTCGATTGCCTGACGGATATCACCGCGATCAATCATCGGTAAAGCGCCACGCTCCTTAATCTGCTGCAATGCCACAGCGTCCTGGCTTTTCGGAGAGAAATCTTTCAGGCCAAGCTGCTTACGATAGGCATCCCACCAACGGGAAAGAAGCTGGTAACGGCCTGCAGCTGTTGATTTGAGTTTGGGGTTTAGCGTGACAAGTTTGCGAGGGTGATCTGAGTAATCAGTGAATAGCTCTCCGCCTACAATGACGTCATAACCATGATTTCTGGTTTTCTGTCGTCCGTTATCAGTTCCCTCTGACCACGCCAGCATATCGAGGAACGCCTTACGTTGATTATTGATTTCCACCATCTTCTACTCCGGCTTTTTTAGCAGCGAAGCGTTTGATAAGCGAACCAATCGAGTCAGTACCGATGTAGCCGATGAACACGCTCGTTATATAAGCGAGATTGCTACTTAGTCCGGCGAAGTCGAGAAGGTCACGAATGAACCAGGCGATAATGGCGCACATCGTTGCGTCGATTACTATTTTTGTAAACGCACCGCCATTATATCTGCCGCGAAGGTACGCCATTGCAAACGCAAGGATTGCTCCGATGCCTTGTTCCTTTGCCGCGAGAATGGCGGCTAACAGGTCATGTTTTTCTGGCATCTTCATGTCTTACCCCCAATAAGGGGATTTGCTCTATTTAATTAGGAATAAGGTCGATTACTGATAGAACAAATCCAGGCTACTGTGTTTAGTAATCAGATTTGTTCGTGACCGATATGCACGGGCAAAACGGCAGGAGGTTGTTAGCGCAGCCTCCTGCCACCCGCTTTCACGAAGATCATGTGTAGAAGGCCGCAGCGTAACTATCACTGATGAGTTCAGGATAGCCAGTGGCTACGGCTCAGTTATGGTGCTGGTTAACGGACTTGAACCGCTACCCATTCGCTTACAAGGCGACTGCTCTACCATTGGAGCTAAACCAGCATATTTGGCGGGACAGCGTGGACTCGAACCACGATAAGAAGGTTAACAGCCTTCCGTAATGACCTTTATACGACTGACCCAAATAAAAAATCCCGAAACCGTTGTGCAGGCTCTAACTATTACCTGCGAACTGTTTCGGGATTGCATTTTGCAGACCTCTCAGCCTGCTATGGTTGGAGTTCCAGACGATACGTCGAAGTGACCAACTAGGCGGAATCGGTAGTAAGCGCCGCCTCTTTTCATCTCACTACCACAACGAGCGAATTAACCCATCTATCCCATACTGGAGAATTCACCATGATATTTTATCCTGGCATTTTCCATTGCCTTTCTCGCCTCCTCGATATCGTCAAAACACCCTACATGAATCCTTTTACCATTGACCCTAATTCTTCCAACCCACTTGTTTGCAGCAGAATTAAAAGTCACCCCCTTCACACCAGATGAATTGTTTTTCCTCATCTTGCTGTTCCATGAGTTTTGAGTGTTAGTAACAACACGAAGATTGGCTATCCGGTTATCAGATCTATCACCATTAATATGGTCAATCACATCGGTTGGCCAATCATTGTAAACCATCAGCCATGCAATTCTATGGACATATAGCCGCATTCCATAAAGTTTTACCTGCAGATATCCATTTGTTTCATAGCCAACAACAGCGCCATAGATAAATCTAGAGGACCGAGGTGGATTCTTCCATGTAAGAATTCCAGTATCTGGATTGTAATTAAAAAGTCTCAATGCATCTTCACGTTTTAACATAGGCGAACCACATAGATATTAGAGCCTGCTGACATAGAAATATCACCACGAGAGAAGTCGCCAAAAGCGATATTTCTCAGGCTCTATTCCTATGTGCTCTCGAGTTTATGATGCGCATGTCAGTGCGCTTAGAACTTAAAGATGAGGTGGGTAAAAGCTGAAAGAATGTGAACGGATATAAATCTGCCATTCTTGGGTCAAATTTACCCAACTTTATTCAAAAAGTCAATATCATGCCGTTAATATGTTGCCATCCGTGGCAATCATGCTGCTAACGTGTGACCGCATTCAAAATGTTGTCTGCGATTGACTCTTCTTTGTGGCATTGCACCACCAGAGCGTCATACAGCGGCTTAACAGTGCGTGACCAGGTGGGTTGGGTAAGGTTTGGGATTAGCATCGTTACAGCGCGATATGCGGCGCTTGCTGGCATCCTGGAATAGCCGACGCCTTTGCATCTTCCGCACTCTTTCTCGACAACTCTCCCCCACTGCTCTGTTTTGGCAATATCAACGGCCCGGCCAGTACCGTGGCAATCTCTGCATCTTGCGCCCGGTGTCGCGGCACTACGGCAATAATCCGCATAAGCGAATGTTGCGAGCACTTGCAGCACCTTTGCCTTAGTATTTCCTTCGAGCTTTGCCACACCACGGTATTTCCCCGATACCTTGTGTGCAAATTGCATCAGATAGTTGATAGCCTTTTGTTTGTCGTTCTGGCTGAGTTCATGCTTACCGCAGAATGCAGACATTCCGAATCCGGCTTGTGATTGCGCCATCCCCATAGCAGCCATCACATCAGTACCGGAAAGAGAGTCAGAAGCCGTAGCCCGTGGTGAGTCGCTCATCATCGGGCTTTTTGGCGAATGAAATTTAGCTACGCTTTCGAGTCTCATGGTCTTCCCCTCTTGCCCTGTTTGACCATCAGGACGCCGTTAACTATTACGTGACGCTCACCTTTGCTGTCTCGGTTGTACTTGAGCACTGTTCCTCTTGCACAGGAAAGCATCCTCGCCACTTCGGTCTGATTGCCTCGTGTCTGGATAAGAAGCTCTGGTATCGTTTGAATTGTGGCGTTCATACGTTCTCCAGTTCGGTGATTTTTATTCCAAGCCTTCCGCCTGGTACTTTCACGCCACGAATTACGCGAATGTCATCGAATTGCTCGTCGTCTTCCGCAAATCCGGCGTGGATAAGGGAGTCGAGTAAACCTTTCAGGATGTTGTCGAGGTCGCGGCGGCGGGAGTCTGGAACGTCTGCGATGACTTTGATGCGGAGTCGTGATTTGGTGAAAATGTCTAACTTGAGTTGGCGGATGATTTGCTGAACGTCTTTTCGGTATTTCTGGCCTTTATCGCTGATGTAGTATTGGCTTCCCCGTCTTCGCCAGTAGGTGTTCAGCGACGGTGGGTACGGAAGTGTGAATCTGTATTCTGCCATTTATCCTCTCCCATGATTATGGTGATAGCCCAATCGTGATTCCGCCAATTTTCTGGCATTAACGGCTAGAGATATGTCATCGTATAATCCAAGAAATATCTTTTTATTATCACTGTTTATATATGCGCCCCACTTTTTATTCTTCTTATAGTAGGCAACACCAATTACTCCAGAGCGATTATTAATAGGCTTTTTTCTGTTCCTTGAGTTCTGTTTATCATCTACAACGCGCAAATTGCATATTCTGTTATCGCTTTTAATTCCATTTATGTGGTCAATTTCCCCATCAGGTTCACTTCCATAAAAGGATATCCATGCGATTCTATGAGCTCGACAAACTTTTTTATTTACAGATATACGAACGTATCCTTTTTCATCTATAGAACCAGCAATCTTACCGGCATATGTTGAATTCCAGCACTCTCTTACACTTTCTCTTCTCTTGTATATAAACAAACCTGTTTCGCTATTATATTCATACAATTCATTGATTTCTTTTTGTGTTGGATATCTTTTACCGTTCATGGCTTAATCTTCCCCTCCTTCAGCAGTATCGCCTGCGTCCTGATCACGCCTTCGAGGTGGTAAAGTCTGGCGTCTTTGTTGTCGAGATTATAGGTGCGTCGGTCGATTTCATCGTGACACGCGCTACAAGCCCATGCGCCGATCAGGTCGTCAGGCTTCATTCCCGTTCCGCAAATTCCAGCCATCCGGTAATGTGCCAGAACTGTAGTTTCAGGATTGCCATTGCATACGCCGTAAATACGTACCTGGCATTCTCTGCCGCGTGCTTCTTTGCGTAGATTAGCCATTAAGCAGCCTCCCCTGTTACTTTCAGCATTCCGTTATCGAGCAGCTTTCTGGTCAGCCACTGTTGACCACGCCCGGTGATTTTTGTGGTGAACGATATCTGTATTCCGTGATTTGTGTTGACCGCTGTTTCTTTCACTGTGAAATAGCCGCGCTCCATATATTCCTGCATTGGCACATTGCGCCGGGAACCTGAAGCAATAAGGATTTTGTGATCGCGCATCCACGCAAACAGTTTGTTTGGACCAATTCCAACAACCTTTGCAAAGTTTCCAATCAAAATTCCACTGGCCTCGCCAACGCGATCGGCAAACTCAACTTTAGGTGCGGCAATTGCGAGCTGGTTTTCCAGTTGCATTTTCTGCTCAGCAAGATCAGCAGCAAGGCGCAACGCTTCTGGTAGCGTTTTTGGGATATTAACCGCAGCTTCTTCAAGCTCTCGCCAACGGTCAACAAGGCGAGCCGTGAATTCCGGCGACAACTGGGCAACGACAATAATGCTGTCGCGCTTACCTTGTTCGCCTTCGAAGACGTAAGCCTCGACACTACGGCGCAGTCCTAAGTTATTGATTTTTTCGAAAACCTGCAATGCAGGAAGTTGAATAACTCCAGATTTAGCCAGGCGCTCTATTGATATTTTTACATTATCTGGACGACTTCCCACCAACTCAGCGATTTCAATGCTTGTCATTTTGATGGCATTGCCATTTATTAACTCATTCATCGTCTTCTTCCTCGTACATTGAGCTATTCGGATCGCTCATCAGTTCTGCGCAGCAGTGCTCACACACGTGAACTTCCAGCACATGCAGCTTCTGACCGCAGTTAGCGCACGTTAAAGCCCGCTCGACGCTTTCTTGTTCGTAACTTCGATTTGGGTCAATCACCTTGTTTTCCTCGCACGTTCTCTAAGCCACCGGATATCCCACAGGTGAGCCGTGTAGTTGAAGGTTTTTACGTCAGATTCTTTTGGGATTGGCTTGCGTTTATTTCTGGAGCGTTTCGTTGGAAGGTATTTGCAGTTTTCGCAGATTATGTCGGTGATGCTTCGTCGCTGTCGTCTCATGCAGCCCTCCTGACGCCCTGCCCGATCGCCATCAATGCCGCTTTGGATACGGTAGTAAACATCCGTCGAGGACTGATGAACGGTCGCCAAATCAGCAGCATGGAGCCTTTGCTGTTTCCCTTCTTCTCCAGCCCTGTCGATGGTTCGATAAAATTAATCCGTCCATCAGTGATAATACGAACTTCGTCAACACTCTCCAGAGCCTTGCTGAACCATCCGACAGACATATCCTCTGGCACAAGCATCACTACCGTCTGTCGCTGTTGTATACACTGCTCAGCGGCTTTTTCCACCCACGGCCTGATATTGCTGTACGGTGGGTTATTCCAGATTGCACCGTGGCTTACCCACTCAGAATTGAGCGCGTCGTCGTCCTCAGTTAGCCAGTGAGCACACAGAGCATTTTTGTCGCTCGCTGCCGAATCCAGCCAGAATCCAAACTCAATATCCAGTGCATCAAAAAGCCAAAGCGGCGTTTGCCAGCAGTCCTTGTCGTGTGCTGGCGTATTTGATTTGATAGTCATGCAGCCCGATCTCCCCATCTCGCTTTCCACTCCAGAGCCAGTCTCGCTTCGTCTGACCACTTAACGCCACGCTCTGTACCGAATGCCTGTATAAGCTCTAATAGCTCCGCAAATTCGCTTACACGCATCCTGCTGGTTGACTGGCCTATTACCACAAAGCCATTCCCGGCAAGGTTAGGAACAACATCCTGCTGCTTTAATGCTGCGGTAAACACACACTTCCAGCTTTCTGCATCCAGCCAGCGACCATGCCATTCAACCTGACGAGAGACGTCACCAAGGCAAGCCCAAAGCTTTCGATTCTGGTCTAAGCTGCGGTTGCGTTCCTGAATGGTTACTACGATTGGTTTGGTTGGGTCTGGAAGAATTTGCTGTACCGCGTGAATAGCGTTTTGCTGATGTGCTGGAGATCGAATTTCAAAGGTTAGTTTTTTCATGACTTCCCTCTCCCCCAAATAAAAAGGCCTGCGATTACCAGCAGGCCTGTTATTAGCTCAGTGATGTAGATGGTCATCAGAATCCTCCTTTCTTCTTGGATTGCGGTTCCTCGCGTTCACGGCGGCGCATTTCAGCAGACTGTTGGTCTGTGTCATAAATAGCGCCATTTGCCTGAATGCAATACACCGTGCCGGTATTGCCATGACGATTGAGACGAAGGATTAGTTCGGTTTCACCAGGTGGAACACTGTCATCAAAAGCGCCTTCACGATGGATCCCAACCCAATAATCGCAATCCTGTTCAATCTGCCCTGTATCTCGTGAGTCACTTGGTAATGGGCGTTTATTGGTTCGGCTTTCCAGTGCGCGGTTAAGCTGTGTCAGAAGCACAACAACGCAATCAAGCTCTTTGGCAAGGTTCTTCAGTCCTTTGGTGATCATGCCGTAAGCAAGGTCGTTGCGATCGGCCTTCTCAGCAGTCATTAGTGTCAGGTAATCGACCAGAATCATGCCAACACATCCTTTTTCTCGCTTGATTCGACGGCTTTCGCTGACGATTTGAGCCAGAGATAATCCCGGCGTGTCGTCGATGTAAAGCATGTCGATTTCACTCAAGCGATTGGCTGTTTCGATCGCCCTGTTGAAGTCACCATCGTAATCACCCTGATAGCCGTCATCGGCGTCATTTGTCGCCGGAAGGTAAAAAATATTCGGGTTAACACCAGACTTCTGCCCTACCAGTTTTTCCAGTATCTGATCACCTGGCATTTCAAGGCTGAACATCAGAGCGGGCTTTTTCTCATGCACTGCGCAATTGATTGCCATCTGGCTGTATAGCGTCGTTTTCCCCATCTTAGGGCGAGCGCCAATGACAAACAGAGAGCCTTTCACCAGACCTTTCGGTGACAGCATCCTGTCCAGCGATGGGATCCCTGTGCTCATTCCTCGCTGTTCGCCTGACGGGTCAAATCGCTTCTCAAGGTCGCTAACCCAGTCTTCCATGACCTCACCAAATGAGCGAAGGCCGCGACGCGATCCGGTTTTTGCATGGTCTGTCAGTTGCGTGAAAATCGCCTGAATAGCTTCGTACTTCTGCGTTGCAGTCATTCCGTTGCGGGAATAGAGCAATTCCGTCGCTTCAGTCATGCGGTTGATGGCGTAGCGTTCCATTGCGGTTTCACGAACCTGCATTGCATAGGCAACGATGTTTGCTGCGCTTGGCGTGTTCTTTGCGATCTCAGCGATATAAGCAAAACCGCCAACAGACGCCGTTAACGATTTACGCTCCAATTCATCGAAAAGCGTCAGGCCATCTACTGGCTTTTGCTCCCGGTGCATTCTGGTTATTTCTTCGAAAAGGATTTTGTGTGGCCGGCTGTAAAATGAGTCAGGCTTCAGCATCGCCAGAACTTTCTGGACGCGCTCACTGCTGTCATCATCCAGAAGCAATCCACCAATCACCGCCTGCTCTGCCTCGATGCTATGGGGCGGCGCATAAAAATTATCGGTCATCGTGTTCACCCTCACGAACTTTCAGGTAGGTATTATCGTTAAGCAGGAAATCAAATCCCTTTTTGTGCCAGACGGTTCCGCGTTGATGGTTTGGGCGTTCTTCGAACATCCATCGGCAATTTTCGCCTACGTAGCTCAAATAATTTCTCCAGTCCTGCATCGTGAACCCATGCCCGTCAAGCTGGCGGGTTATCACTCCGGCTTTGCGCCAGAACGTTCGGATCTGGTTTTTACGCTTGTCATTCAGTGCGCGGATTCTTGGCGCTTCAGGAAGGATTTCGTGGTAAGCATCGACAACATCCTGACAGCTAACGGAAGGTTTTTTCTTGTCAGACTTTTTGTCTGCTGTGGCACTCTCTAATACGTCAGTATTAGAGATATTATTTATATTATTGTTTATGGACAACCATTGGACAACCGTTGGACAATCTCCGCTGAGAGTCGCGCCATTACTGGTGTTTGCGTTGGACAACCGTTGGACAACCGTTGGACAATTTTTTGCCTGAAAATCGTCATATTTAACGATTGTAAACAGGCTAAATTTCTTCCCCATCGAGCAAATATTAAGCATCCCTTTCGACTCAAAAGTCCGTAATAAGCTCCGAACTTTGTTGTCGGGGATGAATGTTTCTCTGACCAGCGACGGGCGTCCAGTTATCATCTGACCGCGATCAACAGTTATCGGACCGATATCCGTATTGACGACAGTAGATTCGTGATTAGCCTTGAGGATTAAGTGAAGCCAAAGATGTACTGCCTGAGAGTCCTTATAGAGCCTGCTGTCCATAAACTGGCGGTGTATAGAGACATACCCCATACTGGATGCCTCCTGATGTTGTACAGGGTTATGCCTGTAATCAGCTAACTTAACGACGCCCATGTTTCACTCCTGCTTTGGCTAGTCTGTAAACACCAACAAGGCGCTCTGCGAACGCCCTGTTATTTGCTGCGGCTACCACTGATCCCTCAGGTGAATCAGGGTGTCGAATCTCTTCTTTTTCCTGGTATTTCTTACGACGTTTTGTCATAATTACTCCTGTGGATTGATCCAGTCTTTCTACATCAGGCCTCGAAGAATTCGCCGTTCTTCGGGGCTTTTTCTTTTGTCAGCATTCTTGCTACTTTCTTAGCCAGTTTCGCCAACTCCTCGTCTTCAACACCCCATTCAAGAACAGCAAGAAGCATTCCCATTTTGGGGATGAAGCTGTCTTTCCATCGCGAAATTTGCGATTCATTAATCCCTAACGCGTCGGCAACCTTTCGCTGACCACGTACAGCAATTCGATTCAGGATGTTGCTTGTAATTGCATTCGCTTTCTTGCGAGTACTTGTAAGTTGCATATGTAAGTATTTCCTTAACTAATAAGAAGTTATGCGCATCAACTTATGCGCGTTGTATTCCCGCATTTCGGCGGGAATGAGGACCATGACTGTTAAAGAGCGGTGTTACTATTTGTTTTTCTTGTTGCTTGGGAAAGGACGAACTTCCTCTCCAATCACACTGCCATCAGGCTTTACCGTAACCATAATGTTACGGCCTGCCAGAATGGCCTTGCTGATAGCGCACTGGATTACACCAAAGTCACTGGCTGCTTTAGCCTGTCCATGGATTTTGGCGTAATCGGCAAGTGTCATTCGAATCATATGCACTCTCCGTTATTAACCATGAACAAAGAATACTACAGGTATTCAAAGCAATCAATACTCAGGGTATTTTTAGTTTAAGTACCTTAGCTATTAGAATTAAGCTATGGAAAATAAAAAATCACTGACGACAGAACAGCTCGAAGACGCTAAGCGGCTTAAGGCTTTGTATGAGTCAAAAAAGAAAGAATTGGGAATAACCCAATACTCAATCGCTGATGAACTGGGTATCACCCAAGGAGCGGTAGGGCATTATCTTAATGGCAGAAACGCGCTAAACGTTGAGGTTGCATCTGGTTTTGCACGATTGTTGCAAGTCTCAATTGCTGATTTTAGCCAGTCAATTGCTGCCAAGGTTGCAGAACAGGCAGAAAGCCTTAAGAGCGATGCCAACGTAAGGTATGCAGGGGAATACAGAGCAGGAAAGAGGTATCCGGTGTTAAGCAGTATCCAGGCTGGCTCGTGGTGTGAAGCATGCGAACCATACACCATTAAAGACATAGATGTTTGGCTTGAGTCTGACGCGCATATTCAAGGTAATGCGTTCTGGCTTAAAGTGGAAGGTGATTCAATGACGGCACCGGTTGGGTTAAGCATTCCAGAGGGAACATTCGTTCTTTTCGATACCGGAAGGGAGGCGATCAACGGCAGCTTGGTCATAGCAAAACTTTCTGACTCTAACGAAGCAACATTCAAGAAGCTGATAATCGACGGCGGAAATAAATACCTCAAGGGACTTAATCCTGCATGGCCTCTCGTGCCAATCAATGGAAACTGCAAGATTATAGGCGTTGCAATTGAGACAAAACTAAGGCTGGTTTGATCACGCAAGGGGCGATTATGGTTGGAACCGCTATAGCAAGCTTTTTGGGGATGTTGGCAATCTCAACAATTTACGGCTTAGCGCATGCTTTTATTGCGAAATCTCTATCAGAAAAAATAAGCCAGGCTTGGGCGCATAGATCTGCTCGTTTCATGATTCTGGTGATCATAGCAATACAAGGGATATCTGCATTTATCCTCTATGGATCAAGCTTATACCTGTTGTATCAAGGCGCGACATTTACGCCTTACACCAGTGATTACGGAACTCTATACGATGGTAGTGAAGACATCTCTATGGCTTGGATCGTCTTTGGTTTATCTATGGCCGTGTCTGTTGTAGCAGACATCATTAAGGTAATTCTCGTCTTAACCTTCGCTGACTAACCTATAATCCCGGCAGCAATAGCTATCGGGATCCACTTCACATATCCCGCATAAAAAGCACTGAACAAGCAGACACCGAAAAAATAAATATCCTTTGTATTCATTTGCTTATCATTATTTCACCCAAAATAAATACCTTGGGTATTTACACAATAAAATACCTACAGTATTCTTTAGCCATCAGCAGGACGCTGGTAGCCAAACGGAACAGATTGGCAGGCTCTTTAACATTGATGGGATTGTCCCGCCGAAATGCGGGAACCAAAGAGTAGTTGGCTTTGGGGTGACGTGAAGTGCAGCTGCACGACGGCAACCGGAAGATAAGCACCCGGCGCGTCACCGCCAAAGTCAATCATCGGAGGTCAACATGACAGTAGTCATTACATATCTGGCTGATGATAACGCCAGAAATCGCCGCAGAGCACGCAGACAGGCTCAACGTGAACAGGCAATGCAAGAGCAGCGACTGGCACGAAAAATTGCGCTAAAGCTCTCTGGTTGCGTCAGAGCAGATAAAGCAGCATCACTCGGAAGCCTTCGCTGCAAGAAGGCAGAAGAAGTCGAGCGTAAACAGAACCGTATTTACTACCGCAAGCCACGCAGTGAAATGGGTGTGACTTGTTCAGGCCGCCAGAAGCAACGCGGAAAATCAATTCCAGCTTATTACGATTGAGGTGAGCCATGCTCAAGAAAGTCAAACGCCGACTTTACAAAGAAGGTAGATATTCATGCCATTTGCCAAAATGCGACACAGCAAAATGGAGTGTCGACGATTGGTGTAACTGGATAGATAGATACGGAACTTGGTGGGATAAATAACAGGTAACTTAAGCATATTTACTTTCGCAGCAAACCACTTATTTGAGGTGAGATATGACAAAATCATGGAGCGTACCTTTTCCTGAATCAGAAACTGAACATGATGGAATGCCTGTTTTCTGGAGATTCCAGGCGACAGTTGAAGAAGATGGAATCAAAATATTCGCACTTCAATATATAGCTTTTCATCAGACAGAGCATTATGCATGGTTGGTTCCTGCGCATTGGATTGTTAATTTTAAACCAACACCAAATCAGTGGTTACAGGAATGGAAACAAAGGAGAAATAGATATGCAATTAAGAAAGTAGCAAAAAATGCAGAAAGATCTTTTGCATTCCCGACGAAGAAACTTGCCATTGAAAGTTTATTGCGCCGGAAGAAATACCATTTAATGAGAATCAAACAAGATTTGGCTGTTGTATCAACTCTTGTTGATGGGATGAAGAATATTGATACATCAACACCAGATATTGAATATAACTTTGGACACAACCAAGAAACAGAAAACTGGGTGTTTTATTAGTACGAATAAGCACTGTGTATTCATTCCAACGAGTGAATACACGGAGCAATGTCGCTCATAACTAAACAGGAGCCGACTTGTTCTGATTATTGGAAATCTTCTTTGCCCTCCAGTGTGAGGGCCTTTTTATATGCATACCAATAACGCTTCACTCGAGGCGTTTTCGTTATGCATTCAAACAGAAGGAGCATCCTATGCAACAGTTCGCTATTGCAGGGGCGGCATTGGTTCGCCCTTTCAACCCGATTTTATCGGTACAGCATTCACGAAAAAATATTTTAACCGGAGCAGACTTTAAACAACCAAGAATGAAAAGTTTGCTCGAAAAGCTTTGGGATATTTTGAAACAACAAGGCCGTCCATGAGTTTTACAGATAACTGGTCAGACGAAGAATTCATTCGTCAGATGAAAGAATTAATCGGTAACGAAGGAGATATTCATGTCACTTGCAACCACAGTGAAGGAGAGCAAGTTACAGAGACGCATGTACACGCAGAAAGCTCTCTGGTATCGCCATAATGGTGACCGCGAAGGAATGCGGGTATGCCTTAATTTGTCCCGAGTCGAAGTATTAAATCAGCGTTATTTCCTTGGGCCGTGTCCATTCTGAGGTGAATTATGGATTTGAATAAATTCGATGAGCCATTCAGCCCTGAAGATATCGAATGGCGAATACAGCAAAGCGGTAAAACACGCGATGGCAAAGTGTGGGCTATGGTGCTGGCTTATGTCACGAACCGGGCAATCATGAAACGCCTGGACGATGTTTGCGGCAAAGCAGGATGGCGCAATGAATACCGCGATATTCCCAACAACGGCGGCGTTGAATGCGGCATATCAATAAAGATTGATTCCGAATGGGTAACCAAATGGGATGCTGCTGAAAACACGCAGGTAGAAGCCGTCAAAGGTGGTCGTTCCGGTGCAATGAAGCGCGCTGCCGTTCAGTGGGGAATCGGTCGGTATCTGTATAACCTTGAGGAAGGTTTCGCACAAACATCTCTCGATAAAAAGCAGGGATGGCACAGGGCAAAACTCAAGGATGGAACAGGATTTTACTGGCTCCCTCCATCGCTGCCGGGATGGGCAATCCCAGCATCTGGCAATCAACCATCACCAGAAAATACCAACCAGAAATCTCCATCGGTTGACTGCGAGCAAATCCTGAAAGACTTCAGCGATTATGCGTCAACAGAAACTGACAAGAAAAAACTCATCGAGCGTTATCAGCATGACTGGCAATTAATGGCTGGCAATGAGGATGCGCAGGCTAAATGCGTTCAGGTAATGAGCATCAGAGTTAACGAACTAAAACAGGCGGCATAAATGGCAAGCAGAGGCGTAAATAAGGTGATCATTATTGGTCGCCTTGGGCATGATCCAGAAATCAGATATTCACCATCAGGAACGGCATTTGCAAACCTTACAGTTGCTACGTCAGAAAAATGGCGTGATAAGCAAACTGGAGAGCAAAAGAAGCAGACGGAGTGGCACCGCGTGGTAATGAGCGGAAAACTGGCAGAAATTGCCAGCGAATATCTGCGAAAAGGCTCTGAGGTTTATCTTGAAGGAAAATTGCGGACAAGAAAATGGCAGGATCAAAGCGGACAGGATCGGTTCACTACCGAAGTTATCGTAGGCGTTGGTGGAACCATGCAAATGCTTGGTGGCAAGCAAGGAGGCAATGAACAGTCTTCACCTCAGCGAAATAACGGTCAGCAACAAAGACAGCAACCTCTGCAGCAGGGAAATCACAGCGAACCACCTATGAACTTCGACGATTCGGATATTCCGTTCTAGGAGCTGAATATGAAAATCTGCTCAAGATGCCATCAACAGAAGGAAGAAAAGGACTTTCAAATCAGAAGAGCATCCAGAGATGGATTAACTGCCGCTTGCCGGGCTTGCCTGGCTGAATACGACAAAGAGCGCGCGGGATTGCCACATCGAGTATCAGCAAGGAGAGAATATCAATCATCGGAACGCGGCAGAGAACGGTGTAACGCAGCCAAAAAGCGGTTCATTCAGAGCAACCCATGGAAAAGAAAAGCCCACATCATCGTGGGTAATTTTTTGCGCGACGGTAAGCTAATCCGACCACCACAATGTGAGTGCTGCGGATCAGAATGTAAACCACAGGCGCACCACTGCGACTACAGCAAACCAACCGATGTGATGTGGCTCTGCAAGTCATGTCATGTCGAGTGGCACAAACATAACAAACCTATCTACCCAGACGAGGAACCAGTAACTCTCCCCTTCCCTCGTCACGCTATTCACGCAATTTAATCAGGAGAAAATCATGCCAGCGCCTCTGTATTGTGCGGATGACGCGCGCCGCTGTTCCGGCAATTCCGTATCGGAGGTGCTGGATAAATTCAGAAAAAACTACGATCGAATAATGTCTCTACCGCAGGAAACGAAAGAGGAAAAGGAATTTCGCCACTGTATATGGCTTGCAGAGAAAGAAGAACGCGAGCGAATTTACCAGACATCAATCCGACCATTCCGCAAAGCCACATATACCCACTTCCCTGAATATATCGACCCGCGCCTGCGTAATTACCGCTCACGCTATGGCGCTATCAGTAATGACTGAGGAATTTACCATGAGAGGTCTTGCATACAATCCCGGCATTCTTCCGGCAGAAATGATTATTCGCCAACGCGTAAAGCCAATGCCATCGAGAGAGGAATTGCTAAAGAGAAATTCTTTTCCGTCAGTGAATCAAAACAAATATCTGAATGCGATGTGGCGGAGTGGGAAGAAATGAAACAAATGTCACTAATTGAGATGGATGGATTTCTGAAAGGTAAATGCATCCCAAGTGATTTAAAGGTTAACGAAACAAACGCTGAATACCTTGTCCGTAAGTTCGGTGAACTTGAATCAAAACTGGAAACGGCGTTGCGGGAGTGTAGTTCTGCTGGAATCACGATTGATAACCTTGAGGCTAAATGCGCGAAGATGGCTGCTGAAAATACCTCACTTAAGCAATCTGAGAAGGAATTTAATGACTTTTGTCGTGAGGAGTTTAGCGAATGGGAAGATGATGTTACTGAAACCCCAGCCACCGATGCTTTCCTGGCTGAAGTACGGGCGCAGGGGGTAGAGATGTACGCAGATAACCTCGACAACGGAGCAGACGACGCAGAACGAGGTGGTTTTGATGATGCCGTTAAGTTTCTACGCAGTGAAGCGTCTGGTGTACGTTTGTTCGCCGACCAGCTTCGCAAAGGAGGCAACCAGTGAGCAAGATTGATTATCAGGCACTGCGTGAGGCGGCAGAACGTGCAATTTCGGCAATGGAACGCCTGTTAATGTTGCCAGTTGATGATGATCCGATAAGCGAACAGGAACTTAAAGATTACGGTGTGGATATTGATGCGCTCAACGCCTTCAAATTTCTGGCCGGACCAGAAACCGTGCTGGCGCTGCTGGATGAACGGGAAAGAAACCAGCAATACATAAAACGCCGCGACCAGGAGAACGAGGATATTGCTCTTACTGTTGGGAAGCTGAGAGTTGAGCTTGAGGAGACAAAATCAAAACTCAACGAGCAGCGTGAGTATTACGAAGGTGTTATCTCGGATGGAAGTAAGCGCATAGCAGAGTTAGAAAGTGATTCTCAGGCACAAAAGTTAGTTGAAGCAATCATTGTTGCGATAGAAAACGAACAGGAACGTCTTTTTGATGAAGATTACCTAATGGATTCGAAAGAATGCATTGACGTAATTCGTGAAGAAGTAAAGCGATGGAATGATTCCCGCGCCGCTGGCATTCGCATCAAAGGAGAGTGATATGGATAAAAACACTACTGCTTACTGGAGTCTGTCACTTGATACCGAATGTCCCAAATGTGGTCACAATTTCGATCTGCTTTGTGATCCAGATTTCTGGGAGTTTTCTGGAGCTAAACAGGCATGTGAAGAAATAAAAGGTTACGAAACATGCTGTCCAGAATGTAACCATGAATTTAAAACAGATTTTGTGTATTGAGGCATAACAAATGACCACTATTACCAGAGAACAGGCACAGAAAATTATTCAAGCAGCCGATGAGGTTATTAGTGCGCTGGCCGGAACTAATGAGGATGTTAACCCTGATAGCAATGACATGCTACGTCTGTGGGATGACCTGAATGACCGTCACGCGCCCCCTGAAGTTGTGCGTGAGCTGGCACGAATTGCACTGGCATCACTGGGAGCAGAACCTGTAAGCCAAGCTTACAACTTGCCAGAATTAATCGAAGGCATGGAGGTTTCCATTGATGTAAGCACTTGTGATGCGGATTTAGGTAATCGCTATTTCGGTACCGTCACCGAGGCGTTAGAACTTGATACTGCCAAGAATGGTTACATCCTCCTGGTTCAGGACGCAGAGCCAAACTTCGATGTAAATGGCAACTCTCCGGTAACTCCAGATGGTTGGATAAGCTGTAGTGAGCGAATGCCCGCTCAAGATGATTGGATTTTAATTTATTCAAAGCACGGTGAGTATATGGCAGGACAGGGGCAAGGGGAATACGTGGAGTTGAGCGACGGCACTTTATCCTGGTTAGGGAACGCCTTGTTCTGGATGCTGCTACCAGAACCGCCGCAGGAGGTTAACCGTGGCTAACCTGCAACTTGCCGTAAAAGGTGAATACTTCGATGCCATGATTCGCGGAGAGAAAACGGAAGAGTATCGCCTGTGTAATGACTACTGGAATAAGCGAATTATGTTCCGGGAGTATGACCGCCTGATTATCACAAAGGGATATCCGAAGCGCGACGATTCCATCCGTAGAATTGATGTTCCGTATGATGGATATGAAATCAAGACAATCACGCATCCCCACTTCGGCGATAAACCGGTAAAGGTGTTCGCGATAAAGGTGAATATCGGCAATGAATAACAATCCTCGCATTCGCGGGGATTTCTTTTATCTGAACTCGCTACGGCGAGTTTTGTTTTATGGAGATGATAAATGCACTTCCGAGTCACAGGTGAATGGAATGGAGAACCATTCAACAGAGTTATCGAAGCAGAGAACATCAACGACTGCTATAACCACTGGATGATATGGGCGCAGATAGCGCATGCAGACGTAACCAATATTCGAATTGAAGAACTGAAAGAACACCAAACCGCCTGATGGCGGTTTTTTATTGGAGACAAGAAATGTCAGATTTGGCTATGAAGATTTTGAAATGGCAATCGACTGGCGATGTCGGCATCAGTAGCGCAACTCTTGCCTCAATCGCATGTGGTCTGAAAAAGAATATCTATGGTCATCACTTCGGCGCTCCCCATGACGCAGCAGACTTCCGGCGATGCGTTGCACTTGTTGAGCAGATTCCAGAAATCAGAGATTCATTCGACAAGGTTGCAAAGCGTGTTCCGGCATTCAAAGGCATCCTCAACGAATGGGATTCCCTCGTTGCTCTGTTGAAGTCTGAAATGAAGATACACGGAAACAAAGCACCAGAGACTTACAGAAGAATCAGCGAGCTACGCAAGGACTAACCCGCCTCACACTCGATGAGGCCTGTACATTTCTCAAGATATCCAGACCTACCGCAATCATGTCAATCCAATAAATGGAGATTCCAGGTGGAAGAAGAAATCTTCACTCGTGAAGAAGCTGCGTCGTATCTGAAGGTAGACAAAGGCACTATCACACAGTGGATACGAAGTGGACGACTTCAGGCCGCAAAGATAAATCCAGATAAACCTAAAAGTCCATATCGCATTTGCAAGTCAGACTGCATTGTGGCGCTTAAGTCTGTGAGACACAATAGCGCGGTGAATGCGGTTGATGTGCAGGAGGTTAAAGCATGTCAATCAAACTACGCGGTGGCACGTGGCACTGCGATTTCGTCGCGCCAGATGGATCAAGAGTTAGACGCTCTCTTGAAACATCGGACAAAAGGCAAGCGCAAGAACTTCACGATCGTCTAAAAGCAGAAGCGTGGAGAGTAAAAAATCTCGGGGAATCACCGAAAAAGCTATTCAAGGAAGCCTGCATACGGTGGCTGCGTGAGAAATCGGATAAGAAGTCCATTGATGATGACAAGAGCATTATATCGTTCTGGATGTTGCACTTCAGAGAAACCATTCTCTCAGACATAACAACAGAAAAAATAATGGAGGCGGTAGACGGGATGGAAAACCGCCGCCATCGCCTGAACTGGGAAATGAGCCGGGACAGGTGTTTGCGGCTTGGCAAGCCAGTGCCGGGGGATAAACCAACGTTGGAAAGCAAAGGAACGAAGACGCGGCATCTGGCAATACTTCGCGCTATTCTCAATATGGCTGTTGAATGGGGATGGCTTGACAGGGCGCCCAAAATATCAACACCACGCGTTAAGAATGGACGAATCAGATGGCTTACAGAGGAGGAATCGAAGCGCCTGTTTGCAGAAATTGCTCCTCATTTCTTCCCTGTGGTCATGTTTGCAATCACGACAGGCCTTCGCCGTTCCAACGTTACAGACCTTGAGTGGTCACAGGTCGATCTGGATAAGAAAATGGCATGGATGCACCCTGATGAAACAAAAGCTGGCAATGCGATCGGAGTTCCTCTTAACGAAACCGCATGCCAGATATTAAGAAAACAGCAGGGTCTCCATAAGAGATGGGTGTTTGTCCACACCAAACCTGCCTACCGAAGCGACGGAACAAAAACAGCAGCGGTAAGGAAGATGAGAACCGACAGCAACAAGGCATGGAAGGGAGCGTTAAAGCGGGCAGGCATTAGCAACTTCCGCTTCCATGACCTGAGGCATACCTGGGCAAGCTGGCTGATTCAGTCCGGTGTCTCTCTTCTTGCACTTAAAGAGATGGGAGGATGGGAAACTCTCGAAATGGTTCAAAGATACGCCCACCTTTCAGCCGGGCATCTCACCGAGCACGCGAGCAAAATCGATGCGATTATAAGTCGCAATGACACAAATACGGCACAAGAGGAGAACGTAGTTTACTTAAATGTGAGATAACTTATTGATTTTAATGGTGCCGATAATAGGAGTCGAACCTACGACCTTCGCATTACGAATGCGCTGCT
>OAVK01000234.1_pt1 | contig 36770 bp, 29 predicted proteins | sample 1495301 | NCBI WGS metagenome assembly OAVK01 (sample SAMEA2580094, study PRJEB22360) | human gut metagenome | biome: human gut; feature: human-associated habitat; material: faeces | place: Denmark | collected 2008/2010
CCTCGCGCCCGGCCTGCGGCTGGTAGCCGAAATGCCCCTGCGGCACCATCACCTCCAGCACCATGCCCTGGCAGATATCGCTCTGCGCATAGCGGGAAAAACGTCCGCCGTCGATGGCTTTGACCGCCACGCTGATTTCCGCCGGCGAGCGGCTGCGACAGATGGAGTAGCAGCGGCGCAGCTCTTCCCCGCCGAGGCGGGCTTTCACGGTCAGATGCTGGCCCGGACGGAAGGCATATTCCGCCTGCAGCGCGTCGGGAATCGCAAAGGTAATGGTCACCGCATCGCGGGTTTCCGGCTCCACTTTCGCGACGGTAAGCGAATGAAACGTCGTCATGGCAACCTCAAATACATTTAAAGTAATCAAAGGGTTCACGGCAGCTGTCGCAGCGGTAAAGCGCTTTACAGGCCGTCGAACCGAATTCACTGATCGGCGTGGTGTGTACGCTGCCGCAGCGCGGGCAAACCACCTCATCCGGAAGACCGGCATGGCAGGCGTGTCCCTGCGGCGGGCTGATGCCGTACTGGCGCAGACGCTCGCGGGCATCCTGGTTCATCCAGTCGGTGGTCCACGGCGGGTCAAGCTGCAGGACAATCTGCACCGGCGTATAGCCGTGGCGGGCCATCGTTGCGCGAATCTCCCCCAGCAGATGCTCGGTCGCCGGGCAGCCCGAGTAGGTCGGCGTAAAGCCAATCACCCAACCTTCACCGTGCGGTGTCACGCTGCGCACCATGCCAAGGTCGGTAATGGTCAGCACCGGCACTTCCGGATCGGGGATCTCACTTAACAGTGCCCAGATAGCGTGGACTTCTGCGGGTGCGATAGCGGCGAGACGTTGCATAGCCACCTCCTGTTACCACTGCTGACCGGGATAAGCGCGTTGCAGATACTGCATTTCCGCCAGCAACGGCCCGAGATGTTCACTGTGCAGTCCCTGTTTTCCGCCGTGGCGAAACGCCGCCTCTTGCGGGATCTGCAGACCGGCATCAAGCAGCGCGGTGTGAACCGTGCTCTGCCACTCCGCCTGCAGGTCGCGGGGGTCAACAGCGATACCCTGCTCAACAAGGGCAATCTCCAGCGCGTCGGCGAGGAACAACTCCCCGGTAAAACGCCACAGATCGTCGACCGCCTGCTGCATTTTTTGCGCCGATACCTCAGTGCCATTGCCCAGACGTTCCAGCCAGCCGCGGCTGAAGCGCAGGTGATAGCGCACCTCCTTGAGCCCCTTGGCGGCGATGGCGGCAATCTGCGCATCACGACTGTTTACCAGCCGGGTAAACAGCGCCACATGCCAGGCATCGATAAAGAACTGACGGGCGATGGTATCGGCAAAGTTGCCGTTCGGCTGTTCCACCAGCAGGAGATTGCCGTACTGACGTTCATCCCGGCCGTAGGCCAGGGTATCTTCATCGCCGCTCCCCGCCAGCTCAGCCGCATAGCTGAGGAAGTTGCGCGCCTGGCCCAGCAGATCGAGGCCGATATTGGCCAGCGCGAGGTCAATTTCCAGCTCCGGGGCATGGCCGCACCACGCGCCTAAGCGCTGGGCCAGCACCAGGCCGTTATCACCGAGACGCAGCGCATAGGTTGCAACGGGATTGAGGTTGTTCATCGTTGCCTCACATATGTTCCATGCCGTCCGGCACGCTGTAGAAAGTCGGATGGCGATAGACTTTGCTCTCCGCCGGATCAAAAAACTCGCCGCGTTCTTCCGGCTGGGATGCGACTATCTGGCTGGCTTTCACCACCCACAGCGAGCAGCCTTCGCTGCGCCGGGTGTAGACATCGCGGGCATTTTCCAGCGCCATCTGGTCATCGGCGGCGTGCAGACTGCCGACGTGACGATGGGATAACCCCTGCTTGCTGCGGACAAATACTTCATATAACGGCCAGTAAACGTTGCTCATCATGCTTCTCCTTATGCCGCGTCGCGGGAGTGTTGTTTTTGCGCATGCGCCAGCGCGGCTTCCCGCACCCATGCCCCCTCTTCCCAGGCTTTACGCTTGGCGGCCAGGCGTTCGTGGTTACAAATGCCGCGCCCGTTGATCACTTCATTCAGTTCCTGCCAGTTGATTTCGCCAAAGCGGTAGTGCCCGGTCGCTTCATCCAGCTGCAAATCGGCGTCCGGCACGGTCATACCGAGGATCGCGACCTGCGGTACGGTGTTATCGACAAAGCGCTGACGCAGTTCGTCGTTGGAGTGCAGTTTGATTTTCCACGCCATGCTGCGGGCGCTGTTCGGCGAGTTATCGTCGCTCGGGCCAAACATCATCAGGGCCGGCCACCAGAAGCGGTTAATCGCATCCTGCAACATCTGACGCTGCGCTTCGCTGCCCTCGGCCAGCGCCATACAGGCTTCAAACCCCTGACGCTGGTGAAAGCTCTCCTCTTTGCAGATTTTGACCATCGCCCGGGCGTAGGGACCGTAGGAAGTCCGGCACAGCGCCACCTGGTTGACGATAGCGGCGCCGTCGACCAGCCAGCCAATCACGCCGATATCCGCCCAGCTCAGCGTCGGGTAGTTAAAGATCGAGGAGTATTTCATCTGCCCGTCGAGCATCTTCTGATACAGATCTTCCCGGGCGCAGCCGAGCGTCTCCGCCGCGCTATACAGATACAGGCCATGTCCGGCCTCATCCTGCACCTTCGCCAGCAGAATCGCCTTCCGACGCAGCGTCGGCGCGCGGGTAATCCAGTTGCCCTCCGGCAGCATGCCGACAATTTCCGAGTGCGCGTGCTGGCCAATCTGGCGGATCAGCGTCTTGCGGTAGGCATCCGGCATCCAGTCCTGCGGTTCGATGGCCGTATCCTGCGCGATACGCTGGTCAAAGCGTTGTTCTTCTGTCACGTCATCACCTTTATGATTCCAATAAATTCAACAAATACACATTTGTGAATCACTTTGTTTTATAAAAGTTACACTCAGGTTAAATAAAACCACAAATTTTGTTTGTGTTTTTTGTGATGATGACGACAAAAAATCGCCACCAGACCGCGACACCGCAGGCCGGAAGCGGCAGGACACGACGCGCCCGCGATCACAATGTTAATAAATTATTAAATAGTCGCTTGCATTTCATGATTCATAAAATAACTATTTATAGAGATTTCACGTAACATATTGGAGATTCACCATGCAGCAGTTAGCCAGCTATTTATCCGGCACCTGGCAGAGCGGTCGGGGCCACGCCCGCCCGCTTCGCCACGCCATCAGCGGTGAGACATTATGGGAAGTCACCAGCGAAGGGCTGGATATGGCACAGGCGCGCCGTTTTGCCATCGACCGCGGCGCTAAGGCGTTACAGGCCATGACCTTTATCGAACGCAGCGCGATGCTGAAAGCGGTAGCGAAACACCTGCTGGCAGAAAAAGAGGCGTTTTATGCCATTTCAGCGCAAACCGGGGCGACCCGAGCCGATAGCTGGGTTGATATTGAAGGGGGGATCGGCACGCTGTTTACCTACGCCAGCCTCGGCAGTCGCGAGCTGCCGGACGATACGCTGTGGCCGGAAGATGAACTGATCCCGTTGTCGAAACAGGGGGGCTTTGCCGCCCGCCACGTTCTGACCTCAAAATCCGGCGTCGCGGTGCATATCAACGCCTTTAACTTCCCCTGCTGGGGCATGCTGGAAAAGCTGGCGCCAACCTGGCTTGCCGGCATGCCGGCCATCATCAAACCGGCAACCGCCACCGCTCAGCTGACACAGGCGATGGTCAAGTCTATCGTCGAGAGCGAACTGGTACCGGACGGGGCCATCAGCCTGATTTGCGGCGGCGCGGGCGATCTGCTTGATCATCTGGATAGCCAGGATGTGGTGACCTTTACCGGCTCCGCCCATACCGGCCAGCAGCTGCGTGTTCACCCTAACCTGGTCGCGAAATCGATCCCCTTCACCATGGAGGCCGATTCGCTGAACTGCTGCGTGCTCGGAGAGGACATTACTCCCGGGCAGCCGGAATTTGCCCTGTTTATCCGCGAAGTGGTGCGCGAGATGACGACCAAAGCCGGGCAGAAATGTACCGCTATCCGCCGCATCATCGTTCCGCAGGCCCAGCTTCATGCGGTCAGCGAAGCGTTGATTGCCCGTCTGCAAAAAGTGACCGTCGGCGATCCGGCGCAGGAAGGGGTGAAAATGGGCGCGCTGGTCAGCCATGACCAGCGCCAGGATGTACAGGACAAGGTGAACGCGCTGATTCAGGCCGGGTGCGAAGTTCTGCTCGGCGGCAAGGCCGATCTTAACGCCGCCGGCGCCTTCTTCCCGCCGACGCTGCTGTTCTGCCCGCAGCCGGATGAAACGCCGGCGGTGCATGCCATCGAAGCCTTCGGCCCGGTTGCCACCCTGATGCCGTATCAACATCGCGAGCACGCGCTGTCGCTGGCGCGCGCCGGGGAAGGCAGTCTGGTCGGAACGCTGGTGACCGCCAGCGGCGAGCTGGCGCGTGAGTTTATCCTCGGCGCCGCCCGTTCACATGGCCGTATCCAGATCCTCAACGAGGCCTCTTCCGTCGAGTCCACCGGTCACGGTTCACCGCTGCCGCAGCTGGTTCATGGCGGGCCGGGTCGTGCCGGCGGCGGCGAAGAGCTCGGCGGTTTGCGCGCGGTAAAACACTATATGCAACGCACTGCGGTTCAGGGCAGCCCGACGATGCTGGCCGCCATCGGTCAGCAGTGGGTTCGCGGCGCCGAAGTCAGCGAGGACCGTATTCATCCGTTCCGTAAATATTTTGAACAGATCCAGCCTGGCGATAGCCTGCTGACCCCGCGTCGCACGCTGACCGAAGCGGATATCGTCAATTTTGCCTGCCTCAGCGGCGATCACTTCTATGCCCATATGGACAAAATTGCCGCCGCGGACTCCATTTTTGGCGAGCGCGTGGTCCACGGTTACTTCCTGATCTCCGCGGCAGCCGGGCTGTTTGTCGATGCCGGCGTCGGGCCGGTCATCGCCAACTATGGCATGGAAAACCTGCGCTTTATCGAACCGGTGAAGCCGGGCGACACCATTCAGGTGCGTCTGACCTGCAAGCGTAAAACGGTGAAGCGCCAGCGTAGCGCCGAGGAGAAAGCGACCGGGGTGGTGGAGTGGGCGGTAGAGATATTCAACCAGCACCAGCAGCCGGTGGCGCTCTATTCCATCCTGACGCTGGTGGCCCGTCAGCACGGCGACTTCGCGGTTTAACCAATGCCTGTCCCCCGCCGTTCCGGCTAACGCCGGGCGCGCCGGGCCGGTACCCGATGCCTCTGCGGAGGCATTTTTTGTGCCCCGCCCGCTTGCTCCGGGCATAACTGGCAAATCTGACAAACAACCTGGCAAGAGCACACAAACGCCAACCGGCCAACCGCTGGTAGGTTAAAGCGAGTAAAGCCGGCATTTCGCAGCGGCAAGCGACAACACAACTCGCCGGCATCATTGGCGTTGCAGACAATCAGCAGGGACGCGTGGTCACCGTAGATGCAACCCAAAGCATGACGGGAATATAAATATAAGATGAGGTCACAATGGCAAATAACTCAATCCGTTCCCCGCGTAAAACAGCCTTAGCCCTGGCCGTTGCGCTGTTTTGTGCCTGGCAATCACCGGTGTTCGCGCACGGCGACGAAGCGCATATGGTCCCAATGGACAAAACGCTGCAGGCGTTTGGTGCCGACGTGCAGTGGGATGATTATGCCCAGATGTTTACCCTGATGAAGGATGGCGCCTACGTCAAAGTGAAGCCCGGTGCGAAAACGGCCATCGTCAACGGTAAGTCGCTGGATTTACAGGTTCCGGTGGTGATGAAAGACGGTAAGGCGTGGGTCTCCGATACCTTTATCAACGATGTCTTCCAGTCCGGTCTTGATCAGACCTTCCAGGTCGAGAAACGTCCGCATCCGCTCAACTCGTTATCCGCGGCGGAAATCAGCGAAGCGGTGACGATTGTCAAAGCCTCGCCGCAATTCCGTCCCAACACCCGTTTTACCGAAATCTCACTGCACGAGCCGGATAAAGCGGCGGTGTGGGCCTTCGCGTTAAAAGGAACCGCCGTTGAGGCGCCGCGCACCGCTGACGTGGTGATGCTCGATGGTAAACACGTCATCGAAAGCGTGGTGGATTTACAGAATAAGAAAATACTCTCCTGGCAGCCAATTAAAGACGCCCACGGCATGGTCCTGCTGGATGATTTCGTCAGCGTGCAGAACATTATTAACGCCAGTGCCGAATTCGCCGCAGTGCTCAAAAAACACGGCATCACCGACAGCAAAAAAGTCATCACCACTCCGCTGACCGTCGGTTATTTTGACGGCAAAGATGGCCTGAAGCAGGATTCACGTCTGCTGAAAGTGGTGAGCTATCTGGATACCGGCGACGGCAACTACTGGGCGCACCCGATTGAAAACCTGGTCGCCGTGGTGGATCTTGAGCAGAAGAAAATCATCAAAATTGAAGAGGGTCCGGTGATCCCGGTGCCGATGGAATCGCGCCCTTATGATGGTCGCGACCGCGTGGCTGCCGCGGTTAAACCGCTGGATATTACCGAGCCGGAAGGCAAAAATTACACCATTACCGGCGACACGATTCACTGGCAGAACTGGGATTTCCACCTGCGGCTGAACTCCCGCGTCGGGCCGATTCTCTCCACCGTGACCTACAACGACAACGGGCAGAAACGTCAGGTGATGTATGAAGGCTCGCTGGGCGGGATGATCGTGCCTTATGGTGACCCGGACGTGGGTTGGTACTTCAAAGCCTATCTCGACTCCGGCGACTACGGCATGGGCACCCTGACCTCGCCAATCGTCCGCGGTAAAGATGCGCCGGCGAACTCGGTGCTGCTGGATGAAACCATTGCTGATTATACCGGCGCGCCAACCACTATCCCGCACGCTATCGCAATCTTCGAGCGTTATGCCGGTCCGGAATACAAACACCAGGAGATGGGGCAACCGAACGTCAGCACCGAACGACGCGAGCTGGTGGTCCGCTGGATCAGTACCGTCGGCAACTACGACTATATCTTTGACTGGGTGTTCCACGAGAACGGCACCATCGGCATCGACGCCGGCGCCACCGGAATCGAAGCGGTCAAAGGCGTCATGGCGAAGACCATGCACGATCCGAGCGCGAAAGAAGATACCCGTTACGGGACGCTGATCGACCATAACATCGTCGGCACCACGCACCAGCATATCTACAATTTCCGCCTTGACCTTGACGTTGACGGCGAGAACAACTCGCTGGTGGCCATGGACCCGGAAGTGAAGCCCAATACCGCCGGTGGTCCGCGCACCAGCACCATGCAGATTAACCAGTACACCATTGACAGCGAACAAAAAGCGGCGCAGAAATTCGACCCGGGCACCATTCGCCTGCTGAGTAATATCACCAAAGAGAACCGGATGGGTAACCCGGTGTCGTATCAGATTATCCCTTACGCGGGCGGCACTCACCCGGCGGCAACCGGCGCCAAATTCGCGCCGGATGAGTGGATTTATCACCGTCTGAGCTTTATGGATAAGCAGCTGTGGGTCACCCGCTATCATCAGTCGGAGCGTTATCCGGAAGGGAAATATCCGAACCGTTCGATCCATGACACCGGCCTTGGGGCCTATGCGAAGGATAACGAGTCGCTGACCAACCACGATGACGTGGTCTGGATAACCACCGGCACCACCCACGTGGCGCGCGCGGAGGAGTGGCCGATTATGCCGACCGAATGGGCGCATGCGCTGTTGAAACCGTGGAACTTCTTTGACGAAACCCCGACGCTGGGCGAAAAGAAAAAGTAGTTTGTCGCAAGACCTGAGAGAGAAATCTGCCCGCCACCGGGGGTAACCTCGGTGGCGCTATCGCTTTTAGCACGCTTCTCAGTTCCAGAGCTGGACGTTAAAACGCAACGCCCCAGAGATCCCCGGCACCGAAGGCCGTTTATTGCCTTTGGTATCGATGGAGACACTTTCTACGGGAATCGTGACCTCACAGGCATTATACTCGCCGCCGCTTTATCCCGTCAGCCCGGTCCGTCGCTGGCGGCTGCCAGCAGCGGAACGATAAGATCGCTCAGCGGCGTCGGAATGCCGTGCCGACGCCCGCGGCGCTGTACCACGCCGTTACGAATCTCCCACTCCAGCGGCCGCCCGCTTTCGCGGTCAATCTGAATCGAGGTACTGAGATCGGGTGGCGCACGATGAAATCCGTCGATAATTTCCTGCGGTACGCTGTCGCTCAGCCTTGCGCCTTCCGCGCGCGCGACAAGCAGGCATTCACGTAAATAGGCCAGCGCGATGTCGTTGATATCGCCACGGGAGAACATACCGGCACGGCGGCCCGTCAGCACCATCAGGCCAGCCACCGCATTTTGCAGCAGCTTGCGCCAGGCGACGGTGGTGAAATCATCGGCGAGATCCACGGCGCAGCGGGTCCCTTGCAGCGTTTGCTGTACCAGCCGGGCCTGCGGCAGATCCGGCAAGGTCAACCGGGGTGTCGCTCGCAGCCAGACGGAGGCATCGGGTTCGCGCTGCGCCGGAAACCACACCACCGCAGGCAACACCGTCGCCCCGGCAACGCGGTCGGCAAACTGCGCCTGCTGTTCGACGCCGTTCTGCAACACACACACCACCGTTTTTTCATCGCACAATGCGCTCAGCCACGCGGAAATCGTAGGGTTCTGGGTGGCCTTGACCGCGACGAAAACCAGCGAAAATGGCCGCACAATGGCCGCCGGGTCGGTCAGTACCGGTCCGGGAAGCGTAATCCCTCCGCCATCGAATCTGAGCAACAGCTGTGCATGAGACGTTCGCCCGCACACCACCGGCGTGCGCCCCACTTCATGCAGCGCCGCGGCTATCGTGGTCCCAATCGCGCCGGGCCCGATAAGGGCAACGGTAGGCTCCTCCGACATCATATCCGCCTCCTGATGATAAGCTCCGCCACGATGGCGGGAAGGCATTAACAGTAGCGATAAATACTGTGATTCAGCAAGTCCTGTTCGTGGATAACGATAGGCACGGCGTTCAATGGCGCTTAGCGGGAAATCGTCAGGGAGACGCTGCCACGATTGTTATCATACATTTGCCACGCATCGTTGGCGTAAGCGTAAAAATAGCCGCTTTTAGCCGGTGTGAACCGGCATCCGCTGCCGATAACCACAATCTCATGCCGCGGCTCAGGCGCGTCGGGTGCGGGATCTGCGTGATTGGCAACCACGCCAATCAGAGCGAACCACGGTGCCGTACCGACGCGTCGACTCAGCCAAAAATCCACATCCTGGTTTTTAGTCGCCCCCTTCCATAACGCTTCCAGTTTGTCGGAAACGGAGGCCATAATCTGCGCGGCCTCGCCGGGATAAAACTTACCGTCATCAGTCCCGCCCGCCTCGCAGGGCACCGAGCCATCCAGCCATTTCCCCGTGGCCGTAAAGCGATACTCCACTCCCGCTTCCAGCCAGATCCCCGTTGCATTCCAGCGCTCGCGCGCAAAAACGTCAAAGGTCGCCGGGTGTTCTGCCGTCACATCGGTGACCGGTCGGTAGCGACCGTGGAGCAGCATCGGCTGACTTTGCCGCTGTATCACGCTGGCATCAACATCGGGACTTCCGGCGACAATCCGCGGTACGCTGCGCGGGCAGGTATGCAGCAGTTTAAAAATGCCGGTGACCGAATCATGCAGCAGTCCATGGGGATCGGGGGCCAGCTGGGCGTCGATACCCGGCAGCAGCATCAGTCCCAGTCCGGCTGCCTCTGTCATCATCCATTGCAGGGTGATATCCGATAATCCGCACTGCGCGTAGCCGCCGCCGACATCAGCATGCACGCCGGCAAACCAGCGCTGTTTCACCTGCGGGTTACCCGCCACATTGTCCCACAGCGTGGGAATGAAACTTTGCCGCTGCTCGTCCAGCGCCAGCGCATGGCGGGCATGTTCGACAATCGGGCTGAGTGACGTATCGTGGAAGGCATACTTTTTGGGATCATCCAGCAGATTGGCTAACGCCATATCGTCGGGAATACCCAGCGCCCCCACCGTTTCCCAGACGCCAATAAAATATATAGGGATGCTCTCCCTGGTCGGACGCCCCGTCGCCACCGAATAAAAAGGTCTACCCACGCTGGCAACGATCGCCGGCGCGCTGCCTGCAGGCTGGCGGTAATCGCTGAAGAGATCGTTGATATCCTCCCAGACTTTATCGTCGCCGGTTCCTGCCTGGCTGGCATTCAATAATCCGCAGCGCGAAATCATTCCGCCTAAACTCCTGACGGTATAAGCTCCGCGGCTAAAGCCAAACAGCCATATTTTATCGCCGGGCTGATAGCGGGTCGCCAGCCAGTAATAGGCGCTGATAATATTCTTATCAAGGCCTTCGCCGATGCCGCCGCCGATATAGCGATCGACCACCCCGCCATCGGTACCGACGCCGGAGTGGTAATAGACTCGCTGCTGGGTGTTTTCCGCCACGGCATTCCTGAGTTTGACCACATTGGTCGGCGCGGGTTTTCCATCATCAAGCTGTTGGGGCGTATTCCAGGTACCGTCGCAAAACACCAGTAAGTTCATAGGAACCTCATCGCAGGCTGCGTGAAAAGCGGTCAGGATTGACAAAGTAAAAATAGCAGACGGCAATCACCTCAGGAGGGCAATCGTCAAACGTGACTGCCATCATCGGCGCAGAGACTGACAGGTAGTGGTCGGCATGAAGGGAGATGATTGTTGATTTCTGGACTACCCACGAGGATACGTCACCAGGCATCATACCGATGCCCGCACTGCTCTTTCTCGTACTCTTCACGATAAACCGCGGCTAACTCAGGCACATGGCAAAAAGAATGAGAAGCAGGAGAGCGCCCGGCCCGGAGTTCGAACTCCGGGCGTCAGGCGCTGAGGCGAGAGTCAGTAACGCACGCAGACCGATTTCGTTTCGCACCAGTCGTCCAGCCAGTCCGGGCCAAAGTCGCGCCCGGTTCCGGACTGCTTCATACCGCCAAACGGCAGGTTGGCATCGATAAGCGTATGGCTGTTGACCCACACCGTCCCGGCCTGCAGGCGCTCGGTGTAGCTGAGTGCCTGTGTTAAATCGCCGGTCCAGACGCTGGCGGTCAGACCAAAATCACTGTCGTTAGCCAGACGCAGCGCCTCTTCGCCATCGGCGACGCGCACCAGGTTGACCACCGGACCAAAGACCTCTTCCCGGCTGAGTCGCAGCCCGGCGTCCGGATTAATCACCAGCGTCGGCGCGATATAATAGCCCTGCGTATCCGGCCCGGCCTGTCCGCTAATCAGTTCCGCATGCTGCTTGCGCGCCTCATCGAGGTAAGCCGCCACTTTCTCGCAGTGCCCTTTTGACACCACCGGGTTAATCTGAGTCGTTTCCAGCATCCCCGGTCCCACCTGCAGCGACTTCACCGCCTGTTCAAAACCGCTCACCAGGTTATCGAACAGCGGGGCTTCAATATAGATACGCGAGCTGGCGGCGCAGACCTGGCCCTGATTGAGGAAACTGCCGGTCATCAGCCCTTCGATTACCCACTCCGGGTTGGCGTCTTTCAGCACGATCGCCGGGTTTTTCCCCCCCAGCTCCAGCGTTACGCGGGTCAGGCGGTCGGCGGCCGTCCTGGCGATATGCTTACCGGTTGCGGTGGAACCGGTGAAGCTGACCTTCGCCACCTGCGGATGAGAGGTTAACGCCGAACCGCATCCGGCGCCGCTGCCGGTCACGACGTTAAATACTCCGTCCGGGATCCCGGCCTCGGTGGCCAGCTCGGCAACCCGCAGCAGGGTCAGCGGCGTGGTCTCTGACGGCTTGATGACAATAGAGCACCCTGCCGCCAGCGCCGGCATCACTTTCCACATCCCGATCATCAGCGGGAAATTCCACGGCACGATCCCGGCGACAACGCCGACCGGCTCTTTTCGCGTCCACGCCTGGTAGCGTGCTCCCTGCGGGAACGGAATCGACACATCGAGCGTACGTCCACTGATTTTGGTCGTCAGTCCGGCGGTATAACGCATCCAGTTCAGCGTACAGCCCACTTCAAATGCGCGAGAAATCTGGATGGATTTCCCCTGCTCCAGCGTTTCCAGCTGCGCCAGTTCTTCGCCGTGCTGTTCGACCAGATCGGCAAAACGCAGCAGGATACGTTCGCGGTCGGCCGGCGTGCGCCCTGCCCAGCTGCGGGCGACGAAGGCGCGCCACGCCGACATCACCGCGCGATCGACATCGGCCGCGTTGGCATCCGCGGTACTGGCGATGGCCTGCCCGGTTGCCGGGTTCCAGACGGTCAGGCGCTGTTCGCTCTGCGACGCCTGCTGGGTGCCGTCGATATATAAGCCATGCTGGCGGTCTAAAAACTGTTGAACGCTGGCAAGCAGCGCTACCTGTGCTGTGGACATATCGCTTCCTTATTGCTCACGGATCGTGAATTCAGTCTACGACGAGGCTGACGATCGCGCTTTTTTCTCTGTGACATTCGTTTGTGCCGCTGTGACAGCCGCCGCAATTCAACATATTGCGGACGCAGAAATGTGCCTCAGGTAATAGTTCTTTCATATACTCCGCGCCTTGCTCTTGTATGCCACCGTGTAAATGCAACAATGCAAAAACATTATGTTTACATGAGACAGACTATGGCGACGGCGGAGCACGGACAGGACTACCAGCGCTGGTTGGCGAAAATCAATCAGGTCTGCGGCCATTTTGCCGCTCGTCCGCTGGAAGGTCGCTTTCATGGGGAGATTGACGCCAGCTATGCCGGCACTCTGAAAGTCAGCACCGTCACCGCCAGCGGCGTCAATCTGTTCCGCACCCGCAACGAAATTAAGCGCAGCAATGACGACTGGTTTTATACCGTTTTCCAGCTCTCCGGCCAGGCGGCCATCGAGCAGGACGATCGCCAGGTGGTCCTCGACGCCGGCGACATCACCCTGATTGACGCATCACGCCCCTGCTCTATTTTCTGGCAGCAGACATCGCGCCAGGCCTCCCTGCTACTCCCCCGACAGCTGCTTGAACAACAGCTGCGCGGCAGTGAGATAAGCATCGCCACGCGGCTGGAAAAATCGCTACCGATGGTCCAGCTCAGCCAGCGGCTGTTGCAGGAGAGCATGTGCAGCCCGGAGCTGTCGGAAAGTGAGAGCGCCGCGGCGCTGGAGGCCATCGTCTGTCTGCTGCGTCCGATGCTGCATCATCACGACCCCCGACCATCGCGCAGGGAGAAGCAGTTTCAGAAGATTATGGATTTAATTGATGAGTCCATTCAGGCGGAACATCTGCGTCCGGAGTGGCTGGCCAGCGAGACCGGGATGTCGGTTCGCAGCCTGTACCGGTTGTTTGCCGACAAGGGGCTGGTGGTCGCGCAATATATTAAGAACCGGCGTCTCGATCTCTGCGCGCAGGCGCTGCACAGTGCCCGTGATGACGAAAAGCTGGCGGGAATTGGCTATAGCTGGGGATTCAGCGACCACAGCCACTTCTCGACCGCTTTCAAACAGCGTTTTGGCGTGTCGCCTGGGGAATACCGCAAGCGCTGCCGCTGATTTATACGCCAATGGTCCGTAGACTTGCGTTCCCCCCCCCCCGGCGCTATCCGGCCGTCGCTCTCCCTGTTGCCCTCTGGTTCGTCTATCCGTCGCCGGGTACCCGCCTGACGTCCGCTGTGTTCCCCCGGCTGGCCTCGTCCCGCGCGTTTCGCCCCGGTTCCCGCCTGACCAGGCGGTGACCCGAAAAAAAAACAAAAGCGTATAAAAAATATAAAATGGAATTTTAATTTCACTAATAATCGTATGGATTTAAAAGCGTGACTCGTATCAAAAATTTAACTTTTAATTCAATAGCTTATTTTTAACACCCTCACAAACCCCATCAAAATTTAACCTTAATTATCAATGATATAAAAACATTATCTTTTCTCACAAAGAGAAACTTGTTTCGTCTCAAACAAAATTAAATGAAATGAAATTTTCAATTTGTGATCTATTTGTGATTTTATTTCATTAGCGAATGTCATATTACCCTTCGATAAAACGCAATCTGTCCACTCTCGGCGGTACGCAAACCCGCAAGCACGGAGGAGACCATGAAGGAAACAGCAAGAAGATTGACCTCGTCGGACGGCAGGGAGCGTTGTCATGCCATTGACTACGTACTGGTCGCGATGGTTTTCCCATTGAAAGGAACGCCGGTGACAAAGAACAACGAGGCGTCGGCAAAACACCTCGTACCGCAGATTGGCTTTCATCGCTGCCCAAACGACGGCCACACGCGGTGGCGGATCCGCACAGTCTGTTCTGTGCAAAAGCGCTGTCGGGTAAGCGTGTGAAGGTCGACAGCAAGCATCACAGATGCCACACACAATCCAGAGACACTGATAACACACCGTCAATCAAAAACACGCCTCATCGCCCGCTGCTCCTCAGCATAGTGTGATGAAGACGAATAATCGCACCACCCATCTCGTCTCCCTCCGTCATCGTTCGACAGGATAAACCTGTCGCTGCGGGCGAAGAGAAACAGAATGACCGGTGCTGTTAATGAAAATAAAAGGTATGAAAATGTCAGCTATCATGAAACTGAACGTACAGCAAAGAAAGCGGCTTCACCAAATAACGCTGGTGGCAACATTTGGCGGCCTGCTATTCGGCTATGACACTGGGGTTATTAATGGTGCATTTTCTTCACTGAAGCAATATATGGGCCTGACGCCGACGACGGAAGGTCTGGTCATGAGCGTATTGCTGGTGGGCGCCGCTATTGGCAGCGTTTTTGGCGGAACCCTCGCCGATTATTTTGGCAGACGAAAATATCTGCTCTGCCTGTCATTTATTTTCCTTGTCGGGGCATTAATGTCAGCCCTCGCGCCGGATATCACCGTATTACTGATATCCCGTTTCCTGCTCGGATACGCCGTTGGCGGCGCTTCCGTCACAGCACCAACGTTCATTTCCGAAGTCGCCCCCACTGAAATGCGCGGTAAACTCACGGGGTTGAATGAAGTCGCCATTGTTATCGGGCAGCTTGCCGCATTCGCCGTCAACGCCGTGATAGGCATCATCTGGGGCCACCTCCCCGATGTCTGGCGATATATGTTAATGGTCCAGGCTCTCCCGGCCATCTGTTTATTTGTCGGGATGTTGCGCTCTCCGGAAAGCCCGCGCTGGCTGGTGAGCAAAAACCGACATCAGGAAGCGCTGGAAGTATTAAAGCAGATCCGCTCACCGGAACGCGCGGCGCAAGAGTTCGCCGATATTTCTACCCTCATCAAAGTCGAAGCCGATCGTAAATTCAGTACGCAAAACGCGTTTGTCACCATTCTCAGTACGCCGTGGATTTTTAAATTACTGCTGGTGGGCATCATCTGGGCAGCGTTACAGCAGACCACCGGGGTCAATGTCATTATGTACTATGGCACCGAAATCCTGAGTACGGCCGGCTTCTCTGAAAGAACCTCCTTAATATGCAATGTGCTCAACGGGGTCTTCTCCGTGGGGGGGATGCTGGTTGGGGTGTTCTTCCTTGTTGATCGCTTTAAACGCAAAACCATCATTATTTACGGCTTTGCCATTATGGCGACGCTGCACCTGATCATTGCCGGCGTCGATTACACGCTGGTTGGCGATATCAAAGCGACGGCCATCTGGCTACTCGGCGCGCTGTTTGTCGGGGTCATGCAGGGGACGATGGGCTTTATTACCTGGGTGGTGCTGGCCGAACTGTTCCCGCTGAAATTCCGCGGCCTGTCCATGGGGATTTCCGTGTTTTTCATGTGGATCATGAATGCCGTTGTCAGCTACCTGTTTCCGCTGCTCCAGGCCAAGCTCGGCCTTGGCCCCGTATTCCTGATTTTTGCGGCTATCAACTATATCGCGATTATCTTTGTGGTCACGGCGCTCCCGGAAACCTCGAACAAATCGCTGGAACAATTAGAAGAAGAGTTATCGTCGAATAAATATGATGCGCGGGTGAATAACGGCGCGGAGGTCGCTCACAATGATCGCTAATATTACGCAAGAGAATCTTCACCTTGGTTACAAGGCGAAAAATAAGACCGAAGTCTTGACTCTGCTTGGTGAGGAATTTAAAAAGAAAGGCTACGTTAGCGAAGACTGCATCGCTTTTCTTGCTGAAAGGGAGCGTCAGGTGTCCACCTTTTTAGGCAATGGCATTACGCTTCCGCACCTGCCGAAATCCGCGACCAATATCATTCTGAAAACCGGGATAGAAATATTTCAGTTCCCGGACGGTGTCATCTGGGACAGAAGCAACGTCATGTTTATCGCCATTGGCGTGATTGCCAAAGAGAAGGAGCATATTGATGTTCTGAAGGACATCGCCTCTATTTTCAGCGATGAAATCATTGCCAATGCGCTGTCATTGATCTCCAGTAAACAGGACTTCTTGACGATTTTACAACAACACCGCTAACCCTGACGCTAATCGCCGTCCGGCCCCGCCGCCGCTGATGAAAGTGAGTCTCATCAGCGGCCGTTTCTGCCAGGCAAAAGCGGCGGCGCTATTTCCGCAGCCATTTGCCATTCAGTCCCTGAACATACTCCCCCGGCTGCGCCCGGGAGACCAGTTTTTGCCCGGCCATTTTCGCCACCTCATCCACCGGCAGGTTATTATCATCCGCCAGCTGCTGATAGCTTTCGCTCCTGGCCGCGTTGATCTGTTTGACCAGCTCCAGCGTTTCTTTGTCCTGACGCAGCGGCGCCAGATAGCCATTCAGCGTTTCCCCGACCCGCCCTTGCTCCCGGGCCTCCCCCAGCGTCAGCGCCAGTGCCGATGAGCTGAAGAGGCCAAGCGCTAACGCCGCCGTTAACAGTCGTTTTCTCATCGCCACCTCAGAATAGATCGCTACGCGACTTCAGTAACTCTTCAACATCTTTATCCACTTTGATATGAATCTCATGCTCAATTTTGACATTCATATTGATGGTGATCGGCTCTTTTGACGCCGCGATTTCAATTCGTGGCGTACAGCCCGCCAGCAGCATCGTCATCAGCACCGGCGTTAGCAATTTCATCATTGTTGTTCCTTACACTTTTTACTGTCCGTACAGCTGCGCACGGGGAGCACCGCATTTTGCTCAAACCATGCCTGCAAATTGTCGCCAAAACGTAAACTGCGCCACAGGTCAAAAATATTCTCTTCATGAGAATAGTTTAAATGCACCGTATTACTCTGCTCCCCGACGCGGCTGGTTCCGCTGATGGTCGCCTTCAGCGTCAGCATGCCCAGATTATCGAGATCGATGCGCGTCCATGAACGGGAGATCTCCATATAGCGCAGCCAGTTAATCGCCGCACCGGCGGAAATATTGTCGTTGACCATCGCATCCGCCATATCCTTATCAAGACGTAAGGTCATCGGCCCCGGGTTACCCAGCCAGCCATCTTTAATGATCCATTTGTCATTGTTCAGCCACAGCGGCAGCGCGCCGTTGAATGCGCCGGACATGGCAAACTGCTTAATATTTATTGCGCTCACCAGCTCGCTGCTGGAAATTTGCTGCAGACGCAGTAGCGCCGGGTCATGCTGCGGCATCCGCAGCTGCTGCATGGTCACCTTACCACCGAGAATATCCACGCTGACGTTGCTCAGCTGAAGCGGTTCGCTCTCGCTCCACGGCCAGGAGCCCTGCAGATCCGCCGAGAGGTTTTTCGCCGTCACCTGGTTGACGACTTCGCCAATACGCAGCGACACCGGTCGGCGGGTTCCCAGCTGCCAGGTCCCCTGACTAAAGCGGAAAGGCAGAACAAAATCTACGCCATTAATCTGATTGTCAGGCATCCAGGCGCTGCCGCCTTTTAAGACGCCGTGGCCGCCGGCTTCAAACCCCTGATCTGCCGCCGCGGAGAAGGCGACCTGCGCATACAGCATTCCTTCACGCAGATTCATTTTCCAGTCTGGCGGCACCAGCGGCTGAAACACGGTTAACGACTGTTTCGGCCACCAGGCCTGGCCCCGCAGACGTTCGCCATCCCAACGCCCGGTGACCCGCACGGGACCGATCTTCCTGGCGTGGAGCGCCCCGCTGAACTGAAACCAGGTGGGATCCCGTCCGTCGATCTTGAACTTTAACGTGGAGGGGGGAAGTTCGCTGCCGCTGCTAAAGCTGGTTTTACCCGCGTCCAGCGACAGCGCGCCGGTCAGTTTAGGGTGCTGTTCGCCGCGCAGCCAGTGCACCGGTTCGTCCAGGGTTAACCGCGGCGTGCTGACCAGCATCGTGCCGTACTGCAGCTTATCGAAGCCCGTCGACAGGCTGTTCAGCACAATCGAATTGTCTATCCACGCCCCCGCCCCTTTGACGTCCCACTTCGCCTGCATCGGCGTGAAGCGGCCCTCGCCCCAGTAACGCCACTGCCAACGGCCGCTGTCGGGCATAAAGTTGTCGGCCTGACCGTCAAGATGCAGCGAGAAGTCGCCCATTTGCTGTTCGTGCGCGCGCAAAATAGCCTGCAGACGGCCGTCCACGCCCTGCTGAGTCACCTTCACGCCAGCCAGCGGCAGACGGACTTCATCAATATTGAGCGAGTCAATGACCCGGCCGCGGGAACGCAGCAGCGCGCCGGGATGGAATGCCAGCGCCGGCGCGGTCAGCGGGCCAGTCAGGTTCGCCGGCAGCACGGCATAAACAATCAGATCGCCGAGCTTGGCCTCGCCGGTTAACTGCAACGGCATGTCGCTGTTGTCCATGCTCAGTTTGCCAGGACCTATCGTCAGTACGGCGTTCCCCTTCCCGCCTTCCCCGTGGGTGAGAACGTTGAGACGACCGCTGACCCGCATCTGCTCGGTGCCCTGTTGCCAGTTGCCAACCGACAAGGCCACGCGGCCGCTCAGCGGATACCCGGCATACTCGGTACTCCAGCGACCATCGCTGATGGCAATACGCTCCGGGGTGATCTCCCAGGGTAAGTCGAGCATCGGCTGCACATCGCCGCGCGGCGTCACCAGCAGCTGCCCACGGTTTTTCTGCCACTCCAGCTCCGCATCAACCAGTCCTGCCGTCTGCGGGAACGCGAGCGTGGCGATCAGATGCCCATCTACCGGCAAACCATCCGGCACCAGCGGCATATGAAATTCGCCAACCAGCTTCACCGGCGCCTGTCCTTCGACCAGTTGCGCGGAGAAGTCGCTCACCGTCAGCGCCTGCCCGCGCAGGCGCGCCTGCAGCGTCACCTCTTTACCGCTGTAGCCGATATCCTGCTGCTGCGGAGTCAATGACATAACCAGTCGTCCCTGCCACTTTTCCCACGGAGAGAGACGCAGGTTCTCAATCGTCAACCAGCTATAGGGAAGCATGGACTGCCATTCCGCCAGCGTACGCGGCGCGCCGGATGCCGGCTCACTTTCCGGCAGCTTGCTCAGGCAGGCGCTGTTGATATCAAGTTCGTCAACCTGCAGCCGCCAGCGGCTGGGATGTGAGAGTCGGGCATCGGTTATCCGCGCCAGTTCGCAGTCGCCGACCAGATAACGTAAATCGGGTATACGCAGCGCAGAACGCGTCAGGCGCGGACTGTCATGCAGCGAAATGCGGGTTCCCTCTGGCAGCCAGATCCCTGCCAGCGTAGGTACCCAATGGGTAAGCGTCGACAACAAGGCCAGCGGTAGCAGAATAAGTGCTAACAATAGCGCGATGGCGGCTTTATATTTACCCTTCATGGGCAGTTAATATCCTGATTAAACAAAAGTAAAAGCCGAAAGTAGCGCGTATTGTGGCACGTTCGACCAGTGAGTTAAAGTTTCTGTCCCGCTTAAGAGCCTATCTCAGCAGGACTATTTTGCTTGTCATTTTGCCCCGGGCAGTGCGCGCAACGATTTATCTTTGAGCGCCCTTCAGAGCGGCCGCAGGGTGAGCGAAGCGAATCAAATTCTCACCGACTCCCTCCACGCTCCGCTTTCTCCGCGCTGTTTCGCGCGCAAATTGCCTGTGCCGATAGCCCTGCCGGGATAGATTCTAAGAATAGTTGCTGTGACATCATCGTTATGGTGAATTGTTGCCATTCGCTTATTTAACCGCCATTTAGCCAGCGCCTGTCACACTCGCGGGAATTGTTCAAATAAGTGGGTGGATCCCGTGGAGTTTTTTGTTTCGCTAATTGAGTATGCACAGCGCCACTATTCATTCCTGCTGCTGCTGGTCTTTCTGCTGACGTTCAGCAAATCCTGTGCCCTGATTTCTCTGCTGGTGCCGGGCACCTCCGGGCTGCTGCTGCTCGGCCCGCTCGCCTCCGGCAGCCTGAATCACTTCTTATTTATGTGGCTCAGCGCCAGTCTGGGGGCAATCGGCGGATTCTGGATCTCCTGGTGGCTGGGACGGCGGCATCAGCATCGTCTGCTACGGCTGCGTTGGCTGCGCGGCGATCGGCTGGCCCGTAGCCTGACCTTTCTCCATCGCCACGGCGAATGGGCGGTGTTTTTCGGCCGTTTTCTCTCTCCGCTTCGCGCCACCCTCCCGCTGGCCAGCGGCGTCAGCGGCACTCCGTTCTGGCGTTTTCAACTGGCCAATGTCAGCTCGGGACTTCTCTGGCCGCTGCTCCTGCTGGCTCCCGGTGCCTTCAGCTTCAGTTTTTGGTAAAATACATTGTGTTTTAAAGAGATACCTCAACTCAGTGATATGCTCTAGAATTAATATTATATCCGCCAGGCTAAACTAATTTTTAATATTTGTACGATTATTTTAAATATGCTACCGTGACGGTATAATCACTGGAGAAAAGTCTTATGAAAATCGCTGTGTATAGTACGAAGCAGTACGATAAAAAGTACCTTCAGCATGTTAATGATACATATGGCTTTGAACTCGAATTTTTCGACTTCCTGTTAACCGAAAAAACCGCGAAAACGGCCAACGGCTGTGAAGCCGTGTGCATATTTGTCAACGATGACGGCAGCCGTCCGGTGCTGGAAGAGCTGAAAGCATACGGGGTGAAGTACATCGCCCTGCGCTGCGCCGGGTTTAACAACGTCGATCTGGATGCGGCAAAAGAGCTGGGTCTGCGCGTTGTCCGCGTTCCCGCCTATTCGCCGGAAGCCGTGGCTGAACATGCCGTCGGCATGATGATGTCGTTGAACCGCCGCATCCACCGCGCTTACCAGCGTACCCGCGATGCTAACTTCTCGCTGGAAGGCTTAACCGGCTTTACCATGCACGGTAAAACCGCCGGGGTGATCGGGACCGGCAAAATCGGCGTCGCCACGCTGCGTATTCTGAAAGGGTTTGGCATGCGCCTGCTGGCGTTCGATCCCTATCCAAGCGCCGCAGCGCTGGATCTCGGCGTCGAGTATGTTGATTTGCCGACGCTGTATGCACAGTCCGATGTGATCTCCCTGCACTGTCCGCTGACGGAAGAGAACTACCATCTGCTGAATCATGCGGCGTTTGAGCAAATGAAAGACGGCGTGATGGTGATCAACACCAGCCGCGGGGCGCTGATTGATTCTCAGGCGGCGATCGATGCGCTGAAACACCAGAAAATCGGGGCGCTGGGCATGGACGTGTATGAGAACGAACGCGACCTGTTCTTCGAAGATAAGTCCAATGACGTGATTCAGGATGACGTCTTCCGTCGCCTGTCTGCCTGTCATAACGTGTTGTTCACCGGGCATCAGGCTTTCCTGACCGCCGAAGCGCTGATCAGCATTTCACAAACGACCCTGGATAACCTGCGCCAGGTCGATGCTGGCGAAACCTGCCCGAACGCGCTGGTCTGAAAGTCCTTTCCCTTTTGTGCCCTCCTTGCGCGGGGGGCACATTCAGATAACCCCCACAGAAATTGCCTGCAGTAAAGTTAAACTGTGCGTATTTAACAGATGTGATAAATGTTTTTGGAGGAAAAATGAACAAGTTTGCTGCACTGCTGGCGGCAGGAATGCTGTTATCTGGCTGTGTCTACAACAGCAAAGTTTCCACCGGCGCGGAGCAACTTCAGCACCATCGTTTCGTCCTGACCAGCGTGAATGGCCAGGCGCTGGCGGCAGGAGCCAAACCGCTGGAGCTGAGTTTTGGCGAAGAGATGTATGTTTCAGGAAATATGTGCAACCGCTTTAGCGGTAAAGGCAAAATCAGCGGCGGCGAGCTGAAGGTCAAAACGCTGGCGATGACCCGTATGCTGTGCACCGATCCTCAGCTGAATACGCTGGATAATACGCTGAGCAAAATGCTGCGTGATGGCGCACAGGTTGACCTGACGGAAAATCAGCTGACGCTGGCCACTGCCGATCAGACCCTGGTCTATAAACTCGCCGACCTGGTCAACTAGTAGTTACCGCAGCTTCCGCCCGCTAACGCCTGCTCGCTGCAGCGCTTGCCGTTAGGTAACGCGCACATGCCGATCGCCGAACCATCAAGCTGTCGTGCCACGGACAATGAGCCACCGATCATCGCGCAGTTCGCCTGCCCTGAGCTGCTCATCGCGGCACGCATTCCCGGCGACACGTGTGCCGCTGTCGCCTGTTGAACAGGTTCGCTACTACAGGCCGACAATAATAACGCGGCACACCCTACTAAAAACGCTGCTCGCATCGTCTCTCCCCTCAGAAACTTCCCAAAATAAACAAACCCCAGAATAATAGGCAGCGCAGCGCCTGACGTCGAGAGGCGAAAACCGTATTTATGCGCTCCATTAACATTTCTTAGCAAATTTTCCGCCGATCGTTATCCTGGCAGGGGTTTAGTCCACGGATGGTCGACCCGGAGTACGGCTCCGGACAGAGTACTTCCCCCGCGGTCACATTTTGTTGTGAAGCCGATCATGTTTTAAAAAAAGGATGTTGACTTAACTGACCGCTGAAAATAGCTTACAACCCTATGATAACGATTTCATAAATTCATATGGCAACCATCAAAGACGTCGCAGAAAAAGCCGGATTATCCGTCACCACAGTCTCCCGTTTCCTGAATAATCATCCCTACATCTCGGATGATAAAAGAGAGAAGATCCTGGCGGCAATGAAGGCGCTCGATTACGAACCCAGCACCGTGGCCCAGCAGATGCGCGGCGTGAAAACGTACCGTATCGGGGTACTGATTTCCCGTATCACCAACCCGTTCTTCGCCAGCCTTGTCGATGCGCTGGAAGTCACCGCGCGCAAAAATGGCTACTCGGTGCTGATCGTGCAAAACCACGATAGCGCCGGCGAAGAAAAGAACTGCCTCGATCTACTGAAGAAGAAAATTATCGATGGCCTGATTTTATGTGCGGTTGAGAGTAATAAAAATGTGCTGGAGAAGTACCAGCAATATGGCCCTATCCTGCTGTGCAACACCAGCGTCGAGGCGACCAGCCTGCCGGTGGTCAAAGTGGACGACCGCCGGGCCACCTATAACGCCGTGACCTATTTAATCAATAAAGGCTATAAAAAGATCGCCTATTCCACCGGTGGGACATTTGCGCAAAAAGGCCACGGCAGCAGAAGGAATAATGGCTTTCTGGAGGCGATGCGCGCCGGGAACCTGGAGATTAACCCTGCGCTGATTTTCCGCCAGATGCATACCTACCAGGACGGGCAACGTCTCGCCGCCAGGCTGATGCAAATGGACGGCGCCGGGCGCCCCGATGCGATTTTCACCGGCAGCGACGAAGTGGCCTGCGGTTTGATCGCCAGCCTCACCGCCAGCGGCATTCACGTTCCGGCGGACCTCGCGGTTATGGGCTTCGATAATCTTCCGCTTGCGCAGATGATTAACGTCCCGCTCACCACCGTCAGCCAACCGATCGAGCAGTTGGGCAGAATTTCGGTTGAACGTCTGCTGTCGCTGATTAACGGTACCCGCTATCAATACGACGATAGCGATCTGCATTCAGAATTAATCATCCGCGCGTCCGCGTAATTTTTTTGCATCAATATGGTATCGATTTCATATCAAGGAGAAGTGATGAACAAGCCCCGGCAGTCCGCATGGTGGAAGGAATCTGTTATTTACCAGGTTTACCCAAAAAGCTTTTATGACAGTAACAATGACGGGATCGGTGATATTCGGGGCATCATTACGAAACTCCCCTATCTCAAAACGTTAGGTATCACCCTGATTTGGGTCTCGCCGTTTTATCAGTCGCCGATGGCGGATAACGGCTATGATATTGCCGATTATTATGTGGTGAACCCTGACTTTGGCGACATGGAGGATGTGAATGCTCTGATTCGCCAGGCCGCTGACATGGGCATAAAGGTGATGATCGATCTGGTGGTCAATCATACCAGCGACGAGCATCGCTGGTTCCAGGCCGCGCTGGCGGACCCCGCATCGTCGTATCGCGATTATTATATCTTTAAGCCGGCGGTTAACGGGGCGGCGCCCAATAACTGGCGTTCTATTTTTGGTGGCAGCGCATGGGAAAAAGTCCCCGGTGAAGAGATGTACTATCTGCATGTGTTCCATAAAAAACAGCCCGATCTGAACTGGGAAAATCCGGCCTTGCGTGAAGAAATTTACGCTATGATCAACTGGTGGCTGGGTAAAGGGATTGCCGGTTTTCGTATCGATGCCATCACCTTTATCAAGAAAGACCAGGATTTCGGCTCCCTGCCGGCGGATGGTATCGATGGTCTGGTGTCAATCAAAAGTAAGGCTCGCAACCGACCGGGAATTGAGCTTTTCCTCAATGAGCTGAAACAAAAGACCTTCAAAAAATTCAACTGCGTAACCGTTGGCGAAGCGCCGGGCGTACCGCTGGATGAATACGATCGCTTTATCGGGCCAGAGGGCTATTTCGACATGATATTTGATTTTCATGCCGCCGATATCGACGTTGAAAATGGTTCGGAGTGGTTCAGGCAATGCGACTGGAGCGTAAAAGAGTTCAGAGAGACCCTGTTTGCCAGCCAGCGCGCTTTTACCGAGGCGGGATGGGGAACCACCTTTATCGAAAACCACGATCAGCCTCGCGCCCTGTCTAAGCTAGTCCGGGAGGTTGACTACCAGAATGAGAGTGGCGCCACCGCGCTGGCAGGCATGTACTTCTTTATGCACGGTACCCCTTTCATCTACCAGGGCCAGGAGCTGGGGATGAAAAACTTCTGCCGAAGCGATATCAGCGAGTTTGACGATATTTCCAGCCTCGATAACTATTACCGTTCGCTGGCCGAAGGCTTTAGCGCACAGGAGGCCATGGGCTTTGTGAACCGTCGTTCAAGAGACAACTCGCGCACGCCGTTTCCGTGGTCTGAAGGCATCAATGCGGGGTTTAATCACGGAGCCAAACCGTGGCTGGCGTTGTCATCTGACGATTTTTCGCTCAATGCAAAACAGCAAATGGCGCGGCAGGATTCCGTATTTTCTTTCTACAAAAAGATGATCGCCTTAAGAAACATCGCCTTTCCGGAAACGCTGATTTATGGCGAATTCCTGCCGCTGGAAGAGGTCGCCGATGACATCATCGCTTATGAACGACGTTCGCCAACGGTACGTATTATCTCCATCACCAATATGAGCGGTAAAGATCAACCGTTTACCTTACCTGATGGCGAGATATTACTCAGCAATTACGACAACATTACCTCACCCCTGAAACCCTATCAGACCATTCTCATTAAGGGCCGCCTTAAAAATGACCAAATATAAAAATATCGCGATTGATATAGTGAATACTATTGGCAAAGATAATATTGCATCGGCCACGCACTGTGCGACGCGACTGCGTCTGCAGGTAAAAGATCGGCAGCGCATTGATGACGATAGAATCCGTAATATCAGTGAAGTCAAAGGGGTCTTCTATAATTCCGGACAGTATCAGATAATCCTCGGTACCGGTATCGTGAATAAAGTTTATCAGGAATTTGTTAACGAATTCCAGGTGGCTGAGGTCAGTAAAGATGAGATGAGCCGGCAGAATACCAGCAGGCTGCAACGGGGCATCAGAAATCTCTCCGACGTGTTTGTGCCGATCGTCCCGGTACTGGGCGCCACCGGGCTGTTCCTCGGCCTGAAAGGGGTTATTTTCAACGATACCGTGCTGTCCTGGTTTGGCAGTAATGTGCAGGAGATCCCGGTTTATCTGAAAACGCTGACGACGGTACTGTGCGATACCGCCTTTGCTTTTCTCGCCGCATTCATTTGCTGGTCGGCATTTAAGAAATTTGGCGGCACGCCAATTATCGGCTTTTTGATTGGTCTGATGCTGGTCTCCCCGGCGCTCCCCAATGCATACGATGTGGCGTATGGCCATAGCACCCCGATTTATATAGGGGGGTTCATCCCGCTGGTCGGCTATCAGGGCTCGATTCTGACCGCGCTGATTACCGGAATTATCGGTGCGAAACTGGAAATCTATTTCCGTAGAGTGATGCCGAACTCAATGGATCTTATTTTTACGCCCTTTATCGTGATTCTGATCGCTATCGCCATCGCCCTGCTGGTATTAGGTCCACTGGTACACGGCTTTGAACATTATGCTGTGATGGCGATTGGGCAGTTCCTGACCCTGCCAGCAGGAATTGGCGGCCTGCTGATTGGCTTTATTTATCCAATTGCGGTCATGACCGGGATGCATCATATGTTCATTATGATCGAAACCTCACTGATTGCCGGCACCGGCTTTAACCCGCTGATCACGGTGTGCGCGATGTACGGTTTTGCCAATGCCGCCGTGTGCCTGGCCATTTCGCTGAAGGCGAAAAACGTGGCCTTCAAAACCGCCGGTATCTCCGCCACCCTCACCCAGTTGCTGGGGGTTTCAGAACCGGCGCTGTTCGGGATTGTGATGCAATCAGGCATGCGTGCGATTGCGGTGATGCTGACCAGTTCCGCGTTAGGTGGAATGGCGCTCTCCCTGATGGCAGTCAAAGCAAACTCCTACGGTCTGGCGGTGTTGCTTTCTCCGCTGATGTACCTTTATGACCGCTATCAGTTTATTAGCTATCTCACCGTCGGCATTGCGGTATTTATTTTTGCCTTTATTGCCGCCACGCTTTTGGTGATCCTCCCTAAAACGGCGGTAAATAAGGAGCTAAATAGAACAGCGTTATCATGATCGTTTAATTCCTTAATAACAAACCACCCTGATATTTTCTGGCACAATCTCCTGTGCCCTGGCTTCCCTATGGCCGGGCACAGGAAAACCCTGTACAGGTATGCATGATGAAAGCTTATGCCCTTACGCTTTGCGCACTGGCGTTGCCGGTATCTGCGCACAGCGCAGATATTACCCTTAAAGAAATCAATGCCCGGCTGGAGAAACTGGAGGCTGAATTAAAACAGTCGCAAATACAGTTAAAATATGCCGAACAAAAAATTGATAATGCAGAAAAAAGAGCCGCCACCGCCGAGCATAATGCCACGCTGGCCCAACAGCGCTTGCAGGCCGTTGAACAAAAAACCGATAACGATATTGCGTTAATCAAAACGCAGACGGCTAATCAGTCGCCGCGTAAAGATGACCATAGCGAAATTAAAATCGGCGGCTATGCCCGTACCGGGATCCTCACCGGGCAACAAGGGACCACCAGCACGATCGGCCCTTCTCTGACTCCCGCAGGCAGTACCGGCGGCAGCGTCGGCCGTCTGGGGAATGAGTCAGATACCTACGTGACCGCCGATATCAACTATCTCCGGCAATACGAGAATAATGCCAAACTGCGCTATTACATGAAAATTGCCGAATGGGATAAAACCTATAACACCGACAGCGCCTTTAATGGCCAGATGAATTTACGCCAGGCCTTTGCCGAAATGAGCGATCTCCCGGCCTTCAGCGGCGCCTTTCAGCACGCCACCTTGTGGGCAGGCAAACGCGAAGACCGGGATAACTTCGATATTCACTGGCTTGACTCCGATATGATGAACCTGATCGGTACCGGCGCCGGTATTTATGACGTTAACTTCTGGGGCGACCTGAAAACCAACCTGGCGGTGTACGGGCGTAATTTTAATGATATCGATGCCATGGACAATGTTGAATATAACAACATGACCGGGGCCGCCAACACCTATATTCAAAACTATACCTTCTCGCTCAATAACAAATTAGGCCCATGGCAGTGGATGCTCAACGGCCTGTACTCGAAAGATAACGATAAACGTATTAATGATGGTCTGGCCTCGGATAAAGCCGCTTCCAGGGGCTTCAACACCATGCTGGCCTATCACGACGACAGTTTCTATGGACTACGCCCGGGTCTGTCTAAAACGGTGCTGCTGTATGGTCAGGCGCTGGGGGCGGAAGTCCGCGGCCCGGGGTCAGATGGCTACCTCATTGATAACGCCTGGACCGTTAAATTTGCCTCATATGGCATCACCTCCCTGACCGACCGGCTTAGCCTGGCGCCGCTCCTCGTCGCTCAAAGCAGTAACAACCGCTACCTGGAATCGGACCATTACGACTGGCTAACCCTGAACGCTCGCGTCATCCAGGAGATGAATCAAAACTTTGCGCTGCAATATGAAGCCAGTTACCAGTATATGGATATCGACCCGAAAGGGTTTAATGGTAACAGGCCGGTCAGCGGCAACTATTACAAACTCACCTTCGCTCCGACGTTCAAAATGCACAACGTCACCGACTTGTTTGAACGCCCTGAAATTCGTTTCTTCGCCACCTGGATGAACTGGGACAAATCGCTGGATAGCTATTCCACCCGCGATACCTTCGGCAGCGCTGGCTATCACAGCGGAGGCACACTTTTCTTCGGCGCACAGCTCGAAACCTGGTTTTAAGCGCAGCGCGGCTCCCCCACCCGCAACGGGGGAGTCTTCCCACAAGGGCACGACGCCGTTATCACGAGAACTGGACCAGAATCAGCAAGATATCAGCCCTTCGTCAGTCCCTTCGCTCCCTCAGCAACAATTCGTGGATCAATTTGTGCACTCTAAAGCCTCACAACTTCAAGGGTATAGATAATGCCCTTATACTAGCCACTATAATTACAGGACCTGTAGCCGTTTGTCGGGTCTCTTCTTTTGCGCAATGTTAGGGTGTCTTCTTATGATTACTATCGACGGTAATGGCGCGGCCGCTTCAGTCGCGTTTCGCACCAGTGAGGTTATCGCCATCTACCCGATTACGCCCAGTTCAACGATGGCGGAACAGGCGGATGCCTGGGCGGGTAACGGGCTAAAAAACGTGTGGGGGGACGTGCCTCGCGTCGTCGAAATGCAGTCGGAAGCCGGGGCCATCGGTGCCGTACACGGCGCGCTGCAAACCGGGGCGCTCTCGACCTCCTTTACCTCATCGCAGGGGTTGCTGCTGATGATCCCCACGCTGTACAAACTGGCCGGTCAGCTGATGCCGTTTGTCCTGCACGTTGCCGCTCGTACCGTCGCTACCCACGCGCTCTCGATCTTCGGCGACCATTCCGACGTCATGGCCGTGCGCCAGACCGGTTGCGCCATGCTGTGCGCCAGCAGCGTCCAGGAAGCCCAGGACTTTGCGCTGATTTCCCATATCGCCACGCTTAAGAGCCGGGTGCCGTTTATTCATTTCTTCGACGGTTTTCGGACTTCGCATGAAATCAATAAAATCACCCCGCTTGCGGACGACACCATTCGCAGCCTGCTGCCTCAGGACGAGATTGACGCGCACCGTCTACGCGCGCTGAATCCGGAACATCCGGTGATCCGCGGTACTTCGGCGAACCCGGATACTTATTTCCAGTCCCGCGAAGCCACGAACCCCTGGTACGACGCGGTTTATGACCACGTTGAAACGGCGATGAACGATTTCGCCCTCGCGACCGGGCGTCAGTATAAACCGTTCGAGTTTTATGGCCATCCGCAGGCAGAACGGGTGATTGTAATTATGGGCTCGGCGATCGGCACCTGTGAAGAAGTCGTGGACGAGCTGCTGAGCCGTGGCGAAAAAGTCGGTGTCCTGAAAGTTCGCCTCTATCGTCCCTTCTCGGCCGCCCATCTGCTGGAGGCGCTGCCGGAAAGCGCCCGCGCTATCGCCGTTCTCGACCGCACCAAAGAACCGGGCGCCCATGCCGAGCCGCTGTACCTCGATATCATGACCGCGCTGGCGGAAGCCTTTAACCGCGGCGAGCGTGAAACCCTGCCCCGCACCATCGGCGGTCGCTACGGCCTTTCATCCAAGGAGTTCGGCCCGGAGTGCGTGCTGGCTATCTTCAATGAATTACGCGAAGCCCGGCCCAAACCGCGATTCACCGTCGGCATTTATGATGATGTAACCAATCTCTCCCTGCCTCTGGGGGAGAACACCCTGCCATCAGAAGCCAAACTGGAGGCGCTGTTCTACGGCCTCGGCAGCGATGGCAGCGTCTCGGCGACGAAAAACAATATCAAAATTATCGGCAACTCCACGCCGTGGTTCTCGCAGGGCTATTTTGTCTATGACTCGAAAAAAGCCGGCGGGTTGACCGTTTCGCATTTACGGGTCAGTGAAAAACCGATTCGCTCCTCCTATTTGATCTCACAGGCCGATTTTGTTGGCTGCCATCAGCTACAGTTTATCGACAAATATCAAATGGTTGAGCGGTTAAAACCCGGCGGAATCTTCTTGCTCAATACGCCTTATGGCGTCGATGAAGTGTGGTCGCGCCTGCCGCAGGAAGTGCAGGCGACGCTGAACCAGAAAAAAGCGCGCTTTTATATTGTCAACGCCGCGAAGATCGCCCGCGAGTGCAGCCTTGGCGCCCGTATCAACACCGTCATGCAGATGGCATTCTTCCATTTAACGCAAATTCTGCCGGGCGACAGCGCGCTGGCCGAACTGCAGGGCGCCATTGCTAAAAGCTACAGCAGCAAAGGTCAGGACCTGGTTGAACGCAACTGGCAGGCGCTGGCGCTGGCGCGCGAATCGTTGGCCGAAGTGCCGCTGCGCCCGGTCGATGCCTCCAGCCCGAACCGCCCGCCGGTGGTCTCCGACGCCGCGCCGGATTTTGTTAAAACCGTCACCGCCGCCATGCTGGCCGGGCTCGGCGATGCGCTACCGGTCTCCGCTCTGCCGCCGGATGGCACCTGGCCAATGGGCACCACCCGTTGGGAAAAACGCAATATCGCCGAAGAGATCCCCATCTGGAAGGAGGAGCTGTGCACCCAGTGTAACCACTGCGTGGCCGCCTGCCCGCATTCAGCGATTCGCGCCAAAGTGGTCCCTCCGCAGGCAATGGACGCGGCACCGGCCAGCCTGCACTCCCTGGATGTGAAATCGCGCGATATGCGCGGGCAGAAATATGTACTGCAGGTGGCGCCGGAAGATTGCACCGGCTGTAACCTGTGCGTGGAAGTGTGTCCGGCAAAAGACCGACAGAATCCTGAAATCAAGGCCATCAACATGATGTCGCGCCTTGAACATGTGGAAGAAGAGAAAGTGAACTACGACTTCTTCCTCAACCTGCCGGAAATCGACCGCAGCACTCTGGAACGTATTGATATCCGCACCTCGCAGCTGATCAGCCCGCTGTTTGAATATTCCGGCGCCTGCTCCGGCTGCGGCGAAACGCCGTATATCAAACTGCTGACCCAGCTGTACGGGGATCGGATGCTGATCGCTAACGCCACTGGCTGCTCGTCGATTTACGGCGGTAATCTGCCATCCACCCCGTATACCACCGACGCCAACGGCCGCGGCCCGGCGTGGGCAAACTCGCTGTTCGAAGACAACGCCGAATTTGGCCTCGGCTTCCGCTTAACCGTCGACCAGCACCGTCAGCGCGTAATGCGCCTGCTGTCAACGTTTGCCGACAAACTGCCAGCAGCGTTGTACGACGCGCTGCTGGCCGACGCCACGCCGGAGGTGCGGCGTGAACAGGTGGCTGAGTTACGCCAGGTTCTGGCTAATGAAGCAGGCGCGAAGGAGCTCTTAACCGATGCCGATGCGCTGGTTGAGAAATCCATCTGGCTTATCGGCGGCGATGGCTGGGCCTATGACATTGGCTTTGGCGGTCTCGACCACGTCCTGAGCCTGACAGAAAACGTCAACATTCTGGTTCTCGACACGCAGTGTTACTCCAATACCGGTGGCCAGGCGTCGAAGGCGACCCCGCTCGGCGCGGTCACCAAGTTTGGTGAGCACGGCAAGCGCAAAGCGCGTAAGGACCTCGGCGTCAGCATGATGATGTACGGGCATGTTTACGTCGCGCAAATTTCGCTGGGCGCGCAGCTGAATCAGACGGTGAAAGCGATTCAGGAAGCGGAGGCCTACCCTGGCCCGTCGCTGATTATCGCCTACAGCCCCTGCGAAGAGCACGGTTACGATCTGGCGCTCAGCCACGATCAGATGCGTCAGCTGACCGCCACCGGCTTCTGGCCGCTGTACCGCTTCGACCCTCGTCGTGCGGATGAAGGTAAACTGCCGCTGGCGCTGGACTCTCGCCCACCTTCAGACGCGCTGGCCGAAACGCTGCTTAATGAGCAACGTTTCCGTCGCCTCAATGCCCAGCAGCCCGAAGTGGCGGAGCAGCTGTGGAAAGATGCGGCGGCGGATTTGCAAAAACGCTATGACTTCCTGGCCCAGATGGCCGGCAAAGCGGAAAAACCAGCCACCGAGAGTTAATCGGCTCTGTTTTTAAGCTTCACCATAAAAAAAGCCCGAATATTCATTCGGGCTTGTCATTTTTATCGTCAAAATAATATCATGCGTGAATATAATATGTGACGATCATAATAAAACCTGACAATAATAAAGGACATGTAACGCCCACAGAATACGCCCACCGCGTCACGAAGTATAATTTTTATTTAACATACATCCGCTTAATACATTCATAAAGACTATAACCATCACGGAAGAATTTATTACTCCACACCGATTCGCCCGTATTGCCTTCTTTTACATCCTCAATGCGCTAAGTTAAAAATATCGGCATAATAAACGCCGTTCGTGTGACGCCCCCACCATTAGCCCCCGGCCCATTACCCCGGCAATCATCATCATAACCGTCGACAATCCCCCCCGACCGCCAGCAATAAAACCCTCTGCGCGAGCGATGACGATAATCGTTGCATTAAATAGACGGGCATCGCTCTGATTTATTCGCTCACGCCGAATAGTATTCCCGGCGTCTGTGCGCAAGCCAGTTTGCAGCGCGAAGATGACAACATTGATATAAAGTCACTGCGCCTCTGGCATTACTTATCGCCTTGACCGGACCGACCCGTGCCGATACCGGGTTCACCAGCAACCGTCAATCAAATCAAAACAAAACAATATCCCTGGAGTATTAAAACCGTTACCCGATAAATGATATATTGCCGGTAAAGCCTGCCGTAAAGGACGCCAGCCATGGATCATCACCCCGTAAAGTCATCCCGAATCGCCTCCATCGCCTATGACGAGGCCTCTGGCATCCTCGAAATCCGGTTTCACGACGATAGCACGATTCGCTATGAGAAGGTGCCCGAACGCATCTACCGCCTTTTTTTGCAGGTGGTGTCCAAGGGACGTTTTTATGATGGCGTCATCAAAGGGAAATTTACCGAACTCCGGGGTAACTCACGCTAAAATGTGACCCGTCATGGTACATCGCGCCGCCAAATGGCGTACACTTTAAGCGGTTACTTAAACAGGAGGTTTTATGGCCAGAATAATTCTTGTACCTATTGATATTTCTGATAAAGAATTAACTCAACGCGTTGTCTGTCACGTTGAGGCGGAAGCGCGCATTGACGATGCCGAAGTACACTTTCTGACCGTGATTCCATCCCTTCCCTATTACGCCTCGCTGGGGATGGCCTATACCACCGAACTACCGCCGATGGATGAGTTTAAAGCGGAATCGGAAACGCGTCTGAAAGAGATCGTCGCTCAGTTCGCCATTCCTGAAGACCGGGTGCATTTCCATGTTAAGGAAGGTTCGCCGAAGGATAACATTCTGGAGCTGGCGAAAACGCTGCCGGCCGATCTGGTGATTATCGCCTCTCACCGCCCGGATATTACGACCTATCTGCTCGGCTCCAACGCTGCGGCCGTCGTTCGTCATGCCGACTGTTCCGTACTGGTTGTGCGTTAACCCCTTCAGCCCGCCCTCTGGGCGGGCTTTTTATCTCAACATCTGCCAGGCTAAACTACCTGAAATGTGCTGACATCCCCACCGCGAATCCGTACCATACACGCCACAGACTTAGACTGAGCAACGTCCGACGTCATTAATTGCGACCACCCGCCGTGCCGTGGGCAGAGTGCGTGTGCCACACTATGAATTGAGCTATTATTAAATGCTGCAAAATCAAGAAATTAGCAAAAAAGAAAAGTACAACCTCGATAAATTGCAAAAGCGCCTGCGCCGCAACGTCGGCGAAGCCATTGCCGATTTCAACATGATCGAAGACGGCGACCGGATTATGGTTTGCCTGTCCGGCGGTAAAGATAGCTACACCATGCTGGAAATCCTGCGCAGCCTGCAGAAAAGTGCGCCGATTTCATTCTCGCTGGTCGCGGTCAACCTCGATCAGAAGCAGCCGGGTTTCCCCGCGCACATCCTGCCGGAATATCTGGAGCAGCTTGGCGTCGAGTATAAAATTGTCGAAGAAAATACCTACGGGATCGTCAAAGAGAAGATTCCTGAAGGCAAAACCACCTGTTCGCTCTGTTCACGCCTGCGTCGCGGTATCCTTTACCGTACCGCGAGTGAACTGGGCGCGACGAAGATTGCTCTCGGCCATCACCGCGACGATATTTTACAGACGCTGTTCCTGAACATGTTCTACGGCGGCAAAATGAAAGGCATGCCGCCGAAGCTGATGAGCGATGACGGTAAACACATCGTGATTCGCCCGCTGGCATACTGCCGTGAAAAAGACATTGAGCGTTTTTCGCAGGCGAAAGGTTTCCCGATCATTCCGTGCAACCTGTGCGGTTCGCAGCCTAACCTGCAGCGCCAGGTGATTGCCGATATGCTACGCGACTGGGATAAACGCTATCCTGGCCGTATCGAGACCATGTTCAGCGCCATGCAAAACGTGGTGCCGTCTCATCTGAGCGACATCAACCTGTTTGACTTTAAAGGGATTAACCACAACTCAGAAGTGGTTGATGGCGGCGATCTGGCGTTTGACCGGGAAGAGATTCCGCTGCAGCCTGCCGGCTGGCAGCCGGAAGACGATGCCGCGCAGCTGGATGAACTGCGTCTGAACGTGGTAGAAGTGAAGTAACCGACCGGCGTCTCAGAGTCACCTCTGAGACGCGTTATCATCGCTTATTTCAGCAGGCGGACGCGGCAGTTTTTGCCTTTAATCTTGCCGTTCTGCAGCTGCTTATAGGCTTTCTGCGCCACGCTCTGGCGAATGGCCACATAGACATGCGCAGGATGGACGTTAATCTTGCCGATGTCGGCGCCGTCAAAGCCCATATCTCCGGTCAACGCGCCGAGCACATCGCCAGCGCGCATTTTTGCTTTCTTCCCGCCATCGATGCACAGCGTCGCCATCTCTGCGTGAAGCGGTTTGACATTGCCGTTCGTTGGCGCGCTCACCCAGTTCAGCTTCAGCTGCAGCATCTCGGCCAGGATGTTGGCGCGCTGCGCCTCTTCCGGCGCGCAGAGGCTGATAGCCAGACCGCTCTCGCCGGCGCGGGCGGTACGGCCGATGCGATGCACGTGAACTTCCGGATCCCAGGCCAGCTCGTAGTTAACCACCAGCTCCAGCGATTTAATATCGAGGCCGCGCGCGGCGACGTCGGTGGCGACCAGCACGCGAGAGCTCCCGTTGGCAAAACGCACCAGCGTCTGATCGCGATCGCGTTGTTCAAGATCGCCGTGCAGCGACAGCGCGCTCTGCCCTGCGGCATTCAGCGAATCGCAAACCGCCTGACAATCTTTTTTGGTGTTGCAAAACACCACGCAGGAGGCCGGCTGATGCTGGCTGAGCAGCGTTTGCAGCAGCGGGATTTTTCCGCGCTGGGAGGTTTCGAAAAACTGCTGCTCGATTGCCGGCAACGCGTCGACAGAATCGGTCTCAATGGTTAACGGATGGTTTTGCACCCGCCCGCTGATCGCCGCGATCGCTTCCGGCCAGGTGGCGGAGAACAGCAGCGTCTGACGTTCGGCCGGGGCAAAGCGGATCACCTCATCGATGGCCTCGCTGAAGCCCATATCCAGCATCCGATCGGCTTCATCCATCACCAGCGTCTGCAGCGCATCCAGCGACACGGTGCCCTTCTGCAGGTGATCCAGCAAACGACCCGGCGTGGCGACGATGATATGCGGCGCATGCTGCAGCGAATCGCGCTGCGCGCCGAAAGGCTGCCCGCCGCAAAGGGTCAAAATTTTAATATTTGGTAAAAAGCGCGCCAGACGACGCAGCTCGCCCGCGACCTGATCGGCCAGTTCGCGGGTCGGGCACAAGACCAAAGATTGTGTCTGGAACAGGGTAGCATCGACGTGTTGAAGCAGCCCCAGACCAAATGCCGCAGTTTTACCGCTACCGGTTTTGGCCTGCACGCGCACATCTTTACCCGCCAGAATCGCGGGCAAGGCGGCGGCCTGCACAGGGGTCATCGTGAGATAACCCAGCTCATTGAGATTGGCGAGCTGGGCAGCGGGTAAAACGTTCAGTGTTGAAAAAGCGGTCACAATTTTTTCTCGAATTAACAGGCACACAAAGGGCAGGCGCGTATCCTCGCAGATCTGCGCCTGCGATGCGACAATTTAATCGGCTCATCATCCGGCGGCGGATCGGGCAGTGGATGCGGGCGCGGCCGGGGATCGGGCACCGGTATGGGATCGTTAGGTTCTGGCGAGACAGGGATGGATGTCAGGGGTTGATAGCGCATGTTGGTTCTCCCGGGAATGAGCGGGTACACCCATTAAGCGTAGAAGCTGCTAACCAGAGAGCAAAAAAAAGCCGACTTAATCAAGTCGGCGTCGTACGAATCAATTGTGCTATGCAGTAATTCAAAAAAGGAAGTA
>OAVK01000238.1_pt1 | contig 36571 bp, 30 predicted proteins | sample 1495301 | NCBI WGS metagenome assembly OAVK01 (sample SAMEA2580094, study PRJEB22360) | human gut metagenome | biome: human gut; feature: human-associated habitat; material: faeces | place: Denmark | collected 2008/2010
TGTTTCGAATATAAGGGACGGCGGCGGGCGGCAGCGCAAGCCTGTATAAGGAGAATATGTATGAACATCGTCGAGGCAATGGAGCGGCGCCACGCGGTCCGCGATTTCAGCGACCGGCCCATCGATGACGATACGCTTCGCGCGCTGAATGAGGCCGTGGACGCGGCGAACGCCGACGGCGGGCTCGACGTCCAGCTGGTGCAGGACGACACGGATGCGTTCGGGGGATGCCCGACCCATTATGGTCGCTTCAAGAACGTCCGCTATTGCATCGCCCTGATCGGCTCCGACGACGAGGACCCGGCACAGCTGGACCGCAAGGTCGGCTATTACGGCGAGCGCCTTGCCCTGACGGCGACGCAGCTGGGGATGGGCTCAAGTTGGGTGGTGTTGCACGAGACGCACGACCATGACGGACGCTGGCGGCTAGGCGAGGGCGAGCGCATGCCCGCCGCCCTGGCCTTGGGGTATGGCAACAGACCGGGCCGGGCACATCGCAGCAAGCCTTTGGAAGAGCTCGGGGCCGTGGAGAACGACGACCTCTCCGGCGCTCCGGATTGGTTCCTGTCGGGGCTTCGCGCGGTGGCGCTGGCTCCGAGCGCATTGGGTAAGCAGCCGGTGCGCTTCACCCTGCTGGAGGACGGCAAGACGGTTCTCGCGCAGCCTTTGGAGGGCGTTCAGGCCGATATCTGCCTGGGCATCGCACGGTATCATTTCGAGGTCGGCTCCGGCCATACTGATATCGTCGTCCGCTGATTCGACCGGGCCGGCATGGCCGTTCTCCCGAATCAGTCGCACGATTGTGCAGATTCAGCTATAACCGTGTGATTTTTCAGCATTTTTCGCCGCAAGATAAGTCAAGTTCGAGAAGGAACCGCTAGCGTCGTTCAACATGAAGAACTTTTTCAAGGGAATTTCGCTGTCGTCTATCGCGGCAGGCGCGTTGGCGGCGGTCACCTCGTTCCTGTTATCGGCGAAAATCGGCATCGCCGGTTCGGTGATCGGCGTGGCGATCGGTTCGATTGTGTCGGCGGTCTCGTCACAGATCTATCAGAACGTACTACACGAATCCGGCCGGAAACTGCAGGATGTCGCGGGGACGACGGGCGACGGGGACGACGGCGCTACGGAGACGACGGCTGATACGGATACAACCGCTTCCACCGACGCCAATGCGCAGGACCATACAGCGATCATCGCCAATCCGGTGGCGCTGCCGGCCCCCGCATCACACGAGCTCGGTCACGGTCCGCGGACCGTCGCCTCGGACGCCGCACGGCGGCTGTCGCACGGCGATGAGACGCAACTGATCGGCAACGCCCCGGTGGACGCCAATGCGACGATTGCGAGCGGGATGCCCCCCGTGCCGGCGCCACCGTCCTCGGCCCGCGCCGCCACGCCAAGCGGCATGCGCACGTCCGCCCGGCCTGCCGCAGCCAGATTCACGGCCTCCAGGTCCGCTACCTTCAGGTCAGAGGCCGATCGGGCGAAGCGCAACAAGCGCACCGCCATCATCGTCGCCGTCGTCAGCGCCCTGGTGGCGGTAGGCGCGACCGCCGGCGTCATCCTCGCCATCACCCAAGGTCAGGGAACCGATACTGTGGTCCGCGACTGGGTGCGCCAGTCGAACACCCCGACCGAGCCCAAGCAGCAGGCACCGCAGGACGACACGACCGACGGCAACAGCGACACCAAGGATTCGACAACGAAGGACGGCACCGATTCGACCGGCAAGGGCTCGACCGGCGACAGCAACAGCTCGACCAACAGTGGCAATGGATCGACCGATTCCACTCAGGGCAACGGTTCCGACTCCTCCTCGTCGAACGGGTCTTCCAGCTCCAACGGATCAAACGGCTCGAACGGGAGCAACGGCTCCGACTCCACCGGAACCGGCAACGGAAACTCCTCAGGCTCCGACTCCTCCGGGTCAGGCTCCGGCAGCAACGGAACCGGCGACGGATCGGGCCACTCCGGCTCCGACGGATCAAGCTCCAACTCCGGTTCCAATGGTTCCGGTTCCGACTCCGGCTCCTCGTCGAGCGGGTCGTCGTCGGGATCCGGATCGGGTTCTTCCTCCGGTGGCGGCTCCACCGGCACCGGCAAGTCCGGCAACCAGGCGTGACACCAAGCAGTCCACTCGTATCCGGCCGCTTATCCCGCGGAAGTCCCACCAGAACAGCCATATGGGACTTTTGCCGGATAAGCGGCCCACCGGCCACGTTCCCCACACCCATATGTCGCCCCTTATCCGACGAAAGTCCCATTTAGCCGTCCTCAGATGGGACTTTGGGCGGGTGAGACGGATGACGCGGGTGACGGAGGCTGTACGACACGCCCAGTTTGGTTTTCATACCGACTTGAGGTAAATTATCAATCGGCTCAAAAAGCAGCCGATAATTGAATTTGGGGCTATGGCGCAGCTGGTAGCGCATCTCCATGGCATGGAGAGGGTCAGGGGTTCGAATCCCCTTAGCTCCACAGATTGAAACCGGTCGATTTCGACCGGTTTTTTCGTTTACGCACGCTCTCCGGCAGGCAACCAAAAGAAAACGCTCCGCTTTCTCGCTTTCGAGGGGTTGATTCCACACTCAAGGAACATCTATCTGCGTTTCAGGGGGTTGCCAGATTGCGATATCCGGAGTATTCCGGCCGGATTGCCATTGAAGTCATGCGGTTCCTGGAGCTTGGATACTTGGCCGGCAACCCCTTGAAACGCAGATAGATGTTTCAGCGTCACCGAATCAACCCCTTGAAAGCGAGATAGGCATCCATTCACCGAGGAATCGGCGGATGACCGTCAGTCGCCGTGCTGCACGCGCATGAGCACCGTGCCGTCCGAGCCGCTGACGACCGCATGAGGTGCCGGGTCGAGCGACAGCTCGACATGCAAACGTTCTCCGCCATGGCCGACCGCATCATAGGCGTACCGCCTGTTGTCGACCGTCACCGGCGTCGTCATGGCGTGGGTGAGCCACGGATTGCGCCGGCGGATGCCGATCAGCCCTTGGATCAGGCGATACATCCACTCCCCCGTGCCAGGCAAATCACCCGGCGATGCGGGGAACGCCGGCCGCACCGCGTCATCGCCGCCCATGCGGTCCTCCTTGACGCCGCGAAACGCCTGCTCGTCGCCGTAATAGATGCTCGGCACGCCGCCGACGGTGAACAGCACGGTCATCGCAAGGGAGGCTCCGGCATCTCCTACACGACTGGCAATGCGTGTCACGTCATGGTTGCCGACGAACGTCTGCGGCGCGAACGACTCCAGAAACTCATTGTGCCGTTTGAGGCTCCAATCCAGTTCATAGAAGTTCGCGGATTCGAGCGAACTCCAAATCGCCTTCCACAGCTCGTACTGGGTGAGTGAATCCATGCCGGATTGCCGGACAATCGCGGGGTAATCGCCATGAATCACCTCGCCCATGATCCACACGTCGGGGAATTCGCGCCGCACGGCGGGCAGAACACGCGTCCAGAACGCCGGCGACACGGCGTAGGCGGCGTCCAGCCGCCATGCGGAGGCTCCACGCCGCAGCCAATGCAGCATCACATCGGTGACGAGCCGCACGACCTCTTCCGAGTCATGATTGAGTTCCGGCAGTTCGGGGTGCCCCTCGAACCGGCGATAGTCCACTCCCCCGCCTGCATTTCGCGTGATGTGGAACATCGACTCGTGGCCGTGGCCGGCGAGCGCGTCCCTAAACGCCGGGAACGAGCGCCCAACATGGTTGAACACGCCGTCGAGCATCACGCGGATGCCCCGGCTACGGCATGCATCGATCAGCCTGTCGAATGCGGCGTCATCGCCGAGCCGAGAATCGATGCGATAGTAGTCGACCGTGTCGTACCCGTGGGTCTCGGACGCGAACACCGGCCCCAGCAGTAGGCCGTTCGCGCCCATGTCGATGAGATAGTCAAGCCACGGGATGATGGCGTCGAGTCGTGGCGTCAACGCCCGCTCGCCCTCGTTGGACGGGCGTATCGGGGCGCCGGTGAATCCCAGCGGATACACCTGCCACCAGATGGTCGTGTCGTTGACGCTCATGCCATAGCCGCTCATCGCATTCTCCTCATCCGGCACACCCGTTCCCGTTTCCCGTGACCGGGTGTGCCGCAGCGATCATCTGGCCGGGAAATCCGGGTATCCGTCCCCGTCGAGGTCGGGCCCGTCCGGGCCGCCGTAGTAGCCGTCGCCGGTGCCCATGAACTCGCGGGTGCTGACGCGGTTGACATTGCGGGCGGCATCCACCGCGTGCTGCAGTTCCTTGCGCACGGCGAAACCGTCGATGATGTTCTTCAGCACGATCTTGCCGCCGGTGGACTGGTCCATCGCGTCGATGAGAATCGTGCTCAAGCCGAAGATGCGCTGCAGCAGCGTGCGCGAGATCGTGATGTCGACGATGCGGAACAGCTTGACGGTGTCGAAGCTCTGATGCAGCAGACCGCTCTGCGTGGCCAGCTCGTCGGCCGTCAGAGTGTACGTGGTGAACGTGAACGGGGTGCGGCACCAGTTGCGCTTGCGCTGCGTCCAGATGATGTCGCCGTCTGCGATGTTCTTGGCCATGATCGGTCTCCTCCTGCTGTCGATGACGGTATGCTCCCATCGTAGCCCGTCATTCGGGACGCGATGTGTCCTCTGCCAGCGTACAGGGAACGGCGGATAGAGGGACGGACGGGGAGAACGCAGCATCAGGAGCCTGCTATAGGGCCGGATGCTCCCACTGGTCGGTGTCGGCGAGCGCCGGACCATGATTGTAGTCGACGAGCCGCCACCGCAACGTGCCGTCGGGCATGTCGGCTGCGACGAACCGCACCCAGTGCGCGTTGCCCATGCTGACCACGTCGGCGAAATCGGGGTGGATAGCCCCCAATCCCAGCACGGTCTGCACGGTCTGCGCGATCCATGAGCCATGCGAGAACACGTACAGATCCGTGTCGGCTCCGGCGCTGAACGACCATTCCTCCAATGCCGCGCGGCCTCGCTCGCCGACGGCGGCCTTCGTCTCGGCACCATGCCGCAGTTCGCCGCCGCGATATTCCGCCCATGCACGGTAGTCCTCAGGGCATTCGCGCTCCAGTTCGGCCAGCTCCTTGCCTTCCCATTCGCCGAAGTTGCGCTCCCGCACGCGGGCGTCGGGGTGCACGTCTAGTCCGAGCGGGTCGGCGAAGGCATGCGCCGTGGCCATGGCACGACTCAGGTCGGATGCCACGACGAGCTGCCGGCGTTCCGGGTGCGATTCGACGTATAGGGAGCGCAGTGCCTGCGCGGTCTGCCTGACCTGCCATTCGCCGATCTCATCCAAGGGGATGTCAATCTGCCCCTGGAAGCAATGCCGGGCGTTGTATGAGGTGCGCCCATGCCGTATCAGCGTGATGGAGCGGACGTGCTCCGGCATCGCCTGCGGCGAGGAGACGTCACTCATCAGCTTCGCCGGCATCGTCACCGTCACTGCCGTTGTCGGCGGATTCGTCGCCCGTCGTCTCGGGGTGTTCGAGAGGCAGCTCGACGACGGGGCAGTCACGCCACAGCCGTTCGAGGCGATAGTACTCTCGCGCGTCCTGATGCATGATGTGGATGATGAAATCGCCGTAGTCCAGCAGCACCCACTGTCCTTCGCCGACACCTTCGCGCGAGCGCGGGGACAGATGCCCGCACTTGAGGTACACGTCCTTCTCGACCTCTTCCGCGACGCCGATCACCTGGCGCTCGTTCATGGCGGTGGCGACCATCATGATGTCGGTGATGGCGAGCAGGTCGCTGACATCGAACGCCTCGATGTCGGCGGCTTTCATGCGGTCGGCCGCGACTGCGGCGACGCGCACGGCATCAATGGAACTCTGGACTGCTGTCATTGGATCAACGCTCCCAAGCGGGCTTCCAGCCCTCGACGATGTGTTGTGTGTTTTCGGAATAGACCATCGAATCGTCCGGCACGGCGTGGCGGATGACCGAACCGGCACCGGTGGTGACGCCGTCGCCGACCTCAACCGGCGCGACGAACAGGTTGCCGGCGCCGACGTGCACGTTCGAGCCGATATGCGTGCGGTTCTTGTGCACGCCGTCATAGTTGGCGGTGATCGTGCCACCGCCGATGTTGGTGTGCTCGCCGAGTTCGGCGTCGCCCACATAACTCAGATGCGGCACCTTGGTGCCGTTGCCGATGTGCGCCTTCTTCATCTCGACGAACGCGCCGGCCTTGGTCTCCTCGCCCAGCTCGTTGCCCGGCCGCATGTAGGTCCACGGGCCGATGTTCGCGGCACGCCCGATATGCGAGCCCTGCACGCGGGAGCGTTCGACGACGGCCTCGGCGTCCACGGTCGCGTCGATCAACGTTGTGTATGGGCCCACGACCGCGTTCTGACCAATCACGGTGTGGCCTTTGAGGAACGATCCGGGCAGCACGGTCACGTCCTGCGCGAGTTCGACGTCGTCTTCGATCCACGTGGTGTCGGGGTCGAGGATCGTCACGCCGTTGAGCATCCAGTGCTCGCATACGCGACGGTTGTGCGCCTTCGACAGCGCGGCGAGCTGCAGGCGGTCGTTCACGCCTTCGACGCTCAGCGGGTCGGGCGCGGCGAACGCCCCGACCGTGCCGCGCGTCTTCGCGGTCTCCAGCGCGTCGGTGAGATAGAACTCGCCCTGCGCGTTGTGGTTGTCGAGGTTCGCGATGGCCTCGGCAAGCAGATCGGCGTCGAACACGTACACGGACGTGTTCACCTCCTGCACCGCGAGTTCGCTCCGGTTGGCGTCCTTCTGCTCGACGATGCGCAGCACGTGGCCGTCACGATCGCGGATGATGCGGCCGTATCCGGTCGGGTTGTCGAGGATCGTGGTCAGCACGGTGGCGCCGTCGCCGCTCTGCTCGTGGAACGCCACGAGCTTCTTCAACGTGACGGAGTCGAGCAGTGGCATGTCGGACGCGGCGATCAGCACCGAGCCATGCAGGTTGCGTTCCTGGGTCAGCTGCGCCATCGCGCACTGGACCGCGCGGCCGGTGCCGGGGATGTCGTCCTGGTTGACGATGTCGACGTTCGCGTCGTAGGACCGTGCCGCCTCGGAGACGCGGTCAGCCTGATAGTGCACGACGACGGCCAGTGTCTCGGGCTCCAGATGTCCGACTGATGTCATGACGCGCTGGAGGAAGGTCTTACCCGCGAATTCGTGCAGGACCTTCGGCTTGGACGAACGCATGCGTGTTCCTTCACCTGCGGCGAGGATGATTGCGGCGGATAGTGCCATTTCTGTGCGACTCCAGTTCTCTGCCGACTGCAGGATTGCTGCCCGGCCGCGGATTGCCGCGGAACCGGGCGCGAAAGTTCCCCCACCTGGACTCGAACCAAGACAAAGGGTTCCAAAGACCCGTGTGCTGCCATTACACCATGGGGGAATGGCGGTGAACCCGCCAAGTTTTTATTATGCCATACCTCGCGACTTCGTCAAATCGAAGCTCATGCGAACAGGAAGCCCTGCCCGTGGTGCTCGGGGTACGTGTCGAAGAGCTCCGCGACGGAACCGTCCTCGAACACCGCGCGGATGGCGCTGGCGAGCAGAGGCGCGATCGACAGCACGGTCAGGCCGTCCCAGCGCTTCTCTTCGGGAATCGGCACCGTGTCGGTGAGCACGATCTCGCTGGCACCGCAGTTCTTGAGACGGTCCACGGCCGGACCGGACAGCACGCCGTGCGTGGCGACCACGGTCACGGACTTGGCGCCCGCGTCACGCAGCACGTGGCAGGCTCCGGCGATGGTGCCGGCGGTGTCGATCAGGTCGTCGACGAGCACGCAGTCCTTGCCCTTGACATCGCCGACCACACGGTTGGCGACCGCCTTGTTCGGGCGCGTGATGTCACGCGTCTTGTGCACGAAGGCGAGCGGGCCGCCGCCGAGGCGTTGCGCCCACTGCTCGGCCACGCGGATGCGGCCGGCATCCGGGGAGACGACCGCGACATTGCCCAGCTCGTTGGAGAACCGATCGCGGATGTAGTCCACCAGCACCGGCATAGCGATCAGGTGGTCGACCGGGCCGTCGAAGAAGCCCTGGGACTGCGCGGCGTGCAGGTCGACGCTCATGATGCGGTCGGCACCGGCGGTCTTGAGCAGGTCGAAGATCAGACGGCAGGAGATGGGCTCGCGTCCGCGATGCTTCTTGTCCTGACGGGAGTAGCCCAGCAGCGGGCATACCGCGGTGATGGAACGCGCGGAGGCACGCTTCAACGCATCGATCATGATGAGCTGTTCCATTATCGACTTGTTGACCAGATCCGCGTGGGTCTGCAGCACGAACACGTCCGCGCCGCGCACCGATTCGGTGTAGCGCACGTACATCTCGCCGTTGGCGAAATCGTATGCGGTGGTCTCCAGTATGTCGATGCCAAGCTGTTCGGCGACGTCCGAGGCAAGCTTCGGATGCGTACGGCCGGTCACGAGGATGAGGTTTTTATCGGGCTTTCCTTCGAGGATTGCACTCACCATGTCTCCAAACGTTTGTGTTTCGCTGAAGTGGACAATGTCATAGTAACCGTGCACACCGACCGCATGTCACATGCAGACCAGCCCCGGTTCATGTTCCGTTAGCGTTCCCGGCACGACTCGCCGGCGTGTCCCGGTCAGCCGGAACGCCTGCGGTACAGGCCGTGCTTGCCGATGTACTGCACGACGCCGTCAGGGACGAGGTACCATACCGGCTCGCCGTGCGTCGCGCGCCGGCGCACATCGGTGGAGGATATGGCCAGCGCCGGGATCTCCAGCGTGTCCACCTTGCCGTCGGGCAGCCGCACCCCCTGTGGCGACGAGTAGCCGGGCCGTGTGACCGCTACGAAATGCGCCAGATCCCACATCTGGTCGGCGTCCTTCCACTCCATGATCTCCGCCACCGCGTCGGCGCCGGTGATGAAGAACAGCTCGGCGTCGGGATGCTGCAAGCGCAGGTCGCGCAGCGTATCGATGGTGTAGGTGACGCCCGGCCGGTCGATGTCGACGCGGGACACGGTGAATTTCGGGTTCGACGCGGTGGCGATCACCGTCATCAGATAACGGTCCTCGGCGTTGGTGACCTGCTTGTCGAGCTTGAAGACCGGCCGGCCGGTCGGCACGAAAATCACCTCGTCGAGGTCATACACCCAGGCCACCTCCGAGGCGGCGACCAGGTGGCCGTTGTGGATCGGGTCGAAGGTTCCGCCCATGATGCCGACGCGCGGGCGCATGTGCCAGTTGCCGCGCGTGGAGAACCGCTTGGCTCCGTCCGGTTTTTCGGATGACAGGTCCGACATGCGGCGCTCCGGCTCGACGAGATATTGGATTTCGGGCGAGGGGTCGGCTTCTGCGGCCAATGGGCTTGCCTCCTGCGGCGGCCTTCGCGTCGTCATGCCTCCGAGACCTCCGGCTGGCTGTCCGCCTCGTCCGTCTCGCGCTCGCCCTGGTCCGCGGTGGTGTTGGCCTCCTGCGGGTCGATCTTGCCCATGTCCTCGTCCCATTCGTCCTGCACGACGCGGCGGATCTCGGCGAACGTGGGCAGGGGGAAGCCGGGCTGGTACAGCCTGCGCACTTCGGCGACGCGCTCGGTGATACGGATCAGCGTGTCGGTCATGCCGTCGACGTCGCCCTTGCGTTCCATGGCGCTGAAGCGGCGGATGTACTGCTCCATCATGCCCATCTGTTCGCGCACCGTCTTCAGCTTCACCGCGTCCAGTTCCACGACGTCCGGGGAGTCGGTCTCCGGCCAGCCGATGAGCACGGCGTCGGCGTATTCCAGCGATGCCCGCTGGCTGGCCGAGGCAATGCCATCCTCGATCTGCACCAGGAACACGTAGCGGACGATGCTGAGCCGTTCCGCGGCAATCTTCAGGCCCAATGTCTGATCGTTGAGATCGATATCGTCCCGGATGGTGGAAATCACCGGTCGTTCCTCGCTCATGCTCGCACCTGCCCCGTTCCGTAGCCGATCCACTTCGTGGTGGTCATCTCTTTGAGTCCCATCGGGCCGCGGGCGTGCATCTTCTGCGTGGAGATGCCGAGCTCCGCGCCGAAGCCGAACACCCCTCCGTCGGTGAAACGGGTGGAGGCGTTGACCATGACGACGGCCGAGTCGATGCGCTTGGCGAACGTTTCTATCGCGGAGTAGTCCTCGGAGATGATCGACTCGGTGTGGCCGGTGGAATGCATGTTGATGCTGTCAATGGCCTCGTCGAGCGAATCGACGATCTTGACCCCCATGGTGAGCGCCAGATATTCGGTGTCCCAATCCTGGTCCGTGGCGTGCTTCATGGCGAGGCTTGGGATGCCGGCCGCCTCGATGATGGCGAACGCCCGCTCGTCGGCGTGCAGCTCGACACCCTTGTCGGCGAGCGCCTTCGCCGCGGCCGGCAGGAACCGTTCGGCCACGTCGCGGTGGACCAGCAGCTTTTCGGCGGCGTTGCATACGCCGACGCGCTGCGTCTTCGCGTTGATGATGATGGGGATCGCCTTGTCGAGGTCGCCGCTGCGGTCAACATAGATATGGACGTTGCCGGCTCCGGTCTCGATGACCGGCACTTTGGAATTGCGTACGACGGCCTGGATGAGTCCGGCTCCGCCGCGCGGGATCAGCACGTCGATGTGGCCGCGGGCCTCCATCATCGCCGTGGCGCCCTCGCGTCCGTATTCGTCGACGGTGTCGATCAGCGCCGGGTCGAATCCGTTCGCGGCGAGCGCGTCGTGGATCACCGCCATTGTCGCCGCGTTCGTGCGCTCTGCGTCGTGCCCTCCGCGCAGTATGGCGGCGTTGCCGGATTTGAGGCACAGGCTGGCCACATCCACGGTCACGTTCGGCCGGGCTTCGTAGATCATGCCAATAACGCCGATGGGCACGTGCACCTGATTGAGCCGCAGCCCGTTCTCCAGCGTGTATCCGCGCTCGATCTCGCCGACCGGATCGGGCAGCGAGGCCACGTGGCGAACGCCTTCGGCGCTGGCGGCGATGCGCGGCTCGTCGAACCGGAGACGGTCGAGCTTCCCGGCGTCCATGCCGCGAGCGGCTGCGGCCTGCATGTCCTGCCCGTTGGCGGCGGCGATGGTCGAGGCGTCGGCGTCCAGCGCATCGGCGATCGCGTGCAGCAGGGCGTTTTTCACCTGGGTGTCGGCCTGCGCCAGATCAGATTGGGCGCGTGCGGCGGCGTCGGCTTTCGCGCAGACGCCGGAGAACACCTCGCCGTTCAATTCATCTTTCGTCATAAAGCCCAGAATAACGCAGATTGCGAGCTTTGCGGAGCATTCGTGTCATCATGTCAATATGGGGGCACGTGTCCTGCGGCCGCGACGCACGCCGGGATCCATGCCAGTATGCGGTACCCGCCGCCGCCATGCCCACGCCTGACGGTAGACTTGAGCCGAACTTCATCCCATTCAGCAGCAACGCAAGGATTACCAGTGACCACGTTCCACAGCACGCGCAGCACCACCGACTCACTTACCTCCAAGCAGGCCATCCGCAAGGGCATCGCCGACGACGGCGGCCTGTTCGTGACCGATTCCCTGGGCGAGACGAAGGTGGACATCGCTTCCCTGACGGGCAAGCCGTATCAGCAGATCGCCGCCGAGGTGCTCGGTGCGCTGCTGCCGGACTTCACCGAGGCCGAGCTCGCGCAGTGCATCGCCGACGCTTACGGCGAGCAGTGGTCCGACAGGCGCATCACGCCCCTGAAGCCGCTCGGCGACGACTACATCCTCGAACTGTTCAACGGCCCGACCTCCGCGTTCAAGGACGTTGCGCTGCAGATCCTCCCCCGTTTCATGGCGCACACGACGCCGGCGGACGGCGACACCGACGAGAAGATCATGATCCTGACCGCCACCTCCGGCGACACCGGCAAGGCCGCGCTGGCCGGATTCGCAGACGCGCCCGGCACCGCGATCACCGTCTTCTACCCGCAGGGCAAGGTGAGCCAGGTTCAAGAGCTGCAGATGAGCACGCAGACCGGCGCGAACGTGAACGTGTGCGCGGTCGAGGGCAACTTCGACGACGCGCAGTCCGCCGTCAAGCGCATCTTCGGCGACAAGGAGCTCGCCGCGAAGCTCGCCGCCGACTCGCACGTCGTGCTCTCCTCCGCGAACTCCATCAACGTGGGCCGTCTCGTACCGCAGGTCGTCTACTACTTCTCCGCTTACGCGCAGCTGCTGGAGAACCAGGTCATCAACGTGGGCGACGAGGTCGAGTTCGTCGTTCCGACCGGCAACTTCGGCGACATCCTCGCCGGCTTCTACGCGAAGATGCTCGGTCTGCCGGTCAAGCACCTCGTGGTCGCCTCCGACAAGAACAACGTGCTGTTCGACTTCCTGACCACCGGCACGTACAACCGTCAGCGTCCGTTCTTCCAGACGATCAGCCCGTCGATGGACATCCTCATCTCCTCGAACCTGGAGCGCATGCTGTACTACATGTCCGAGGGCGACACCCGTCTGATCTCCATGCTGATGAATGACCTCAGCCAGTGGGGCACGTACGAGGTTCCGGAGCCGCTGCTCGCGAAGATCCGCCAGCTGTTCGGCTGCGGCTGGGCCGACGAGGACCAGGTGCGTGAGATGATCGCCGACTGCTGGAAGAAGAACCGCTACGTGATCGACCCGCACACGGCGTGCGCGTACTTCGTGGCTCAGCAAATGCCGCGCGACCCGTTGACCCCGCGCGTGATCCTGTCGACTGCGAGCCCCTACAAGTTCCCGCGCGTGGTCAACGAGGCACTGGGCCTGGATGCTGACGGCACCGATTTCGAATGCATGGATGTGCTGTCTCGCGAGACCGGCACCACCGCTCCGGCCGCCCTGCGTGGACTTGAGACCGCCGATGTACGTTTCAAGGACGTCGTGCCCATCGACGGCATGGAGGATTACGTCGAAAAGGCCGCCCAGGCGCTGTAAACAGCTCTGCTGTTTACTCGACGGCTCAGCCCGCCAGCAGGGGCATAAAGGGGCTTACAGCTCTTTGGCGCGGTAGAAGCGGATGGCCAGAGCGGCGAAGATGCAGTAGACACCCACGCACAGCACGACGGCAATCAGAGCGGCACGCCACCATACGCTCATGAAATCCGCGACGCCTTGCAGCAAGCCCTGCCAATCAAACGGCAATCTGGACAGCAACGCGACGAGTGCATACAGCCCGACTATGACCACAACGAATATCCGCATCATCGCCCGGAACGTGAACCGGTACGAAAACGCCATCAGAATCGATCCGACGATCAGGGAGAACGCGAAGATGACGGCGCTCGGTATCATGGCACCGGCCCAGCCGGAATCCATCATGTCGCCGAAGGCGAGGAAGACGCTGCATGCCATCACGTCCACGGTCCACATCACGCAGGTCACCAGCAGAAACAGGAACCGTCCGGCCACCTGCGACGTACGGGCGATGGGAATCATCCCGTTCATGGCCCGATGACCGCCGCTCTCCTCCGCAACATTCACTCTCAAGGCGGACATCCACGACATCACCGCAGCCATGCCGCATACGCCGCCGGAGACGCTGACGGCGACCTGTCCGGGTGCGCCGGTCACGGTCAGCACCAGCGCGGCCACGCAGGACAGCACGGGAACCAGCAACATGAACAGCACGTTGGACAACCCGAACAAATCCACTCGCACGCAATCGAGCCTGCACTGCCTCACTACGGAACTCCAGCGCATCTCACCACTCCTTTGCCTTGTACACGCGCACGGCGATCGCATACGAGACCGCATACGCCGCGGCGGAGACCGCGACCAGCATCGCGGACAGCCAGAAACGATGCGAGACGACGGCGTCCACCACGCCCATCACCTTGGCGATCATCGATACGGGGAGGACTGACGGGATGAACGCCCCGATCAACGTGACGACATAGGACACCACCCACACCGTGATCTGCAGTCCGATGATCTTGTCCCACAAACAGGAAACGGGCATGATCACCGCAATAATCAGCACGATGGCCAGACCGCCCACGCCGGCCACCCACAGATTGCCCGTGAATGACCAATCACGGCGGACAAGCGGCTGCACCCCATCGATCAATGCAATCACCACGGCCCCGTACACGGCCAGAGCCAGTCCCATCAAGTACCGCGAGGCCATCTGGTTCCGCCGCGATGCGGGCGCCAACCCGCGCAGCCGATACCCGCTCTGCATGTCGATGAGCGGCACGGTCAGCACTATCATGGCGGGCGAGAACACCACCATGACGACGCCCAACCGGAAACCGAAGCCGTCGACGAGCACCCCGCCGTTGAACATGATCGAAAACACCGGTGCGAGCAGCACCGAGGCGAATGATTGCATGGCGCCGTCGCCCAGCAGATACGCCAGGTCCAGATGCAATGCGGTCGCCAGCCCACGATTTCCCCGCCGTGCCCGTACGGCACGGGATGGCACGGTCTCAGTCAACGTTCCCATGGCCGACCTCCTTGAGTGCAGACGCGGCCTCGGGCGAAGACGCGACGGAATCACGGACGTTGGTCAGGCGGATGATATCGTCGATGGAGGCCGGCTCGACGACGATATCGGCGACGGCTGCGCTGACGGTGCCGAGGCTGTCGGAGCGCACCAGTGCATCGAAACCGGTCTGGTATGTGTGCGAGCCAAGCACCACGCCGGCAGGCAGCTGGGCCAACTCGCCCGGCCCGCCCTTGACTATACGGAACGATTCCTCGAATTCGTCCTTCGGCCCGGTGTAGTAGAGCCTTCCACCAGTGATGTAGGTGATGAAGTCGGCCGCACGTTCGAGGTCGACGGTGATATGGGTGCTGAACAGCACCGAATGCTCGCCGTCCTCGATGTAGGCGTGCAGCATGTCCATGAGTTCGTCGCGGGCGAGCACGTCGAGTCCGCTGGTCGGCTCGTCGAGGATGAGCAGTTTGGCGTCATGGCTCAACGCGATGGCGAGCATCAGCTTCATCTGCATGCCCCTCGAAAGGTCCTTGATCTTCTTCTTGCCGTTCTGAGCTCCCCCGAGACCGAAATCGTCCAGGTACCGCCGATACCGCTCCCCGTTCCATGCCGGGTAGAGCGGGGCGACGATGCGCTCGACCTTCGAGACCTTCCACTGTTCGTACAGGTAGCTGGAGTCGAACACGACGCCCAGCCGTTCCTTGACGGCCTCCTCTTCAATGATGTTGTCGAGGCCGAGCACCTGGATGCTGCCGTGGTCCCGTCGGATCATGTTGAGGATCAGCTTGATCAGCGTGGATTTTCCGGCGCCGTTCGGGCCGATCAGCCCCATGATGTAGCCCTTGGGCAGGTCGAAGGTCACGTCGTCCAGCACGAAGCCGGAGTCGTAGTGCTTGGTGACACCGGTGACCGCAAGGGCCATCGTGTCGGGTTCGGATATGGCGGTCATGGACATAGTCCTTTCTTGGGAAACTCTCTCGTCCCGTGGCCTCGCGTATCACAGCGACGCCACGGTGTTCGCAGGTTGCCGGCCAATGCCGGCACTCACTGCTTGCGGTACTCGTCTTCGAGCATGCGGCCCAGTTCACTCAGCGCGATGTCGGCGGCTTTGGCCGCGCGTATCGCCTCGGCCAGGTTTTCGCGAACCTGGGTTTCGAGCTGACGTCGCATCAGCTCGTTGCCCTTGTCCATCACGAAGGTGCCTTTGCCCTGGAGGTTCTGCACCACGCCCTCATCGGCCAGTTCGTTGTACGCCCTAGTGACGGTGAGCACGGAGACGCGCAGTTCCTTGGCGAGTTTGCGCAGCGAAGGCAAGGCCTCCCCTGCCTCAAGCTCGCCGCTCATCACGGCGCTGCGAATCTGGTTCTTGATTTGCTCGTAGATGGGTTCTCCGGACACGGATGAGATGATCAGTTTCATCTATGCCCCTTTCCATGTGTCTCCAGTATCACAGCCGGATTACTGTTCTACTGTTACGTATAACAGTAGAACACTTATGGACAACTGTCAAGGTCGAGAGCATAACAGTTGCGCGTCGGTTCACAGACTGCGCGGCGCCTCGCTGAAATCAAACAGCACGCCGTCGGCGAGACCGCAGATATCCGGCCAGTCCCCGTCAGAAGAATCATCATGGATCGCCCATACCCGCATGCCGACGGACTTGGCGGACCGCATCGCCACCAGCAGATCCTCGAACACCGTGCACTGCTCCGGCACCACGCCCAGACGGCCGGCGGCCAGAAGGAACACGTCGGGACGGTCCTTGCCGACATCGTTCGCATCGTCGACGCTGACAATCTGGTCGAAATAGTCGAAAATGCCGACGTGCTTCATCGCCGGCTCGCGCAACGCCGGCGGCAGGGACGTGGCGACGGCCAGCTTCGCGCCCGACCGCTTGAGATACGACAGGTATTCGACCGCATGCGGCTTGGCCTCCACCACCGTCGAATAGGCGACGCGCGCCATGTCATCCCACTCCTGCATCAGCGCCTCGGGCGTGTCGGGCAGGCCGAACCGGGCGATCGTGTATTCGGCGATCTGCCGGAACTGCATCGCCGCCACCTTGCCCATGTAGTCGGCAGGGACCTCGATGCCCCGTTTGGCGAGGAAATCGATGTCGACCTGATCCCATACGCCCATGGAATCCAGCAACGTTCCGTCAAGATCGAAGATTGCCGCCTTGCCGTGGTTGTCGTCCATGATGTTCCTTCCGCTATTGCCGGTTATCCGGTCCGTATGTGCGCGCTGGCCGTCCCGGCTATGTCAGCGACGATGACGCCAACAGCTCGCGCGCGTGGTCGAGCGACGCCTCGGATTCGCTGCCGGACAGCATCCGGGCGATCTCATGGGCGCGCGCGTCGCCGCATACCTCGGCGACCGTGGTCGTCACCGCGGACTGCCCGCCGTCCGAGGCGCCCTTGGTCACGACGAACTGCGCGTCCGCCCATGAGGCCACCTGAGCCAGGTGCGTGACAACGATGACCTGCGAGGTCCGCGCGAGACGGGCGAGACGCCGCCCCAGCTCCACTGCGGCCTTGCCGCCGACACCGGCGTCGACCTCGTCGAAGATGAACGTCATCGGCCCGCCCTCGCCCGCGGGAGCCGCACTCGAACGCCGATCCGCGGCGGCGAGCTCCAATGCGAGCATCAGGCGGCTCAGCTCACCGCCGGAAGCGCTTTTGCCCATCGGCAGCTGCGGGGATCCAGGGAACGGCGTGAACAGGAATTCGATGTCATCGCGGCCGTTCGCGTCCAGCGGCCATGTCGAGGCCTCGCCGGCGGAATCGGATACGAGTACCGCCTCTTCCCCGCGATCCGTGACGCGGATATCGAGCCGCGCCCCGGCCATGGCCAGCGACGACAGCTCGTCGGTGACGGTGGCGGCCAGCGACTGCGCCGCGGCCCGTCGCGCCTCGCTCAGCGCCCCGGCATCCTGCAGGGCCCGGTCGAATGCGGCTTCGCGCTCGTCCTGCAGCTGGGCGACCTTCTCAGGAGACGCGTCCAGATCCTCGACCTCGAACGTCGCCTTGTCGCGCCATGCAATCACGTCCTGCAGCGTCGGCCCCCAGCGCCGGGTCAGCTCGCCCAGCTCGTGGATGCGCACGTTGATGGCATCCAGATCCTCGACGCTCTCCTCGCCGTCAAGCTCACGCGACAGCGAGAACACGATATCCGACAGATCCGCGTTCAGGGATTCCAGACGGTCAGCCAATTCGCCGAAATCACCGTCGACATGGATGTCGCGCAATGAGGAGATCGCCTGATTCAGCAGATCAGACGCGCTCGATGAATCGGCGTCGACATCCACCTGGGAGGCGTCAAGCGCCGCAAGCGCCCGGCTGACACCCTGCGCGATATCGGCGGCGTTCTCGATGCGGGCGCGACGGCCTTTGAGCTCCTCGTCCTCGCCGGGCTGGGGGTCGGCGCGGTTGATGCGCTGGATGGATTCGCGCAGATAGTCCGCACGCTGTCTGGCGGACGACTCCTGATGGCGCAGCCGTTCCAGACGGTCATCAAGATCGCGCAGAGCATCCCATGAATGACGGTACCGCGCCAGCAGATCATCATCGCCGGCGACCATGTCAAGGAACTCCCGCTGCCTGGATGCGGCGGCGATGCGCAACTGGTCGGCCTGCCCGTGAATCGTCACCAACTGCGACGCCAGTGATTCCAAGACCGAGCGGGGGGCGCTCTTGCCGTTCAGCACGGCACGGGACCGGCCCGACACCGGCACCGTGCGCGACAAGTACAACTCCCCGTCCTCCAGCACGGCACCGGCATCGCGGGCCTCCTGCGCCACGCCGCCGCGGTCATCCACGGCGAACACGCCTTGCGCCCATGCCTCCGAAGCGCCCGGGGACACGCGCCCGCTGCTGGCCGGTCCGCCGGAAATCAGCCGGATGGCGCTCAACAGCATGGACTTGCCCGCTCCGGTCTCGCCGGTGATCGCGGTCATTCCCCCGGCCGGCGTGAGCAGGGCACGATGAATCGGGCCGAGGTCATGAATTTCCAGCTCCTCAAGCATGGTCGACCCCCTGCTCGCCGGAAGAAGGCACCGCGGCCGTGTCCGCCGCACCCCTTGCACGCGTGCGCTGCGCCGAGGAACCACCGTTCCTCGCGTGCTCGCGCCATCCGACCACCGGCAGATCGAATTTGGTGACCAGACGGTTCGTGAACGGCACACCGGACAGCCGGGCCAGCCGCAACGTGCTCTTCGACTCGCGCACCTCGACGCGGGTCCCCTTCGGCAGGGCGCACTGCCGTCGTCCGTCGCAACAGATCCAGCCTTCGGATGACGAATCGTCGAGGATGTCCAGAGTGAACGTCGAGCCGGCGCCGATGATCAGCGGGCGGGCGAACAGAGCATGCGCCGCCAGCGGCACCAACTGCAGCGCCTTGACGTTCGGCCACATGATCGGCCCTCCCGCGGAGAACGCGTATGCGGTGGATCCGGTCGGCGTCGACACGATGACGCCGTCACAGCCGAACGAACTCATCTCCACATCGTCCACCCGGACCGACAGCTCGACCATCTTGCCACGGTCGGCGCGCTCCAAGGTGATGTCGTTCAGCGCCCAGTCCTGCAGCGGCTCATGCGCACCCGGCAGCCACACATCTACATGGGCGATCATGCGCTCGTCAATCGAATAGTCATGGTCGGCGACGCGCCGGATCGCCTCGCTCATCTGGAAACTCTCGAATTCGGCCAGAAAACCGACATGACCCATGTTCACGCCGAGAATCGGCACCTGCGTGCAATGCACCAGTTCAGCGGCCCGCAGTATCGTGCCGTCGCCGCCAAGCACCACGACGATCTCGGTGTCCTCGTCGACCTTGTGGGTCACGCCGCCGAACTGCGGCGCCTCGACGTTGTCGATGATCGACACCTCGAACCCGACGTTGCGCAGCCGGTCGACCGCCTCAGACACCACCGTGCCGCTTTCACGCAGACGCGAATGCGTCACCACCACTGCATGCCGAGCGCAGACCATCGCACACCTCATCATCATCCGAAACGACCACGTACTGTCATCCACAATATCCCATAAGGCGCCACGAACCGTTTATCCGCCGAAAACGAAACGCAAGCGCCGCCGGCGGCGCGTCCATGAAGACCGATCCGGGGCCGGGCGGGCCCGCGCCCGCGATGCGGACGACGGCGGCATCAGCGCCAAAGAATACTAAAATGGCGAGTGCAACCAGTCTGTTGCCGCGCTTGACGCGCGCCGACGCATACGAAGGAGCGGGGACCATGTCAAATCTCGTTTTTGACGAGTCCTCAGCGAACCGCGAGGCATCGCACGGCTACGCGTGGTGGTTCTCCGGCGACACGTTCGAGAAGGCCACCGCCGAGGAGCGCACCCGCAGGAAACGCAGCTTCATTCACCATCTCACCTCGCATCCCGGCCGTCTGACCATCATCTACTTCCTGCTGCTGGTGGCTCTGTCCACCAGTCTGTTGCTGCTGCCGGTCTCCTCACACGAAGAGGAGCCGACCAGCTTCTCCACCGCGTTCTTCACCGCCGTGTCCGCACTGTCGACATGCGGCATCTCCATCGTGAACGCGACCACGCACTGGACCGCGTTCGGCCAGGTGGTGCTGCTGGTGTCGGTGCAGATGGGCGGCTTGGGCGTCATGACGTTCGCATCGCTGATCGCCCTGGCCGCCAACCATCACATGAAAGCCACGCAGAGGCTGCTCACCGCCAACGAGCTCGGCACCACGAAACTCAACGAGATCCGCGGCGTGCTCACCGTGGTCATCACCACCACGTTCATCATCGAGTCCGTCACGTTCCTCGCCCTGTTCCCCGGCCTGTACGGCATCAACAGGGGCAATGTCCGCCATACCGCCCGGGAGGCGCTGTTCTTCGCGGTCATGTCGTACAACAACGCCGGCTTCACGCCGGACGGCGCCGGCCTGCACGTCAACAACTGGGCGGTCGGCATGCCGATCATGGCCAGCGCGTTCTGCGGCACGCTGGGATTTCCCGTGCTGCTCAACCTCATGCGCTGCGCCCGCCACCGCACTCCCCCACGCCGTTGGAGCCTGCACACCAAGATCACCTTGGTGACGACGTTCTCGCTGGTGCTGCTGTCGCTGGCGTGGTTCCTGCTGGTGGAATGGGACAACCCGTTCCTGTTCAAGGGCGCCGACGTGGAGACGCGGCTGCGTTACGGGGTCGTCGCGGCGGTAATGCCGCGCAGCTCCGGCTTCGACCTGAGCTGGGTGCCGCAGGTGAGCGAGCCGACGAAGGTGTTCATGAGCGTCATCATGTTCATCGGCGGCGGCAGCACCTCCACGGCCGGCGGCATCCGTGTCACGACGTTCGCGGTCATCCTACTGATCTGCCGTGCCGCGTTCACCGGACACACCGACATCAACGCCTTCCGGCGCCGGATTCCGACGCGCGTGGCGATGACCGCGGTGAGCATCACCGCCGCCTGCCTGTTCCTAGTGCTGAGCGCGTCGCTGGCGTTGATGCTCGCCTCGGACTGCTCGCTCACCGATGCCCTGTTCGACGCCTGTTCGTCGTTCGGGCTCGGCGGCTATTCGGTCGGCGTGGCGCGCGAGGACAATCCAGCGGCGTTGTTCATCCTCGCCACGGCGATGGTGGTGGGTCGTCTCGGTCCGATGACGATCGCATACGCGATCAACAGGCCCCGCGCCTTGGAATCGATACGATACCCCAACGAGCCCATCGTGGTCGGCTGAGGGCGCCGCCGATACCGTCTGCATCCGACGGATGCCGCCGACTCCGCCTTTGTCGGACGGGCAGGGATGGCCATATCATGACGTAGAAGCGGTACCGTTCACCGCCGCCCGGAGAATCGGCGGCGTCCATGACGGCGGCACCGGCGCATCGCCGCGCACGGCGGCGGAAAGGATGATGGCATGGCACGCAACAACAGGAGCATTCTGGTCGTCGGACTGGGACGATTCGGCAGTTCGGTGGCGACCACGTTGGATTCCATGGGGCAGGACGTGCTCGCCGTCGACAAGGATCCCGAACTGGTCAACAGGTGGTCCGCGCAGGTTCCCACCGTTCAGGCCGACATGACCGACGTGCTCGCCGTCGAGCAGCTCAACGCGTCCGATTTCGACACCGCCGTCGTCGCCATCGGAGACAGCGTCGAGGCGTCGGTGATCACCGCCGGAAACCTGCTGGACGCCGGCATCAGCGACATCTGGGCGAAATCGGTGTCGAAGGAGCACGCGCGCATCCTGCAGCGCATCGGAGCGCGTCACATCATCAACGCCGAAACGGATGCAGGCAAGCGCGTCGGGCATCTGGTGTCCGGCAACTATCTGGATTACATCGAGATCGAGGGCTCGCACACCGTCGTCAAGATCCACACGCCTTCGCACGTGGTCGGCTATTCCATCGCGGACGCGAAGGTCAACGAACGCTACGGCGTCACCGTCGTCGGCATCAAGGCGCCCGGCAGCGAGTTCCAGTACGGTTCCAAGGAACTGGTCATGCACCGCAACGACGAACTCGTCATCATGGGCAAGCAGGACAACATCGACAAGTTCATTCGCGGCTGACCGACGCCAGGCACCCCCTCCATACCCCCGTATGACCACATACTGAACGCAGGCACGTGCCGCAGCGCCATCCAATTGGTACAGTCAAAAAGGTGTTGCGGCACAGTCGTCGCAACGTAACGACATGGCGGCGGCGAGGGTGGCGCAATGGGCAATATCACGATGGTTGACGGGCATGTGCCCGACGGCTCGTATCAAAACGTGACGGCGAACGGCAGCTGCTCCTGCGATGCCGGCATGCGATTCGACGGTTTGCGTGCCCGCGGCTCGTTCGATGCGATGGGGCTCGACGGCGGGAACGTGCATTGCGAGGGGCGTCTGATCTGCCGCGGCGACATGCATGTCAACAGAATCAGCGGGCATGGCGAACTGCATGTCGGAGGCGACCTGCGTTGCTCCGCTCTGGATTTCACCGGCAAGATCATCGTGCAGGGCGATGTCATGTGCCCTGGCGGCATGACCGTTCGCGGACTGCTGCGCAACCGTTCATGCATCGTCACGAGATACCTGGATATGCAGGGCACGTTGGACGCGGACGAGCTGCGCACCGAACGGCTGCGGATGACTCCCCTGTCAAGCGCCATGTTCGGGCGCAGCGGCATGACGGAATTCACCCAGACGAGCAACGCCGAACGAATCATCGGCGGCGATTTGCGTGTCAGCAGGCTCATCTGCACCCTGATGCAGGGCGTCTTCATACGGTTGACTGACGAATCGCATGTGGAACGCGCCTCGTGCATCACGAAGCTCGCCCTGGACAGCACGTCCAGCGTATTGCTGGTATCCGGCGCCGCCAAGCGTGTGTATCTGCGCAATACGTGACACGGACGACGAATCCGCGCGCGATGCGGCGTTTTTCAGTCGGCCTTTGCGGCGATGTCATCCATGCGGGCGAACAGCAGGAACTCCGTGTTCCCGTGGGTGCCCTCGATCGGTGACGGGGCGGTTCCCGCAACCGTCAACCCATGCTGGTTCGCGCAATCGACGACCGTCTCCAGCGCCTGATCGCGCAGATGCCGATCCTCCACGATACCGCCCTTGCCGAGATTGCCCTTGCCCACTTCGAACTGCGGTTTGACGAGCAGCACCACTGAGGCTCCGGGCGCGGCGATGCGCGCAATGACCGGGATGACGTATGTCAGGGAGATGAAGGACACGTCCGACACGATCATGTCCGGCCGATACGGCAGATTCGCGGCGGTCACGTCGCGGATGTTGACACCGCTCATCTCGATGATGCGCGGGTCGCGCGCGATACGACTATCGAGCTGACCATGCCCCACATCCAGGGCGATGACCTGAGCGGCTCCCCTGCGCAGCAGCACGTCGCAGAAGCCGCCGGTCGAGGCGCCGATGTCCAGGCAGCGCAGGCCGCGCGGCGAAGGCAGGCCTCGACCGGAGAACTCGTCGAAGGCGCCGATCAGCTTGTACGCGCCGCGAGACACGTAGTCGTCGCCCTTGTCGACGGTGATCGAGGACGCGGTGGCCACGTTCGCGGCCGGTTTGGTGACGGCGACACCGTCGACCAGCACATGGCCGTCACGGATCAGCCGCTGTGCCTTGGAGCGGCTCGGCACCAATCCCAGACCGACGATGAGCGCATCAAGACGTTCCATTCCTGCACCTTTCACATCCGGTGGTTTCCCTGCCAGCGGCCTTGTCTTTCAGTGGTTCTCGTCGAGCTCGCGCTGCAGCTGGCCGAGCACGTCGCGGAATACCTCGATGCGCTGGTCGTCGTCTTTGCCGTCAAGGTCGGCGAGCTGTGGGTAACGTTCGGTGATATCGTCCGGCATGGCCGCTCCTTATGCCCAGTGTTTCATGTGCCCCTGCACGTCACGGAAAACGCCGCCGGCCTTGCAGCGGGCGGCGATGATCACAGTGAGAATTCCGGCAATGAGACCGAACCGATGTCCCCGCCGTTGTCGGCGTACGTCCATGCAGCGGCGCAGGCCGCGCGCAGGGCGTTGATGTCGGTCGCGTCGCTCACCGTCAGTGAGCCGTCTTCCAGCCGGGCGGTCGCGTCGGCGCACGTCCAGACGTTGTCGTCGCTCGCATCGGTGGATGGCTGGGCCTCCTGCAGTCCGCGCAGGTCGCGGACGATATAGGACGGGCGCAGATGCGCCGGCGCCGTCATCAGCTCATGCGGGTTGGTGACGCCGGTCAGCACCGCGAGGGAATCGTATCCGCCGCGGTTGCCGGCCTCGATGTCCGTATCGAGACGGTCGCCTATCGCCAGGCACGATTCACGACTGACCGGCTCCGTCTCGTTTCCCGCGGCCAGCAGTCGGGCCTCGTCGTACATGGCAGACTCGGGCTTGCCCGCGGATGCGATCGGCTCGACGCCGGTCGCGTTGATGACCGCCTGAATCATGGAACCGCATCCCGGCGCGATGCCGAGCTCGCGGGGAATGGTCAGGTCGCGGTTGGTGACGAGATACAGCGCACCCCGCTCCACCGCGTACGAGACCTCCGCCATCTGCTGCCACGTCATGTCCGGATACCATCCCTGGATGACCGCCTCCGGGGTGTCCTCGGCATGGTCTACCACGGTGAGTCCCTGACCGGCCACTTCCTCGCGCAGATGCTCGGCACCCAGCACGAGGATGCGCGCTCCGGCCGGAACGTGCCGGGCCACCATGCGGGCGGCCACCACGGACGAGGTGATGACCTGCCGCGGTTCGACGTCAAGGCCGAAGCCTCGAAGCTGCTCGGCGACGACGCGTTGGAAACGGGAGGAGTTGTTGGTGGTGTATTCCACCTGCATTCCCGCACGCTGCGCCGCCCTGATGGAATCGGCGGCGTGTTCCACCGGGTTCTTGCCCCGGTAGACGACGCCGTCCAGATCGAGCAGCGCCAGCCGGTACGTCTGAGATATGGGACGGTCGGTGGATTTGAGCATGGCGTTCATGCGCGTCACTCGTCCTGCGCTTCCGCAGCCGGTTCGGCGGCATCCAAAGCTTCCGCTTCGTCCGTCTGCGCATCGTCGGCTTCGGCGGGTTCCGCGTCCTCGGCTTCATCAGCGGCTTCGCCGGTGTCATCGGCGTTCTGGTCGGCGGGGTCGGTGAAGGATTCGGCGCCTTCTTCGGTCTCCTTGGCCGTCAGCTCCTCCTCGTCGGCCAGCGGGCCGTCAAGGGACGCCTCGTCTTCGGCATCGGGGTTCTGGCCGGCTTCGGCATCGGCTGAGTCATCGGAGTCATCCGATTCGGCATCGTCCGACTCGTCGCCGTATCCGTCTTCGGAGCCGCCGTACATGTCGTCGTAGTCGTCGGGCGCGAACTGGGCGTCGTCCTCGCTGATGCCGAGCATGTCGAGCTCGTCATCGGTGAAGTGCTCCATGTCGTGATCGATAATCACGTCGTCCACGGTCTCGTCCTCATCGGCTTCGGCGTACTGGGTTTCGAGACGGTCGAGCAGGTCGTCCAATGCGGCGGCTTCCTCGGTACGGCCGCACTCGTCGAGGAAGTACTGCTCGGCCTGCACGGCACGCATGCGGTATTCGCCCGGCAGCCCTTTGGAACGTCCGAGCGTGTGGACGATCTCGATGGCCTTGTCCCACATCTTGAGGTCGGCGAGGGCACCGGCATAGACCAGGAACATCTCGGCCTTCGCCTCGCCATGCAACGCCTTGGCATCGTCGGAGCGCACCACTTCGATGGCCTTCTTGGGATCGCCGTTGCCGCGTTCGCAGTCGGCGATGAACGGCAGGTAGTCGAGGAAGCCGTTCATGCGGTACGCGGTGCGGAACTCACGCAGGGCGAGCTTGTAATCGCCCTGACGGTATGCGATGAAGGCAAGCGTCTCACGGGAGAAATCGATGCGCGACGCCTGATGAGCAGCCCACTTGGCGTGGGCGAGGGCCAGTTCGGGATCCTTCTCCTCCAGCGCATAGGCGGCGAGGATGTGCAGGCCGATGTTCTCGGCGTGCTCCTTGGACAGGCCGCGCAGGCGTTCACGCTCTTCCTTGGACAGCATGGACCATTCCATGCCCTTGGGCATCTTCGGCTCGTTCGGACGACGATCCGTATAGGGGTTCTGCGAAGGGTAGCTTACCGTGCCGTCGGAATTGCGACGGGGACCGTTCATATAGTCCTGACGCTTCTGCTCCCGATATTCGCGCTTCTCCTCGGCGGAGAACTCGCGACGCTCGCCGTCGCGGCGGTCATCGCGCTGATAGCGCGGGCGATCGCCATCACGATGGAAGTCGCGGCGGTCATCGCGACGGTAACGCGGGTTGTCGCCGCCGCGGCGATCATCGCGACGGAAACCACCACGATCACCATCCTTGCGGAAACCACCCTTGTGGAAGTCACGGCGCTCCCCATCCTTGTGGAAACCGCCATCCCGGCGGAACCCGCCCTGATCACCGTCACGACGCGGACCGCGATGGAAATCACGACGATCACCATCGCGACGGTCGTCACGACGGAAACCACCACGATCACCATCACGACGGAACGGACGGTCACCATCACGACGGTCATCGCGACGGAAACCACCACGATCACCATCCTTGCGGAAACCACCCTTGTGGAAGTCACGGCGCTCCCCATCCTTGTGGAAACCGCCATCCCGGCGGAACCCGCCCTGATCACCGTCACGACGCGGACCGCGATGGAAATCACGACGATCACCATCGCGACGGTCGTCACGACGGAAACCACCACGATCACCATCACGACGGAACGGACGGTCACCATCACGACGGTCATCGCGACGGAAACCACCACGATCACCATCCTTGCGGAAACCACCCTTGTGGAAGTCACGGCGCTCCCCATCCTTGTGGAAACCGCCCTTGCCGCGGTATCCGCCATGCTCGCCGTCGCGCCGGAATCCGCCGCGGTCGCCGTCCTTGCGGTAACCGCCCGACTTGCGGTAACCGCCGGAACGTCCGGAGCCGTAACCGCGGTTGCCGTATGATTTGCCGCCGGAGCGACCCTGTTCTTCTGCCATACGTGTATGCCTTTCTTAATGCAAAGTCTGTTGTTGCGATGCGATGCCACGATGAGCGGGATGGTCTCCATGCCGGCGCAACCACCCCAGCCGGCCCTGGCCGGCAGCTCCCCGCCAGTGGGAGCAGGAATGAATCAGTGCTTCTCGACGACGCCGAGCGCCTTCTTGCCGCGGCGGATGAGCGCGAAACGACCGTGCAGGAAATCGTCCTGGCCCAACGTCTGCTCTTCGTCGGTCACACGGTTGTTGTTCAGATACACGCCACCGGACTTGATGGTCTTGCGGGCCTCGGAAATAGACTTGAACAGGCCTGCCTTCACCCCGGCCTCGGTGATGCGGTCGTCGATGCCGACGGACGCGAACGTCTTGGCACCGGACTCGTCCTCTATCTTGAGTCCGTCGATGGCGGCTTCAAGCGTGTCCTCGTCGATGGAGGCAAGGTCGCCGCCGCGCCCGAACAGGGCTGCGGACGCGTCGATCGCCGCCTGCGTCGCGGCCTCGCCATGCACGAAGCTGGTCACTTCCCATGCGAGGGTGCGCTGGGCTTCGCGTGCGCCGGGATTGGTGCGCGATTCTTCGGCGAGTCGTTCGATCTCGGCCTTTGGCAGGAACGTGAACGCCTTGAGCAGGCCTTCCATCTCGACGTCGGGGCGGTTGAACCAGAACTGGTAGAACCGGTACGGGCTGAGCATGGTGGCATCGAGCCACACCGCGTTGCCTTCGGATTTGCCGAATTTCTTTCCGGTGGCGTCGGTGATGATCGGGCTGGTGAACACGTTCACCGTGGCGCCGCGCACCTTGCGAATCAGGTCCATGCCGGAGGTCAGGTTGCCCCACTGGTCGGATCCGCCGATTTCCAGCGTGCAGCCGTACTCGTCGAACAGGTGAAGGAAGTCGTTGCCCTGCAGCACCTGGTAGCTGAATTCCGTGAAGGAGATGCCCTCCTCGGAGTTCAGACGACGCGCGACCGTGTCCTTGGCCAGCATGGTGCCGAGTCGGAAGTTCTTACCGACGTCGCGCAGGAAGTCGATGACGGACATCTGCGCGGTCCAGTCGTAATTGGAGACGAAACGCACCGGATTGTCGCCGTAGGTTTCCAGAATGCCGCCGATCTGCCGCTTGAGCCGTTCGGCCCAGCCGGCGACGACGTCCTTCGGGTTGAGGGTGCGCTCGCCCGACTGGCGGGGGTCGCCAATCAGACCGGTCGCGCCGCCGACCAAGGCGATCGGATGATGCCCGGCGGCCTGAAGGTGACGCATGTTGATCAGCTGCACGAGATTGCCGATATGCAGCGACGCCGCGGTCGGGTCGAAGCCGCAATAATAGGTGACCGGCTCCCCGTTCAACGCTTCGGCGAGTTGTTTCCTGTCGGTGGACTGGGAAATCAACCCGCGCCATTCCAGTTCTTCAAGGACGGAATCGAATCCGGCCTCTTTGAAATCGGTGACGTGAGCCATGGATATTGGTACTCCCTATCAAATTCTGGGCATTGTGCATCTATCAGTCTCGCAGAACATATCGACAGCATGCGCCAGGACGGCTGCCCGCGAAACGTCGGGGAATGCTCCCCGGTTCGTCGCTTGAATCCGGCCGTCAGTGACGGTACAGGCTTTCGAGAATCCGGCGCAGCTGCTCCAGCACATCGTTGTTGCGTTCGGTGCGCAGTTTCGGGAACGAGGCGATCATTCGACGCTGCTGACGGTTGAAGATGGACATCGCCGCGTCCCTGACCCGCATCATGAAGTCGAACGACATCTCTTTGCCGGATTTCCACGATTCGCTCATCTTGCCGGTGACATCGCTGACGGCGACCTTCATGGCGTCTCCGTAATGCGTCATGGCGGCCATGAGATTGTCGAGACTGTTCTCGAAATGCATGATGCCGCACACCGTGACGACGAGGTCGATCAGCGTGAGCACGAACAGCACCCCGCACAGCCAGTGGATGGCGGGCAGCGGCAGCCGGTCGGTGACACCTGCAACCTGCGGCTGGATCACCGACGTGATGAGCACGCCGCCCACGCCGAACACGAACGCCCCCAGCAGGCAGATGCGCCCGTTAAGATTGAATTTGTAGTCGGAGTAGTCCCACCAGCGGGCATGAAACAGCGCCTCCATGACCCAGGATGTGACGTATTCCAGTATGCTGGCACCGACCATCGAAAGCAGGAACACCACCAGGGGATTGTGCACCTGTCCCAGCACCACGACGGCGCCGACTGCGCCCGCACCGTAAATCGGGCACAACGGGCCGTTGAGGAATCCGCGGTTGACTGGCCGGCGCTCCAGGATGGACACGAGAATGGACTCGTACACCCATCCGCAGAAGCTGTAGAACAGGAACCACAGGAACAGTTTTTCCACGAACAGCATCAGGCCAGCACCTCCCGGCTCCGTGAGGGCTTGTGCCGCCCGTCGTGCGCGGACGCTGCGGATGCTCCGCTTTCGATTGCGGCGAGGGGTTTACCGGACTCCAGTTGCGGCTTGGAGAACCGCTCCAGGGAGAAGGTCTCCCGCGTGGCACTGATCTTGTCGGCCATGGTGACCAGATAGCCTTCGATGTAGCTCGGCGGCTTGAGCGTCATGGGGAACATGTGGCATGCGATGCTGTCACGTTCGATCGCGTTGAGGCGGAAGTCACGCACTGCGTTGCGCAATGCAGCCTGCCCGTGCGTGAACCCGTGCAGCCTATGGGCGCCGTCATCCCAGTCATGCCAGTCATACAGGAAGTAATCGTGCAGCAGAGCCGCGCGGACCAGCGAATGCAGATCGACCTTGTCCCACAGATGCAGGCGGTCGGCCATCCACACGGCGAGGCACGCCACGCGGATAGAATGCGCGAATGTCGTCACCGCTCCATGCTGGTAGCATCCGCGCTCGATATGCTGCATATGATCATGGACGATGATGTCGTGCCCATGCTCGTTGACCAACGACCGAATCTGATTGCGCGTCAGCACACTGTTTCCCTTCGCCCGAATCCGTCTTCCGTATGTCTGTGTCTCTTCCAGTCATGATTCTAGGTCAGACTCCTGTCACGCGGGTTCATCCTTCAGGATGAGCCCGCGCGCGCTGGCGGGGACGTGGAGGCGGTCAGTCGGTGACGGAACGCAGGGACTTCGGGGACTTGTAGGCCGGACCATCGCTCACGGAGTTGGCGAACACGCGCAGCGCGTCGACGGTGGCCTTGGCGCAGGCGATCTGTTCACGTACACGGGCCGGCGACGTGCCGCCCTTGCCGTTGCGGGCGGACACAGAGCCTTCGGTGGACAGCACCTCACGCACCTGCGGGGCCTTGTCGGCGGGCAGGAAGTCACGGAAGATCCCGATGAAATCGTCATCCGTGAGATCCCACAGCTCCTGGCCACGGCCTTCGGCGAGCTTGACGCATGCACCGGAAAGCTCATGCGCGTGACGGAACGGCACACCATTCTTGACGAGCCATTCGGCGATGTCCGTGGCGAGCGCGAATCCGGTCGGCGCTTCGGCCGCAAGACGGTCGTGGTCGAAGCTCATGGTGGCGATCATACCGGTGAAGGCGGGCAGCAGCACCTCCAGCGTATCAACCTGGTCGAAGACCGCCTCCTTGTCTTCCTGCAGGTCGCGGGCGTACGCGGTGGGCAGGCCCTTGAGCGTGGCGAGCAGGCCTGTCAGGTCGCCGATGAGACGGCCGGACTTGCCGCGGGCGAGCTCGGCGATGTCGGGGTTCTTCTTCTGCGGCATGATCGAGGAGCCGGTGGAGTAGGCGTCATCGAGACGCACGAACGCGAATTCCTGGGTGTTCCAGATGATGATCTCCTCGCTCAGACGCGAGATGTCGACGCCGGCCATGGCGGCGACGAACGCGAATTCGGCCACCAGATCGCGCGAGGCGGTGCCGTCGATGGAGTTCTCGGTGACCTTGCCGAAACCGAGTTCTCGGGCGACCGCGACCGGCTCCAGTCCGAGCGTGTTGCCGGCGAGCGCCCCGGAGCCGTACGGGCTGGCGTCGATGCGCTTGTCCCAATCCACGAGTCGCTGCACGTCACGCAGCAGCGGCCACACGTGTGCCATGAGCTGATGCGCGAGCAGCACGGGCTGGGCGTGCTGCATGTGGGTGCGGCCCGGCATGACGGTGCCGCCGGCCTTGACTGACTGGTCGATCAGCGCGGATGCGAGGGAAAGCAGCTGACCTGCGATGACGCGGGAGTGGCGGCGCAGCCACATGCGGATCAGGCAGGCGATCTGATCGTTGCGGGAACGGCCGGCGCGCAGTTTGCCGCCGAGCTCGTCGCCTGCGATCTCCAGCAGGCCGCGCTCCAGCGCGGTGGCCTCGTCCTCGTCGTCTTCGATGGGCGCAAACGCACCGGAGTCGACGCGGCGCTGCAGCTCGTCAAGCGAGGCTTCCATGTGGCTGAGCTCATCGGCGGTCAGCAGGCCTGCGCGGCCGAGGGCGCGCGCGTGGGCGCGGGAACCGGCGATGTCGTCATCGGCGAGTCGCCAGTCGAACTGCGTGGATTTCGACAGACGGGCCAGCTCGGGCGACGGTCCGGAAGTGAAGCGGCCGCCCCACAGGGCGAGGTATTCGGTGTTTTCAGCCATGCGATACTCCTTGGAGAATGGGCATATTCGTGCGGTTTCGACTGTCTGCCAGACTATCAGCGTTGTGATACATTCCCGTGGCGGCTCTCCGGTCGAGCGGCCAGATATACACAAGCGCCAGCAGGAGTGGCACCGTACAGCGTTACAAAACCGTCAGAGGGCGAATCGCCAGTGCGAGACCTCCTCGTCGATGTCGAACCCGCCTTCGAGCACGAACTGTTTCAACAGTTTCGACGCCTGTACTTTCACTTTGAAATTCGGCAGCGTCACATTCATGCATCGCTCGAAGAACGATTTCGCCCGTGGCACGTCGATGGTGTCACGCAAGGCGTCGAATCGGCCGAATGCGTTCAGACTTTTCTCATTGATATATCTGACGGTGAGTTCTTCAAGCAACGACCTGTCAACGCCGAGATGATCCACGAGCTTGTCGATCTGCTCATCTTTCTCTCGTTTGGCATAGCGCGTGATGTAGTCCCGCAGCGTCATGCCTTCCTCGACTTCCACATCGCCACGCTCCACATCATGCAGGAACAGCTCAGCAAGTCGTTGTTCGTCCCTCGAAAGCGCAGCGAAGGATCGGTGCAGCTGTGCGGACATCTCCGCCAACTCCGGACTGTCCTCCTTGAGTGCCTTGAGCCATTTGACGAAGTTGGCATTCATGTAGTCGGTGTCGATCAGTCCGGTGTCGATTTCGGTGAGATACCCTTCCAGCTCATAAGGCGCTTCGGGGTCACATCTCCCGTCATCGTCCGGTTCTCCGGCGCAGCTGTCATCATCGAACAGCTCCTTATACCGCTGGGCGAGAATCAGATATGTGCGTTCGTCAATTTGGGGACGCACGATATCAGGTTCGCCGTTCCCGCCATCGTTCTCATCCGCATCGTCGGCATCCGTGCCATCGACCTTGTATTCCGTGGTGTTCCAGTCAAAGCCCTGCACTTTCGCCGCTTCAAGGTACCGGTTCAGCTCCACGAACTCCTTGGCAAACTTGCGCCTAGCCTCCATCGATTCCGGCAACTGCATAAGGTCCGATTCCCCGTTATCCGAGAACACGTCAAGAATTTCCCGGTACCGCGTATCCATGGATTTTACGTTCGCCGGCAATTTCTGCACGAACAGGTCAAGCGGCCGATCGCCCGAATACAGTTTCACCGCTGCTTCGATGAAGCCATGCATGGTGTGCGGTTTGCGGTAGTAGCGAATGACACCGAACGGCTTGTCCGGCCCGAACAGGCGGTTCGTGCGGCTGAACGCCTGAATGATGCTTTCGTAGTCGATAATCTTGTCGAGATACAGCGTATTCACCCATTTTGAGTCAAATCCGGTGAGCATCTGGTCCACGACAATGAGCAAATCGAGCTGCTGACTGCGGTTTGCTGCTATGCCGCCGTACGGACTCTTATGCGATAGTCGCGACGAAATATCTTTCTTCATCGCCGGCCATGTGGGGATGATGAATTCTTTGCCGAACGCCTCGTTGTAATCGGTGATGATTTCAGTCAGCGCATCTTCTTTGTCCGTTGCTCCTTCGTTGTTGTCGATGCTGGGATCGAACAACGCCGTTACATGCAACTTAGGTGCTTGCTGCTTGAACAAGTGATAATAGTTGACAGCTTCAGGAATGGAGCTAGTGGCGAGCATCGCATGGAATTTGCCCGCATGGCTGAGCACCGGGAACTGTTCGAGAATGTCCGAGACCACCATGTTCGGATGCGGGGAGTCGATGCCATATTGGTCTCGTCCAAGGAAATCCTCGATGCCACTGATACGGTTTCCAGCGCCATCAACCATCGGCCCCATAGGGACCTCGGATTTATCCATGTAATGCTGAAACACCTTAGCTTTAATGGGGTCAGCAAGTGCATCTTCCGTACTCTCAGCTTTCGCCTTGTCAAGAGCTACCACACGTCTAACATCGGAGTCCTTGTACGTGGTCACCATGTACGGATCGAATCCGAGTACATTATGGTCACGAATGCCGTCAGCGATGCTGTACCGGTGCAGGCAACGACCGAACACCATGGCGGTGGTGGAATTCTTCTTCTGGTTTTCGTCCAGAATGGGTGTGCCTGTGAATCCGAAGAACAGCGCGTTGGGGAAGGAACGGCGGATGACTTGCAACATGTCGCCGAAGGTGGAGCGATGGCATTCGTCCACGATGAAGACGATGCGTCGTGCAGCAAGTTGATCCAGCCATGTCTGGGTGACGCCCCGCTCCCCTGCTTTCACGTTGCTCATCTTCTGGATAGAGGTGACGATCAGGGTGTCGTTGACATTGGTGCTGTTGAGTTTGTCCCGCAAAACACCGGTGTTCTCGGTACCTTGCACTTCCGTCTCGCTGTCGGCAAAGCTGCGGTACTCCTTCAACGATTGAGTACCCAATTCAATGCGGTCCATGAGAAACACGACTTTATCGGCGTCATGCGAATCGGCAATGAGCTGAGCCGATTTGAAGCTGGTCATGGTCTTGCCTGAACCAGTGGTGTGCCACACATAGCCGCCGGGTCGTCCTGGGGTAACTGGCCGCTGTTCCCAATCACATTTCCTCACCACATCGGAGATGGCGTTCGCTGCGAGGTACTGGTAGCTGCGCAGCACCTTAAGGCATCCATCCGCCGAGTCGGCGATGGTGTAGAAGCCGATGAGCTGGTGCGCCATGGGAATGGACAGCAGGCCGGCGGTGCCGGAGGTGCCGCCGATGAACAGCTTCCATTCGTCTTTGCCTGGGTGTTGCCCGCCACAGATAGGCTCGTTGTTGTAGTCCGCCCAATGGAAGTAATAGCTTGGATTGAATTTGTCCGCGCCGGGATTGGCGAAGTAGACGGCGTCGTCGGGGGTCATGGCCACGAAGATCTGCACGAGACGGAACAGGCCAGTGAACACGCCTTCGTGCGCGTATTTTTCGATCTGATTGGTCGCTTGGCTGACGGGTATGCCGCTTTTCTTGAGCTCGATATGGATCAATGGCATGCCATTGATGAGGAGCACGAGGTCGCCGCGCCGCGAACTCAACATCGTGTTCTTGGCTGGATAGACCGGTTGCTGAACGATTTGGTAGGTGCTTTTGCCTCCCGCGATCTCCTTGCGGTCATAGATGTAGAGACTGACTTCCTTGCCGAAATGCGCCACATCTTCTTTGTTGTCTCGCGTGATAGACACGGTACGCCCGTTGACGAACGAATTGAGCGCGAGCGGCGTTCGCAGGGTCTCGATCTGCTCGATTATCTGTGCCATTTCCCCATCCGTCAGCGGGTATTTGCCGAGCCTGTCTATGTCGTTGTTGTTGCGGTACAGTATGTCTTTCCAATTGTCGAGCAAATCTCGCTCAGTTGGATAGCGCAGGACACCGTCCTTCCATCCATGCTGCTTAAGCACGGTGATGACGTTTTCCTCGAACACCGATTCGCTATCGAATATCATGATTCTTCTCCCCTTTGGACTTCCCATTGTCCTGCTTTTCGCGAGCCGACGCGCTTAAGTAATCCACGCCCAATGAGTATTTCAGCATCTCTCCGCACAGTCGCTGATGAGACTCCCACGGCACGTGCCATGTCGTCATATGTTGCTCTGGGGCTCTTTTCTACAAAACGCAGAACAATTCGCTGTCTCTCGGTTATCTGCTCATTCAAACCATTTAACTGCTCATTATTGTCAGATATCTGCTCATTCGAACTATTTATCTGCTCATAATCGTCAGATATCTGCTCATTGTTATCAGGCTTGGCATCCGCCTCCAACATGAGCGTGAGTATCGTGCGATCAGCTTCTCCGAAGTTCTCTTCAATCTGTGGTTCAGGAAGTCCTGCATTCGCCCATGTGGCGAACACATCGGGGACACCCGTACCAGCTCGCTCGCCCACATCGATTAGGCTGAACATCTTCATGACGAGACCGTTGCGCGGATCAGACACCCCGCCGAGGCGCATCTGTTCAATGCCGGTTCGGATATCACCCGGATTCTCGAACACCAGCTTGTCGGGGGTGCGCCTGACCACCACACCACGTACGCCATGGTAATCGGCGTTGAACAAGCAGTTGGCCAACGCCTCACGGACCGCCTTATGCATGGGGGTGTCATCGACGCGGAAAATGCCGTCGAGCTTGAATGGGGTCTTCAGGGATTCGGCAAGCTTGCGGTTCACGCGGAAAAAGAAATCAAAGAGGTTGCCTGACCACATGCCATCGCCGGAATGGACACGATCAGTCCAACGAATCGTCGGATCTAGAGTCTCCTGATAATCAAGGAAATAATGCGGACATTCGCGCACGATGTCATAGTCGTTGCCGAACATAAGCAGACCGCCGAACGTAGGATGAAGCTTACCGTCTTCTCGGCTCACCATTGCCGCGCCAACAGCACGCAGAAAACGCTCGTCATCGAGATCGGTCCAGGAGCTGCCCTGTCGCGCTGCGCGGAAACGATTGCGATATGCCCGCACTGTGTCTGTATTGAAGTCGGCAACAGTGAGATCGTCCAGCACCTTGGAATCCATCGTCTCAGCTCCCTGATCCCGGAGCATTGCTGAGATCTCCTGCCGCGTGCAACGGTAGTCGCCCTCACCACGCCGACGGTAGGTTCCCCCGAAGAGATCATTATTGATATACACGGGGCGTTCGTCACGCGGAGCGCGCGGAACGTGAATAGCCAGCACCATCCCACCATCCGCTTCGAGCACTTCAACTTCCGATTCGATGGGCAGCACGGCGCTTACCTTGGACCGGTTGCTGACCGTGTTCCAAAAGTCCTGGCGAAGATGTTCCGCTTCCACTGGTGTGAGCCCGACTGTTTCAAATGTGCCGTCTTCGCGTTCTTTGACACCAAGCAGGATGACACCGCCATAGGTGTTGGCGAAGGCGGAGTAGGTCTCCCATATGCTGCGCGGGAGGCCGCCCTTCGCGGACTTCGCCTCGATCCGGTTATTCTCGCGATATGAGGCGAGCTTCGCGATATCGAATGGTTCCATGGCGATTCCTCCCCTCACACGAACATCTTGTCAAGCAAGGATTTCTTGATGTTCCGCAGCAATTCCAACTTACGCTGATGAAGGGTGATAAGGCTGTCGAGGCGTGCGAAGTATTGACCAATT
>OAVK01000242.1_pt1 | contig 36085 bp, 46 predicted proteins | sample 1495301 | NCBI WGS metagenome assembly OAVK01 (sample SAMEA2580094, study PRJEB22360) | human gut metagenome | biome: human gut; feature: human-associated habitat; material: faeces | place: Denmark | collected 2008/2010
TTTACATTTAAGAAAAGAGCATTGTTTTCATGCTGAGTTATAGTTACAGCCCCGGCAAATGGCTGCCTTACACCAATTAATGCATCACCTTTTCCTTCTCCTGCGCTAGATAATTGCAGAAGAACATCTGCGGCACTGCCAGAAGGCACAGGTACACCTATAGGTTTACCATTGACGATACCAATGACAGTTTCTTCCAGTAAATGAACTGGAGGAAGTGGTTCAATAAAATTATCTGGAACCCGTAATGTCCTGTTAATATTCACATTAACAATATTATCAACATAATTCTTTGTAGCTGCATCTTGAGGCTTGGAAGGATCGCGCAAATTGCGGATGTAATTATTCAAAGCATCGTAATAGTTTGCCACAAATGATGGTTTGCGCAGCGCCAGGCTAAACCAACTGCGGACTTGCTGTATCAGCATCGTCAGCTTATCTAACGCGTCTTCATGCACCTCAGCGAAAAACTTTCCCTGATTTCGCAGATCAGTTTCCTGCGTAACCGGTAGCTCTCGTGATATAGAAATCTGATAACCGTTAGCTAACGCCTTCGACAGAATTACATTACCGCCATTATATCCACCAGCCCCAGTGACAGTGTAATCAGTATCAAGAGCCAGCACAGCGATATTTTCGTCAAGGTCAACCACCTGTACTGCCAGATCAGATTCCTTGAAAACCCTAAAAGTATACGGAAATGATGTCGTAACGCCGTTACCTGTGTATTCGTTGTGGTCAACTTCGGTTGAGACCGTCATGTTAAATCTCCAGATAGTCGCAGCACCCGTTGCGCCGCATATCCGGTTATTCTATTACCTGAAAAACCACATATGGATAGATAACCCATAAATACGAACAGATATTACCTTTCAGGTGATTCGCAAAACGTGCTGGATAGCAAACAAATTATTTGATACTGTATAAATATACAGTTATTGCATGGAGAAGATTAAGATGCAGCAGTATCACTATCCACTGGAAGACGGATTTACCGAAAGGATTCACACGCCGGGAGGCGTCAGGTCACTGGTGGAGGGATCGCACTTGATGAAATTACTCCGGGATCTCGATAAGGATGGATTTAATGTCGATGGCCCACTTGCCGAACTGACTGCACTGATTAACTACGTCACCAGCTCACAGATGTCTATGCGGGATCTGCAAACACATCTCGACTATTGTGCCGAACAATTACGAAAACAAACCACATAAAGAAAAGGCCGCAAGAGCGGCCTATCGTTTCGCTTTGTGCTCGTCCCAGCACGTTTTGCACCATGCCATTAAGCCATCCGCATTTTGATTATTAGGGTAAAAACTGGTTCGTTTTCTGCGGACATTACAAATTGGGCACCACTTCATATGGCGTGTATTCTTTGGGCCATCGAGACACCTTGCACACCACTTAGTCAATCCATCTGGATTTTTTGACGATTTCCTGAATTTTCCATATGGAAGGGTTATTCTGCATCGCAAACACTGCTTGCGGGCACTTGAAACTTCGTTAGCTGATTCTTCTTTTGACGGCGATACAGAAGGTATTCTTGCTGGCTCTGATACTGCCTGAGGTGCTTTTTTAGGTGACTGAGACGATGTGTCATCACCAGGGAATCTTCCATGATATGCCGGACGCGTTGACACTCCAGGTGGAAGCTCTGCTGTAAATGGCTTTGGCTGAATCAGTTGCCTCTCTTTTGCTAACTCCTGCTGTTTATAATATGTCTGGATTACCGCACTATCATAAGCAGGAGGTGCGGAAATATTAGGCGCATTACCTCCAGTTTTTTGAAACTGAGTAGAGGTGTGTTCTATCACCTGTGTACGATTAATCGTTATCTCCCCATCTTCGGTCTTTATCGTTTTGTTATGATTAACGACCGTACGATCAGAGATCTTAGTCTTGTTCTGGTTGATAACGTAAATAATCACCGCAACCACACCAACAACTATCCAGAAAACTTCCATTGCTTTTCCTCACAATAATATTACCTTAAAGGTAATATCTTGCTTTCAGGTGATCAAGCGTTAAACGCAATCAACCAAATACGGTTGATTTTTATATTTATCAGCGTTTATCATTACCTTTGCGGTAAATTTACATCGCACTCCTCTTGTGCCATAGTAATCGGGCACTGGCAAAATCCAGTGCCGGGATTGGTCTCCCGGATTACTAAGTGGCGCATACCACGCCAGACGTGGTTTTTTTATGCGTATAGCACAGTCATGCCAGAATTATGGTGGGCTGAATGGGGGTCCGAAAGGACGCCGGTACCACTTAGGCCGGTAAGACCAACTCCGTTCAGTTCACCACCATCTGATTGGTCTCAGCGGTGGTGATGTAATTCGCTAAGTGGAGACGCCATCATGAACGCTCAACTCATCCCCGTATTCAACGGCACTATATCTAACGAAACAGCCCTACTTTGTAATGCCCGCGATCTGCACGCTTTTTTAGGTGTTAAAAAGGTGTTTGCAGCATGGATTACAAATCGCATATCAGAATACGAATTCATTGAAAATCAAGACTATATTTTGCTTTCCAATTTGGGAAAGCAAACATCTGGTAGAGGCGGCCACAACCGCAAAGAGTACCACCTCACCCTTGATACAGCCAAAGAGCTGGCGATGGTCGAGCGTAACGAAAAAGGTCGCCAGGTGCGACGCTACTTCATTGAATGCGAGAAACGTTTAAGACAACAAGAAACAAAAGTGGAGAAGGTCTTGTCAGGCTTCATGCCCGCCATTATGGAGGCGATCAAGCTGGAAGACAAAAAAGAATACAGCGCCCCACTGAAGCCCGGCTACCGTAGCCTGATTCATTCGCCGTCTGGTGTTCTCGGCCTGACGGAGAACTCACTGCTGATGAATTTGCTGAACCAGTTACAGGAAGACGGGCATGACGTATCGGGCGCGGCGGCGGAACTGACCACCATGTTCTGCTACATCGTTGGTGTGAGTAAATGCCTGCGTGATATCCAGACGCACGCGGAGTACATCAACGACAAGGCAGGGTTCTTCTGACGGGCGGCGGCACAGGGATGTGCTTCTGACATAATCATTTGCGGTGTGATGTAGATTCACGTAAGATTACCTTAAAGGTAAACCATGAGTTTACATGAGGGGGGAAGCATGGAACTGAACATCATCACATTAATGAAAGCGCTTATTGGCGGTGCAGGAAGTGGCTTTGCTCTTTCTGGCGGGCTGTCTATGATCATACCTACTTTCACAGTGACGACTGGCGTTGCCTACCTTTTTGCCATTACTGGCGGTCTGGCTATGGCAGGTACTTACATTTTAAAAAAAATGAGTTCCGGTAGTGCAGACTGAGATCGTACAAGAATCACATTGGTACAATCCACAGACCGCTCAGGAGCTGGCGATCTTTTATTGTATCCTTTGCATTGTGTATATAGTAATCCACCTGATATGGGATTTTCTCTCAAAAGAGACTGGTAGGTTTTCTGTTGTTAACCTTCAGTACAAACTGAATGAGGTATATTCATCAACCACATTCGCAACGAGTGGTTTTTTCCTCGTTATGTTATGCGACATGAATAACCCTCTTAGAACATCAGATGCGTTTATCATACCGCTTATCTTGGCAATGCTTACTGGATTCATGATATCAATATCCGCAATAGCGCCAAAAAAAGTTAACATTTAAGCCCGCACTGCGGGCTTTTTTGTGTCTGCGGATTCCCGCCCGGGCGGCGGTGGCATTCGTTAAAAACAAGGCCGCGAAAGCGGCCTGTGACATGTCACGATAGTTTCGTTTTGCACATCCCTGTGCCGCCGTTCTGTCAGAAGAACCCTGCTTTGTCGTTGATATACTCCGCGTGCGTCTGGATATCACGCAGGCATTTGCTCACACCGACGATGTAGCAGAACATGGTGGTCAGCTCCGCCGCCGCGCCCGATACGTCGTGCCCGTCGTCCTGTAACTGGTTCAGCAGATTCATCAGCAGTGAGTTCTCCGTCAGGCCGAGAACACCCGACGGCGAGTGAATCAGGCTACGGTAGCCGGGCTTCAGTGGGGCACTGTAGGTTTTGTTCTCTATCTTCATTGCCTGCATTACTGCTGACGCCGTGGCGTTGGCTACCTGGTCGGCAACCATCTTTATGCGTTCTTCCTGCGGGAGCGAGTTTTTAATGTAACTTCCGGTGCGGCGGATCTGAGGAAGAACCTCACCTGTAACCCATTCAAGAAATCTGAATGCTCTCGTTCCCTCAGTCATTGCCTCTTTGCAACGCAGAATAAGGATGTAGAGACCTGATTCTGAAACGATGGATAGTTCTTGTATTCCACCAGGGGTCTGTATTGAATACAGCCCCTTTTTGTTCCAGCCTTTTTTATCAAGTTTTCTCGCTTGTGTAACATCAATATTCAAAGCATTGCACACATCTTTGGTGACAAACCAAGGTTCTCCGTCAATCATGAACATACGGATCTGGCAGGATGACTCAAAGGAAAAGATGGAAGGTTTGGTATTCATAGCGATCACCTTTGTAGTTAGGTTAATCACCACCGCTGAGACCAATCAGATGGTGGTGAACTGTGCAGAGTTGGTCTTACCGGCTACAAAGGAACCCGGCGCACCTTTCGGTGCCCCCACACAGCCCACCATAGAATAGGTGCGCTTTACACATAAAAAAACCGCTTATGCGGCATATGTGCCTCTGTAGTAATCCGGGAGACCAATCCCGGCAATGGATTTTGCCAGTGCCCGATTACTATGGCACAAGAGGAGTGCGATGTAAATTTACCGAAAAGGTAATGATAAACGCTAAGAAATATTAAAATCAACCATATTTGGTTAATGCGTATAAAAGAGCCAGCAGCGAGAAATTGTGCCGCGACGTAAAATAACGAGCATCTGCTGGCTTACAACCAGCGATGTTTCAAATTTGTCACTATTATCAACGTGCCATTCCACGGCGCAGAGCTTTATGTTGTCAATCACAACGGCGAACCGTATACCCCAATGAAACCTATCGTTGAAGGCATGGGTATGGATTGGGCTTCACAGTTTACGAAAATGAAGCAGCGGTTTAAAACCTGCATTGTGAAAATCACAATGCAGCTTCCTGGGGATGAACAGCGCCGTGAGATTATTTGTTTGGCACTTCGCAAACTTGCTGGCTGGTTGCAAACCATCAGCCCTAACAAAGTCCGTCCTGAAATCCGCGAAAGTATTGAAACATCAACCGTGTCGATATCGATACGGTTGATTATGACGGTAACTTATTGCCGTGTGTCCTATTTCTCCCACCACTAACTAATTATATTTGTCTTTAAAAATCTCATGGAATGATTGAGAGTAAGACTTTCCATACTTCAAATAACATTCTTCATCCAACTTTCTTAATGAACTTCGAACCTGTTCGTGGCATACAGCAAAAAAAACAAGTCCGCCGCCTATTAATACCCCTATTGATATTGGGTTCGCAACATCCCATAAAAAATCGGCTAACAGAGCAAATACCCCACCGCCGCCAATAAATGCCCCTATAGCTCGGTTCGTTTTAGCTTGCTCATAGCGTCTCTCTAACTCACTAAACTCTTTAATATCCATATAAGCACCTCTATAAAATTACTTCATCACCGGATCCACCTGGTTTATTAGTGGCGCAATCCAGAACAGGTTATTGCCGGGTATCAGGGTTCGGACATTATGCACAATACGATCACCGGCATCACCATTCAACACTCCTGAGGTCACATCAATGATGCTATCCGCAAGACCAAATGACGGTCCGAATAGAGATCCTACGAATCCACGACTGGCATACCTGGACTGTGTGCCAGTGCCAAATAAAGCCCCCAGCCCAACAGCACCACCAGTCGCCTTTTCAGCCATGTTGTTATATTCCATCAATGGCCCAAGAATACCGGATCTATCTATACCCTCAAGCACCAGCTTCTCTGGTGACCAGTCAACATTTTTCCCTTTCGATGCTTCTTTAAGCGCATAGACCAGTGAGCCAAGAGCAATCTGAAATGCAGTGCCATAATAAAATTGCGCAGTTCCCTCCTGTAACCCACCAAGTAGCGCACGGTTGTATGAAGCCGTTGTGAATGATTTAAACTGAAATATCGTTCGCCCCATTGGAGTACTCGCCCATAAAGGTGTGTCACCAATACCGGGGGTGATGATAGTGTTATTAACGTCTTTCAGAACCGCTGACTGGAATACTCCGGCAACGTACTGATCGTCCCATTTATCAAAGTTACCAATGTGCCATCCATCAATTACCTCACCATGTTTCTCGAACTCACTGCGAATACGCGCAGCCATATTGTCGTTGATACCGAGTTTTGCCATGCGACGTGCAGAAAACGCACCAGACAAAATACCGTCTGACGTGAGCATTCCGTTCATGGATTTGTTTATGTCATTAAATCGATCCATGAGTGTCAGCTTGCCGAAGGCATCAGTAATTCGCTCCATTCCTGCTTCGACTGCTGTTGTCCTGGAAGAACTGTCAACAAGATCACCAATTGCACGAGAACGTGAATGTAGTACAGTTTCCAATCCAATCCCCATCTTCAACATCTCTTCTTTGCTGGCCTTAAATGCCGGTGATTGGGATATCTGAGAAGCATAGCCTTTCATGGTGTTACGGAAACCATTAACCATAACCCCTCTGGCCAGATCTGGAATAGCTGATACTGTCATTCCACCGAGTTTGGTCGTGAAGTTCACATCCCGCAGAAAAGCGCCAGCACGAACAAAAAACGAAGACGGGTCATCAGGCATACCATATGTACCAACAAGACGATCGCGTAATGCTGTTATGTCTCTGAGATCATTTGCTCTTGATTTTGAAAGTCTGGACTGTTCTTTCCGTAATTCCTTTTCGTACTTTCGCATTAATGAATCGAGTTTACCCTGAGGAACAACTTCACCATTGCTCTCATAACGTGCTTTCAGATTTGCCACACTTTCGTCATATTTCGCCTTTATTTTTTCAGGCACTTCCCGTAACAGACTGTCATATTCGTCCTCAATTAATTGCAGACGCTCAGTCATAGTTCGTTTGCCAAATGTTCTCGTCAACTCAATTTCTGCTGCCGCTTCACGGATATGACGTTGCAGCACGTAATTCACATCACTTTCAAGATAATCCCTGATAAGACTATCAGGAACATTTAATGTTCTTTCTTTCGTACTACCTGCGGCTTTTACAGAAAATACGCTGACAAAATCCTGTGGAACCTTAGCACCAGTAATTTTATTAATTACGATATCCGCTGCAATTTCAGCATCCTCAGGATCCAGTGTTTTATTGCCTCTCGACCACCAGTCAACCAAAATACGTCGAAATTTATCGCGTTCACTGATTATTTTTCCAACTTTATATATACGTGGAAAATAGCTTGCCTGGCCTAATGCTTTCAGTTCTTCATCTGGCGGTAATAAACCAAGCTTTTGCATTTCAACCTTCACCCGATTTAATACAGTTCGCATCGCCTGCGCCGTTTCCTGAACAACAGGATTAGCATGCACATCACCGCTTCGCATAGCATTCCCAACCTGCTGACGAAATGAATCAAAACTCATGTCGCCACCATCAGCTTTATACTTTGCGTATGCCTGTTTATTTCCGACAACAACAGCAGCTTCTTCACGCTGCCATCCACGTGTACGGGTTTCTACAGCTACCGGTGTTTCAATCCCCCTTTCATTTCCTTTAAGGGTGAAATTATTTTCGGCTAACTCCAGCGTTGTTTTTCGCACTGTCCTGGACGGAGACTCCATTAACCTTGTCAAAGGAGTAAGATAGCTCCCTGCTTTCCATGCAGCCTTTCCAACCCACCCACCGGAAACAGGGGTTAAATCATCCAGAGTCGCTGTATCAATTTTCATAGCACCAACACTACCACCATCAGAAAGCGAAGCGGCAGCCCTGTCAGTCGCTGATGTAATGCTCATATTATCAAGAGCATCAGCAACCTCACGCGTGGCTGCAGCCCGGACGGATGGCGAAAGCGCAACACCAGCACTGGCAAACACGCCGCTCATCATCGCACCCGCTGCAACGTGAGCGGCACTTTCACCCCATGAGCGTGTTATTTGCTGATTATTCAGTACAACCTCGCTTAATGCTGTACCGGCAGCACCAATCGCAATCTGTGAGCCAATACGCGCCAGTGCCCCTCCTTGAGCACCTGGGATAAACATTGACGCAACAGTAACCGGGTCAAAAAGCATCGCTGTTGCACTGGCAATTCCACCAGCTAAGCCTGCTTCAGAGATAAAACGCCGATCTTCATTTTCATCATCTATCTGCTGCTTAATCCACGCTGTTTCTTCTGGCGAGCGGGAACCTGCAAATTTCGCACCCCAGTATTCATAGCCGTGCAACTCATTTTTATCAGCATATGGGTTATAACCCTCGACCGGTTCAAACTGTCTGGCAGGACGGAAAAAACCAGCCAGAATATTGTTCTGTCGTATTGCTGCGGCAAGCAATGAAGGCTCTTTTTGGCGAGGCTCAGGGTTCTTACCTTCTGGCGGATGCACATCAAAACTCTGTTCATCAGGTTCAGGAATGGCGCGACCAGCAGAAATAAATCCGTTATTGTTTGATTCAGATACAGGATAGAACGGCATTATTTAGATCCCCACGAAAAGTAATCTTTAAATTTGTCCATACGTTCGTTATGCAGGCGCTGATACTGCTCATCCAGAGCACGATGCTTGTCTTTGAAGTTTTGTATAGCCTGTCCACGCATAATTTCTTCCTGCTCGTGCTGCTCCCGTTCCTGCTGCATTTTCTTATAAGGTTCCCAATCTTCTAGTGATGGCCCCCAGCGCATCAGTCTTCCATGCTTGTCATAAAATAAATCATCCCTCGTAATACCATCTTTATCTTTTGTTCTGATCACAACTGAATAAAGCTTATCTCTCGGAGTTGATAAATCAGGAACAAGAATCAACTCACCTCCAACCAGTGAGCGTGGTGTATTCAGTCCCAATGCACCAGCCTCAGTTGAAGGTCGGTTAAATGAAGGAGCTGGTTTATGCAAGTCATCGCCATACATGATTTTTTCTTTTTCAGCTTTCCATTGCGCTGCAATCCAGCCTGACGGCCCATATTGATAAAGCGCCTCCGGTGCATATTTCATAAACTGTGCTTCCCCGTTGACCTCGCTGATACTCCAGGTGCGGGCTATCTGCTGGTTGGTCATTTGCTTCGCTACGTCAGCGTTACCACCAGCAAGGCGATAGTTAACGTCATACAGCATCTGATAGTCATTGCGAAAGAGCGCTGCTTCCGGCGTCTGGTCATCCGCAGACGGATCCCAGCGAAGCCAATGAGCCATATTGCTGACAGCAGAATTGGCTGCGCTGTCACGCTCTTTTTTGTATTCTCTTGTACTCTGAACAGATGAGAGCTGCGCCCTTAGTGCATCTGTCTGGTTGTATGTCTTACTCTGCGCTTCCACAATAGCAGCATCTGAAGACATCCCTGCATCAGTTAGTTGCTTAACAGTCAGATAAAAACCCTGCATATCCTTCGGCATATTTCCAATAGATGCATTGTCTGTTTCATATAACCGACTAAACAGTTCCGCCGCATTTTTAACCACTTCCTGATTGCTGGATCGGGATACTGCTGAAAGCTGCGTGATGACCTGCGAAGGCATTATGCCAGTCTGAGCCACAAGCCGAACAACCCCATCATGAGTGGAGGCATCATTAATACGAAAGTTCTGCGCCATTTCTGTGTAATCAGCAGCTTTCTGCATTGACTTGTTGCTTGGGTCTAATTTTTCACCTATTGTCAGCGCCTCATTGAATCTGCGTGAATCCCGTTGCGCCTGAATTGCTTCATTTGATCTCTGAAGCAATGCAGACAATTTTCCGTAAGCATCGAGTTTTAACGCATAGTGAGGATCGTTAACCTCAGGCTTCACTTTCTGCATTTCTTCTTGCTGCTGAGAAGGAGGTAAATACTGAATTGCCTGGAATATTCTCGCGTTATCAATCGCTATATCCAGTTGATTGATTATTTTATCTGCATTTTTTCCATACCCCCTGATGATAGTCTCCTGAGCCGGTATATAATCTGGAACCTCACCGTTATATAGCTGGGCCATGGTGTTATTAATAGCTGGCTCAAGCTGTTCTAATATTAACTTCCTTTGCTTTTCTATCTGACTATTAGCAAGGTTATCTATTTGATAAATAGTCAGCGGATCCATTCCAGTTTTATTTTTTCTATATCGGGAAAGCCACCCTTGTGTTTCTGATGGAAGATTTCGGATAAATTCTTCTTCTGATATTTCACCTTTACGCGGATCACCGACTTTGGCGATCAGTTTATCCACGTTACCCATCCCCCAGTTATATGCTGCTCCGGTCAATATTTCGGAGCCGTACTTACCATACAGTTGATTTACATAGTCACTGGCGAGCATTTCATGCTGTTGTTCGTCCGTAGGGTTGTATTCAACGCCACGCTTGGCCGCCAGTTCTTTCCCTGTGCCCGGCATTAACTGGTATTTCCCCTGGGCTCTCTCTCCAGAAGATGTTATCGGTCCTTCAAGAAGACTACCATCAGGATTAAAATGACGATCACCTGATTCAACAAGGCGTATGGCACGCATGTCCATGCCTCCAGAATCATTTTTCTGAAACTGACCATTTAACCATCCTTCCGGATTAGCAGCGGCATAATTCTTCGCCCGCATTTCTGTGGCACTGCGATCATCACTTTCTATTTCTTCCAGAATGCGTTCTTGTGACCATCCCCTGGCTGCTCCATATCTGGCAATGGCTACCATTCTGGAATTTCTGGCTAAAGTGGCAGTTTGCGGGTCATTCCAGGCATCCGCTTCATTTTGTATCCATAATTTTCTCGTTGCCTGATATTGCTCATCTTCATAGGCATTTGTCTGCCCTATCTCATGTCTGAGAACTCCAGTACTGAACTGAATTTTCTGTGTTCTGGCTTGTTGCAAAAACATATTTCTTGCTGCTTCATCAGTCAATGAAGCAGCTATTTCTTCCACATCCTGATCAAATCCAGATATGTACTCTTGCCCCTTACCAATCGCATTTTTGCCTTGTTGTGCATAAAAACCGGTTTGAGGGTTATAAAGACGTTCATTGCTGCGCTGATTAAGCTGAAGGATGGCATCCTGAGACAATGCAACATTCGCTTTCTGCCTGGCTTCACCATATGCCACCGCATACTGATCTGCGACATTCGCCAGCACCTGACCTGCTTGAGGAACATCGAAGGTTTGAAAACCACCGGTTTGCACACCACGACTTTGCACCTGGCGTCCGGATGTAGTAGGAACAACAGGCATCAGTAACCTCCTATTTTGAATCGGGAGTCAGAATTCATAAAACCTGAGTTAGATAACATTGGCGTCCCACCACTAGATGTACTTCCTTTAGAGAACGGGCTCCACGTTCCGCCGCCCATCTGGTATGCACCGTATGCTTTTAGTGGTGCCGTTAACAAAGTGCTGGTCATCGATGATTTAGCAGCCGACTGAGCAGCAGCCCCCTGTGCCTGAGCATTCATTCCCTGAACCTGATACCCATATGCCTCACGCTGAGCATTATTCACTGTCGTTAACGCATCAAGAGTGCCGAACTGAGCATTATCCGCAAAAACGTCAAGAGCTGTTCCGCTACTTAATTCCGCACCGGTAGCCCCCATAGTGGCCGCCGCAGTACCTGAGCGTTGACGCATTTCACGACGACGCTGATCCGCTTCAATATTCCCACGATTGATTGAATCCTGTGCCTGAGCTTCAGCAATTTCAGCATTCCGATCAGCTATGGCTGACTGGTATTTTGCCTGCTTGCTCTGGCTGTACATTGACGCGGCTGTGGATGCCACTGTGACGGCAACCAAAGCGATGGCTGGGTTACACATTATTTTCTCTCCATGTGAAATCTGTGGAAATTAAGACCAAGAGCACCATAAGGCGCGGCTTCTTCAAGCCTAAATCCAAGCCAGTGGAGCCATGCTTTGGCAACATGGTTTCGCTCGTCGACGTAGTTTTCCAGGCGCGGATAAACTGCCAGCATCTGCTGCAATACAGGGCGGCAGTGGCGAAGAAATGTCTTCTGATATTTTTCAATACGGCTGGTTCCGACCAGCCAGGGCGTACCATTGCCACCGATCATTGACGCCGGAGATACACCAAACATGGTTACCAGTTCTCCGTTCGCGAACCCTGACCAGGCCATAGTCGCAGTGCGAAGACCAACACGCAGCGCATCTTCGGTAGTCATCAGCGATACCGCATACAGTTCGTCAATATCAGCCTGACGAACATCCGGCAAAATCATCTGAAGATGCTCTTCGGTGGCGGGAATAACTCGAACATCGATCATCAGAATCCCCCAACAGTAAGACGAGGAATAACGGCAAGAACAGACAGCGGCAACGGGTCAAGCTGACGGATTCTTACACGTCCGTTTTTGCCCCAGTTACTGTCCAGTTTCACTTCTACTTTTCCGGTAGCGTCATCAACAGGATCATCGTAGAACTCGAATTCACGCTGTGGATATTCGTACCATTTACCGCCGGGCGTAGTCGCCCAGATGCCGCGACTGGCATTCACAACCAGAGTAACGGACGGGATCACCTGTTTTTTGTCCAGCAGCGTTTCCTGTCCGTTAATGTTGATATCCAGTGTTTCGAATTCAGCAGTTATTGGCAGGCCGATGTGCACAACAGCCCCAGGTGATTCCAGCGTGACGGCACCTCCGGAAACCACTTTCTGTGGTTCCACGTTCGCATCAGAGAGAATGTTTACGGTCTGGCCTTCAAGATGAGACAGGCCTCCAAATGTCCGGCGCGCCATCTGCCAGTTCGTGGTAGCCACATTCCTGAGGGATGGCGGGACGTTCCTGTTAGCACGAACCACTACAGCGGTATTGCTGATTACAGAAATGATGTCGCAACGTAATTCTTTTGACACTTCATCGCCAGTATCAGGATCAGTTCCGGTATAAGGGAACTGTAGTTGAGCACCGACATCACTACTGGTGAAGTACGCACCACCAGAAACACTGATTGTATATTCCGCGCGGTAATCCCATTCGCCAGAACCACCAGTGACGATCATCGTTCTGTCAGACGTATTTCTTCCATCATAGCTAAGGCCAGAATCAACAAAGAAAGCATCTTCATCGCTGGTAAATAAACGGCTGGACAGTCGCTCTATGTATCTCACTGTTTGCCCGTTAACGGTTCGGTTAACGACGAAATACACCGCATCTTCATTGCCTTCGCTGATACTGCATGTGCTTTCATATTTTCCGGTACTGGATTGTGGTGCCCATGCAAAAACCTGCTGATCACGCAAATAGGTCATCACCAGTAATTTACCGTCATCACGAATGCAGAAGGCGCTGGAGTAAGGGACAATCGAGAAGCACCAGTCAACAATGCTGTGCTTCTGAAAAAGATGATTGGCAAGGATGGTCAGGTCGTTCCCCTGATAGCCGTCAACATCGAATGAGTAGGCCAGATCACGGACAACACTGCCTTTCTCCTGGACGAACAGAGCAATATTCGCTACGGCAATTGGTGGGACATTACTCGAGCCATTTGATCCCTGAGAGCTGAATGCAAATGATGATGGGGTTAACACTTTGTTCTGGTCGCCGGTGATGACGTACTCACCTCCGGAAGTCAGCGCCACCAGAGAACCAACATCAATCAGGTGACGGATCTCATTAACCTGACGCCCGGCATAGGTGTAGATAATTCTGTCGTCATCCTGCGTAGGATTGCTTTTGCCAAAATCCTTATAATCCCCGGTACGGCTGGCCCAGATAGTCTGAGGGAACGCAGTCGATGCGGCGAAGTAAAGACGTTGTTGATAATAAACAACAGTGCCAGGATAACCATTAACACTGTTCCAGGCATATTTAGCCCATTTATAGCTGGCATTATCCTCGCCCACGACCTGCGAAGGGATATAGGAAATCACCTCGGCAGTTGCAGTAGTTCCATTTGCAGCAGTGATACGGGCAATGCCAAAACCACTGTGCAGATATTCCCACTCAATGCCAGTATCATCATCACCGGATCCGCCCCAGCCATCCCATGATGTGCCTTCTGTATGCGAAGGGCGCAAAGTACCTGTTTTGCCTGCTGTAACGGCGCGATAGTAGTTACTGTCTGCACGGCGAATATCGCCAATCGACGTACTCTTACTGGTTTCCCATACCGGCACAGAATCCACTGCAGGCTGTTCCAGATAGAACAATTTGCCTGCCTGCTCCGCGCCAAAAATAGAGGCGCTTGCCGTTAACGTAATTGTCCCGGTGCTGGCGCTGGCATAAACCGTCACTGACTCATCAATATTGATATCTTCAAATGGCCCGTTCTTCGTTACCACATCAACCAGTTGCCAGTTGTCATGCGCATAGCGGCGCAGCTCTTTCGGCGGGTATGCCGGGTGAACCAGCGTAAGCACGTCGGCGCTTTGCGTGAATTTAATTCGGAACAGATCGGCTTCAGTATATGGCGTGGCAATTTCATAAATAACATTGCTGCTGTTCAGCACCAACGCACCATCTTTGATAACGCGCATGTACTGGTGTCCGAACTCCAGAGCATAGGTCTGAACCGTCGAGAACTGGAACGGGATCAGGCGACATTTCCGATTTGGGTATTTGGCGGCACCGACAAAACGCGTACCAGGTCGATTCTCAACGCCGCCATACTGCCGCACGATAAAGTTATCGCACTTGCGCAATGCCACCTGGTACTTCGCCATGTCGATACGACCGTACAACGACGGTCCAATCTCACCACCGGCAAAGCTGGGCTGGATCCAACTGATAGCCATCAGGACAACCTCGCAATGGTAAACTCGTCAACCGGTGGCTGTGGTTCCTGTGATTCATTCTGGCTATGCGAGCCAGCACTAAGAATCACGCGATTGTACATATTGAGGGCAAACGTACCGAGGTCTGCATTCCCAGTCAGCGCCATGTTAATAGCTGCCGCAAGACGCCAGGCCAACGCCTCCATAAAAATGGCATCAAACATGTTCACATCTGAAACGCGAGAGACATACTTGAGCCATGCCTGCGGCTGGTCTGTGTAGATCAACTTTCCTGTTCCGTTGGTGTCTGCACCAACTTCGTACTGAACGCGCATTGCTGCTGTTGGATTGCGTACACCAGGAAGCATAATTTCAGTAATGCGCAGACAATCGGACGGGTACTGGTACGCATATTCCCAGTCAGGCGGTGGATTGCTCGTATCTGCAAGCGCCACGCGTTTGGTAGCAAAGTTCCAGTCAAAATCAGAAAGAACAGCATCACGGCAGGCCTCAAAGTGCAGCGAACATTCCCCCGCTTCCTTGCTGGCTTCCGTCAGGCTGTTAATACTGCGGCTGTTGCCAATATTGGACAGCGCACGATTACAGATCTCTACTACAGAGGCCATCACTCACCTCCGTTACCGTACAGAGTTTCAGCCGCTGATTTTTCTACATCCCTGGAAACAGGAGCGATCGCCATATCAGTGATCTGCAGATCGGCGCTGCGATTAACACCATCGTCAGTTTCTCTGGCAGACAGGCCTCGAATAACAGCCTTTGCAGTTATCATCACTTCTGTTCCGACGCCCTGAGGTTGCGCCTTCAGCTTATTCAATGTGTCGTTATTAAGAGTGATGCACAGCCCCCACGGGTATTCATCGCGAGTTCTGGTTTCTCCGCTCTCATCCTGGTAGCTGTCAGTGCCGGTTTTGAGGTTTACGAGTTCCATATACACTCCTGCAATAAAGGGGCCTAAGCCCCTTGTCGGATTCGCGAGGCTTACACGCCCAGTTCTTTACGCTTATCTGCGATCTTCTCTCGGAGCGTTTCGGCTTTAGCGTTATGGTGTGGCTTCTCGTTAAAGAGCAATTCGTACTCTTCACGGAGCTTATCCAGTTCACCATCATCTGACACATCGTTGATGATTTTGGTGCTGGTTGCTGCCATAGACACCTTTCCTGCTACCTTTGCTTTTGCCTGTCTGGCTGCATCGTTAACAGGTTCCAGTGCGCTACCAGGCTCACCTTCGTATTCGATTTCTGCCCCCTCCGGCCACAGTGTGTTATGGATATGAGAGAGGCGCAGAACGCGGTATCTTGGTTTCTCACCTGACATCGATATCACCTTAACCAGTTACTTTTGAGCGGATCGGGTACGGCGTATTGGCATCAACATCCAGACTGATACCCGCAGTGAATTTGCCGGCCGTTAGTGGGCCAGTTGCGACGGAGTAGTTAACACGCAGATATCGCTGAACACCGGCTGGCACCTTTGCAGAAACAACTCGCTTACCTGCTGTCAGGGTGGCCTTTGCCAACGCACCACTATCATAAATAGTGGACCATGAGCTGTTATTCTCACTCGTCTGCAACTGGATGTTTACAGTTGCCTCACCACTTGCCGTGGCGGCTTCGTTAACCAGCGCCCAAAACTCAAGCGGGTAACCCACGCCGATATCGCGACGATTTCCATCAATTGGACCTAGATCGATTACGTCAGTAGAAGCCGCGGTATCAGTTACCGCCTGTGCTTCGGAGAACATCAACAGTTTGTCGGTGATCATCTTCTTTCTCCATTAGTGGGTCTGTTACGACCCACTGGTTAATAACAGGCGTTACACCACACGGGCTTCTGTTTCCAGAAGCGCATCAGTTTCACGGATTGGTACACCACGGAATGAAGTCCACCACTCGCCTTCTGTCTCTTTTACGCTGATCGCCAGAGATGTTTTCTCCAGAGATTGCAGATCAAGAGCCTGGCCTACAGTGCGGTTCATGTAGAACACCGGGCGACCCATTCCACGGTTTGGAATGCGATGCAGTGCTTTAACCATCAACTTCGCAATATTTGCGGCAGAGGAAGGTTCTGAAAGATTGCTGACATCGATGTTTGCAATGCGAACAACATAACGCCAGTCACGCAGAGCAAGTCCGTTGTCCCATTTGTAATGGGTACGGTAGCCTTCGTACTTGCCGCCATTAGCATCTTCCAGTGTCACCTGGCCTTTATCTTCCATCTGAATGCCAGCCTTCTGCCCTTTCGGGAAGATGCCATGCACTGTGTTTTCGCCCCACACCACTAACCAGATTGAGGTGTTATCTGTACCCGTGCCACCAGCATCAATGATGTTCTGAGCATTACCTGCAGACAGGCTGGAATAGCGGGAGGACAGTCCCATAAACTGCTGAGGGTTAACGCTGGAATCACCATAAAACAGCGTCTGCGCCATCTGCTGATTCATCGCTTCAATAAATGCGCGGTCTTCAGACAGGCGGAATTCGGCGGTATTGCCGTTCAGATCAGCCAGTGACTTATCGACTTCAGCATAGGTTTCCAGCATGCCAACGGAATCGGTTACCTGCACTGTGGTTGATTTGCTTGGCTGTACGCCATAGTTCAGCAAACGCCAGGTAGCTGAAGGTAAACCAGAACGAATGGTGGTTCGGTGTCCGGTAGGAAGGTTCCCTTCGACAAAAGGCATATCCTGAAGGATCGGGTTAGTTTGACCGAGAAGCTCGATAATCTTATCGACTTTCCCGTTTGGATCGACGCGCTTACCCCAGTCAGCCAGCGTTAGCGCAGTTAAGCCTTTAACAGACATTGTCATTTCCTCTCTTATTTGCCATAGAGCACTTCGGCCGCACTACGCTGGCCTTCATTACCACCGGTGACCATGCCATCTTCAGACATCGCCTTTCCGATTTTCACGAACGTTTTGACCAGATCAGGGTGATTACCCAGCCCGGTGGTGTTCAGATATTCTTTGAGTTCAGGTGTCCCGAACTGGTCAAGCGCACGCTGTGCGGCGCTAAGGTTAGAAATCAACTTGTCGCCACCGATTTCTTTGTCAGCTTTTACATCAGCAGCCCACTGCTCGGTCGTTTTCTGCCAGGCTTCTGCCTGACGCTGCTGCACACCTGCCAGAATCTTCGGATAAGCATCAACCAGCTTTTGCGCTTGCTCGTTGGTCAGGTTAAGTTCTCGCGCCACCGGCTCGAATTCCTTCAACGCTTCTGTATCCAGCTCTACGCCTTCGGCAGCCTGAAACTCGTACTTCTCCGGCGCACCCTCCGGTTTATCACCGTCCTTTTTTTCACCCTGTTTATCGTTTTCAGATTTTTTTTCATCATCAGGTTTATCGACATCAACAACAGGTTGTGGCTTATCACCTTCCTGTTGTGATGGATCACCAGCTGGAGCAGGGTTATCACCTGCATGCGCTGACGGTTCTGACGCAGCCGGAGCTGCCCCACCATCGACTTGTTGCTCATTGCAAAGACGGCGATACAGCAAACGCTCAAATAAACTCATGATCACTCCTGTTCACTGGCCTCTTTGGCCATCTTCAAATACTGTTCAGGGCAATGCGCCATAACGCGCTGAAACAGTTCCAGCGCCAGATTGCGTTGCCCCTCATTAAATGCCATTGCCATAGCGTCCATCGGTGAGATAGCGGAAAACACACGGCCTTTCTCCAGCACCGACCAGACAACGCGACGCCCCTGTTCACTGCTCATGACAAAGCGAATGTCATCAATTTCACGCTGCGCCATGTCACGTTGCTTACGGGCGTTTTCTTCTTTCAGTTGATCGTCTTCGTAATCTGTCATTGTGATTGCCCACCCTGACCACTAACTGCATTCGCCATAGCTGACAAAACACTCGGATCCGAAGTTTTAGCTTCGCTTAGCGTCTTGGCACCCTGTGCCGCCGCCATCCCCATCGCCATCATTTGTTGCTGCTGTTGCTGCTGTGCCCGTTGCTGGCGAGCATGCTCAACCTGTTCCTGCGGAACAATGACGGTTGGAGACACTCCGGACATATCAGCGAATGCATCGATCGCCTGATCAACGTTGAGTTTGTCGAGAGCTTCTGGTTTCGCTTGCGCAAGTTGACCAATGAAGTTAACCGTGGACGCCAGACTGGACAGGCCGATAGACTTCTGCGCCTGAGCCATGACGGAAATGTATTCGACCTTCAGGGGCATGCCTTCCATCGCGTCAGGCGGTGGCGGCAGCATGTTTTTACGCACCATCATCGAGAAAGCGCGGTCAATGAGAGGATTAAGACATTCGTCGTTCAGACGCTCCAGAACCGGCCCCAACATCAGAAGTTTTTCTTCTTTCATTTCGATCACCGCTTCAACAGGCATCGAGCGGGTATTGATGTTCTGCAACATCATGAACAGATCGACAAAGTAGGCGCTGTTAATGATTTGACGAGTGTCCTGAATGTCTGCCACCAAATCTGCTGTACTGGGGTTAACCAGATAAGCAGGCCTGAAGCCATCCTGACCAGTAATCTGATCGATATACGTGATGTCGCCAGGAAGAAGGGAGGCGCGCTGATTCTTGAGGGAAGTCGGAGCAACCATCGGCGGATTGGTGGCTTTATCAATCAACTGCGACTTGCGCTTCTGGAGAAGCTGCAATGCCTTAACAGGTCCAAGCGCCAGCATACCCGGGCATGATGATCCATAAACATCTTCGCCATTAACTTCCCAGCGCGGAGCCATAATTGGAAACTCATCAAATCCGGACTCACGCAACAACTTGTCGTTATCGCCACCAACCTCGTAATAAACCGATTTGAATGGCTTGTTCTTGCTATCCAGCTTCGATGTATCGCGGTCAATGTTCGGGTAAACCGAATGCATCACTTCAATCCACTTCTCGTAGGTGCCGCTTTCCCACATGCTTTTTACGGATTCGCTGACGTTATTTAGCCCGAACTCCTGAACAAGCTGACGAACAGTCATAGAGAACTTGCGAAAACAGGTGTCCACACTGCCACGAGGTGAGTTAGCCAGGTAGTAACTGCCTATCGGGAATGGCATTGTGCGAATGATGTCCTCGTCATCCTCCAGCACCGCCATTGCACCAGTGCTGTATGTGCCGAGGCTTCCGTATAACTGCGGAAGAGACTGGTAGAGATTCGACTTATTGAACATATCGTTCATGCGGTTCTGCACCGCCTCGAGCCACAACTTAACAGGACCATAATCCATCATTTCAGGATCTGGCGTAGCCAGGCGAAACCACGGACGCGCGGGGCTTGTGATGCCTGACATCATGCCGCTGGCGAGAGTGCGCGCCGCCATAGTCCCGGTCGAATCAATAATGCGTGTATTGCGTCGATCGTTACGGTTGACCTCAGAAGTCAGAAAGCGGGAACCACGTGGGTTGATGTAATCACTCAACTCGCGCCAGTGCGGCTCGAACGACTGACGCTCGCTTTCAAGTTGTGCGAACTGTTTGTTCAATCGCTCTTTAGTTGTTTCCGCCATTTCAATGACTCCGGTTACTGACCAAGCAGCGTTTTACCGCTGGTATTAGCGGTTGATGTGTCGCCCTGAGAACCGGTAAGCAGCGTAGAACTACGACCAGCAGCAGCGCGACGGCGACGAGTTTCTTCGTCGCGGGCATCAACAACGGCGGCATCCTGCTCCTGTGGTGCTGCCTGAACTTCTGGTGTTGCAGGCACTGATGGTGAGCTACCCATGCACATATCAATGACTCCGTACGCAATTAAATTATTACCAATTTAACCACATATGATTTATTTATCGTAGATAGTTGACATTTAACGCACAAATTATTACCTTTCAGGTAAGCAAAGAGTTCATTCCGGTTATTAACCTGACTGGCTTGTCGTTAAATTGAACAGGTGGAGTGAGCTTTTATTTTGAGCAGTACGGCGTATGGCACATGCGCCGATAGCGGTCTGGATACGTTTAAGGGGCACCCTCCCTTGCTCGGGCAAACGAACCAGGTAGCCGGAATGTGCAAGTCGAGCGGTTTTATTCCGCGCACGGGGATTCACCATCCCGGCGATTCGGTGTGACGCCTCGGAAGAGACGAGGGTACAACGATGAGAGCATTTATGGAGCCGCGACAAAGTGTGGCGCCTTAACAGGCTAAGTGCTCTCAGCGTTGTGGCATTAGCTCAGTTGGACAGAGCAACCGCCTTCTAAGCGGTTGGTCGCAGGTTCGAATCCTGCATGCCACGCCAGAATCACGCCTAAGGACCGTGATGCCAGAAGTTCCAGGTGCTTGGCGGTGATGGTTTCCCTTGAAGGACTATCACCGCCCTTTTTACAGCAGGACGCCATTGCGATGACTTCATGCTGTAAACCAGTACAGCCACGGAAGGCATAACTCATTGCTTCCAGTTCGCCAGGTTCGCCGGGCATTTTTTTAAGGTGAGATCATGAAGACAATTGATATGTTGGCTAAGTATCTAAATGAATGGCCATTAAAATATTCTCGTATCGTTCAGTCTGAAGACTGCATTTTTTATGGCGTTTTTGCTGGTAATGAAATGCATTACGAAGTAATTCAGAGTGAGGGACTGGCCGGGTTAACTCTTAGCGAAGACCATGGTACTAGCGTTACGTTCCATGACTGGATAACAGCACAACGTTCTGAAATGGAAAAAGGCGATGTTTTTGATATTTCTCGCGCTGTTTACGCTAAAGCAAAAAGTGATAATGATTACATGAGCGAACACTTATACAACATGAAGTTACAATGCCTGCATGCGGCGCTTATTCAGAATGGGCACTTCGATAAAACAAGTGCCATCAATATTGCGGAAGCCATCAACGCTGGATTTAATCCCATTAAGTAACACCGTGACATGTCACAAACAGCCAGACGATGAGCTGGCTTTGTTTTATCCTCATCAGAGGATATCAACGACATTATCCCCACTAGCGGATTAAGCATAGGGATCGTAATCTGTGATGGCCTTGCCTTGCTGGTTCTGCTGCCCGGGAATTCGCAGACGCTTTGACACAGGGAAAGCAAACGTCAGCAGTAGCGCATCGCCTTTACCCGGCGAACGCCCAAGTCGCTCTTTGATATCTTCCTTCGGTTCGATAACGATTTTACCGTCCACTCGAACTTTGTACTCTGCCGCCGACAGGTCGTCTGCAGTTTCCTGGTCATCCAGCATGCCGCCCAGCCTCAGCCATGTCTTACATGAGTTGAACATCTCCCCACGCTTGTTGAGCATCTGCGGGTCAGTAGACGCGCCACCGAACGGAACAAGTTGCCATGTACGTCCCCAGCCATCACCGATTGACTTCAAACCGGTTCCGTAACCGAAGTCGATGAATACCGCGTCAGCCTGATACTGGTCTTCAAAGTCAGCGATGCGCTTCGCCATAATCAGATCGTCGGTGGTCTTGTTGCCAGTCCACAGCACCTTACTGTGCAGCCCCTGCCGCAGGTATATCACCGCGTCATCAACACCGGAGTATGCAGGGTCAACGCCGATTATCACCGGAGCATGTGCCACCTGCGCAGCGGTGACCACCCGTTTCATTGCCTCGTCAGTAAGTCCGGTAGGGATAAACTGCAATTCAGATGCATCCGGGAATATGCCGCGCACACGGATTTTAACGAAGTCGCTGTCTTCCCCGTAGTCATCAACCCATTTCTGCAACTGCTGTTTGTTAGTGCCTTCCACCGTCCGGCTGTCAATCTGCGCAGTTTTCCAGCGGTGTTTATATTTGCGGAAACATTCGCGGAAACGCCCGGTGTTACGCGTCGGGTTTCCGAACGCCACCCAGATAATCTCAGTGTCTTCGTCCGTTAGCGCACCTTCGGCAACTTCCCACACCAGATCCGCAATGTTCGACGCTTCATCGAATACCACGATGATGCGTTTGCGCTCGTTGTGTAGTCCGGCGAATGCCTCAGTGTTGTGCTCAGACCAGGGGATTGCGTCAGCTCGCCACCGCTTGTCGTGCCCAGGATCATTGCTGTACATCGCGGTAGCGGTACAGGTAAACCAGTCTTTCGTGATAGCAAGGTTCGACCACTTGATAATTTCCGGCCAGGTCTTCGTTCGTAGCTGGTTGTCGGTGTTGGCGGTCACCACGACCTTACAATCCTCGCAAGTGGACATGCCCCAGTTGATCAGCATTGAGATGAATGCGGATTTACCAATACCGTGACCAGAAGCGCGTGCCAGCATAAGCGGCTGATAGCGCGTCTCTGGATTCTGCAGGTGATCACGTATCTCTCGGAACGCATCAGCCTGCCACTGACGTGGGCCGGTGGCATGTGCCAGTTCAGTCCCCTCTTCCCCCCACGGGAACGCATAGAGGGCATAGCCAAGCGGATCGTGAGTGAACCCTGCAATATCCTCGATCAACTGCTCTTCAGGAGATAACGCTGTATCTGTCACTGATTACCATCCTGACGTTCTTTGAGTCGCTTCCTGGCTGCCGCTATGCGATCAGCAATTGTCACATTCACATTAACATCCAGGCGTTCTTTGAACGCGTTGACGTCGACGTGCTTACCAATCAGTTCGAGGTTCTTCACCTTGTCAGGCCATTTAATTTTTTTGAGGATTGTCTCTATCGAATCCTCGTTCATGTTCATGATGGTCGATGACAGATCAAAGCCACTAAGCGTAGTGCGCCAGATTTTCGGCCACTCGCGGATTGGCTTAAGGCTCCCATCGTCGTTGAGGATGTCGATCACGTCCATCTGGTCGATCTCCACCAGGCGCATGAGAACGTAATCAGCACTGACGCGCATTCGTTTGTTGCGCTCCTCCATCAACTCGGCAATCCGTTTTTGAATGCGTTCATCGCGCATCATGACACTGGCTTTAACTGCCGCTGTATTTGGGGAGAATCCTGCGTTAATCGCTGCCTGAGTCTGGTTTTCAGGCGTTTTGATGTATGACTGGCAATAAGCCTCCTGCATTGCTGTGAGCGGCTTAAATTGCGTTGATTTGCGTTTATAGGTTTTAGGTTCAGCAGGCATCATAACCACCGTGGTAATAGTTACCGTTGTGGTAATAGTAACATGCAAAATAAAGCCGCCATAGTTGGCGGCAGTATTCAAAGTCCATCAAATTCATCGTAAAAACTCTCGTCAAGATACCCTTCCCATTTACCGCGAATGAAAATTACATCCTCGCCGCAAGGGTGCTGACTGTCGATAACTATATCCCTCCTGGCGCAACCATACTTATGCATGAGAAATTTAACCTCTTTCGGAAAATTTGCTGAGTTATCTCTCATATCTTCAAGGTCGTAGCGTATTTTTGGCATAACACCTTCGTGACATGTCACACTATTAATTTCGTTTCATGCCAGCCTTTAGTCACCCAGCATTGCGAGTCACCATTACACGGGCATGAATTCACAGGAACTCTCTCGCCGCACTTACCGCAACGTTTTCTGCTGATCGATTTTATACGCCCGCGCACGCGTGCATCATCCTGGCGGATCAGTAACGCTATATACTCACCAAATTCGTAAGGCGCACGCCCGGGGCGACGCGTGGCACAGTTACGCTCCAGCATTTCAATTTCCTGAGCATCAAGCACAATCTCCAGCTTACGTACACCGGATTCAGCTTGTCTGGCTCTCTGAGCGGCTTTGCGCTCTGCTGCTGATTTAGCCATCAATATTCACCTTTATTGCGAACATACTTAGCTGTGTGTTGCCGATGTGCGGAGATTCTCTTCTATCAATTCCACGCATTCTGACCGACGAACAAATAATTCGTCTCCGTTATGAATTACGACATAGCCGTAAGCGGTTTTACGCATCACATCGAACTCATCCCATACGGAAATACCGCACTCTGCTAACGAGCAATCCAAATAATCTTCCGGATGCTTGTCGGTGTTATTAATGATGCGAATCCTCAAATCTTTTCACCTTTAAGGATAAGTTGCATGTTAGCCACGGTTAACCTCCTGGGGCGGTTCTGGCAGCAGCATCCAGAACAAGGCGTTCCCTAACCACGATAAAGTGCCGTCGCTCAACTCCACGTATTCCCCTTGCCCCTGGCCTGCCATATACTCACCGTGCTTTGAATAAATTAAAATCCAATCATCTTGATCGGGCATTCGCTCACTACAGCTTATCCAACTATCCGGAGTTACCGGAGAGTTGCCACCGGGAATATTTTCCGGAATATTTTGTTGTGCGTTTTGTGGTTGTTCGTATTTACCATGAAGCATGGCGGCGCGGCAGGCGTTCCAGCCAGCTGTTCGCCCAAGCGCGTAAACTTCAGATGGCTCAAGATAATCAATGTCATGCCCGTCCTCATCGTCGTTCTCAGGTAATGCAGCAGGTACTACCGGTACTGGCGGAGCGGCGTAGACTTCAATAATCCCATTATCAATAGGCCATTCTCCATCCTTGAGATAGTCACTTGTGCCGTCAACTTGCTGTTCAGCAATGTGGAATGCACCAACTGGCTCTGCCTCAAGCGAGGCCAGCGCAATCCGCGCCAGTTCTTCCGCTTCTTCTGCTGGCAGTACAACGTTGCTACCAGGTCCGTATGTTTCGCGCCACTGTTTGATTGTCAGCAGTCGCTCTTTGGTTATAGTGGTCATTTATTAATCCTCAAAACTTTATGCCCGGGTGCAAAAGCACGCGTTTTGTCTTTGCTTATTCGCCAGCCATCCTTGCGCGCCTCTTTTGCACAGCCAGCCCATGACGTACCGATATACTCACCGAAGTCTGGCGACTTATATTTGCCATCTGTACACTGGAGGCAATCACAATAGAGATGCATGGTGTAACTTGCGGCAATAGCCATATCAGTCTCCTTTGATGCCAGTGTTTACAACCTGGCAGGCCTCTTTGAGCACCCAGTCAATCGCGTCTTTCCATGCTCCGGTTTCGACTGGCGGATTTTCACGCTTAACTTGTTCATAGAAACGCACGGCTTTAACCAGTCCTTCTGATGTCACCGGGACTGGCGGGGCAGTGAATAAGGCCTGAATCTCATAGCTCGGCCTGTCGTTGCAATCCTCTTTTGTCGGTACATATTTCCAGTCACCAACCCACGGCTCCCCCTGAGAGTCCGTAACGCCTTTTTTCACGTAGCGATATCGCCACGCTACAGGCTCCGCTTCCAGCGATGCCAGCACGATACGCGCCAGCTCACGCACAACTTCCGGCGGCGCGTAACGGTCATTCAGGTCATCCCACAGACGTAGCATGTCATTGCTATCAGGGTTAACATCCTCATTAGTTCCGGCCAGCGCACTAATAACCTCATCGGCTGCTTGAATAATTTTCTGTGCCTGTTCTCTGGTAATAGTGGTCATTTGTTATGCCTCAATACACAAAATCTGTTTTAAATTCATGGTTACATTCTGGACAGCATGTTTCGTAACCTTTTATTTCTTCACATGCCTGTTTAGCTCCAGAAAACTCCCAGAAATCAGCATCACAAAGCAGATCGAAATTGTGACCGCATTTTGGGCATTCGGTATCAAGTGACAGATTCCAGTAAGCAGTGGTGTTTTTATCCATATCACTCTCCTTTGATGCGAATGCCTGTTGCAATGCTGTTTATGATGCTGTCAGTGCATGGGGTAGAAAGCTGGGCATCTCCAGCAATTTTCATGACCTCAACATCTGCATATCGAATACCGAGGTGTATCAGACCGGCTATGCCTGACTTAAGCCGAGCATTTTCCATAAATAGAACTTTTTCCCGCTGTTTTTCTGCTTCAAGCTCAACGCGCAGCTTCCCTACCGTTAACGCAATATCCTCGTTCTCCTTGTCGCGGGATTTGATATATTGCTGGTTTCTTTCCCGTTCATCCAACAATGCCAGCACGGTTTCTGGTCCGGTCAGAAATTTGAAGGCGTTGAGCGCATCAATATCCACGCCGTAATCTTTAAGTTCCTGTTCGCTTATCAGATCATCATCAACTGGCAACATTAACAGGCGTTCCATTGCCGGAATTGCACGCTCTGCCGCCTCACGCAGTGCCTGATAATCAATCTTGCTCACTGGTTGCCTCCTTTGCGAAGCTGTTCAGCAATACTTACGCATATCTCTGCGCCTCTAATCAGCCCCGGAACGTTCTTGTTTGGCTCAACTTCACCATCGACAAAATCAATCATCGCGTTACGAGCCATATCCACACCCTGCGCCCGCACTTCAGCAAGGGAGGCGTCGGTGGCTGGGGTTTCTGGCATACAGTCAGCAGCGTCGAAATACTCTTCACTTTTGTCATCCCAAATCCAGCAATCATCTTTGATGAACTTGTTCAGCCCCGCATTCTCCGCTGCCAGCGCATTAGCACGCACCAGTTGCACTTCCAGTTGCGTTGCCAAATCGCTGATCAGCTTTGCCACACTGCGCATATCAACGGCACCACATTCTGCTTTCAGTTCCGAAGCCATCTCATGCCCGGCGGCAACTAACCCTTTGATATTACTTTCCATCTTTACCCTCGCTTATCCACATAACTTATTGATTACACTGATAACTAAAAAGATCGTCGATTCAGAACTCTTCGATGTTCCAGCCACCACCTGCTTTCTTTGGTTTAACCGTTACCCCGATGATTCGGAACGGATACTGATCTGCGGCGACTTTGGTTTTCACCCTGGCGTCGTCGGTCCAGAAACCTTTCACTTCGTGCAGTTCCATCTCGCCGGTGGCGAGCATCACAGCAAAATCGGGCGTATAGAACGTGTTGTCAGCTAACCGTAGCTTGATACCCTCGAATCGATACCAGGCGATTTCCCCTGCACGTTTACGAAGCTCAAGGTGCTGGCAATACGCAGATTCTGTTTTGTTCATCTGGCCTGTTTTGAGTCGACCAAGAGCCTGTATCTGTTTTCTCATGATTTACCCCTGAGGTAATTAAAAACCACATAAGACACGAAATCAATAGATCTTAGAACATTTTATTACCTAGCAGGTAATTATCAAGACGTAAAAAAATGCGCTATCGCGCTGGTATTACTTGATAAATCCTGCCGCCTTTCCCCGCCTGTATTCCTCCATCAGCCACTGCGCCGGTGTTATTCCCCCCAGGGTAGCGGCGTTAGGCATACACCCGAAACTTCGCCCTGGTGGATGGTAAACGTCTCTCCCTGTGTCCGGAGGCGTACTCATGGGTTCTGGCTTTGCCTGTATGCTGATCACCGGATCGGGTATCTGCTGTCCGGAAGCCACCTTTTTCGCCCAATCATCGAGCAGCCTGCGCGCGTGTTTCTCAACCTCAATCTCGCTAAGCTGGCGCTGATACATTGCACGGCGGGTATCACATACGACCCAGTACATAACCGGATGTCGCCACGGGAATCTTTCGGGACCACCAGGATATAAACTTTTTTCCTTGCTGTACCGGTGAAACTCCGCCATCACATCGTCAATGGTGACGCCAAGAACCATCTTGCTGTCTTTACACCACTTGATGAATTGCCCTGGCGACGGCCAGAACGCAGACTCACTGGCGCGGGCGTGGCGCATACCAGCAGAAACCTGTTCACGGGTTCGGATCCCCCCTTCGGCAAACGCAGCAATCCACTGCTGTTTTGCAGCGACTTCCTGCTCTGGCGTCTTCAGGTTGGTTACCACTGCCGCCGGAAACAGTTGTTTCAGCTGTTTGAAAAGGGCATCAACAAGCCTCTCTGCTGACATGTTCACCACGTTGTCATTGTTGGTGTACTGATGCTCATAACCTGACATGCGAGAAAGGGCTTCTCCGTCACGGTTTTGTATCGCGGTAAAAACGTTGTTCACAAGAAATCCTCCCATGCTTCAGGGCTGTTCCAGTGCGGAACGTTGTTATCAGGTAATGTTGATTGCTTCTGTCTGCTAATCTGCAGCCGCCTTGCCAGCTTCTGCTCCCACTGTGCCTGATGGTATGCCTTACCCTCAGCCATCCAGTAAATTCTGAACTCTGCAAGTTCCTGTGCCGTTGGCAGACTGTCCAGGTAGATCCCCTGCAATGAGCTTTTCCGAAGAAAGTCATCTGATGGCTGCCATTGTTCATGCATGACAAATTTGCCTAATTGCCCTGGCCCACCAGGAGGAACAAAGTTATTCATCACGGCGTTGTTTGCGCCGGGGTCATGAGGCACAGAATCCCCGCTTTTTGTCCTGCTCTCCCTCTCTTGGTTAAATGACTGGTTATATGACTGGTTCTGGATCCCGTTTTTGGGATCATTCAACATCCCGTTTTTGGGATCATTCAACATCCCGTTTTTGGGTATATTCCCGTTTTCGGTAACATTACCGTTTTCGGGTTCATAACCCCCTTCCCGGTTGCCTTTAATGTTCCCGTTTTTGGTTATATTAAGAGAGAAAACCCGCACTCTTTTCGTCGCTCCCTTTCTCTCTCCGGTATCTGAAATAAGCCCCATTTTCATGAGCGATATAAGCCCGGCCTGCACGGTTTTTTTATTCAGGCAAGTGTCTTTAACGAGGCGTTCTATGCTGGGGTAGCAGAGGTTATATTCATCGGCTCTGTCAGCCATCGAGAGCAGTATGAGCTTTAATGACGAGCTACCTGGATCTGTCTCCCAGGCCCAATCTGTTGCATGTCTGCTCATGATTAATCTCCGCTATCAGCTTGAATGTTGTGGGGAGGAATTAATCATGATCTGCTTAATCTCTGCCCTGATACGACGGTTTGATTCCATGGTGCACTCAACACAGTGTCCGTTGTAAACCCAGCGTTCACTGTCATGTCCGTGCTTACATGTTTTTCCGGTGTAGTAGCGTTTAAGTCCGCGCTTTGCGGCATCAATACGTGTAATGATTTCCATGGTAAGCCCTGTTATTAGTATTGGGATTACGGTCATTTTGTGCTGACACAAAAAAAAGATCAACCAGATTTGGTTTTTTATTACCTTTGAGGTACGAATAGATATGAAAAGACCGCCGGATGGCGGTCTACAGAGGGTTGTAGCTGGATATCATGAGTAGAAGAAGTATGCCAGTTCTGCTTTTGAGCGCAGCCATTGTCTTGTTTTACAGGCTTTAAAAAGCCCATTCATCAATACTTTACCTGGCATTTTGCGCTTACCTGTTAAGTGAGTCTGGATATAGTGACTCGTCGTTCCGGCTTCCTGTGCGAAGGCTTCACGCTCATCCGGAGTAAGTGCAAGCCAGTGCTTTTTGAAATCGAAATGTCCGTTATCGCTCATAGCTATTGCCTGATATTTATTTCAGATAATAAATATTCACCCATAAGGTAACAAAAATCAAGGATAGTTACCTATGAGGTGCATTTACCTGTTGGGTAATATTGCTTTAAATTGAATCATCTACTGATTCATATATGAGGCGATTTTCCAGAAAATGAAAAGTATCCAGGACGTCCGCAGGCAAAATCTCAACGACTTGATCGACCGTGAATTCAATGGTGTTCAGACGCGGATGGCAGAAAAACTTGGAACTCAGGCAAATCTGGTAAACCGCTGGGCTCTTGGCAAGAAGGTTATCGGCGACCAGGTTGCGCGAAAAATTGAAGCTGCCGCCAATAAACCACGTAACTGGCTTGATATCGATCGCTCGCTTTCTCAGGAAGGTTTTCAGCCTGTCGGCCCAAGCGACATTGGTCAGCTGGCGGCTCACAACCTGGAACGCTGGATGAGCGAAAGCCGCGACCTTTCAACACAGGGAAAACTTCACCGCGCATCTGGCGTCGCCCAGGTGACAATCAGCCGCCTGTTAAACAATGAGGTCAGCGTTTCCATTTCCACCCTGGAGAATGTTGCATCCGCATTCGGGCGTCACGGCTATGAATTACTGATTCACCCGCACGACCCTGCGACCATCAACTATGACCGCTCGCGCTACGCATTGTTACCCGAAACCGAGAAAGCAAAGATCGAAAGTTATATTGAATTTGTCATCAACCAGAACGAAAAAAACAAACAATAAAATCATACTTTTCAGTAAGTAAGCCGCCTTCTGGCGGCTTTTTTATTGCCTATACTATTACCTAATAGGTAATTTTTTTAACTCATATCTATTGACATCAAACCAAATACGCATAATTATTACCTCAACGGTAACAGACCGAGTTAACAAGTTATGCAGTGGAAAATCATCAACGGTTGGTACTGCGTTACTGCATGCGGATTCATGAGCTGGAAGTTCCGCACCTTACAGGAAGGCATTAAGTGGGCTTTCGTCAGCAAAGAAGCTCGCGATGTGGCCAACGATAACGAGATATGGGAGGGCTGATAATGAACGTTAATCAGCAGAAAAATCTTCAAAAAATCATGCTGGCATTCGACAAGGACTACCGCCTGTCAGAACAGCTATATGACCGACAAGTTGAACTGATCGAGAGCATCCGGCTTCATCAACTGGCCTCAACTTTTGACGCTGTAACAGGCAAAGGAGTTCGCCAGGAAGTGCTGGAGGCAGCTAAAGACAGCCCTGAGTTCGAAGAACTTATGGATGCCTACCGGCGCGAGGCAATGGCAATTATCGCCCGCTGGGATCTGGCGGATCGGATTGATGGGCAGAGGGAAGCGGCATGAAACCGGGAATTTATTTCGACATCAGCAACGAAGACTACCACGCCGGTGACGGCGTGAGTAAGTCGCAACTGGACATGGTTGCCAAGAATCCGGCGCTTCTTAAATGGGTTCAGGCAGCACCAGAAGACGAAGAGAAAAAGTCTGCACTGGATATGGGAACCGCATTGCACTGTCTGCTTCTGGAGCCTGGAGAATTCGACAAACGCTTCATTGTTTCACCGAAGTTCGATCGTCGGACAAAACAAGGTAAAGCTGACGAAGAAGCATTTCTTCGTGATGTGGCGGATATGGGTATTACGGTACTTGATGTCGAGCAGTGGCGAAAACTGGAGCTGATGCGTGATAGCGCAATGGCTCATCCGGCGGCACGCTGGATGCTGGAAGCACCTGGTTACTGCGAAGCATCAATGTACTGGAACGATGAAGAGACGGGTGAGTTGTGCCGAATTCGTCCAGACAAATGGCTGAACGAGCACAACGTGATCGTCGACGTGAAAAAGGTTGCAGATATGGACCGTTTTGCACGCCACATCGAGGAATTCCGCTACCACGTGCAGGACGCAATGTACCGCGAAGGCGCAATGAGGGTTACTGGTCAGCCGCATGGTTTTTTCTTTCTTGCCGTGAGCGAAAGCATTGATTGTGGTCGGTATCCGGTACGCGTGTTCGAGCTGGATGCGCCAGATGTCGATGCCGGGCACGCTCTGTTCCGCCGGGATCTGAATACCTATCACGAATGCCGCATCAACGATGAATGGGGCGGAGTGGAAATTATTAAACGCCCTGACTGGGCACGTAAACAGGATATGTACGTATGAGCAATGATATCGCAATCACATCACAACCAGGCGCAACTGTAGGCACTGCTGCGGCAATCTTCAGCCCCGAGGGCATGAATCAACTGGTGCGTTTCGCTGAGTTGATGTCACAAAGCAAAGCGACTGTACCGAAACATCTTGAAGGCAAACCTGCCGATTGCCTGGCGGTGACCATGCAGGCGGCACAGTGGGGAATGAACCCTTTCGCCGTGGCGCAGAAAACGCATGTGGTAAACGGAACGTTAGGCTACGAAGCACAGTTGGTAAACGCGGTCGTATCCTCTTCCAGCCTGCTAGCGACACGCCTGAATTATCGCTGGAGCGGTGACTGGTCGAATGTTAACGGCAAAACAGATAAATCACCGAATCTGACGGTAACTGTGTCAGCAGTCCTTAAAGGAGAAGCAGAACCACGTGAGCTTACCATCAGTATGGCGCAAGCCGGAGTGCGTAACTCTCCATTGTGGGAACAGGATCCGCGCCAGCAACTTGCCTATCTTTGCACGAAACGATGGGCTCGCCTGCACGCTCCTGATGTACTTCTTGGTGTTTACACCCCTGACGAATTACAGGAAACGGCACCGCGCGTTGAGCGAGACATTACTCCGCAAACAACTACTGCTGCGGGAATGAACAGTCTGATCAACGCTAAACCAGTGAAAAAGCCTGATGAGCAAACGCGTAAAGCGGATAGCCGTGATCCAGAAGAAATGCTGATGGCCTTTACCAGCGCAGCGATGAATTACAGCACTGTCTCCGAACTGGATAAGGCTTACAAATACATTGCACAAAAACTTTCAGATGATGACGAACTGCTGGCAAAAGCCACCGACGTTTACAGCGTTCGTCGGGAAGAATTAAACGAAACATCTATGTAACCACCACCGCGGCGCCACACGCGCCGCACTGCAACCAAGAGAGGTATTTATGAAAGGTGCATTAGGTAAGAAGGAACTCCTGGCGGTGGTGCCACTGTCATGGAGCACTATCGACCGTATGGAGCGCGCAGGGGAATTTCCTAAACGCTGGTATATCACTGACAAACGCTGCGCATGGAACCGTGACGAAGTTGAGCGTTGGCTTGATGAACGTCAGGCAGCAAGCCAGGCAGAGTTCCAGGGTAAAAAACCTCCTGTTCAGCAACGTGTATATCGTCCCGTGAGCAACGCTGCATGAGTGCGCTGCTAAGGCACTGGATCAAATGGTCAGGATGGTACTTATTCCTGGCCTCTGTTTCAGCATGGCTTTATCTGCTGGCATTAATTTTCAGAGAGGGTTGGATTAAGTGAGAAAGTTAAGCCGACTTGAAAAATATCACATGAATAAGGTTTCAATGCGCAGTCCGTCAAAGATTGTCGCCGTTACTCCTGCGGCGATAGAGATCGAAAAACGCGCGATTGAAAGAGAGAAAAAAGGGCAGTTCCGCATTGCCGCCCACCTTTGGCTTCAGTGTATGGATGTTGCTTCTGGTGATGTTGAACGTGCAAGGATCGCGATTCGCAGGGACCAATGTATCACAAAAGGTAACGGACTTCGCCGTGGCGACTATAGCGGCATAGGATGTTGTGGGGTGGTTTATGACTAAGAAATACACACTAATCTATGCAGATCCACCCTGGGCATACCGGGACAAAGCCACAGATGGTAATCGCGGTGCCGGTTTTAAATATCCGGTTATGAGTGTGCTGGATATCTGCCGCCTTCCTGTGTGGGATTTGGCCGGTGAAAACTGTCTGTTGGCCATGTGGTGGGTGCCAACACAACCACTCGAAGCACTAAAAGTTGTTGAAGCCTGGGGATTCCGTCTGATGACCATGAAGGGCTTCACGTGGATAAAATGTGGTAGTCGACAACCAGATAAACTGGTTATGGGTATGGGACACATGACTCGCGCCAATAGTGAAGATTGCCTGTTTGCGGTAAAGGGAAAACTACCTCCGCGCATTAATGCAGGTATCGTTCAGTCATTTACCGCACCGCGGTTTGAGCATTCAAGAAAACCAGATGTCGTTCGTGAAAAACTTGTGCAATTATTAGGCGATGTTTCTCGCATTGAACTGTTCGCCCGCCAGACGTCTCATGGCTTCGATGTTTGGGGTAATCAGTGCGAAGACCCGGCAGTGCAACTACACCCTGGATACGCGTTGGATATTGGCGGATTAACAAATGCATTCAGCAATGCTCCGCTGTCACCAACAGACAACCAGGGGCGGGAGCGTGCTGCATGAACAGGGCATCACCAGCAGATTTAAGAAAATGCCTTGAAACTGCAAACATGCTTGCACACAGCGGGATCAGGTTTGTTCCAATTCCCGCTGTCACTGATGCTGAATTTGCAACACTGTCAGCAATATTCGAAAACAAAATTGAATCACTGGCAGCAGAAGCAGAGATGGAAGAAAATCAGCAGAACTATTAAACGTTATTCCCCCGCCATCCACTTCTCAAACTTCGACGGGGAGAACGGAATAAGATCCGTATGCTCCCCGTTAATCCAGGAATCAATCATATCGGCCCACTGCTGCAACATGTAGGCGCGCTGTCTGGCGTATTCCGCTTTGTTATATACGGCGCGCACACCTTTCTGCTCATGTGCCAGAGCCTTTTCAATCCAGTCTGAAGGATAACCAGCCTCATGCAACAACGTACTTGCTGTACGGCGCATATCGTGTACGGTGAAGTCCTGAATATGCTCACCATCTTCATTTATTATTTTCACCGTTCTGTCGATCAGAGAGTTCAGCGCGGCATTAGATAATGGCTTCCGGAAATTGTAACGACCAGGAACCAGATATTCACTTCCACCAGCGCACATCTGCAACCCGACCAATATATCCTGTGCCTGTTTAGGCAGGTAAATAACGTGCGCCCGGCTTCCCTTCATGCGGTCTGGAGGAATTGTCCATGTCCATTTTTTAAAATCTATTTCATCCCACGTTGCATTGGTGAATTCGCCCTTACGAACCATAGTGATAAGCACCAGTTTTAAAGCCATTTTCATAGTGCCCATAGCACCAATGGCATCCAGCGTGCGGAAGAACAGGCCAATTTCTTCTGGTGTCAGTGTTCGCTCTCGTGGTTTAAATATGGCGATAGACGAAGGTTTAATGTCAGCCGCAGGATTAAACAAACCATGACCACGGTCATTGGCGTGACGGTATACGCTACTGATGATCTCCCTGGCCTGCACTGCTGTTGCCCGACCACCGCGTTCGACAATCCGGTCACACAAATCACGAACCATCGATGTGGTAATTTCAGCCATCATTTTGTTGCCAAGAACCGGAAGTATGTCACGGTCGATCACCGCCTGCTTCATTGCGCGGGTACTGTCAGCCAGGATGACGTGTTTCATATAACTGTCGGTATGTACCGCAAACGTCTCGGCACCACGAATCTTTTTGATACCGTCACGTTTAGCCGCAGCCGGCGACTGGCCTGCTTTAAGCAGCTTCTTTGCAGCAATCAGTTCTTCTCGCGCTTCTGCCAGGCTGATACCGTCACGCCCATACTGCCCGATTACCAGTGTTTCGCGGCGACCGTTGATACGGTAGTCATAGCGAAACGAGACCGTGCCTGACGTAAGCACAGCTACATACAGCCCGTCACGATCGGAGACCTTGTACAGTTTGTCCTGCGGCTTGAGGTTTTTTAATTTTGTATCGGTAAGCACAATTCACCCGTATAGAAACCATTTTCATGACGGTATGAGAGTATACCTTTAAGGTAATACCGTCACCTGTACCGCCGAAAAATATGGTGTAGAGTGAATAGAAATAAATACATAAAAACAAAAACCCTCTGCAAAAACAGAGGGTTGAGTTGACATCTGAATAGGAATGATTTGCTATGAGTTAGCTGTTAATCATTCCCACTCAATAGTCGCTGGCGGCTTGCCGCTGATGTCATACACCACGCGGGAAATACCGTTCACTTCAT